>Ga0247829_10000128_pt1 | contig 22640 bp, 23 predicted proteins | sample 12C_Control_Day4_FD_207765 | JGI IMG/M metagenome (GOLD analysis project Ga0247829, IMG submission 207765) | Soil microbial communities from agricultural site in Penn Yan, New York, United States - 12C_Control_Day4 | ecosystem: Environmental > Terrestrial > Soil > Agricultural land | place... | reverse complement strand
CGCGCGCACTTGGCATGGGTCTCGCACCTCTGCAGCTTTTGGCGTTGTGCGTGTCCGAACACTCCATACCTGCCTGGAAGATCTAATGCGATCACTTGCCTTGTTGGCTACGCTCACCGGCATGCTGGTTCTGGCCCCGGCCTGTAGCGACGATGGCGGTACCACCCCGCCTGAGAACGAGGGGCCGGTGGCCGCGTTCGTGGTGCCGGCATGCACCATCAACGTCGCGTGCGACTTCGTCAGCACCAGCACCGACGATGTGGAGGTGACTGAGTGGAGCTGGGATTTCGACGGCGACGGCACACCCGACGCCAGCACGGCCAGCGCGTCCTTCACCTATGCCAGTGCCGGCAGCTTCGAGGTCAGCCTGACCGTCCATGACGCGGAGGGCCTGAGCCAGACGAAGACCAGCGCGATCACCATCGATCCCGTCGATCCGGAGAACACGCCGCCGACGGCGGGCTTCTCCTTCGACTGTACCGACGCGGATTGCAGCTTCAGCAGCACCAGCACCGACGCGGCGCCGGGCACCATCGTCGCCTATGCGTGGGACTTCGGCGACGGGGCTACCGCCGACATCAGCGATCCCTCGCACAGCTACACCGTTACTGAACCTACCGACTTCACGGTCACTCTCACCGTGACCGACGACGAAGGGGCGACCGCTGTGGCGACGCAGACGGTGAGCGTCGCTCCCCCCACCCAGCCCAACGTGCCGCCCACGGCCGGGTTCACCCATGTCTGCGACGCGGACACCTGTACCTTCACCAGCACGAGCACCGACGAGGCGCCGGGCACGGTCGCGAGTCATGCCTGGGACTTCGGCGACGGTGCGACCGCTGATGTGGCCAACCCTACGCATAGCTACGCCGTGGTCAACCCCACCGACTTCACGGTGACGCTGACCGTGACGGACAACGAGGGTGCCACTGACGTGGAGACCCAGACGATCTCGGTGTCTCCGCCCCCACCCGGCGCTCAGGGGTGTACCACCACGGATACGCGGGTGCTCTGCCTCCTCGACATCGCGGAACGGTCCAACATCAAGTTGAAGCTGATCGGTGTCAGCTGCGACCTGAACAACCAGAGAGTCGTCATTCCGCCGCCGAGCAGCGATCAGGTATTCCTGAACGTGTGCGGCCGGAGCGTCGGTGACTCGACCATGATCTTCGGCGGGCCGCTGGACGAGGCGTTCATCTACGAGGCGGGCAGCCAGACCGCGATCCTGTTCCGCCAGGGCACTCCCGACGCCGGTGAGCCGGCCCCGAACCCCGCCGTTGGGCAGGTCACGGGGAGCTTCCCCAGCTGGACCATCAACTTCGAGGATGGGGACAATCCGGGTGCCCCGGGCGAGCCGGATTTCGCCGATGTCGTTCTTCAGGTGGAGGCAGTACCGGCTCCGTAGGGGTTCCCCCGCGGAAGTTTTTGCTTTCCTACTGGTGGTGTCCGGGGCCGTGGTGCGCATGCACCACGGCGTGCCCCCGCCCACGGGCGATCAGCGGTTGACGGGGAAAGCGGCAATCCCGGCGAGCAACAGCGAGAAGGCGAGACTCCCCCAGAACCGCGCGCTATCCAGCGGCCAGCTTGAGGACGACCGGAGTAGTGAGCCCGGAGGCCAGCAGCGGGCGCACCGTGAGACCGTAGCCGAAGAGGAACGCCAGCACCACCGAGACCACGATGGTCGCGGAGTTGCTCCAGTGAAAAGCGGTGCCGAGCACCATGCCCAGCACCTCGCCGATCGCGCACCCCGTCGGACAGTGCGTGGTGGCGGTGAGCGCCAGCCGATTCAGCGACCGCATCAGGAAACCAGCCGCACCGCCCAGCCAGCGAACGCGAGCCACGCGCCGGTCGCCGCCAGCTTGAACCGGAGCAGCTGATTGGCGATCAACGCCAGCCCGCCCCATACCGTCACCGGATGCGGTCGGCCCCGGGAGATCACGTCCCAGACGATCATCGGCACCAGGAACAGATCCACGCACAGCTCGATCATGCCGAGCCCCGGCACCGGGGACGGCGTATTCATGAGCGCGAAGGGCCAGCGGCCGACCCCGGCCTCGATGAGGGCGATGGAGGCGAGGATCATATACCGCTTATGACTTTGGGACCGGCGCCGATTGAGGATGGCGAGGGTGACGAAGACCGCGAACAGAACGATCAGGTTGAAGGGTACGACCAGGAACTGGAGCGGCGGCATCGGGATGTCGATGAACCCGCTCGGGCGTGCCGCGGCGACCAGCGACCCCACCGTTCCGAGGACGACCATGATGACAGCGAGTGCGGCACCGACCCAGCCGAGTCGGCGATGCACATCCACCCGTCCAGCCGTCACGAGTGACGTTTGCGCCAGCAGCAGCAGGAGCCAAGCGGTGAAGGCGACGCCGTGGACGTAGAAGATGGTCTCGGGGGCGCCGTGTGCCTGGGCATACTGGGGATACCACGGCCGGAAGAAGAACGTCCGGGCAAAGCCGAGCACGACCGCGGCCGTGATCGCGGTGGCGAGGCCGAGGTAGAGTCTGCGCTCAGCGCGCCGGAGCTGCTGGGCATCGCGAGTCGAGGTCCGCGCGGGGACGGTGCTGAGAGGCAGGGGCTCGCTCATGGGCGCTCCCGGCGTGTTGATGGAGGAATGGTGGGAATATGTCGACTGTAGCAGTGCCTGTCATCCCGAGCGAAGCGAGGGATCTTGTGTGGCCGGCAAGATCCCTCGCTTTGCTTGGGTGACAGGCTAGCTGATGATGATAGAGCTAGCTGATGCGGCGCCCTACGAAGTACACCACACTTCCCACCAGCAGAACCGCTCCCACCGCCAGAAACTCAGTCCCCGTGCTGTGCGAGGCCACCCAGACCAGGCCGGCGATCGCCCCCAGCGGTAGGACCGCGGCATTGCTCAGCGCCCACGCCGCCGCGCAGCAGCCGAGATAGACCACGATGATGGCGACGCTCGCGATCGGGGCCAGCACGGCAAAGGAGCCGGTCATGGCGAGGATCGCCGCGGCCAGCACGTGCACGATGATCGCGACGTGAGGCGCGCGAGTGTCCGGGTGAACGGCCGCCAGCCGGCGCGGGAGGAGGCGATCTCTGCCGAACGCGAACAGGATGCGCGAGGCCCCCAGCGTGTCACCGGCCAGATAGCCGAACATCGAGACGCCGCCGACGGCGAGCAGGAGTGCGCGACCGCCCTGCCCTCCCTTCGCCAGCGCGTCCGCCAGCGGCGCCTGTGAATCCGCGAGGCCCGCCCCGAGCACTCCCTGCGCGACGAGGTGGATGGTGACGTACAGCAAGACGACGAACGTTAGGGCGCCGGCCAGGGCGCGAGGCACGGTGCGGGCCGGATCCCGAATCTCGCCACCCGCGCAGAGCGGCACCTCCATGCCGGCCAGCGCGAACATCGTGAGCACCGTGGCCCGCCCGACGCCGCCGGCGTCGGTGGGCCAGCTCCAGTCGAGATTGTCGGCCCGGACGTAGCGGGCGGCGAGCAGCACGAACAGGAGGAGCCCGGCGGACTTGGCGATCGCCGCGGCCGAGGCGAGCCGGGTGCCGGCGACGACTCCCCTGATGTTGACCAGGGCCAGCACCGCGAAGAGCAGGACCAGCGCGGATCCGCGCGCAACCGGCAGCCCCAGCACCGGGAGCATCGTGCTCAACGAATCCACCAGCGCCGCGGCGACTGCGGCGCAGGCGAAGACCACCGCGAGCCAGGTCAGCAGTCCCGCCAGAAACCCCGGGTACCTCCCGAACGCGCTCTCCACGTACGCGTAGGGGCCGCCGCTCCACACCGTTCTCCGCCCCGCCTCGGCGAAGGCGAGGGTCACGAGACCCATCACTACGGCGCCGGTGAGGTACGCGGCGGGCGCGGCAGTGCCGAGCTCGCGCGCAAGCACGGCGGGGAGGACGAAGATGCTCCCGCCCACCACGATGTTGACGATGCTGGCGGCGAGACCCGCGGGACCGATGACGCGTCGGAGGGACTCGTCGGCACGTGGAGGCACGGCTGCCTACGATCCCGCCTTCAGATCGCACAGCGCCGGCGGGCCGACCTCTTCGGGCGGCGGCGCGGGGGTGACCTCGAGGAACTGCACCGACGGCGGCATCGTGGGCGCGAGCGTGACCGAAACCAGGAGGTCCCCACTCTCGCAAGGGAGTATCCACTGTCCGCGCAGGGCATTCTCGACGTAAGCGAACCCGCTCGCCGCCTTGCATCTGCCCGACTGGGTACGCAGCGCCGCGATGTCGGCCCGCCGACGATCGATGCTCCGGTCGAGGAAGAGGTTCTGCGCGGCGAGGGACCGAGCGAGGTCGTCGTCCCAGTCGAAGATCAGCTTCGTCACCTGCTCACGGGCATTCACGAGAGCCTTTGCGGGTATGGCCTCGCGGGCCCTCATCGCCCCGGTCTCGTTCAGCACCGTCAGCGCGGCGGCGATCGGCTCGCGCCATCGGGTATAGGTCCGGTTGCCGAAGGCGATGATTCCGATGCCGTACTCGGGGAGCCACTGCATCCGGGAACCGAATCCCGGCAGCCCGCCGCTGTGTCCCACGATGTGCGCGAACTGGCAGTTGGCCGACACGCCGAGCCCGAAGCCGTATCCCCCCGTGGTCAGGTTGAGTCCCGTCGAGTCGCGGACGACGCTCGGCGCGTCGGGTCGCCAGACCTGCTGCATCTCGCGGAGCGACGAGCGGCGCACGGGCCCGGTCTCCGGCCCATCGCGCGGTGGCCAGGCGCCGAGGAACGCCGAGACGTACCTGCCGAGGTCGCTCAGCGAGGTGAGCATGCCGCCCATCGCGCCGAACGCCCCATCGGGGAGCTGCGGCTCCTCCTTCCACCGTTCGTCCTCCCACCGGTAGCCGTGCGCGAGGCGGCCGGCCGGTACCGCCGCGGGCGAGAGGGTCGTCGAGCGCATGCCGAGCGGTTTCAGAATGTGGGTGGACACATAGTCGTTGTACGCCGTGCCCGAGGCCCTGGTGACGATGCGCCCCAGGATGGCGAAGCCGTAGTTCGAGTACTCGTAGGCCACGCCGGGGGCGTTAGAAAAAGGAATGCCCTTCTTCAGCATGGCGGCCAGCTCAGCATCGGTGCGAGACAGCTGCTGGTCGCCCCAGGGATTGTCCTCCGGAAATCCGGTGGCGTGCGAGAGGAGATGGCGGATCGTGATCTTGGGCGAGTCACTCGTGGGATACGCGAGGGCCTTCAGCTCGGGGACGTACTTCTCCGCCGGGTCGTCGAGCGAGAGCTTCCCTTCATCACGCAGTCGCATGATGGCCATCGCCGTGAAGCTCTTGGTCATGGATGCGATGCGGAACACGGAGTTCGAATCCACCGGCGCCTTCGTGGCGACGTCGCGCAGGCCCGTCACGGCCATGTGCACGACCCTGCCGTCCAGGACGATTGCCCACGCGGCCCCCGGAACGTGCTCGCGCTCCGTGAACTCCCGCATGATGCGGTCCACCGCGGGAAAGGCGGCGCGGAGCTTCGCCTCGCGAGCCGGGTCGGAGAAGCCGCTCTGCTGGGCGGCCAGCATGGCGGGCAGCGCGACGATGAGGGCGGGAACGTGGCGGAGGTGCATTGCTACATCCCCCGCTCGGCGAGGGCAGCCTGAAGTCGGGTCACCGGTTCGGTCATCACGGGCTTTGTCTGGGGATGAAAGAAGATGGCGGGAAAGGGATGGTCCGGCTAGGCGGGTGGCACGGTTCGGAAGCGGGCTGCGCCTAGGGGGGTATGACCGGTAGCGAATGAGGTGTCCGGTCTCCCCGGGTGTTTTCGCACAGTCTCGTGTCACAGGACTCACCCGGTCACATAACATCACGCGGCGGCACGCGCCGCCCCACTCGGAGGACGGCCATGATCGCCCCTGCATTGCATCGGTCCGGATGGTCACTCGTCGCCTTCGCCGCCGCGGCTGTGCTGGCCGGGTGCGAGGACGAAACCGCGCTAGGCCCCGCGGAGCGGCCGGCGATCGCCGCCAGTCGAGACGTGGACCTCGGCGAGTGCGACGACCTGGGTGCGCCGGAGGGGAGCACGCTCGTCTTCCACGCCTATGCCGAAGGCGTGCAGATCTATCAGTGGGACGGTACGACCTGGGTCTTCCGAGGGCCTTCCGCAAACCTGTACGCCGATGCAGCCGGTACGGCGACGATCGGGACCCACTACACCGGTCCGACCTGGGAGAGCAACAGCGGCAGCCTCGTGGTCGGCAGGCTCAACACGCCCTGCGAGGTCGGTCCGGCGGACATCCCCTGGCTCCTCCTCGACGGAATCCGGAGCGAAGGGCCCGGCATCTTCAACGGGGTCACGTCCATCCAGCGCGTCAACACGGTCGGGGGAAGGGCCCCCACCGTCCCAGGGAGCCTGGGTGAGGTGAGGAACGTGCCGTACACCGCGGAGTACTTCTTCTACCGGGCCCCCTGACCGGGCCGGGAACCGCTGCGCGGAGTGGCGCGTCGGCTCTTTGTCACCCTGAACGGAGTGAAGGGGACCATGGCGAGCATGGCCCCCTTCGCTTCGCTCGGGATGGTGGTATCAGGGCGCGCGAGTCCCTTCCAGCGTCAGGGTCGCCACCGAATCCGCACCCTGTCCTTCATAGGTGGCGGTCGTCTTGCCGACCAGCCTGCCGTCCTGCAATCGCCCCACGACGCGGGAGTTCTTCACCTGCACGCCCTTTCGGATCACGCTCTCGAACGGCCCGGCCTCCCACACGATGCTGTCACCTTCGACCGCGACGACCCGCACCGGGATGGGATCGCGGCCGGGGAATTTCAGGGTCCATCCCGACTGGTCACCAGTTGCGACCAGGTCGTAGGTGATCACCTTGTCGCCCCCATCGAGCGTGCTTCGGACCTTCCAGGTTCCGGCCAAGTCCGCCAGCGAGATCCCCGCCGGCGCCGCCTCGGCGGCGGGGGCCTCTCCCACGGTGGTGTCCTCCGGCTTGTCGGCCGGTTTTCCGCACCCGATCAGCAGCAGGGTGATGCAGCAACTCGTTACGGCACGCATGGCTCACTCCCTTGTCGAGGTTTACGACCAAGCTGTAAGCAGATGAGGAACACGACATTGCCCGCGCCACGGCGGGCTCCTGTCGGTAAGTCCGTGAGATATGTGCGGTAGGCAAGGGAGACCCTACGGCTCCGCAGCACCATCGTCAAGAGCGCAGTGACCCATCCGGATCCGCGGTGGCCGATCTGACCGGCCGTTTGCGCAATCGACAATGGCGTCGGGAAACCATCGACGCCCTCCGCTCGTCCAGACCCGAAGGGACGGAAATCAGTCGCAAACGGCACAGGTGAAAGGATCAAGGCATGTCAGTCGAGACTCGCGCTTACGCAGCGGTTACCGGTCTGTTACTGGGCTTCACCATGGGAGCAGCGCCCGCGGCCGCCCAGCAGGCCTCGCTGGTATCGGACAGCCTCTTCATTCTGAGAGCGGGCAGCATCGGGCTGCTGCAGGCGAAGCTCGCCAAATTGGCGGAGCGGAAGGGATCGAGTGAGGCTGTGGTGGAATTCGGGAAGCGGATGACCGCCGACTACTCGAAAGCAAACGACGAGCTCGCCGCGGGGGCGAAGCAGGCGGCCTACCCGGCGCCCGTGCTGCTGCGAGAGCACAAGCAGATCGCCGAGCGATTCAATGGGATGGGCCGTTCCTCCTTCGACAAGGCGTACATGGAAGAGGCGATGAAGCACCACAATGAGGCGGTGCAGTTGTTCAGGCAGGAATCCGAGGGCGGGCGGGTGGTGTCGCTGAAGCAGCTGGCATCGCGGATGCTGCCCGACGCGCAGCAGCGTCTGGCGCTCGCCGCGGAAACGGGCAGCTCGGTCGGGGTCGACGGCACTTCGACCTCCACGGGCGGTCAGGGCTCCGGGGGCAAGTAAGGCACCCAGGAGAACCAGTAGGCCGGTTTAGGCGTTACTGTTCCGGGTCAGAACTCAACCGGAGCGATCGTCATGGAGCAGCAGGAGACTGGGAACCGCTCGGCGGTCGCCGGGCGGCAGACCGAGGTGGCCGTCCTGGCTGGCGGCTGTTTCTGGGGCGTCGAGGAGATTCTGCGCGGCGTCCCCGGCGTGCTGGACACGGACGTGGGGTACACCGGCGGTTGGCTGCCGAATCCGACCTACGACGACACCCATGACAGCAAGTCGGGCCACGCCGAGGCGATCCGGGTGACCTTCGACCCGGCGGTGCTGAGCTACGAGGAGCTGCTGGAGAAGTGGTACTTCCGGCTGCACGACCCGACGACCCTCAATCGGCAGGGCAACGACATCGGCACGCAGTATCGGTCGGCCATCTTCCCCCAGAGTCCGGAGCAGCGGGAGATCGCGGAGCGGGTCAAGGCGCGGGTGGATGCGTCCGGGAAGTGGAAGCGCCCGATCACGACGACGATCGAGCCGGCGGGGACGTGGTACAGCGCGGAGGGGTATCACCAGGACTACCTGAAGAAGAACCCGAACGGGTACAGCTGCCACTGGCTGCGGGAGTAGGCGGGAGCTGTCATCCCGAGCGCAGCGAGGGATCCCTCGCTGCGCTCGGGATGACAGAGTCGTTCAGGGCCGCCGGCAGCTCGGCCGAGGCTTGGAATTGAGCAGGGACGCGACGTCCTTGAACGCCGACTGGTTAGCGGCCTTCGACATGAACGCGTCGTCGTAGCGCCACATGAGCAGCGCGCAGCCGAAGGGGCCGACCGTCCGGCCGTAGATCCGCACCTGGTCCGACGTCATGCGGCAATAGGTCGTCCTCGTCCCCTTGCCACCCGTGTTCGGGCAATCCCAGCCGCCCGTCCTGTCCCTGACCCCGCCGTTCAAGATGTTGAGACTGAACATGGGTCTCACGCCGTTGTTCCGGGCGAAGTTGAGCACTTGCTCCCGCCACGCGGTGACGTCACCGTCGTTGTAGTGCGACGCGTACTGGACGACCACCCAGTCCAGCACCCTGTAGCGCTCCCCAGAGCGCCACTTGAAGCCCGATGCCGCGTGGCCGATGCCCATCGGCAGCGTCGGAAAGATCCGCTTCGCGTAGGTCGCCATCTCATCTATCATCGCCTTGGTCGGCACGTTGCCCCATTTCTCCTGCTCTGGCTCGTCAATGAGCTTGTTGCCGACGATCGTCCCATCGGCCACTCCGTCGGCCACGGCATTTTTGATGGCCGACGTATTCAGCCGATCCATCCTGGCTTTCCACTTCGCCAGGTCGAATTTGCCGTTGGTGGTGACCTCATTCGGTCCGCCCGTCATCGCGAGGACGAGGCGAACGCCCTTGCTTCGCGCCGCCGCGATGCGCTGCGCCATGGTGGTGGGGAGGAAGGCGTTGTCGTGGCTCGCGGTGAAGGGCCCCGGACCCCACTTGAGCGACGTGGTGCTCTCCCACAGGTCGTAGGGCCCGTAGGGAATGCCGGCATAGCTCACCGCGGGGTCCGTCGCGGGGACCACCTCGGGTGAGCTGGTGAGATCCGTCTCGCCACACGATGCGGCGTGGAGAGCGACGACGAGCAGGAGCGCCGCACGAGCGGCAGCGGGCATGTGTCTCATGACCTGAACATCCTGGTGTGGGGCGCGCGGGACGGGCGCGCGGCGCGGGCCGAGTCGGGCAGAACCTGAGCTGCGGCTGTTTTCGTTGGGTGTTCGCTGGGACGAACCGGAGTGCCGACCCCAGAGCGAGCGAATGGCGCCGGGATGGGCGCCATCTCGTGGCCGTATCGCCTCGCGGGAGGAAAGTGCGGCTCGGCACGAGGGAAAGTCAAGCCTGGGACTATGCTGGCAGGGTCCCGGGCTCCCTTGATCGACTCTCACCGTACTGCGTGACGACAGGTGAGGATTCCGCGACGAAGCACCCTGGCGCTCGGGTCTCGGGACACGCAAGTTTGCGTGGTAGACCTGCTCGCCCGGAAATAGTCGACCTCGAGCTCACCATGATCGTGATACGTCACCGAGAAACCGGCGCGCCGCTTCTCGAAGTGCCCGCCGACAGCCTGGCCGGCGCGGATCTCGAGGGCGCGATGCTGCTGTGCGCCGACCTCAGAGACGCAGACCTCCGGGGCGCCCACCTGCGAGTTGTGGACCTCTGTCAGGCGGACCTCAGAGGCGCGATCCTGGACGGGGCCGATCTGCGCGATGCCGACGCCACCCTCGCCAACCTGGTGGGGGCGAGCCTCCGGAACGCCATCCTCACCGATGCGCGATTCCAGGGGGTCAACATGGGTACCGGAGTGCCGGCCGGCACCGACTTCAGCGGCGCCGATCTCACCCGGACATATCTCAACTTCTCCAATCTCACCGGCTGCAAGTTCGGCGACGCCGTCATGCGCGGCATCGACCTGACCCGCTGCGATCTGGCCGGGGCGGCGATGACGGGAGCCGATCTGACCGGAGCCAACCTCAGCAACTCGAAGCTGCCCGAGGTCGACCTGAGCTACGCCATGCTCGCGGGCGCCCTGATCAACGATTCCGATCTGCGGAGGGCGAGCCTGCGGCAGACCGACCTGGCCACCGCGACCTTCAGCGGGAATCGCCTGGGCGAGGCGGATTTCACCGGGGCCCATCTCTCCAAGACGGTCTTCGCCCGCTCCCACGACCTGCACCAGGCGCGCGGGCTGGACTCCCTGGAGTATTTCAGTGCTTCCTGCATCGACCTGGAGACACTCCGGGAGTGTCTCGCCGGACTGCCCGATGAGTTTCTCGAGGGGATGGGTCTGGAGATGCGCGAGCTGGAAGCCCTGCGCGGGACGGCTGCTCCCGCGCTCTAGCTGCCGGCCTCGGGGGTAGGTGGAAGCTGGGAGAGGATCCGTGCGACGAAATCGGGCGGCGCCTCCAGCTGGCGCAGCTTCCGCTTGACGCCGTGCAGCAGACTCGCCTCGAAGTTGAACTCCCGAGTGCACCACGCGCAGACCTCGAGGTGCTCCTCGATGATCCTCAGCTCCTCCAGCGTCAGCCGGTGGTCGAGGAAATCATTGAGGCGACGGAAGGCCTCCTCGCAGTTGGTCCGATCCAGTCGGCTCATGCGTTGTCCTGGAGCGCGGGTTGCCTCACGATTCCGTCCTCCTCTGCGATCTGCCATAGGGCCTTCTGCAGCATCTTGCGACCACGGTGCAGTCTCGACCTCACGGTGCCTACCGGGCACTGGAGCGCCTGCGCGATCTCCTCGTAGCTCGAGTCCTCCATGAAATAGAGGGTCGCGACGATCCGGTACTCCTCGGGCAGCCGGTTGATCGCCTCGACGATCCGCTCGGTGCCGAGCTTGTCCAGCAGCTGTGCCGCGGGATCGGGGCCCTGGGTAGGAAACCCGGCTTCCCCGGAGCGCGCATAGATATAGAGGTCCGGCGTGTCGTCGAGGTCCGAGGTCACCGGGCGGCTCCGCTGGCGGCGCCGCCCGGAGTAGTAGCTGTTGAGCAGGATCTTGAAGAACCACGCCCGGAAGTTCGTGCCCGGCATGAAGGAGTCGAACCCCCGGTGGGCCAGGAAGGCGGCGTCCTGCACCAGATCCTCCGCGTCGGCCTGGCTTCGGGTCAGTCGCATCGCGACCCCGAAGGCCGACGCGGCGCAGGCGGCGAACAGCGACTCGAAGGATGACAGCTCGGTCACAGAGAATCCGAGGTCGGGTGTCATGGTGCAGGCGTCACCCTATCCTGCGCCGGCCCGGGCCAACCCGCAAGCGCAACGCGCCGCGATTCCACGTTCCCGCACCGCGGGCAAGCATGGATCTCCTCGAGCAGCTCCGCCGCGCTCTCGGCGTACACCAGCTTCTCGGCATGCCGGTTCATCTCCGCGCCGCACCTGGGACATTGCATTCTCGCCATCCCTGTCGTGGCCTCGTCAGTTGAGCGCGATGCTCTCGCGACCATACCGCAGCGTCTTCGCCATCCAGACCAGCTCGGCCAGGAACTTGTCGGTGCGGCGGACGAAGGCATCATCGAGCAGGCTTCCGCTCTGGTCGAAGACCTTGCCCACGCCGCCGACGTTTACGTCCCAGAAGATCGTGACGAGGCCGAGCTCGCGAAGAACGGGGAGCGAGGTCTCGACCACCCTGGTGCCACCGAAGGGACCGGCCGATACGGCCACGAGCCCTGCCGCCTTGTGGATGTATTCCTTGAGGCAGCTGTCGAGCACGTGCTTGAGGAGACCGGGCATCGCGTGATTGTACTCCGGCGCCACGATCACGATGCCGTCGGCCCGAGCCATGCTGGCCGCGAATCGTGGATCGCCCGTGCCCTGGCCGTTGTCGTCGAGGCAGTGATCGAGATCGGCGATGTCGATCAGCTCCGTGCAGACCCCGTCCCGCTTGCCCAGTTCCCGACAGACGAACCGTGCCGCGTGCGCGCTCATCCGGCCCTTGCGGCTGGTTCCCAGGATCACCGGAATGCTCAACGGTCGGCTCTCACCCACAGGCTGTCCTCCCTCGATGTACGGGTGTAATGCCTGTGGCAGCACGGAGGTTCCCTGCCGGTGCCAGGAACTCGACTCATCGCCCTGGCGTTTGACAGGCCGTGAAGTTCCTCGACCACCACAGGGAGGCTTCGTGAGCACACTGAACGTATTCGCCGCCGAGCGCGAGAAATGGCGCAACTTTCCTCGGGTCCGCCCGAGCGGCATCGTTGTACCCGGACCGGGACAGGAGTCGGTCTGGGACTATCCCCGTCCGCCCAGAGTCGAATCGGTGTCCCGCAGGGTCAGGGTAGAGTTCGCCGGTCGAGTGCTGGCCGAGACGACCAGGGCGCTCCGCGTCTGCGAGACGTCGAGCCCGGCCGTCTACTATATCCCTCCCGCGGATGTCGACCTGGGGGCACTGGTGCCGACGGTGCGGACCAGCTTCTGCGAATGGAAGGGCCAGGCCCGCTACTGGGCGGTCCAGGGCAATGGTCGCATGGCCATGGACGCCGCCTGGAGCTATCCCGAGCCGGATCCCGGCTACGAGGCCATCCGCGACTACCTCGCCTTCTACCCCCGCCGCATGGACGCCTGCTTCGTGGGAACCGATCGGGTCGCGCCGCAGCCGGGGTTCTACTATGGCGGCTGGGTGACTCCGGAGCTGGTGGGACCGTTCAAGGGTGTACCGGGGTCCGAGTCCTGGTAACCTCCACCTTGTCACCCTGAGCGAAGCGAAGGGGGCCATGCTTGAGATGGCCCCCTTCGCTTCGCTCAGGGTGACAAGCTCAGCGTGACGCCGACTGCACACCGACTTGCGGACGGACCCCAGGGATCTCCACCCGAATGCGATACAGTCCGGTGCTCGCCGTCAGGTAGAGCGACTTCCCGTCGGCGTCGCCGAAGGCGAAGTTGGCGTCGTGCTCCGGAGGGACGATGCGCCCGAGAGCCTTCCCGGACGGTGAGAGGATCCACACGCCCCCCGGAGCCGACACGTAGACGTGTCCTTCCACGTCCACCTTGATGCCGTCGAGCGCGACCGGCTCGGGCTCACGGGTGAAATCGTGGAAGACCTTTCCGTTGCGCAGGGTGCCGTCGGCAGCGACCTCGTAGCGCATGAGCACCTTGCGGGTGAGGTCCCAGTTGTCGACGTACAGGTACTTCTCGTCGGGCGAGAAGGCGATCCCGTTGGGCCCGGTCAGCTCCCGGACGAGCAGTGTCACCTGCCCGTTCCGCACCATGTACACCCCGCTGAAGGGGAGCTCTTTCGCCGGGTCCTCGAACGTCTTCGGCAGGCCGAAGGGTGGATCGGTGAAGTACAGCGTCCCGTCGGAGCGGTAGACGAGATCGTTGGGGCTGTTGAGTCGCTTTCCCTGGTAGCGGTCGGCGATGACGGCGATCTTGCCGGTCCGCTCGAGCCTCGTGACCCGACGATTGCCGTGCTCGTTGATGACCAGGAGCCCGTCACGGTCCAACGTCAGCCCATTGGAGCCGGGCTGGTGGAACCGGCCGATGTCGAAGCCGGTGTAGCCGCTCTTCACACGGAACACCGAGACCGAGCCTTCGGGTGCCCAGCGGTAGATCGTGTTCGCGTTGGGGTCGCTGAAGAGCAGATAGCCGTCGGGATGCCAGACGGGTCCTTCGGTGAACTGGAACCCTCCGGCGAGTTTCTCCAGGACGGCTCCGGGGGCCACGATCCGGTCCAGCGCAGGATCCAGCCGCACAATCTCCGTCTCGACGGAATCGCCCGCGCCTATCCCACCGCTGGCGTAGAAGTCCAGCGTCGCCGACCGGACCCAGATGTAGTTGGCCGGTGGATTGGAAATCGGGCCGTTCGCCCCGAAGATCGCGAGCTGGATCTGCTGCCCAGGACGGGCATCACTGGTCAGGACCACGCGGTTGGGAGCGTTGAATCCGGCGACGAGCTGCCCTCCGCTCTGGCCCAGCACGATCGGGAGCCGCCCGTCCACCCAGATCTCGGCGTAGTCGTCGAGGACCAGCTCGAGGACGACAGTGGCGCCGCGGACATCGAAGTCGCCCACGCGCTCCGGGAGGGTGATTCGGGTCCGATACCAGTTGAACGCCAGCCTGCCGTGTGACCGGCGCTGCTCGAGCGCCGGGGGGGCGATCGCCTGCCAGTCGGCGTCGTCGAAATCGGCCGCGCCAGCGTGGGGCGCGATGTCCTTGGTGCGGTTGGGGACTCCCGACGGACGGAGATCGGGCCCGGCCTCCCGGTGCTCGACGTCGACGATCGAGACGTCGCGATAGCGCCACTCCGCCTTCACCAGCGCGGCTCCCTCGGCCGTGCGCAGATCTACGACCGCCTGAGGGAGGGACGTCGGGAGTTGCACCGTGACCTGCGCCGGCACGAACGAGGGGAGCGCTCCCGCCAACAGGAGGCCGGTGGCCGCGAGCTCGAGGGCGTGCATCACATCCCTCCCGCGGTCGTGGACCGCTCGGCCTGGCGCACCTTGACCACATAGTAGAGGAAGGGCGCTTCCACTTCCTTGAACCAGTGCGGCACCCCGTTCGGGATCACGGCCACGTCGCCGGGCACCAGCTTCCTCGTCTCGCCGCCGGTGATGGCGGTGCCGCGGAGCTCCTCCGGGGCCGTGGGCTTCAGGTCCACGGCCGCTCCGCCGGTGACCAGCGTGGCGGAGCCCTGGACCACGTAGGCAATGTCGGTATCGCGGGTGTGCACCTCGGCGACACCCGCCGCCTCGCGCCGACTCGCGTGGATCTTGTAGTCGTCGGTTTCGATAAGCGGGATCCCCTTCGCGAAGGCCGCGGCCACCCGGTCGTGGGCGATGACCGTCACCGGGACGTCGTCGTCCGAGACGAGCGCGGCCGGCAGCGCGATTAGGGAGATCATCAGGAACGCGGTTCGCATGGCGTTTCTCCGGGTCAGCGGGTGGCGCTGGTTTGACCGCGCAACGCCGCGGCGCCAGCCGTTGCGATCACCGCGTCGCGCGCGGCGCTGGACGCACCGCTCACGCCGATGGCCCCGACCACCTGTCCATCCACCACAATCGGCTCCCCGCCGTTGAGGGGCGCGGACCACGCGTTCAAGAGCGGGGTGCGCCCGCCCACGATCGCGTCCTCCAGGATCTTGGTCGGCTTCTGAAACAGGGCGGCGGTCCGGGCTTTTTCGGTCGAGATCGTGGCGCCCATCGGGAACGTGGGCTGGATCCGCTCCAGGTACATCAGGTTGCCGCCGTCGTCCACGATCGCGATCGAGGCGCCCTCGTTGCCTCGCTTCGCCTCGGCGGCCGCGGTCGCGGCGGCGACCTTGGCACCCTCCAGCGTGAGCACCTTCTTGCTTTGCGTGACCTGGGCCTGGGCCGACGCGGTGGCCATCGACAGGGCCAGGACGATCAGGGGCGGTGCCGCGAATCTCATGGAGCGCTCCTCGCAGATGTTTCGTGAGCCAGGTGATGGGCGCTGAAATGCGAGGAGCATGGGAATGGTTCCCGCGGAACTTCCTAACGCGCGGCGGCATTACAGACATCGACGACCAACAATCAATCCGGAGGCGACCATGCAACGTTACTACTACGGGCTGCCGGCGGCGCCCAGCGTCGCGGAGGCGATCATCCAGGCTCAGCTGCTGATCCTCAAGGCCCGCGAGCGGGAGGCCCGGAACCATTCACACGCTCGGCGCATTTGACACGGTAGCCCACCGGAGCAAGGCAACCCGACCGAGGAGGAATCGTGTCTGGAGCGGAGGCCAACCGACTGGCCGAGGATGAGCGCCGGGTCGTGAATTGGAAGCGCTGGGGCCCGTACCTGGCCGAACGACAGTGGGGCACGGTTCGAGAGGACTACTCCGGCGGCGGCGACGCGTGGGATTTCTTCCCCCACGACCACGCCAGGAGCCGAGCCTACCGCTGGGGCGAGGACGGTCTCCTGGGCATATGCGACCGGCAGGGCAGACTGTGCTTCGCGCTGGCCCTGTGGAACGAGCGCGACCCCATCCTGAAGGAACGGCTCTTCGGTCTGAGCGGCCCGGAAGGAAATCACGGCGAGGACGTCAAGGAGGCGTACTTCTACCTCGAGTCCACGCCGACCCATTCCTACATGAAGGCCCTCTACAAATACCCCCAGCGCCAATACCCGTACGACTGGCTGGTGCGGGAGAACCGGACCCGCGGCAGGACCGAGCCCGAGTTCGAGCTGGCCGACACGGGCGTGTTCGATGATGGTCGCTACTTCGATGTCTTCGCCGAATACGCGAAGGATGGCCCGGAGGACATCGCCATCCGCATCACGGTGGCGAACCGGGGACCCGAGCAGGCCACGATCCACCTGCTCCCCACGCTCTGGTTCCGCAACACCTGGAGTTGGGGCCGCGAGAGCGAGGGCTACTCCGACAGGCCGAGGCTCCGTCGCGGCGACGCCGCGATCACCGCGGAGCACTCCGTGCTCGGGGAGTACGAGCTGCGGGCCGAGGGACTAGACCAACCGGGCAGCCCTGCCCTCCTCTTTACCGAGAACGAGAGCAATGCCGGCCGGCTGTTCGGCGCGCAGGATGCCCAGCCGTTCGTGAAGGACGGCTTCCATCGCGCGGTGATCCAGGGTGAAGCGTCCGCCGTGAATCCGGCGGAGGAAGGCACCAAGGCCGCGATCCACTACGTGCTGAGCATACCGGCCGGCGAGGAGCGTGTGGTGCGGCTCCGGCTCACCGGGCGGGGTGCCGGCGGCTCGAAGGGTATCGGCGCCGAGCTCGATCGCATCTTCGAGGATCGCATCAGGGAGACCGAGGAGTTCTATCGGGAGCGGCTGCCCGAGGCTGCGACGGAAGACGAGATGCGGGTGTTACGTCAGGGCTACGCCGGCCTACTCTGGAGCAAGCAGCTCTACTACTACGTGGTAAGAGACTGGTTGGAAGGTGATCCGGCCCAGCCCGCGGCTCCGGCCTCTCGGCGGGGAGGGCGCAACGCCGACTGGTCGCACGTGTTCAACCGGGACGTCATCTCGATGCCCGACAAGTGGGAGTACCCCTGGTACGCCGCCTGGGACCTGGCCTTCCACATGATCCCGTTCGCGCGGATCGACCCCCACTTCGCCAAGGAGCAGCTGCTCCTCTTCCTACGCGAGTGGTACATGCACCCCAACGGCCAGATACCGGCCTACGAGTGGAACTTCAGCGACGTCAACCCGCCGGTGCATGCCTGGGCCTGCTGGCGGGTGTACAAGATGACCGGGGTGCACGGGCAGCGCGACCGGCACTTCCTCCAGCGCGCGTTCCAGAAGCTGCTGCTCAACTTCACCTGGTGGGTGAACCGGAAGGATCCCGAGGGGCGCAACCTCTTCGCCGGCGGCTTCCTGGGCATGGACAACGTGGGGGTGTTCGACCGGTCGCAGCCGCTCCCCACGGGCGGACATTTGGAGCAGGCCGACGGCACCGCCTGGATGGCGTTCTACTGCAGCACGATGCTGTCCATGGCGCTGGAGCTCGCGAGCGAGGATCCGGCCTACGAGGACCTCGCATCCAAGTTCTTCGAGCACTTCATCGCCATCGCGGACGCCATGAACAACCTGGGCGGCTCCGGGCTCTGGAGCGAGGAGGACGGCTATTACTACGACCAGCTGCACGTGGACAGCCAGCACATCCCGCTCCGCGTACGCTCCATGGTGGGGCTCATGCCGCTCATCGCGGTGGAAGTGCTCGACGAGGGCAAGTTCGCCCACCTCGAGGGATTCCAGCGGCGAATGGACTGGTTCATCCGCAACCGCCAGGACGTCGCGCGCAGCATCGCGTGCATGCGGCCGCGGGAGGAGCACGGGCACATCAAGCGTCTGCTCGCGATCCCGACGCGAGAGCGTCTGGTTCGCGTGCTGCGCTACATGCTCGACGAGACCGAGTTTCTAGCCCCGCACGGAATCCGGTCGGTGAGCCGGGTGCACCGCGAGCGCCCCTACCAGTTCGACGTCATGGGGACGCCCTACCGGGTGGACTACGTGCCCGCCGAAGGGAACACCGGACTGTTCGGGGGCAATTCCAACTGGCGTGGACCGATCTGGTTCCCGGTGAACTTCCTGGTGCTGGAGGCGCTGGAGCGCTACCACCACTTCTACGGTGACGAGCTGACGGTCGAATGTCCCGTCGGCTCGGGGCGGATGCTCACGCTGAAGCAGGTGGCGGGGGAGCTGGAGGACCGACTGGCCCGCATCTTCCTGCCCGATGCCTCGGGGCGGCGGCCGTGTCACGGGCAGGACGCGCGCTGGGCGGAAGACCCGCACTGGAAGGACCTCGTCCTCTTCCACGAGTACTTCGACGGCGACAACGGCCGCGGGGTCGGAGCCAGCCACCAGACTGGCTGGACCGCGCTGGTGCTGCGGTGCATCGAGGACATGGCCCAACAGCGGGAGGAGCGCGAGAAGCCGGCACCCCGGCGGGCCCAGCTGCTCGCGGCGGCCCGCCGGTGAAGCGCGTCTCTCACTGGCCCGAATACGCGATCGAAGCCGGACTCCTGGGCCTGTTCATGATCTCGGCGTGCGGATTCACCGTGCTCCTGGAGCATCCGCAGTCGCCCCCGCACCTCGCCATTCCCGACCCGACCCTCCGGCGGGTGCTCATGGGGCTCGCCATGGGGAGCACCGCGATCGGGCTCATCTACTCCCCCTGGGGCAAGCGGTCGGGTGCGCACTTCAATCCCGCGACGACTCTCACGTTCTTCCGGCTGGGGCGGGTGCCGCGACGGGATGCGGTCGCCTATATCGGCGCCCAGTTTCTCGGCGGAGCGCTGGGCGTGCTCGTGGCGAGCCAGGCGCTGGGCGGGCTCATCGCCGATCACGCCACCCGATTCGCCGCGACGCTACCGGGGCCCGATGGTGTCATAGCCGCATTCCCCGCGGAGGTGGTGATCACGTTCGTGCTCATGAGCGTGATCCTGCGGGTCTCGAATCACCCGACTCGGGCGCATCTCACCGGGCTCTGCGCCGGCGCCCTGGTAGCGCTGTACATCGCCGTCGAGGCGCCGCTCTCGGGCATGAGCATGAACCCGGCGCGCACGCTCGCCTCCGCGCTCTTCACCCGGGACTGGACCGCCCTGTGGGTCTACTTCACGGCCCCGCCGCTCGGGATGCTGCTGGCCGCGGAGCTGTACGTGCGTCGCCGCGGCAATGCCGCGGTCCTCTGCGCCAAGCTGCATCACCAGAACGAGCAGCCCTGCATCTTCTGCGAGTCGAGGAGCTCTTCGAGCGCCCACGGAACCTTTCTCCGGCAGCCGTCATTATACCCGCCATCACGTCACCGTCACGCTGCCATCTAGCAAGGAGAGAGGATGAGTCGCCGTACCTGGATCGCCGGTCTGGCCGTCGCGGGCGCGATCGGCTGGTACCTGTTCCGGCCCGAGCTGCTGTTCGTGAAGACCAAGGTGAACGAGGGCCTTCCGACCCCAGCCGCCGCCCAAGTGGCCCCCACGCCGGGCGCCGAGACCGCGGGAGCCGCGCTGTTGTTCTCCGGGACATTCCACTCGGTCGCGCACGAGACCCATGGCACGGCCACCGTGCACAACCTGGGTAATGGTCGGCGTGTGGTCCGGTTCACTGACTTCGCCACCTCGAACGGCCCGGATGTGCGAGTGTACCTCGTGGCCGCGGCCGACGCGTCGGACAACGAGACCGTCACCAAGGCCGGGTTCATCGAGCTGGGCAAGCTCAAGGGGACCGAGGGTGACCAGAACTACGAGATCCCCGCCGACCTGGATCTCGACAAGTACCGGGCAGTCACGATCTGGTGCCGCCGCTTCAGCGTGAACTTCGCCACCGCGCCGCTCACCCCCGCGAACGACGCCACCACCTTCATCATCCGGGTGGAGAACATCTCCAAGGGCGAAGTGCTCTCGCTGTCGAACGGCGGGACCGCGCCCTTCGTGTCGGCCCCCGTCCTCTGGGCCATTCACACTGGGACCGGCAACCCGATCTTCACCGGCGGCCGGCCCGAGTCCGGCAACGGTCTCGAGCGCCTGGCGGAGACCGGGAATCCCGAGAGCCTGGTGAAGTCTCTCTCCGCCGCATCGGGCGTCGTGTCGGTCGGCGCCGACGCGCGGCCGATCGGCGCCACGAGCAACGGTCCCCTCACGCCGGGTCAGGCGTACGAGTTCGAGATCTCGGCTCGGCCGGGGCAGGCGCTCTCGCTGGCGTGGATGTTCGGCCAGTCGAACGATCTGTTCTACGGCAACGACAGCCCGATCGCGCTGTTCACGTCGGGGGGCGAGCCGATGCGCGGCGACGTGACACCGCAGGTGAGCCTGTGGGACGCCGGGACCGAGGTGAACGAGGAGCCGGGTCTGGGCCCCCATCAGGGGCCGCGGCAGAGGGCCGAAGACGCAGGCACGACGGAACGGAACGCCATCGCCCACGTGCGCGACAGGTGGAGCTACCCGAAGACGGGTGCGGTGCTCAGGCTGGCGATCACCCCCAAGGGCGACGCTGTCAGCGTGAAGTAAGGAAGTTCACAGCTGCTCATCCGAGGTCCCGACCCATGGACCAGCCCCGTTACGACGTCATCATCATCGGCTCCGGCGCCGGGGGAGGTACCCTGGCGCACCGCCTGGCTCCCTCGGGGGCGCGCATTCTCCTGCTCGAGCGGGGCGAGTACGTCCCCCGGGAGAAGGACAACTGGAGCACTCGCGCGGTCAACGTCGAGGGGAAGTACGCCGCCAAGGAGAGCTGGCGCGACCGCGCGGGTAAGGAGCTGCATCCCCATATCAACTACTGGGTCGGCGGGAACACCAAGTTCTACGGCGCGGCGCTTTTCCGGCTGCGGCGCGAGGACTTCGGCGAGCTGCGGCACGCCGGCGGCATTTCCCCCGCATGGCCCATCGGCTACGACGAGCTGGAGCCGTACTACACCGAAGCGGAGCACCTGTACCAGGTGCACGGAGAGCGCGGGGCGGACCCCACCGAGCCGCCGGCGAGCGCGCCCTATCGTTACCCCGCCGTGAGCCACGAGCCCCGGATCCAGCAGCTGAGCGACGACTGGGCCCGGTTAGGTTGTCGACCCTTCCATGTGCCGCTCGGCATCATGCTGGACGAGCGGAACCCGCGGCAGAGCCGCTGCATCCGGTGCGATACCTGCGACGGCCACCCCTGCCTGGTGTCCGCCAAGTCCGATGCCCAGGTGATCTGCGTGGATCCCGCGCTCCAATACCCGAACGTCACCCTAGTCACCGGCGGCTACGTCTCCCGGCTCGACACCGACGCCTCGGGGCGGGAGGTGACGACCGTGCACGTGACGCGGAACGGCGCCGAGGAGGTCTACCGCGGCGACATCGTGGTCGTCTCGTGCGGCGCCATCAACTCGGCGGCGCTGCTGCTTCGGTCGGCGAGCGACCGGCATCCCCGCGGGCTCGCCAACGGGTCTGACGTCGTGGGACGGCACTACATGGGCCACATCAACTCGGTGCTGATGGCGCTGTCCAAGTGTCCCAACCCGACGGTCTTCCAGAAGACGCTCGCGCTGAACGACTTCTATTTCGGCAGCAAGGAGTGGCAGCACCCGATGGGGCACATCTCGTTCGTCGGCAAGCTCGACGGCGTCACCCTGTCGGCCGGAGCGCCGGCGATCGCGCCGGGCTGGACCCTGGAGCTGATGGGGCGGCACTCGCTCGATTTCTGGCTCACCTCCGAGGACCTGCCGGACCCGGAGAACCGCGTGACCCTCGACCGCGACGGGCGCATCGTCCTCTCCTACCGCCTCAACAACGAGGAGGGACACCGCCGTCTCATCGCGAAGCTCGAGAGCCTGATGCAGCGGCAACGCGCCTGCGCGGTGCACGGACACGAGTGCCACCAGGGACTCTTCTCGCGCAATCTGTTCGTGGGTCAGCGCATTCCACTCGCGGGCGTGGCGCACCAGAACGGCACCATCCGGTTCGGACGGGACCCGCGGAGCTCGGCACTCAATCCGAACTGCCGGGCCCACGAGGTGGACAACCTGTACGTGGTGGACAGCAGCTTCTTTCCCTCGAGCGGCGCGGTGAACCCGGCGCTGACCATCATGGCCAACGCGCTGCGGGTTGGCGACCACATTCTTGGCCGGCTCGGTACGCGGCGGAGTGATGCCGTGGCGACCGCGGCGCTGGGAGCGGCGGTATGAGCGCGGTCCGTTGCGCTGCGGCGACGCTCATCCTCCTCGGCTTGGTCGGCGTCCGCGAGCTGCCAGCGCAGAGCCACCAGCCCTGGCAGGGCCGCGGAGTCACGGCACCATCGGCCGAGCGCGCGAGTCCGACGAGTGTCGCGGCTCAGGCGGTCGCCACCGTGGGACTCACGGTGTCCGACATGGACCGCTCGGTCGCCTT
>Ga0247829_10000127_pt1 | contig 22654 bp, 17 predicted proteins | sample 12C_Control_Day4_FD_207765 | JGI IMG/M metagenome (GOLD analysis project Ga0247829, IMG submission 207765) | Soil microbial communities from agricultural site in Penn Yan, New York, United States - 12C_Control_Day4 | ecosystem: Environmental > Terrestrial > Soil > Agricultural land | place... | reverse complement strand
GAGGAGCTACTTCAACAGCGCGGGCGTCATCACGGCGCTCCGGCACTGCCAGTTGAAGCTGCGGATCTGGCCGGCCGTGCCCTTGGACTTCATGCCCGCGACGAGCGCATCGGCGACCTGCCTCAAGGTCGCGTCCGTCTTGCCCGTGACGTTCCAGCCCAGCGCGATCACGTACGCCGACTCGCCCCAGTGCTCGTTGTAGTAGTCGATCTCGTCGGGGTTGGTGCCGACGCCCATCCAGTAGAACGGCTTGCCGGTCGAGTCGCGACCCTCGTTCGCGAACATCTTCGCGAGCCGGCCGAGCGAGGTGCGGACCTCGGCGGCGCGCGTGCCGCCGATCCGGCGCTGATAGGCATCGAGCGCATCGGCGAGGATCGCGCTCATCCACGGGCTGCAGCCCGCGCCGCCGAAGCCCTCGCCGTGCGCGCTCGCGGTGTGCGCGAAGCAGCGCGCGGTCGTGCTGGTCTGGCCGAAATACGAGGCCATCTGCATCGTCAGGAACGCGGTGACGGCGGCCTCGGAGCGCGCCGCGATCTCGGCCGCCTTGTCGTCGGTGACGAGCATCGCCCACTCGTGCGCGAGCAGCGCGAACCCGGCGTGCCGCTCGGTCCAGAACTTGTCGCTGCCGTCATAGCTCGGGCCCCACATCGTCACGACCTTCGCCGACACCGCCTCGGCCGCCTCGCGGAACCGATCGTCGCCGGTCAGCAGGTAGTGCAGGGCCATGCCCTGCGCGTAGTAGTACTTGAGGTCGCTCGACGCGGTCGGCACCGGGATCGCGGTCGCGACGCCGTTGGTGATCGTCATGCCGCCGCGATAGAGCGCCGCCTCGCGGTACGCGGACTCGAGCGGCACCTGGCTGCCGGTCAGCGCGTAGCCTCGGTACATCGCGGTCACGCGATCGAACAGCCACACGTCGCGGCTCGTGCTCGCGTTGACGAGGAACGCGTCGGTGTCCCAGCGCGCGTAGTCACAGACCGTGCTCCAGGCGTCGAGCGAGCTGCCCGCGAAGGCGCTCTTCGGGATCATCGGGCCGAACAGGGTGCTGGACGTGAGCGTCGCGGCGGGAAGCACCGCCCACACCTTGGGGTGGACGTCGCTGCCGCTGCCGGTCACGGTGGTGTCGACCGCGGCCATCGTCAGGCCGCCGAGACCGGCGACGCCGATCTCGACGGTGAGCTTCGGCGTGGTCCCGGCGTTGGCGTCGACCTGAACCTGCACGCTGCGCACGCTGCCATCGGGGTAGCGGGCGAGGGCGCGGCGCGCGGCAGGGAGCTCGGTCGTCCCGGCGAGCACGCGGATGCGCGTCGGATCCGACAGCGTGCCCGCGGCGAGCGGAACCGCGAAGTTCACGCGCTGCGTGCCGGTGACCCCGGCAGGGATCAGCGTCACGTCGAACCGCGCCGATGGCGTGTCGGTGGGCGGCGGCTGCGTCGGCGCATCCGGCGGCGGCACGTACGCATCGATCGGCGGCGGCACGTACGCGTCGACGGGCTCGACCCCGGCGTCGCGGAACTTCTTCGGGCCGTGGCCCTTGCCGCCGTTGCGGAAGACCTCGGTCGAGCCGTCGTCGCCGTCGATGGTGGTGTCTTGGGTTTCGTTGCCGCACGCGCCGGCGACGATCACGAGCGTGACCGCTCCACCGACGACCGCGGCGCGGATGATCGCGCTTGGGTCTCTCAACATCGCGCGCGAGCGTAGGCGCACGCGTGCGGAGTCGTCGCCGTAAGAATCAGCCTACAGGAAACGTTCGTACGGCGATTCCTCGTCGAGGAATTGGTTCGTGAGACAGCTCGCGCTCGCTCGTCATCGAGTGCGCGCGGATGCGTTGCGCCGCTCACGCAAGCGCGCGCTCTCGACGGACGCGCTGCTCGACGAGCCCGAGCAGGATGGGCACGGCGACGGTCACGGCGACGGCGAGGATCGCGAGGGTGTCGATGCCTTCGAGCGAGTGATCCGCGCGCTCCGTCAGCAGCTGCGGGCCGAGCATCGCGCCGAACGCCGACGCGAGGTGCTGCACCGCGCTCTGCGCCGACATGAAGCGTGCGCGCTCCGCCGGCGCCGGGACGCGCGAGGACAGGGCCTGCAGCGGCACCATGCGAAAGCTCGAGCTGATCATGAACGCGACGAACAGCACCATCACCGGCATCTCGACCGGATGGATGAAGCCGACCGCGAGCACGCCGCAGAACCACAGCGCCCCGCCGAACGACGTCATGCCTGCGCCGAACCGATCCGTGGCCCAGCCGCCGATCCGCATGGTGACGAACGTGCATGCCCCGCCCACGAGGTACAGCGTCGAGAGCGAGTCGCGCGGGACGCCCAGGTTGAACTGGAAGTACGCCGAGAGGTTCGGGATCATCGAGAACGTCCCGACCGTCATCGCGACGGTGGCAGCCAGCAGCAGCAGCACGGTCGGCCGGCGCAGCACCTGCGACAGCGACGCCGGCGGCTCCTTGCGATCGAGGTGAGTCGTCAGTGACGGCAGCATCGCGATCGAGAGCGACGCGATCACGACGCCGAGCCCCGCGACGGTGAAGAACGGTGTCCGCCAGCTGCCGACGCGCGCGAGCTCGAGCCCCGCCGGTACACCGAGCACCGAGGCGACGGCGAACGCCCCCATCACCGCGCCCATCGCGCGGCCGCGCCGCTCGGGCGGCACCACGTCGCTGACGATCGCCATCGACAGCGCGGTCGCCGGGCCGCCGAACATGCCCGCGAGCACGCGCGCGCCGATCATCGAGCCCATGCCGATCGCGAGCCCGCCGACGGCGGTCCCGATCACCAGGCCCGCGAGCGCGACGGCGAGCGCCTTGCGTCGATCGAAGCGATCGAGGAAGTACGCGCCCGCGATCCCCGCGACCGCCGCCGAGGCGACGTAGCTGCCGCCGATCACGCCGAGCTGCGAGCTCGGGATGCCGAGGTCCTTCGCGAAGTCCGGCCCGAGCGGCATCACCATCATGAAGTCCAGCGTGTTGATGAACTGGACCGCTCCGATGAGGAACAGGAGACGACGCTCGGTCATAGGTGAACCGCCACCCTACGACTTCAAGTGCATTCGAGGTCAACTGCCCGGGCGGGCAGGCGAGCGTCAGTTGTCCGCCTTCGGCGTTCATTGCCGCCGCGCGGTCTGCGACCGCACCCCGTCGCGTTCGCGCCGGGCGTCAATTCTCCACGAACGCTTTGAGGCGCTTGCTGCGCGACGGGTGCCGCAGCTTGCGGAGCGCCTTCGCCTCGATCTGGCGGATGCGCTCGCGCGTCACCTCGAAGTCCTGACCGACCTCCTCGAGGGTGTGGTCGGACTTCTCGCCGATGCCGAAGCGCATGCGGAGGACCTTCTCCTCGCGCGGCGTGAGCGTCGCGAGCACCTTGCGCGTCTGGTCGGCCAGGTTGACCGAGATGACGCTCTCGCTCGGCGACACGATCGACTTGTCCTCGATGAAGTCGCCGAGGTGGCTGTCCTCTTCCTCGCCGATCGGGGTCTCGAGCGAGATCGGCTCCTTCGCGATCTTGAGGACCTTGCGGACCTTGTCGAGCGGCAGCTCCATGCGCTCCGCGATCTCCTCCGGCGTCGGCTCGCGGCCGAGCTCCTGGACGAGGTAGCGCGTGGTGCGCACGAGCTTGTTGATCGTCTCGATCATGTGGACCGGGATGCGGATCGTGCGCGCCTGGTCGGCGATCGCACGCGTGATCGCCTGGCGGATCCACCACGTCGCGTAGGTCGAGAACTTGTAGCCGCGCTTGTACTCGAACTTGTCGACGGCCTTCATCAGGCCGATGTTGCCCTCCTGGATCAGATCCAGGAACTGCAGGCCGCGGTTCGTGTACTTCTTCGCGATCGAGACCACGAGGCGGAGGTTGGCCTCGACGAGCTCGCTCTTGGCGCGGTCCGCCATGCGCTCGCCCTCGTGCAGATCGCGGAACGTCGAGCGGAGCTCGTTCGCGTTGCCGCGCGCCTCCTCCTCGATGATGGCGACCTTGCGCATCGCCTGCTTGATCTGCTCCTCCATCTCCTCGAAGTCGGCGACCGTCATCATGGTCTTCTTGCCGACCGCGCGCGCCCGCGCCGGGTTCGCGCGCATCTCGCGCAGCGTCTTGCGGATCTCGCTCGCCGGCATGCCCGCCTTGCGCTCGCAGTCGCGCACCTCGAGCTCGGCCTTGTCGAGCTTGATGATGATGTTCTTCAGCTGCGCGACGATGCGGTCGACCGTGGGCTTGTTGAGGCGGAGGTCGCTGAGCTCCTCGAACATCTGCGCGCGGTTCTCGCGCATCGCCTCCTTGGTCTTCTTCTTCTTGCCCTCGGTGTCCTGCTCGCCGAGCTTCTCCTCGAGCTTCTCGGTGTCGCGCTGCAGCTTCTTGACCTTGTCGATGATCTTGCAGACGCGGTCGACGTAGAACTGCTCGTTGAACTCGGCCTCGTCCTCGTCGATGTCCTTGACGACATCCTTGACGCGGATCTTGCCGTTGCGCAGGCGCTCGCCGATCGCGATCAGCTCCTCGACGGCGACGGTGCTGTTGAGCACCGCCTGCAGCATCTTGCGCTCGCCGTCCTCGATGCGCTTCGCGATCTCGACCTCGCCCTCGCGCGTGAGCAGCGAGACCGAGCCCATCTTGCGCAGGTACATGCGGACGGGGTCGCTCGTGCGCGAGTACGCGTACTCCTCGTCCTCGTCGACCTCTTCCTTGTCGTCCTTCTCGGCGCCGATGCCGAGGCCGTCCTTGGGCGGCTGATCGACGAGGTCCGGGCGGCGGCCGCCCGCACCGTCGACGACCTCGATGCCGTGCTCGCCGAGCGCCGACAGCCAGCCGTCGATCTGATCGGTCGAGACCACGTCCTCGGGCATGTGGTCGTTGACCTCGTCGTAGGTCACGAAGCCCTTGGTCTTGCCGAGCTCGATGAGCTTGTCGCGCATGTTGTTGGAGTCGCGACCACCGGACGCGCCACCACGCTTGCCCTTGCGCGTCTCCGCTTCCAACGCCGCTGCGTCGGCCTCGGTCGACGCGCTCGGGCGCTTCGAGCCGACCGCGAAGTCGTCGTCGTCCTCGTCGTCACTGAAGCCGAGGTCGGCGCCGGCGTCGTCGTCGCCGAGATCGATCTCGGGCGTGGGGCCCTTGCCCTTGCCCAGTATCGGACCCTTCGGCTTGCCCGGGCCCTTGGCCTTCGCCGGTGCGAAGTCGTCGTCTTCCTCGTCGTCGTCTCCGTCGAAGTCCTCGTCGTCCTCGCCGCGCGCGCGCGTCGGCTTGATCGCCTTGGGGGCGACGACCTTCCCGGCCTTCTTGGGCGCGGTGTCGACCTTCTTGGCGTCGACCTTCTTGGCGTCCGCCTTCTTGGCGTCCTTCGCCGCCGGGGCTGCCGCGACCGCGGGCTTCTTCGCCTTGTCCTTCGCAGCAGCGGGTGCAGCAGCGGGCTTCTTCGCTTGGGGAGTACGCGCCATGTCTAGTCGACCTTCTTTTCTGGAGACATCTCGGCCAACGATGCTTTGAGGCGAGCCACTTGCTCGCGATCGCCCTTCCGCTCCGCCACCGCCAGCTGCGCCGTCACGCGGGCGCGCTGTGGATCATTCGTCCGCTTCGCCTCGTCGAGGCTCTTCTGCAGCTCGATCCTGCCCAGCTCGGCGCGTCGCGCTTCGAGGTTGCCGATCATCTTCAGCAGGTCCGCGCGCGGATCTTTGGCGCCCGTATACTTGCCGGACAGCACATGCTCAGCAGTGGGTTTGGGCAGCTGCACAGGGGCAAGCTCGGGCAGGGATTGGCCTTCCCGAGCCGCGGAATACATGGCGCGAAGGCGAGTGTCCGTCAAGAGCCAAAAAGCCTTGTCTGCGTCGGCGGTTGCGATCAAAGACGGGTGGTCCGCGAGCAGCGCGATCACCTCGGCCTCGTCGATGGAAGGCAACGCAGGTGTGGCGACCCCTTCGTCGGTGCGATCTCGCCTGTCCGCCGCGGGGGCGTTGGGGTGATATGCCCCGCGCGCCGGCTCGCCGCGGCCATGCGCGGACGGAGCTCCGGTCCGAGCGATCGCACCGCGCACCAGCGCCATGTCCACCCCGAGTGCAATCGCCAAGTTGTGCACGAGTAGATCACGTTTGACCGGGTTCGCAACTTTCGCGAGCAGCCGTCCGGCGTCCTCGAGCGCGCGCGTGCGTGCGTCGGCGTTGCCGCGCGCCTTGCCCCAGACCTCGTTGGCGAAGAACTCGATCCCACCCTGTGCTCGATCCACCGCTTCGCGCAGCAGTTCACCCCCGCCGCTCGCGACCAGGCTGTCGGGGTCGACGCCGTCCGCGAGCGGCCCCGCGCCGCCCGACTTGGCGTGGCCCGGCCGGCGCGCGACCAGCACCTCGACGTCGGCCTCGACGCAGACCTGCAGCGCGTGCATGGTCGCCTTGTAGCCCGCGCGATCGCCGTCGTAGAGCAGCACGATGCGCTCGGTCAGGCGCTTGAGCACGCCGATCTGCTCGGGCGTGAGCGCGGTGCCGAGCGGTGCGACGACCTCGCCGAACCCGGCCTGGGAGAGCGTGACGACATCGAAGTTGCCTTCGACGAGCACCGTGCGCTTGTGCGCCTGCATGTGCTCGCGCGCCTGGGCCAGCCCGAACAGCAGCTTGCTCTTCTTGTAGACCGAGCTCTCGGGGCTGTTGATGTACTTCGGCGGCTCGCTGCCGTCGGGCGCCGGCTGCGGCGTGCCGACGAGTCGCGACGAGAACCCGACGACGTCGCCGCCCGGCACGATCACCGGGCACACCAGCCGATCGCGGTTGCGGTCATAGAAGCCGCCGCCGCGCGGCCGATGCGCGATCAAGCCGAGCCGCACCGCGAGCTCGAGATCGACGCGCTTCGCTTTCAGGTGATCTGCGAGCGCCGACCACTCGGCCGGCGCATAGCCGAGCTGGAACCGCTCCGCCGTCTCGTCCGAGACGCCGCGCTTGGCGAGGTACGCACGACCCGGCTCGCCGCGCGGGTCGGTGAGCATCTCGCGATAGAACTGAGCGGCGAGCTTGTTGATGTCGAGCATCGCGACGCGCTCGCCCCGCGCGCGCCGCACCTCCGGCGGCTCGTCGACCTTGGGCACCGCGATGCCGAACCGATTCGCGAGCTGCTCGACCGCCTCGACGAAGCTCTTGCCCTCGAGCTCCTGGATGAACGAGAACGCGTCGCCCTTCTTCTGGCAGCCGAAGCAATAGAACGTGCCGCGATCGGGGTGGACGTTGAACGACGGCGTCTTCTCGCCGTGGAACGGGCACAGCCCCTTCCAGTTGCGGCCCGCTTTCTTGAGCTGCACGTACTGGCCGATGACGGCGACGATGTCGGCCGCCTCGCGGATCTGTGTGATCACCTCGTCCGGAATCATCAGCTATCCGTCGTCAGCGACGGTTCCCCCCGAGCATCGAGTGACCATGACCGATCCGGGGCGCAAACGCGAGCCATGCGGCCGCGATCACAGAGACGAGGTCGGCGACGTCGCGGCGGGCTTGGCCGCCGGCAGAGACAGGTTGCGCGGGCGAGAGCCATCGATCAGCGCGTACACCACCAGCACCAGCGTCAGCGCGATCCACAGCCCGAGCAGAGTCTGGATGGCGCGGGTCGTACCCTCGGCGAGCTTGGACCCGTGGTCCTCTTGGCCGAGGTCGTGCCTGTGCTTCTTCCGTTGGCCCTCGTCGCTCATGCGCGGACAATTGCCCGAGCGAGCGCCGCGCGTCAACTGGCGCCGGGCCGCCGAGCGACCACCGCCCGGCCCACGTCGCTCCACCCGGTGATCGATGCGGGAAACTCGGGGGCGTTCGTCGACGGCCGCCAGGCGTGCGGGGGCGTTCGCGACGTTCGCCGGAGATTGCCAGCGGGGGCCCGCGCGGCGCGCCGCTGCCGACGCCGGCCTGCTCGCTGTGACCGGCTCGTCGCCGCTCAGTCGCTCTCGGGCTGCTGCTCGTCATCGCGACGCACCGGACGCTCGATCGGGCGCTCGTCGGGCATCTCCTTGTCGTCGCGCTTCATCGGGCGGCCCACCCCGGGACGCTCCGGCTGCGGGCGCTGCTTCTCGGGCTGGTTGGGATTCTCGGGATTCAAGTTCTCGGGCTTGTTGGGCATGATCCTCTCCTCGACACGGGCGTTCACAGGCCCGTGGGAAACGTCTCGGCCAGCTCCCCTCGCTCCCACTCGGCGCTCCGCTCGAGCGGCTCCAGCGCGCGCGTCTCGTCGCAGTGGATCACCACGTCGAGCTGCGCGGGCATGTGCACGTGGAAGTAGTGGCTCGCGCGCTCCGTGTCGGGCCGGTACACGACGCCGATCGCGCGATGGAGCCGCGGTTCGTGCAGCGCACCCGCCGCCTCGCCGAGCGCGTCGAGCATCAGCATGAAGTTGGGGCCGATGAGCCCTCGCGCGCGGTGGAAGAGATGCTCGTAGCTACCGTCGAGCGCCGGCCGCACGCGCTTGCGCTCCGCGGGTGCGCCCCACTCGGACGCCGCGGTGACCGTGCCGCCATGGGTCGTGAACCCGACGAGGACGGTGTCGCGCGGATGACGGCGGCGCACGAGGTGGCCGATCGTGATCTCGTCGCGCAGGGCGCGGTGCGCCATGGCGCTCGAATCGCCGACGTGCGAGTTGTGCGCCCACACGACGACCTTGCCGGGCCCGCGCCGCGCGAGGTGATGCGCGAGCGCTTCGAGCGTCTCGCTCATGTGCACGTCGCGCAGGTTCCACGTCGAGCCCGTGCCGAGATACATCGTGCGGTAGTACTCCTCGGCGCTGGTCACGACGCGCGCGTTCTGCTCTGCCTCGAACAGCTCGTCCTCGGCGAACACGCCGTCGTGCCGCAAGAGCTCGTTGCGATGGCGCAGCAGATCGACGAGCTGCCCGATGACCTCGTCCTCGCAGGTCCCGGCCACACCGAGCGCGAGCGCGCGGCCGTACCCCGCCGGGTCAGGTCCGAACACGTCGAAGCACGCGTAGCGCTCGCGCGCGCGGTGGGCGGCCTGCGGATCGCGCACGTCGAGGTAGCGCAGCACCGCGTCCATCGACGAGTGCAGCGAGTACAGATCGAGCCCGTAGAACCCGACGCGCACAGTGGGATCCCGGACCTGGTCGTTATGACTGCGCAGCCAGCCGACCAGATCCAGGATGTCAGCGTTGCGCCACATCCAGTGCGGAAACCGACGGAAATCGCCGAGTGCGTCGACGGCATCGGCGTCATTGTCCGCGCCGCGGATGTAACGGTTGATGCGGTACGCATCCGGCCAGTCGGCCTCGGCGGCGACCGCCTGAAACCCCTTCTCGCGCACCAGCCGCTTCGTCAGCTCGGCGCGGATCCGATAGAAGTCATGCGTCCCGTGCGTGGCCTCGCCCAGCAGCACGAAGCGCGCGTCCCCGATCCGATCGAGCAGGAGATCGAAGTCGCGTGGCGTGCCCGCCAGCGGCGTAGCGATCTCGGCGATCGCCTGAACGAGGAACGACTCCTGGGGCACGATGCCCACAACACGCAAGCCACGTGCCCTCGCAGCTGGCGATCCAGCTTAGCGCGCCGCGTCTTGGGTCAGAACATCGTGTAGATGAACGGGATCGAGACCTGCGTGAACACCACCACCACGCCGAAGATCAAGAACGCGAGCACGAGCAGGGCCGGCGCGAGCGTGCGCGTGGTCCACGAGAAGTAGACGAGCTCCACGAGCAGTCGGCCGAGGTAGGTGATTCGTGTAAGCATGGGGCTAGTCGAGGGGGAGCTTGTCGAAGTCGAGCTTCTCGGTCTCGGGAAGCGCGGCCTGCTCGGACTTCAGCACCACGCAGTCCTCGACGAGCAGCACGTCGATCTCGGTGCTCATGAAGCAACGGTACGCATCGGCGGGCGTGCACACGATCGGTTCGCTGCGCACGTTGAACGAGGTGTTGATCACGACGGGACACCCCGTCTTGGCCTCGAACGCCTTCACGAGATCGTAGAAGAACTCGTTGCGATCCGGGGTCAACGTCTGCACGCGCGCCGAGTAGTCGACGTGCGTGACGGCGGGGATCGTCGAGCGCTCCTGGTTGACCCACGCGCGGACGTCGTCGCGGATCGGCTCGCACTCCTTGCGCACGCCTGGCATCACCGGCGTCGTGAGCAGCATGTACGGGGATTCGCCCTGGAGATCGAAGTACTCGCGGACGCGCTCGCCGAGCACGGCGGGGGCAAACGGGCGGAACGACTCGCGCTTCTTGACCGCGAGGTTCATCACGCGCTGCATGCGAGGAGAGCGCGGGTCGCCGAGGATCGAGCGATGGCCGAGGGCGCGCGGGCCGAACTCCATGCGCCCGCGCGCGACGGCGACGATCTTCTCGCTCGCGAGGTGGCCGGCCATCACCTCGGCGAGCTGCGCGCGGTCGGAATAGCGGGTGTACTTCACGTTCTTGCCGTCGAAGAACGCCTGGACCTCGTCGCTCGAGAACGTGGGGCCGAGGTACGCGCCGCGCATCGAGTCCGAGGGCGATGCGACCCGCTTGGTGCCCTTCTGCGCATAGTACGCGCCGAGCGCGACGCCCAGCGCACCGCCGGCATCACCACTCGCCGGCTGGATCCAGATCGTCTCGAACGGCGTGTTCGCGAGGATCTTGCCGTTCGCCACGCAGTTGAGCGCGACGCCGCCGGCGAGGCACAGGTTGGTCTCGCCCGTCTGCATGTGGAGGAAGCGCGCCGACTTGAGCACGATGTCCTCGAGCACGACCTGCACGGAGCGAGCGAGATCCATCTCGCGCTTGGTCAGCTCGGACTCCGGCTTGCGCGCCGGTCCGCCGAACAGCTCGGCGAACCGATGGTTCGTCATCTTCAGGCCGGTCATGAAGTCGAAGTACTTCATGTTCAGCCGGAACGAGCCGTCGGGACGGAGGTCGATGAGCTCGTCCCGGATCTTGTCGACGTAGGTCGGCTCGCCGTACGGCGCGAGCCCCATGAGCTTGTACTCGCCCGAGTTGACGCGGAACCCGGTGAAGTACGTGAACGCCGAGTAGAACAAGCCGGCCGAGTGCGGGAAGTCCTGCTGCACGATCGGTGTGATCGTGGAGTCGATGCCGTGCGCCAGCGTCGTGCACGCCCACTCGCCGACACCGTCCATCGTCATCACGGCGGCGCGCTGGAACGGCGACGGGAAGAACGCGCTCGCTGCGTGGCTCTCGTGGTGCTCGAGGAACTTCACGCGCGGGCACCGGTAGCCGATCCGCTTCAGCTCCTTCGCGATGATCGCCGGGATCCACAGCTTCTGGCGCGCCCACGCGGGCATCGCGTGGCGGAACGAGTTGTAGGCACGCGGATCGCTGGAGTCCAGGTAGGTCTCCATCAAGCGCGCGAAGCTCGTGAGCGGCTTCTCGTAATACGCGACGACGTCGAGCTCCTTCGGCCCGACCCCGCCCGCCTGCAAGCAGTACGCGGCGGCGTGGAGCGGGAAGTCCGCGTCGTGCTTCTTGCGCGTGAACCGCTCCTCTTGCGCGGCCGCGACCACCTCACCGTCGACGACGAGGCAGGCCGCCGAGTCGTGATAGAAGGCGCTGATCCCGAGGACCTTCACGGCGTCGGCGCTCCGGTGCGCTGCGCGGCCGCCACCTCGCGCAGCGTGGCCTCGGTGTTGGCGAACACGAACTGCGCGAGGGCGCGCGCGCCGGCCTCGTTGAGGTGCACCCAGTCGAGGCCGCCCGGTACGTCGAGCTTGTCGAGCGCCTTGCTCGCGGACACGATCAGCGACGGATCGAGCAGCGTGTCCAGCCGGCGCTGGACGCGGATGCGATACTGGAACCTCACCGGCTGCTCGTAGTGCTCGTAGCGACCGAGCACCTCGTCGGGGTGGATCCGGCGCGAGAACATCGTCGGCTGGAAGAACGCGTGAATGCGGACCTTGTAGAGGTCGCCGAGCTGGTGCGCGAGGCGCAGGTTGTTGTGCAGGATCGCGCTGATGTCGTCGGCCGCGGTGTCCGCGATCTTCTCGAACTTCTTCGGCACCGGCGGCAGGCTCGCCGTGCTCCAGCGGCCGTCGGCGTCGAGGACCGGCTTCTTGGCGGGCTCTCGCAACCGGCTCCAGTTGGCCCAGTGCTTCTGCAGGATGTGGAACGCGCTCACGGGATGCCAGTCCGCCGTCGACGGCTCGATGCCACCGAGTGCGAACGGGATCTGCAGCTCGCGCTTGAACAGCGGGTTCGTCTTGGCCACGGCGTATGCCGCACTGTCGTTGGCGCCGGTCAGGAAGATCGCGACCTGCGGACGCCTCCCGGACGAGAGCAGCTGCGCGAACTGCGCGACCTCTTGCCAGTTCACCCACGCCGAGCGTCCGTAGTTGTGCGCGCGCACGCGATATCCGGCTTGCTCCGCGAACCGCGTGTACTCCGAGGCCAGCGTGTGCAGGTCGCGCTGGCCGTATCCCCACATCTCCGAGCCGCCGAAGAAGTAGACGTCGATCGGCGGCTGGTCCTGCAGCGTCGTCGGCTGGTAGCTCGGCCGCTCGCCGTCTTTGGCCGAGAGCAGCTTGCCGTCGTAGCTCATCACGAACTCACCGATCGCGCTCACCAGGGCGCCCGTGCGTGCGTCCGCGCGCTCGTCGATCAGCGCATCGTAGTCGGGGGTCTGCTCCGTGCTCGCCGTGTGACGATCGCCGGTCCACGTGCGCCACGTCTCGTGCCCCATGTCGTTGAGCTCGATGCCGACGGCGAAGTTCAGCCCGAACACGGCGAGCGGCACGAGCACGAGCACCCAGATCGACGACGCCACCCGGTGGACGCGCGCCGGTCCCATCGAGAACTGCCAGTTCTGTAGCGCCGGCCTCGGTACGCGCGCGCGCACCCAGTAGCTCGCGACGCTGTCGTCGGCGCCGCGCGGGATGCGCCGGCGGCGGCGAAGGAACCGCAGCACGCCGAGCGGCCAGATGACGATCCCGAACATGACCAGGGTGATGGCGTGCGACACGAGGCTCGCGGCCCCGCGGCCGAGCGCCGCCATCCCCGCTGCGAATTTTCCGTGCACCGCCGGTGCGACGAAGCGCAGCAGTGCGACGACCGCTCCGACGGAGACCGCGACGATGGCGATGATGCGGGCGCCGAGCAACCACGCGGTCGTCGCGACGGCAGCGCCGATGCCCAGCTGCACGCCCCAGTGCGTGAGCCAGGACGACTCCGGCGCGATCGCGGGCACTTGTGCCCACTGTAGGCGAGGCGCAGATGCGCTTCGGTGCTCCACCCAATGACCACTATAGACCGACGGCGAATACAGGTGTGCACTCGCTGCCACGTTTCTCGTCGGCGTCGTCGAGGACGCCCGAGGTCGACGGTGACGGCGCGAAGTGCGTTGTGTTAGCTTGGCAAGGAGATCGGTTTCCAAACCGCGAGGACGAAACGGCGCCATGTCCGACGACATCTCCAAACGACTCCCCCCGAACCCCGCCAAGCGCGTTCCCCTCCAGCGCGTCGAAGGGATCCATTCGGCGCACGCGCGCGAGCTCGTCGAGAAGAAGGAGCCGTTCGTCACGCGCGTTCAGGACTGGGAGTGCCTCCAGTGGGACGTCGAGTACCTGAAGCAGAAGATCGGTCACCATCCGTATCCGCTGATCCGGGTCGCGGACGGTCAGCCGGTCGAGGGCGCGACCGTCGCTGACTTCCTCGAGCTCTCGAAGGATCCGATGTACCGCAAGGAGGTCATGCCCGCGAGCGGTGGCGGGCCGGCGTTCGCGCTGCAGACCGCGATGCGTGGCGTCCATCCGCTGCTCGCCGAGCTCACCAAGGCCTACGAGGTGCCCGCGTTCGTCCCGCCGGCACACGATGCACACATCCTGATCCGCAGCTCCGGCATGGGCGGCCCTCACGATCCGCTGTTCCAGACCCCCGCGCACTGGGAGTTCAACGCGTTCGCCGCGCTGTTCCTCCAGATCCGTGGGCGCAAGAACCTGTGGTTGTTCGGCCCGGAGGAGGGGCCGAACCTCGGCATGTCGTCGGAGCTGAGCAACGGGTTTCCGTTCCTCACGATGGGCGCCAAGGCGTGCGCGGAGCCGGAGAAGTATCCCAAGATCGCAAACGCCCTCTGCTACGAGCACGTCCTCGAGCCGGGCGACCTGGTCTACTTCCCCGAGTACTGGTTCCACTGGTTCACCCACTACCCCGAGTACCAGCTGAACTTCCGGATCTTCTTCCCGGTGAAGCGCCACACGCTCAACCCGATGTCCGCGGCGTGGGCGTACTCGAACGCGCTCGCCGAGGCGCTCGGCGGGTTCGTCGATGTCGAGAAGACGTTCAACAGCCTCCCGGAGTCGGTGAAGGCGCTGCTGATCCGGATCGAAGAAAATCTGCTGACCAACCCCGACATGATCGACTCCGAGGCCGTGCTGCGTCAGCGCTTCAGCAAGACGCGCATGGCGGGGCTCGCCGAGACGCTGCGCAAGGAGTTTCAGGCGTCGGGCGGCGAGGATCCGCAGACGAAGTTCTTGAAGATCGACCGAAAGCCGGAGGCGTAGCGCCTGCCGCCAAGCCACTGGGTCTATCTCCGTCGCTATCGCGTCCGGGTCGTCGCGGCGGTGATCACGCTGATCGCGGGCGTGTTCACGATGCTGCAGGTGCCGAGGATCCTCGGCGAGACCGTCGACGCGCTGAGCCGACCGGATGCCGCTTCCGAGGCGGTGCGCCTCGCGGCGCTGCTGTTCGCGTTGGGGATCGGCAGCTACGTCGTCAACGGGCTGTGGCGATACCTGCTGAACTCGACGGCGCGCCGCGCGCAGGATGATCTCCGGCGAGCGTTCTTCGCCCACTTGAGCCGGCAATCGCCGGACTTCTTCGCCAAGCACTCGAGCGGCGACCTGATCGCGCGCGTCGTCCGCGATTCGGACGTCGTGCACGCCGTGTGGGGACAGGCGATCGGAACCATCGTCGGCGGGTGCTCGCTGCTGATCGTTGCGAACGTGATGATGTTCACGGTCAGCGTCGAGCTGTCGCTGTGGACGTTCATCCTGTACCCGTCGGTGTGGCTGCTGAGCCGGATGTTCTTCGCACGCACGCAGCAGTCGGCGCGCGCGGCGCAGCAGCAGGCGGGACAGCTCGCGGCGCTGATCCAGGAGGACTTCAGCGGCATCGCGATGGTCAAGGGCTTCGGCCTCGAGGACTCGCGCACCGAACGCATCGCGCGTGAAGCCGACGCCTTCGCTCGCCAGCAGATCCGCGTCGAGGTCATCGTGTCGCAGATGGTGCCGCTCGTGTCGACGGTCGCGTCGGTGGTGATCGCCATCGTGCTGCTGCGCAGCGGCAGCGCCATCGCCCGCGGCGAGCTCACGGTGGGCGAGGTGGTGAGCTTCTATTCGTATGTCGGTCTCATGCTGCGGCCGCTCATGAACTTCGGACGCGTGTTCGCGCTGCTCGCGCGCGCGGGTGCGGCGTGGAAGCGGATCTCCGGCGTCCTCGCGGCGAAGCCGTCGATCGTCGACGGTCCCCAGCGCGAGGCCGAGCAGCTGCGCGGCGAGATCGAGGTCCGCAACCTGACCGTCACGCGGGGCGACCGCGCCGTGCTCCAGGGCGTCTCGCTGCACCTCACCCCCGGCAGCTCGGTCGCCCTGGTCGGCCGCACTGGCTCGGGCAAGAGCACGCTGATGGAGGTCCTCGCGCGCATGATCGCGGTGCCCGACGGCACCTTGTTGTTCGATGGCCACGACGCGAACCAGCTGCCGCTCGACGTGGTCCGGCGATCGATCGGGTACGCCCCGCAGGATCCGTTCTTGTTCTCGACGACGATCGCGGAGAACCTGCGCTTCGGGCTCGCCGAGTGCGCGGACCCCACGGAAGCCGGCGAGCACGCACCGGCGCTCGAGCGGGTCATCGATGCGGCCGGCTTGCAGCGCGACACGGCGGCGTTTCCCGAGGGCCTCGAGACCATGGTGGGCGAGCGCGGCGTGACGGTCTCGGGCGGTCAGCGTCAGCGCATCGCCCTGGCACGCGCGCTGATCGCGCGGCCTCGGATCCTGCTCCTCGATGATTCGCTCGCCGCCGTCGACACCCAGACGGAGCGCGAGATCCTGGACCGGCTGCGCACCGTCATGGCCGACTGCACGACCGTGCTCATCGCCCATCGGCCCGCGACCATCCGGGAGGCCGACCGGATCGTCGTCCTCGACGAGGGACGGATCGTCGAGCAGGGCCGCCACGAAGAGCTGCTCGCGCAGGGCGGCGTCTACGCGCAGGTGTACAAGGCGCTCGCCGCGACCGAGGAGGACCATGCCGCGTAACGCGACGTACTCCACCTCGGTCATCCTGAAGCGCCTGTGGGCGTACGTGAGGCCGCACTGGCGGCTGCTCGTCCTGGGCGTGCTCATGATGCCGGTCTTGATGGCGCTCGAGCTCGCGGGGCCGATGGTGCTCAAGCGGATCGTCGACGACTACCTGTCGCTCGGGAACACCGACGGGCTCGTGCTGATCACCGCCGTGTTCGTGCTGCTGATCCTGGGGCGCTCGCTGGTCGAGCTCGCCCAGACCCTCGTGTTCGTGACGCTCGGCCAACGCTCGGCCCGCGACCTCCGCGTTGGCCTGTACCGCCACTTCATCCGCCAGCGCGCGGCGTTCTTCGATCGGGTGCCGACCGGCCAGGTGGTGTCGCGGCTGAGCTCGGATGTCGACGACATCAGCGAGACGGTAAGCAGTGGGTTCTTCTTGATCGCGATCGATGTCATCCGCCTCCTCGCGATCCTCGCCTTCATGTTCGCGCTCAACGCGCCGCTCGCGCTCGCGTGCGCGGCCTCGGCGATCGTGCTGGCGATCCCGATCAGCTTCATGCGCAAGTGGATGCGGAACGCGTCGCGCGACGAGCGGCAGGCGCTCGGCCGGATGACCGAGACGCTGTCCGAGTACATCGGCGGCATGCGGGTCGTGCAGGTGTTCCGCCGCGAGCCTCACGCGAACCAGGTGTTCCAGCGCCACAGCCATCGCCTGCGCGATGCGGCGATCTCGGCGATCCGGTCCGAGGTCTGGCTGTCGGGCCTCATCGAGTCGAGCGCGACCGTGGGCACCGCGATCGTCGTGTTCTACGCGAGCGGCGCCGACGCGGCCGGCATCTCCGTCGGGCTCGTGGTCGCGTTCATCGACTTCATCAACAAGATGCAGGCCCCCATCCTGCGCGTGACGCAGCGCCTGGGCGAGGCGCAGTCGGCGCTCGCGAGCGCCGAGCGCGTGCTCGAGTCGCTCGACGACGATCAGGTGGACGCCCCCGTGGTGCCCGAGCACGCCGACGCGGCGCCGCGCGAGGAGGCGGTGATCCGCTTCGACAACGTCACCTTCGGCTATCGCGAGCACGAGCCGGTGCTGAAAGGCGTCTCGTTCGACATCACCGCCGGCGAGTCGATCGCGATCGTGGGGCCCACCGGCTCCGGCAAGTCGTCGGTGATCAAGCTCCTGACCCGGCTGTACGAGCCGACGGGTGGCAGCATCCGCTGCTTCGGGCGCGACGTCCGCGGCATGACCGCCAAGGAGCTCCGCAAGCGCATCACGGTCGTGTCACAGGATTCGTTCCTGTTCTCCGGCACGGTCGAGGCCAACGTGAGCCTCGCCGCCGAAGGCGTCGGCAAGGACAAGGTCGACGAGGCGCTGCGCCGCGTCGGTGCGGATCAGGCGCTCGCCCGCAAGGAGTGCTCGACCGACGAGGATGTGGCGGAGCGCGGCGCCAACTTCTCGGCCGGCGAGAAGCAGATGATCACGTTCGCGCGCGCGCTCGTGCGCGACCCGGAGGTGCTCGTCCTCGACGAGGCCACCGCTCACGTCGATCCCGAGGCGGAGAAGGTCATCGAGCGCGGCCTCGAGGAGCTGATGGCCGGGCGGACGAGCATCATCATCGCGCACCGGCTCGCGACCGTGCGCCGCGTCAACCGCATCCTCGTGATCTCCGAGGGGCGCGTCGTCGAGAGCGGTTCGCGCAGCGAGTTGCTCGCGCGCGGCGGGCTCTACGCCCAGCTCGAGCGCAGCATGGCCGAGTAACCGCGGGTCAGCGGGCCGCGTCGCGGATCATGCGCGAGAACGCGGCGCCGGTGGCCGCCGCGATCGACTCGGCCGTCATGATCGCGGCGTCCGTCGCGGTCACCATCGCGATCACGCACATCACCGTGCCGCCGATCGACACCGGCACCACCGCGAGGTCTCCGCTCGTCTGGCCGAGCGAGACGAGCAGCAGCTGATCGATCGGCCCGAGATCCGACGCCGGCGCGAGCGTCGTCGCGTTGCTCGCGATCGCCCGCGGCACGAGCCCCGGCTGATCCACGGGCACGCTGAGCTCCGGCGTCGGCGCGCCGCTGCGGTTGAAGCCCTTCCACGCGGTCGCGGCCTGGCCGCGGATGACGAGGAACACGGCGGCATCGCACGACGTCGCGAACCGGAACAGTGCGGACATCGCGAGGTCGGCCACCTTGTCGCGATCCTTGGCCCGGCGGATCGCGCGCGTCGCCTGACCCAGCGTCGAACCCTCGGACTGGTCGGGATCGAGCGCGACCGCGACGCGACGGATCGCGATGCGCCCGATCTGCGGCGGGGCCTCGGGAGGCGCTTCCGCGTCGCCGATCGTGCGGAGATAGCGGCGGCGCTCGCGCTGGCTCGCCTCGTCGACCGGCGCCGCCTCGGGCGCGGAGGTGTCGAGCTCCTGCAGCACCGCGAGCAGCTCGGGCGTCGGCCGGCTCACCGTGTCGTCGTCGTCACCGGCCTCGGCGGCGGCCTCCTTGGTGAGGAACGGCATCGTGACGTCGGCCTCGGCCGTGATGTGCGCCGGCGCGCCGCCTTCGATGGGCGAGAGGAGGATGTCCGGATCGCTCTCCGGATCCGCCTCCTCGATCACGAACTGCGGGAACGGTGGGATCGTCTTGCCCGGCGAGCGGATGAACCGCGACGAGCGCGCGATGCCGTACACGCGCTCGAGCTGGTAACGGATGCGCAGCTCGGCGGCGATCGACGGGATCAACATCGCGGGGTCGACGTGGAGGTCGGCCGCGATGGTCGCGAGCGCGCGCTTGGTGAGCGGCGATGAGGTCGCGAGCACGATCTGCCGCTTGGGCCCGACGCGCATCAAGGGCACGCACGTATGCGCCTCCGCGAGCTGCGGCGAGAGCTGCTGCTGCAGCTCGGTGTCGACCTTGTCGAAGTGACGGGCCAGCGCCGCGGGCAACCGGTGCTGCTGTGCGAGCGCGCTCGACAGCGCGTCGAGATCGATGAAGCCGAGCTCGACGAGGTTCGTGCCGAGGCGGGCGCCCCACATCACCTGGGCGCGCAACGCCTGCTCGAGCCGCTCCGTCGTGAGCAGTCCTGCGGAAAGGAGCAGCTCCCCCAGCCGGGCCATGACGCGCGCAAGTCTAACAAGACTTGGCAGCGGTTCGTGAGGCAACGCGCCTTGGCGCGTTGGGTACGGCCCGGGTAGCGCTACGCGACGGTGATGTCCTTCGCCAGGTACACGTCCTGGATCGCGTGGAGCAGCTCGACGCCGTCCTTGAACGGGCGCTGGAACGCCTTGCGGCCGGCGATCAGGCCCATGCCGCCCGCGCGCTTGTTGATCACCGCGGTCATCACGGCATCTCGTAGATCGCTCTCGCCCGACGCACCGCCGCTGTTGATGAGGCCCGCGCGGCCCATGAAGCAGTTGGCGACCTGATAGCGCGTGAGGTCGATGGGGTTGTCCGTCGTGAGCTCCGTGTAGACCTTCTTGTGGGTCTTGCCGAGCCCCTTGAGCGCGGGATCGTTGTAGCCGCCGTTCAGCTCGGGGAGCTTCTGCTTGATGATGTCGGCCTGGATCGTCACGCCGAGGTGGTTCGCCTGGCCCGTGAGATCCGCCGCGAGGCTCATGTCGCCACTGGGCGTCTTGAACGCCGCGTTGCGCACGTAGCACCAGAGCACGGTGAACATGCCGAGGCGGTGCGCCTCCGCGAACGCGAGCGAGATCTCGTGCAGCTGGCGGCGCGACTCGTGCGAGCCCCAGTACACGGTGGCCCCGATGCCCTGCGCACCCATGTCGTACGCCATGCGGACGTCGCCATAGAGCGTCTGGTCGTGGATGTTCGGGTAGCTCAGCAGCTCGTTGTGGTTGATCTTCACGATGAACGGGATCTTGTGCGCGTACTTGCGCGCCATCATCCCGAGCACGCCATAGGTCGATGCGACGGCGTTGCAGCCGCCCTCGATCGCGAGCTTGATGATGTTCTCCGGGTCGAACATCGCGATGTTCGGGGCGAACGACGCGCCGGCCGAGTGCTCGATGCCCTGATCGACGGGGAGGATCGAGATGTAGCCCGTGTTCGCGAGCCGGCCGTGGCTGAACATCGACTGCAGCGCGCCGAGCACGCGCGGCGAGCGATCGGAGTTGCGGCCGTAGATGTCGTCGACGTAGGACGGGCTCGGCAGCGTGAGTGCGCTCGCCGCGATCGTCTTGCACTGGTGATCGAGCAGCGATGCGTGCTCGCCGAGAAGGTCGCGGATCTTACGGAGCTCCATGCCGGGCTTTGTACCGGCCGTTCCCGGCGACGCGCAAGCCGTCACAGCCGCGACGGGAAAGGGTTGATCCGGATGTGAATGGTCGTTACAACGCCCGCCAAGTCATGGCTCGGGAGCTCGCGATGCGCATTTCTTCGACCGCGTTGTCGTTCGTGTGGGTGGCCACCGTTGCATGCGGCGGAGATGACGGCGGGAGTGCGCCCACGCCGGATGCGCCGGGCGAAAAGGACATCGGGTTCACTCGTCCGACGGCGTCGCTCAAGGCCAACCACGATCTCGGCGATGACCCGAGCACGCCGAACGTGGTCGAGAAGAACCGGTGGGAGGAGCTCGGCCCGGCGAATCTCGGCTGCCTCGGCACGCCGAGCGCCGACGTGCCCTCCAGCGCGGAGGTCACGATCAACACCGTCGTGCGAGACTTCCAGAAGGGCGAGCTCGCAGGTGGGTACGAGGTCACCGCGTTCGCCAACCAGGACTTCGACAACCCGTTCGGCCCGGCCGTCGTCTCGGATCTCACCACGGCGGAGGTCGCGATCACCATCCCGGCCGGAACGACGCGGTTCGGCTACAAGATCGTGAACCGCGAGTTCGCGCTCGACACGCTGCTGCTCAACCAGAAGCTCGATGGCACGAACCCGCAGGTGGTCGACAAGATCCAGAGCGTGTCGACCCAGACCGCGACGACGCTGCCCGCGCTGATCGGCGTCTCGCGCAGCCCGGGCACCGGCATCCTCGCCGGCGCGATCCGCGACTGCGACGACAACGAGATCTCGAACTTCATCGCCACCGTGTCGAGCACGCCCGGCACCGTCACCAGCACCGTCGAGGAGGCGGTCACGCACCTGCCGGGCGTCGACGTCTACTACTTCTCCCCCGCGGGCGGGCTCCCCGTGCGCCACACGCAGGAGAACCACGGCACGAAGGACGGCCTGTTCATGGCGATCGAGATGCAGCCGACGCCGACCGCGTACATCCAGGTCTGGGGCTACCCGACCGACGCGGACCTCGCCGCCGACAACCTCAAGCTCGTCGCGCAGCTGCAGACCCAGGTGATCGCCGACGTCGTGATCACCGGCTCGTACGAGCCGCTCCGCCCGTAGTGCGGTACCGTCACGCTCCGTGACGGTCTCTGATGTTCGCGCCGGCCGCGATGCGTTGATCGCGTTCGCGGTGGTCGCCGCGGCGGTCGCCGGGCTGGTGCAGATCAACGTCACGCTCCCCGCGATCGGCCACGTCGGCTCGGCGCTGGTCGCGGTGCTGTTCCTCTACGTGCCCGTCTACGTGGCGTGGCGGCGCAAGGAGGATCTCGACGACTACGCGTTCCACGCCGCGCCGGTGCGCGAGGGCTTGATCATGGCGGCGGTCGCGTTCGCCATCGTGTTCCCGCTGTTCGTCGTCGGCTACTTCGCGTTCTACGAGCTCGTGTGCCGCTCCGAGCTGCTCTCGCACCTCGCACCGCGCAGCATGTGCCTGCACTACGACGGGCTCGCGGGCCTGCACCTGCCGAAGCTCGCGTGGTTCGCGCCGCCGCCGCCGAGCGACGTGTTCTCCGCCGAGTTCTGCGCCGTGCAGCTCGTGGTGGTGGCCCTGCCCGAGGAGCTGTTCTTCCGCGGCTTCCTGCTCGGCCTGCTCGAGCGGCGGTTCCCGCCGAAGCGGCGCATCCTCGGCGGCGGGGTCGGGTGGGCGCTCGTGCTGTCGGCGCTCGCGTTCGCCCTGATCCACCTGCCCAAGGACGGCGATCCGCGCGCGCTCGCCACGTTCTTCCCGGGCCTGTTGTTCGGCTGGATGCGCTCGCGTTCGGGCTCGATCCTCGCCTCGACGCTGACCCACGCCGGCGCGAACATCCTCGTCCGCTTCCTCGATCTGATGGTGAGGTGATGGTGCGCGCTGCCTTCTTCGACATGGACAACACGCTCCTCCGCGTCGACACGGGGATGAGCTGGACCAAGTTCCTCTACAAGCGCGGCGAGCTGCCGCCGAAGATGGTCGCCAAGGCCGTCTACTGGAGCACGCTCTACAAGCTCGCCGTCCTCGACATGGAGGCGGTGTTCACCAGGCTATGCCTCGATCTCCGGGGGGACTCCGAGGCCGAGATGATCGCGAAGTGCGATGTCTGGTACCGCGACCACATCGAGCGCGAGATCGCGCCGGCCGCGCGCGTCGCGGTCGAGCACCACCGCCGCGCGGGGCACGTGGTCGTGCTCGCCACCGGCTCGACGTGCTACGC
>Ga0247829_10000125_pt1 | contig 22664 bp, 22 predicted proteins | sample 12C_Control_Day4_FD_207765 | JGI IMG/M metagenome (GOLD analysis project Ga0247829, IMG submission 207765) | Soil microbial communities from agricultural site in Penn Yan, New York, United States - 12C_Control_Day4 | ecosystem: Environmental > Terrestrial > Soil > Agricultural land | place... | reverse complement strand
GGGATAAGGGGCGCTGACGCTGAGAAGCGTCAAATGAAAAATGCTTAATGTCAATACTGTCACTCCGCTCTCAACGCCTTGACCGGATCCACGCGGAGGGCCCGCAGCGCGGGTATCAGACTGCCCGACAACGTCATGAGCAGCGCGACCGCGATGGCGATCGAGTACGTGACCGGATCGGCGGGGCGCACCCCAGCCAGCAGCGACTCGAACGTGCGGCCCGCCGCGTAGGAGAGGCAGAGGCCGGCGATGCCCCCGATCGCCGCGAGTACAGCGCCCTCCCGCAACACCATTCTCAGGACCGATGACCGCGGTGCACCCAGCGCGAGACGGACGCCGATCTCCTGCCGGCGCTGCGATACGCCGAATGAGAGGAGCCCGTGCAGGCCGATGCCTGCGAGCAGGATCGCCATGACCGCGAACAGTCCGAGCACGGCCGTCTGTGTGCGTCGCGGCGCGGTCTCCCTCGTCACCACATCCTCCATCGTCTGCACGTCCGATACAGGCAGCTCGGGATCGACGTTGCGGACGATACGGCGCACGGATGGCGCAAGCGCGAGTGGATCGCCGGTCGTACGGATCAAGAGGTCCTTCGGCGTGTAGAACGGCATCCACCCGTCGCGGATCTGTCTGTAGGGCACGTACACCTGCGGCTCGCTGAGGCTCTCGAGGCCGCGCACGTGCACGTCACCCGCGATGCCGACGATCGTTCGTTCGAAAAATGACACGGTGAACCGCTGGCCGATCGCGTCACCTTTTGGCCAATAGCGTTTTGCGAACGATTCGCTCACCACCGCGACGAATGGTGAATCGAACGTATCCGAGTCGGAGAGATCGCGGCCGCGTTTCAGCGGAATGCCGAGCGCATCGAAATAGCCGGATGTGAGGAACCTGAGGCTCACGCTGTGGGGGTCGGAGTCGTTCGGCGTCAAGCCCGGCATCTCCACCGCCCAGATCCCACCGCGCATGATCATCGGCGTGAAGCTCGCATAAGCGGCTGCCTTCACACCGGGCAGTGCGCGGATCTCATGAAGCACGCGCTCATAGAACTGCCCTCGCGCGGCGGTCGTGCTGTATCGATCCGTTGGTAGGGCAGTCCGCAGCGTCAGGACTCCGCGCGCATCGAACCCGGGATCGATCGACTGAACATTACCCAGCGCGCGCATCAGCAATCCCGCCGAGATCAGCAGCAGGATGGAGGCTGTGATCTGGGCGGCGACGAGGGCGGAACGCAGCCGTTCGCGGCCGCCGACGTCTCCTCGAGCGTGCTCGCGGAGTGACACCGATTGCGCAGCACGGCTGATCCGCCAGGCGGGAAGCACGCCGAAGGCAACGCCCGTCGCGATCGTGACCGCCGCGGCAAACAGCAGCACACGCAGATCGAGGGCCGTTGCGTCGGGCACGGGCAGGGTGGTCGGTACGAGTCGGGCGAGCAGGGGCGTCGCAAAAAACGCGAATACGACGCCGGCGGCTCCGCCCGCGACCGACAACGTGAGGCTTTCGGTGAGCAGCTGGCGTGTGAGCCGCTCACGTCCCGCGCCGAGCGCCGCGCGTACCGTGAGCTCACGACGGCGGGCGGCGAAACGCGTCAACAGCAGGCTCGCCAGGTTCGTGCAGGCGATCAACAGCAGGCAGATCGATGCCCCGGTGAGGATCCGGATCAGCAGCCTCGACTGCCAGCTGACCTGATCGCCGAGCAGGCGCACCGTCGCGCGCGTCTGCGCATTCTCCTTCGGGTACGCCTTCTCCAACGCCGCCATGACGTTGTTCATCTCGGCGCGCGCGCCGTCGAGCGTCACTCCCGGCTTCAGCCGTCCGACTACTCGGAGGGCCGCGTTATCTCGATCCACGAACCACCCCGGCCCCATGGTGAGCGGCGCCCACAGGTCCGTTTCGCGATCCGGGAAGTAGAAATCCGGCGGCATGACACCAACGATGGTGCAGGCAGTGTCGTCGAGACGGACGGATTGACCGATGACCGACGGATCGGCGTTGAACGACCGCCGCCATAACCTGTCGCTCAGGATGACGGCGTCGGGACCGCCGAGCCGTCCTTCGTCGGCGGTGAACAGGCGCCCGAGTGCCGGTTGCACGCCGAGCATCGGGAGCAGCTGCCACGTGAGCGCGATGCCAGCCACCCGCTCGGGCTGGGAGTGCAGCATGTTGACGGCATAGACGGTGTGGGCCTCGAGCTGCTCGAAGCTGCCGGTCATCTGCGTCCAGTCGCGGTAATTCGCCGGCGATGGTTCCATCTGCGGATAGCCCGGGGCGTTCTCCCACACTCGAACCAGCCGTTCCGGATCGCTGTAGGGAAGGGGACGAAGGAGCACTCGGTCAGCGATCGAGAACACCGCCGTGGTCGCGCCGATGCCAAGGGCCATGACGATGATGGCTGCGACCGCGAAGCCGGGCGTGCGGGTGAGCGCACGCACGGTGTAACGGAGGTCCTGTCGCAGGATGTCGACGTGGACTCTCGGCGCCGCACTTGCGGCGTCACCAATCGCTTCGATCCAGAGCTGGACGCGTTCCACGGCCGAGGCGTGCCGGCGCCGTTCCTCGAAGAGGCGAACCATCTCTTCGCCGTACTCGTGGCGGAACGAGGCGGGATAGAACCGCAGGAGCAGTCGGTACAGACGCATCACGCTTTCCCCGTCGCAAAGCCGCTCGCTCGCGCGAGCTTCACGAGTTGCGTCAGACGCCGTGCTTCGGCCCGCGCCACCGCGGTCCCGAACTCAGTCAACGCGTAGTACCGCCGCCGTTCGTCATCCTCATCGGGCGCCGGTCGGCGTCGGCTCTCTTCGATCAGCCCCTGCTCCTGCATCCTCTGAACGGAGCGATACAGGGTTCCGGCGCTGATTTTCACCGCCCCGTCCGTTCGCGCCGCAACGTCCTGGATGATCGCGTAACCGTGACGCTCCCCATCGGAAAGCGCCAGCAGGATGTGGAAGGTCATGGGAGGTAAAGGGAGGAGCGCGTCTGCTTCGTGGGCGTTTATGGTCACAGGTAGAATATATGCATAGTGGATATATTTATGTCAAACTTCAAATCCCAAACTTAAGCTTCAAAAAATTGCAGACCGGTTTTCTTTGTTCTGGAGTTTACGGAGTCTGGAGTTTGAAGTTGACCCGCCCGGCCCTTCTCTTGTAGATTGTCGACAACTTACTTGTAGATCGTCTACACGAGGAGCTCGACATATGGAGACGCTTCGCCAGGACCTTTCGCTTGCCGCGCGCGGGCTCGTGCGCAATCCGCTGTTCGCGCTCACCGTGATCCTGACGATGGCGCTCGGTATCGGCGCCAACACGGCAATCTTCAGCGTGGTGCACGCGGTGCTCCTGCGCGAGCTCCCCTACGAGCACGGCGAGCAGATGATGGTGCTGCAGCAGCAGCGGACCCGCGCGAACGTCACCAATCAGGCGTTCTCGGCGAAGGAGATTGCCGATTACCGGGCGATGTCGGAGACGCTCGATGAGGTCGTCGAGTTCCACTCGATGTGGTTCATCCTCCTCGGTCGTGGCGAGCCGGAACGCGTGCAGACGGGTGTGGTGTCGCACGACTTCTTCGAGGCGTTCGGGATCAAACCGATCGTCGGCCGCACGTTCACGGCAGCGGACGACAATCCTGGAGCGGACGCCGTGCTCATCCTGAGTTATCCCTACTGGAAGAGCCGCTTCGGCGGCGACCCGTCGGTCGTCGGGCAGGTCTTCCAGATGAACGATCGGCCACACACTGTCGTCGGTGTGCTGCCGGCGATTCCGGAATACCCCCAGCAAAATGACGTCTACATGCCTGTCTCGGCCTGTCCCTTCCGGTCCGCTCAGGCGACGATCGACAACCGCAATGCGCGTTTCGTTCAGGCGTTCGGCCGTGCGAAGCCCGGCCTCTCGATGGATCGAGTCACCACGGATCTCGGCGTGGTCGCCTCACGGCTCCAGCAGGCCTATCCGGATTCCTATCCGGCATCGAACGGCTACACGGCCATTCCGCTCTCGGTGCGCAACGAGCTGACGCGCGGCTTCAAGCCCACGCTGATGGTGCTGATGGGTGCCGCGGGCTTCGTGCTCCTCATCGTCGCGGCCAGCGTCGCGAATCTCCTCATGGCCCGCATGGTGAGACGCGAGCGTGAGATCGCGATCCGGTCCGCGCTGGGCGCCGGCCGCTGGCGCATCTTCCGGCAGTTGCTCACCGAGAGCACGCTGCTTGCCGTCCTCGGCGGCGTCGTCGGCCTCGCACTCGCGGTCGTGTCGCTCGACCTGCTCGTCGCCTTCGTGGACCGTTTCACGACCCGCTCGGCCGAGATCGGCATCAATCCAACCGTGCTCCTCTTCACTCTCGCGGTTGCCGTAGGGACGGGAATGCTGGTGGGCATCATCCCCGCGCTGCCGGGACGTGTGAATCTGTCCTCGACGATCCAGGCGGGCGGCCGCACGATTGGTGGCGGTCGTGCGCGACTGCGCTCCGGGCTCATCGTCGTTCAGGTCGCCATTTCGTTCGTCCTGCTGATCGGCGCGGGTCTGATGATGAAGAGCCTCCTGCGGTTGCAGGCCGTCGATCCCGGGATCCAGACAGACGGCGTGCAGACGATGAGGGTGGCGTTGAACTTCACCAAATACGCCCCTTCGAATCCGGAGCTGGCGCGGCAGTTTCACGCGTCGCTGCTCGAGAAGCTCGCGCAGATCCCGGGCGTCCGCTCTGTGGGCGCCGCATCGACGTTTCCACTGAATCAGTCGGGCGGCTTCGTGACCGGCCTGCGCGTGGAGGGGCAGGGAGACACCGACCCCACACGGCTGCCGAGAGTGGCAATCAGCGTGGCATCGCCCGGCTACTTCCAGACAGTCGGGATCCCTTTGCTCAAAGGACGCATGTTCACGGAGCACGATCGCGCAGACACGCAGGCGGTCGCCCTGGTCAGCCGCTCGATGGCGGCCCGGTTCTTCGGGGATCGCGATCCGATCGGCGCGCGCGTCTCGACCAATGGTCAGAACTGGACGACGATCGTTGGTGTCGTCGGCGACACGAGGCAATCGCTCGACGCAACACCCGCAGACTCCATGTACGTGCCGCTGCAGCAGACGGCGCCGCTGACGGCGCTGTTCCTGATGCGAACGATCGGCCCGATCAGTCCAGACCTGCCGAGGAAGGCACGCGAAGCGCTGTATTCGATCGACGCCAACCAGCCGGCGGATCAGTTCCGCACGCTCGACGAGGTGCGTGCACAGTCAGTGGAAGCGCCGAAGCTGACGGCGATGTTGATCGCCGTTTTCGCGGGGCTCGCCGTCGCGATCACCGCCGCCGGTCTCGGTGGAGTGATCGCGTTCTCCGTGAATCAGCGCACCCAGGAGTTCGGCGTTCGACTCGCGCTTGGCGCGTCGCCGGCATCCTTACTGGCGATGGTGATGAAGCAAGCGTTCTGGCTGGTTGCCGCGGGGCTTGCGATCGGCGTCGTTGCGGCGCTTCTGTCGAGCAGGGCGCTGCGGACGCTGCTCTTCAGCGTCACGCCAACAGACCCCACGACCTATGTTCTGGTCGCGGTCGCGTTCGTTGTAATTGGCTTGATTGCGTGCGCGATGCCGGCGCGGCGCGCGGCTTCCGTGGACCCCATGATCGCGCTCAGGGGAGAGTAGAGGCGCTGACCTAGCTTTCCTTCGTGTCGTCGGCCGGTTCTTCCTCAGTGTCGAGCTGCCAGTCCGCCAGCGGCTGGGGGCCGGGCTTGATATGTGCGATGTCCGGATCGACGCCGTCCGACGCACGATCCGATGGCCGTTGCGCGCGGTCGGCACGCCGCGCTTCCTTCATCTTCTGCTTTTCCATGCGCGCCTTCTCACGCTCGCGCTTCATCAGGGTCGGTCGGGATCTCTGGGCCATTCAAACTCCTCAGCACATTTTACTCTATGGGTCTTACTCCGGCTGGCGGCTTGCGGCTGGCGGCTTGCGCCAGGCTTGCGGCTTGCGGCTTGCGCCAGGCTTGCGGCTTGCGGCTTGCGGAAAACATACGTTCACAGAGCAGACACTCTGTTCAAGGCAAAGTGTCTTCCTGCGATAGCACCGTGGCTCCGTGATTTCGCCGCGCCGCCAGCCCCAGCCCCAAGCCGCAAGCCGCAAGCCGTCCTATCGCAGCGTATATAGGAACGCCGTGATGTCGCGGGCGTCGCTATCGGTGACGCCCATCTCTGGCATCACCGTCCCTTTCTCGACGTGCTGTGGATGCTGGATCCACTGAACCATGTTGTCGGGGGAGTTTGGCAGCCGACCGGCGAGGTAGCCGCGCGACGCGATCCCGGTCAGCGGGGGGCCGACCGTCCCGACGGCGGAGCGCACCTTCGGGATCGTGTGACACGAACCACATCCGTAACGCCCGATCGCTGCCGGCCCGTTTCGAGGATTGCCGCCGGTCAGGACCGACGCCTGCTGATAGACGCCCTCATCACGATCGCACGCCGAGAGAGCACCCGCGAGTAAGAGCAGAGCGGCCGCGACCCAGCTACGTCGCATTTCGCACTCCGTGCGGAGACTCCGCCGTGCTGCCCAGCGCCACGCGGCGTTCGCTCTCGCCGAGCCAGGCGGCGAAGAGCGCAAGCCCGACGACGATGAAGATCACCCCGGAAGGGATCCACATGACGAGACCGGCGAGCTGCTGGTCAGCCACCGCATCGAGGTGACGGGCCGCCGCCGTCGCTTCGTACGAGCGATACCACGCGGACGGCGCGACCGTGAGCAGCGCGCCGAGGATCGTGCTGTGCAACGCCGTCAGGAAGACGTAGGCGACTGCCGCTCCGTAGCCGGCGCGGCCGTACCGACCATGGATCATGCCCCACCAGAACAGCGCGGCCGTGAGCAAAAAGGACAGATGCTGAAATGCGTGAATCCCCTCGTGGTGCAGCGCCGCCTCGAACAGCACCGGAACGTGCCAGATCCACAGCGCCACGCCGTGAAGCAGAAAGACAACCATTGGCGCCGTCACCGCGCGCCAGCTTCGCGCGACGGCTGGCTGTCGCAGGCGCAACGCGGCCGCACGGCGACGCGACGAGGGCACCGCCCACAGGAAGGCCAGCAGAGGCTGCGCAATGACGAGCAGCGGCGCAGCGACGAGCATGAGGATTTCATGCTGGGTCATATGTGCTGAGAACAGGATGTCCGACAGCCAGTCGAGTGGCGAGATCAACGCCACCGCGAGCGAGATCATCGCGCCGACGAACGCCGCCTGCTGCCACCACGGGAAGGCGGCACGACTGGCGCCGTGGCGTCGCGCGGCGCGCACGCCGAGGGCATAAAGAAGGATGCTCGCCAGCATCAGCACGATCGTCACGGGCTCGAACGTCCAGATCACTGGCACTCCTTGAGAACCACGATCGGCACCTCCATGGCGAGGATGACGACGATGAACCAGATGCTGAAGGCGACGCCGGCGAGGCTCATCCAGCGGGACCGCTGCATTCGTGTCTCGTCGCTGAGGGGATGCGTGAGCGTCTCGTCCGTCGTCATGTCGCCGTGCGATGCGCGCCACGCCGCGAAGCCGGCGGCGGCGACGACGATGAGGGCGGCGGCGGTCGCCAGGTGCATGAACCACGTTCGCTGCACTTCGCACGCGACGTAGGCGAAGAGGTAGTTCACCTCGAGCAGCGTCAGCCAGGCGAGGGGGCCGGCGAGCAGGCCCGCCCAGACCGCGGCGAGACGCCAGCGCTCATGCGAGACGGGGCGCGAGGTAGATGAAGGCATACACGGGGAGCCAGGTGATCACGACGAAGTACCAATACAACGCGTTCTCGCTTGCGTCCGTGAAGTGCGACTCCTGCAGCGGGCCGACGAAGAGCAGCGCCGTCAGGACGGCGGAGTCGAGCACGTCGGTGACGAGGTGCAGCGTGTGAAATCCGAGCAGCGTCCACACCACCGATCCATACGCGTTGCTATCCCACCACACGTTCAGCGAACGGAACTCGAAGACCCGGATGACGACGAATCCGACGCCGAACACCAGTGCGACGCACATCCACAACTGCAGCCGTCGCAGATCCAGCCGCTCGGCCGCGGCCTTTGCGAAATGGTTCGGCAGCGCCGACGCGAGAAGCACGACCGTGTTCAACGTTCCCCAGAAGAGCACGGGAGCGAAGTAGCCGGGAGGCCACTCGGGCGAGCGGCCCTTCAGGTAGATGTAGCTCACGATCAGCATCGCGAACATCGCACCTTCCATCAGCATCAGCGAGGCGCCGCCCCACCACATGATGCTGCGGTGGCCGAAGGCGTACGCCGGGAGGCGGGAAACGTCGATGGCCTTCGGCGTCATGCGTGCTCCGCAGCCGCGCGATGCCGGTGCGCGATCTCGCGTTCCAGATGCCGTGGCTGGTTGCCTTTGCGCGGCCACGCCCATCCGATCAGGCCGATGGTCGTCGGGATCGCGCCCCACACGACCGCCCACGGGGTGAAGATGCTGCCGATGTAGAGTCCGCCGACGGCAACCGCCGTCAGGAACGGCCAGACAGTCGGTTCGGGGAACTCCTTCCGGTGATCCGGTTCCGCGTCCATCAGTTGCGTCACGAGGACGTCGCGCTTGTCAGCGGAAAGGCCGATCACCACAGGCCGCTCCGCCACGTCGGGTTCCCACAGCGGCTCCCGGCCCGTTACCGTCGGTGCCGGGTGGAAGTTGTACGGCGGAGGTGGTGAAGAGGTCGACCACTCGAGCGACGATGCCCCCCACGGATTCTCTGTGGCGACGGCGCCGCGGCGCAGGCTCACGAGCACGTTCACCAGATAAACGGTGAGCGCTGCGAACATGGTCAGCGCCCCCAGGCTCGAGAGGAGATTCAGCGCGCCCCACTGCATCTCCACCGGATACGTGTAGACGCGTCGCGGCATTCCCATGAGCCCCAGGATGTGCTGTGGGAAGAAGGTCATGTTGAAGCCAATGAGCAGCGGCCAGAATGCAATCTTGCCGAGCCGTTCGCTGAGCATGCGACCGGCGATCTTCGGGAACCAGTAATGGACGCCGCCGAGCAGCGGGAACACCGAGCCGCCGATCAGCACGTAGTGAAAATGGGCCACGACGAAGAACGTGTCGTGCACCTGCGCGTCGAGCGGAACCGCCGCGAGCATGACGCCGGTGAGCCCGCCCATGATGAAGACCATGAAGAAACCGAGCGCGTAGAGGAGCGGTGTCGCGAAACGCACGCGGCCCGACCAGAGCGTCGCGATCCAGCAGAAGATCTGCACGCCGCTGGGCACGACGATCATGATGCTGGCGGCCGTGAAGAAGCTCGTGCCGAACTGCGGCAGGCCGGTCGTGAACATGTGGTGCACCCACACCCCGAAGCCGATGAAGGCGGTCGCAACGAGCGACAGAACCATGGCGAGGTAGCCGAACACGGGACGCCCCGTGAACGTGGCGATGATCATCGAGACGATCCCCTGGGCCGGCAGGAAGATGATGTACACCTCCGGGTGCGCGAAGAACCAGAAGAGGTGTTGCCAAAGAATCGGATCGCCCCCTTCCGCCTGGTTGTAGAACTGCGTGCCGACGAGCCGATCCATCATCAACGTGCCGCTGGCCACCATGACCGACGGCATCGACGCGGCAACCATGAACGCCGTCACCAGTTCCGCCCAGACGAAGAGAGGAATCCGGTTGAGCGCCATGCCGGGCGCGCGCAGTTTGAAGATCGTGACGATCAGGCACACCGAGACTGAAAGCCCCGAGGTCTCGGTGAAGCTCACGAGCTGCGCCCACACGTCAGCACGCTTGCCGATCCCGTATTCAGGTCCGGCCAGGGGCACATAGCTGAACCACCCGCGATCCGGCCCGACGTTCAACAGGAACATCACGTACAGGAAGATCCCGCTGAACAGGAACATCCAATATGCGAACGCGAGCAGCCGCGGAAAGGCGATCGCCCTCGCACCGATCATCAGCGGCACGAAGTAGATGCCGAAGCCCAGAACGACCGGCACCGCGAAGAGGAACATCATCGTGATGCCGTGCATCGTGAAAATCTGGTTGTAGAGATCCGGCCCGAGGATCGTGTTGCGGGGCTGCGCCAACTGCAGTCGCATGGCTGCGGCGAGCAGGCCTGCGAGCATGAAAAAGCAGAAGGCCGTGACGATGAATCGCACGCCGATCGTCTTGTGATCGATGCGCGAAAACCAGCCGATGAAGCCCTCCGGCTCCCGCCACGTCCGGGCGAGCTCGCGCGCCTCACGGGCAAGGGCCGCGGGTTCGAGTCGCGGATCGGCTGTGGCTCCCTCCATCATCGCAGCGTCTCCAGGTAGGCGAGCACGGCCTGGAGCTCCTCGGCGCTGAGACCAGTCGAAGGCATCTTTGCTCCCGGTTTCATGTGCTGCGGATCCGCAATCCAGCCGGCGAGGTACCCGCGCGTGTTCGGCGCGGTGCCCGCGGCGATGGTGCTGCGCGTCGCGACGTGCGTGAGATCCGGCGCCGTGCGTCCGCCCGCAACCGTGCCCGTGACGTTGTGACACATGGCGCACGGTCCTCGTTCGACGATCTGCAGTCCGTGCTGCTGCTCGGGTGTCGACGGAGGCGGCGCGGGTTGCCGCTGCGCCATGATCCAGCGCTCGAAGTCGTCGGACGATTCGGCGACGACCGTGAGTGCCATGTTCGCGTGCTGAACACCGCAGTACTCGGCGCACTGACCGCGATACACGCCGGGCTTGTCGGCCTGCAGCCAGAGCAGGTTCTGACGCCCGGGTATCAGGTCCATTTTCCCGTGCAGGTTCGGCACCCAGAAGCTGTGGATGACGTCACTCGACTTCAGCTGGATCCGGATCTGCCGGCCGACAGGTATGTGCAGTTCGTTCGCCGTCTTCACCTGCAGCGACGGCGTCGGGTTTTCGTAGGTGACGTCCCACCACCATTGATGCCCCGTGATGTCGATGACGAGCGCTTCGGCGGCGCCGAGCGAAGCGACCGCGCGACCGGTGGCGACGCTGGCGAAAAGCAGGCCGAACAGGATCACCACGGTGATGCCCGCAGCCGTGACGACAGACGTTCTCAGCGTGCCGTCGCTCGGCCGCGTGTCCATTCTTCGCCGGCTGATCGCCACGAGCAGCGCCGCGATGACAATCACGTAGACGGCGCTGCACGTCCAGAACATCAGCCACCATAGATGGCTGATGCTGGCCGCTTGTGGACCGGCAGGGTGCAGCGCGGACTGGAAGATGGCCGGCATCAACGGTGACCTGTCGTCCGCGGCAGCATGCGATCGAGCCGCGACTCCGACTTACGTGCACTCATGTCGTCATCGCGGCCGGGCCCGGCATCGCGCGGCACCTGGACGCTGAGTGACTGCACATAGGCGACCAGCTGCCAGATCTGCTGCGTCGGGACGCGTCCGCCGAAGGCCGGCATGCCGTTCGGGCGCCCCTGCGAGATCGTGGAGTAGATCTGGTCGGGGGAGCTGCCGTAGATCCACTTGTAATCCATCAGTGCCGGTCCGATGCCGCCGCCGCCCATGGCGTGGCAGCCGTTGCAATTGAACGCGCTGTAGAGCCGCTTGCCTTCCGCGATGCCGTAGGCGTTCTCCTGATAAGGGCTGAGGAAGGGCGGCGACGGCGTCGGTAACCCGGGCACGAGATCTGACACCTGCGTCGACGATGGTCTCGACGAGGCGGCGGGCAGCTCCTGATACCGGCGCGTCTCCCGCTCGCAACCGGCAAGCGGCAGCGCGGCGAGCAGCACGATTGTGACGCCTCGGATCATCGGCGCGCCTCCTGTGGTGGCATGTCGACCCGAGGCACGCCGTACCCGGCGAGCAGCCGATCGATGTCGGCGCGCCGCCGGACGATGAAGTCGTCGAGCATCTGCCGGCGTGCCTTGTCGCCGTGTCTTACCGCCATCGAAATATCGAACGCAAACGGGCGCGCGGGGGAGTCGGACTGGGGAGTGACGACCGCGATTTCGAGCGGCACCCGTTCGCGAGTGGCGAAGTATCCGGCGAGAGGCCCCCACACGATGGCCGCGTCGATGTCTCCGGCCGCGACGGCGTCGAGAATGCGCGCCGGCGGGTTCGGCTTCGTGTAGTCGCCCAGCACGGAGTACCCGACCACGTTCCGGATGATGCCGCGCGCGCTGAGCGCGTGCGCCGGCGGGCTGTTCGAGAAGTCGTCGCCGATCATCTGCACGCCGATCTTCAGCGCTCTCAGTCTCTCATCGTCGAGCGAATGCAGCTGCAGCCGGCGCTCGCTGCGTGTCACGAATACGTACGTGGACCGGTAGTACGGACGCGTCGTTTGTGCGAGCTCGAATGCCGTCGGCACGCCGAGAAGCACGTCGCACTCACCAGCACGAAGCGTGTTGCGCACGAAGCCGCGGCGCTGGGCCCACCAGGTGTACTGCACCCGCGCACCCGCATCGCGTGCGATCATCTGCGCCAGTTTGTTCTCGAACCCCTCGCCGCGCTGGTTGGAGAAGGGCAGGTTGTTCGGATCGGCGCACACGCGCAGCGGCGGTTTCGCCGCACATGCCGTCAGGAGCACGAGCCCGCACAATGCACTCAGCACCGCACGCAGCACGTCGCACTGAGCACGCAGCACGTGTTATTTCCCTTCCACCGTAAACACGTAGAGCATCCCCCCGCGTGACGTGTCGTTCTTCAGATTGCTCATCGCCTGCCCCCAGCCTGCCGCCGCTGTGGCATCGCGGGTGTCGAGATCGTTCACGACGACGGCGCCGGGCCAGCCGCCGATGCCGCTGAAGATCGCGATGTATTCATGGCCATCCGGACCGCGATACGCGACCGGCTGACCGATGATTCCCGAGCCGGTCTTGAACTGCCACAACACGTCACCGGTCTTCGCGTTGACTGCCTTGAACCAGCCTTCCATCGTTCCGTAGAAGACGATGTCACCTGCGGTCGCGAGTGCGCCGCTCCATACCGGATACTTTTCCTGGATTGCCCAGGCGCGCTTCGCGTTGACTGGATCCCAGGCGGTGAACCAGCCCTGGTGCCCACCCGGCCCCGCCTTGTAGACCACGTTCGCGCCGATGTACGGCGTGCCCGCGATGTAACTGACCTCCGCCGCCTCGAAGTCCATGCACAGGTTGTTATGCGGCACGTACAGGAGACCGGTGTTCGGCGAGAATGAAGACGGGTTCCAGTCCTTCGCGCCGGGTGCCGCTGGACAGATGTCACGAACGACGACGCCCTGCTTCGTTTCCTTCTCTTTCACAGGCATCAGGCGGCCGGTCTTCAGGTCGACGCCGTGACTTGACGTGATGTGAACGAAGGGTGTGGCCGAGAGCACCTCGCCGGTGGTGCGGTCCATGACGTACATGTAGCCGTTGCGCTCAGGACGAACGAGGACCTTCCGCGTCGCCCCGTTCGTCTGCAGATCGAGGAGGATGCTCTCGTTGATGCCGTCGTGATCGTAGAGATCGTGCGGGCTCGACTGGTAGAACCACTGCGCGCGGCCCGTGTCGGGATTGCGCGCGAACACTCCCGAGGACCACTTGTTGTCGCCTGGCCGCTGTTCCGCATTCCACGGTCCGGGGTTGGCGGTGCCGTAGTAGATAAGGTTCAGTTCGGGGTCGTACGAGATCCAGCCCCACATGGTGGCCCCGCCGGTTTTCCACGCCTCACCAGGCCACGAGGTCATGCCGAGGTCCTTGCCCCGATCCATCTCGTAGAAAGGCTTGAACTCGGGACCGATGAGCACGTCTGCGTCAGGGCCGGTGTGATAGGCCCGCCACGCCTGTTTGCCCGTCGCGGCATCGAGCGCCGTGAGCCACCCGCGCACGCCGAACTCGCCGCCGCTGTTCCCGACCAGCACCTTGTCGCGCACGACCATCGGCGCCATCGTGATGGTTTCGCCACGGTTGATGTCGCCGAGCTGCGTCTCCCATCGGCGCGCGCCGGTGTTGGCGTCGAGCGAGATCGTCCGGCCGTCGAGCGTGTTGAAGATGATCGAGTTGTTCCAGTAGGCCGCGCCGCGGCTGACCACGTCGCAACACGCCACCCCCTTGGCAGCGCCGAGCGGGGCCGGGTCGTACTTCCACTTCACTGGTGCGCCAGGCTGCGTCAGGTCGAGTGCGTAGACGATGTTCGGAAACGGCGTGACCAGGTACATGGTCGAGCCGATGATCAGCGGAGCCGCTTCGTGGCCGGCGACCATGCCGGTCGAAAACGTCCAGGCCACTTTCATGCGGTTGACGTTGGTCGCGGTGATCTCGTTGAGCTTGCTGAATCGCGTGTTGGCGTAATCGCCGGGGGCCATCGGCCAGTTGCCGGGATCCTGCATCTGCGCCTGATTCGATGCTGACAGGCTTCCTGACACCGAGCCTGAGCCGGCAGCGGTGGATCCACCTGACCGGCCTTCGTGCTCAGAGCATCCGGCGAGTATCGGTACGAGAGCGATGGGGACGATGGCCCATCGGCACGCAATCATACGAACGAGGGGTGCAACCTACTTACCATCGATTTTGCGGGCGTAGATGGTCGAGTAAGTCGTAGATGTCCGTTTGCTCCGTGAGCTCACGGGTCTTCGCGTCCTCATCGGTGGATGGCTGGATGCTCAATTTGTCCTCGAGGCACGCAGCAGACCGCTCGCGTCGGGCGATCTTTTCAACAGTGCGCTCGAGAGCGATTGCCGTGACGGACGCGGGCAGGATGTCGAAGCGATGGATGAAGTCGATCGGTGCGCCGGCGGTGTAAAGAATGGCGAGTCGAATCACGTAGCGCCCGGACGACCCTGGCTTGAGTCTCGAGCGGCCCTTCGCCTCCCGGCGGGGCCGGCAACGAGCGCACCTTGTTGAACCGCGACAGCGCGGATCTCTCGCCAGCGCCTCGAATCGCTCGCCGCTCCATTCACCGAAGTCGACCTCCTGTAGTTCGAGCGACGGTTCGATGCGCAGGTTTCGTTCGCCGGCGAGCGTGTGCGCGGTCTCGATGACGCGTTGAAGCGGGCTGTGGTGCATCGCGGCGATGTCGGTGGTTGTCAGCCGCGCGCGCAATCTTTCTGCCTGCGCGTCCCACCTGATTGAGCGGAATTCGATGCGTCCGGAGAGGCGATCGCCGACGGCATCCGTTTGAGCCGACGTAGGCAGTACGACGGTGCGCGGCACAGGTCAGGCGTACGGCTGACGTAGTTTTGCTCCGCTAGTGTATGGAAGCCCGTCGTTAGAACAGCGCGTGCCGGCATTCCACGCCGGTTTTCACAGGCACGCTGTTTGCCCCTGAGATGGCCATGCGAAGACCGCGAAAGAAGGGAACAACTGGAAGTACGTCCGATTCGGCATCCGAGTCATCGGTCGCGACAATGGCCGAGCAGCAGGAAGCCGGAAAGGCGGATGCGCTGACCCGTTCGCAGGACGCGCAGGATACGGCGCCTCAATCCGTGGGAGACACGTCGGCGGCAGCGCCGGACCGCGATCGGATCGCGATGCGCGCCTACGAGCTCTACCTCGAGCGCGGCGGATCCGAAGGCCAGGAGCTCGAAGACTGGCTGATGGCGGAACGCGAGCTGAGTTCATCGAACGACGGCCGCAACTCGGAATGACGCGCGACGCCGCATGCCGTTCTGGGTTTCGGCCATCGGCGCGACATTCGGGCGCGGCTCGGAGCGCGCGCCGGTCATCGTGGTAGCGGATGACGACCGCGACACGCGCGAGCTGTACCGCGCCTGTTTCGACATGAGCGGCTTCGTCACGGCGGAAGCCAGCACTGGCGAAGAAGCGCTCGAGGCGGCCGAACGGCTGAAACCTGACGTGCTGCTGGCCGATCTCGTCCTCCCCGACATCGATGGGCTTACCGTGGCGCGTCGTCTCAAAGAGCGGCCCGCGACGGCGGGCATCCGTGTGATTCTGATCACCGGCGCGACCGTGCACGACTTTCAGCGCAAGGCAGCTGAAGCGGGCGTGCTCCGCGCATTGCTCAAGCCTTGTCTTCCGGACGTGATGCTGCGGGAGGTGCGCCGAGCGTTGCGCGGGTCGCCCGAAGTTTGAACCGATGCTGAATGCCGTTCTTGCATCCGGCATTTGGCATTGAAATGCCCGCGCCAGAACGACTTCAGCTTCGGATTGGCTGCTCAGGCTGGCAGTACAAACACTGGCGGGGGGACTTCTATCCCGCCGATGTTCCCGCAACCCGGTGGTTCGAGTATTACGCCGCGCGCTTCGACACGGTCGAGATCAACAACACTTTCTACCGTCTGCCTGAAACCGCGACCTTTGCTCGGTGGGCGCAGCGCGCGCCGATGCGGTTCCTCTTCGCCGTCAAGGCCAGCCGGTTCCTCACTCACATGAAGATGCTGAAGGACCCTGAGGAGCCACTGTCTCGTCTGTTCGGACGGATGCAACCTCTGAAGGGGCATCTTGGTCCCGTCCTGTATCAGCTCCCGCCGGGCTTCAAGCTGGACCAGACTCGGCTGGAGCATTTTCTGCAGGTAATCCCGAAGGGTATCCGGCATGTTGTGGAGTTTCGCGATCCTTCCTGGTACGCCGATGCCGTGTCGACGCTGCTCGAACGCTATGGCGTCGCACGTTGTCTGCACGATATGAAAGGCTCCGCCACGGCCATGGAGCGCGTCGGTCCATTCGTCTACGTGAGATTCCACGGCGCAAGCGGCACGTACAGCGGCGCGTACCCAACCGACCGGCTGGAACGATGGGCCGACTGGCTCCTCGAGCAGCGCCGCGCCGGCTGCGCGATCTATGCGTATTTCAACAACGACGTCGGAGGTCACGCCCCACGCGACGCGGTGACGCTTCGGCGGTTTCTGGAGGATGGCGAATGACGCGGCAACAGAGGATCATGTTCGGGCTCGCGGCGGGAGCCGCAGCGATGTTCGCCGTCCGTAAGGGACTGCGTGACCGGCATGCCATCAGTTTCGAAGGACGCGTCGTCGTCATCACCGGCGGGTCGCGCGGGCTCGGCCTCGTTATCGCGCGGGAGCTCGCCGACGAAGGCGCGAAGCTGTGTCTCCTCGCGCGTGACATGCAGGAGCTCGATCGCGCGCGCACACAGCTGCCCTCATCGGCCGACGTCATGACGATCCGCTGCGACATTCGCCGGAAGGCTGACGTGCGCCTCGCGATGGATCACCTGCTCGAGAAGTGGGGTGCGGTCGATGTGCTGATCAACAACGCGGGCGTGATTCAGGTAGGCCCGCTCGAGCACATGACGCTGGGTGACTTCGAGAACGCGATGGCGACCCACCTGTGGGGCCCGCTGCATCTGATGTTCGAGTGCGTGCCGTCGATGCGCCACCGCGGCTTCGGCCGGATCGTAAACATCACCTCGATCGGCGGCAGGATTGCGGTTCCCCACCTCGCGCCGTACTGCGCGAGCAAGTTCGCTCTCGTGGGTCTGTCGGACTCGGTCCGCAGCGAGCTGGAACAGTACGGGATCCGCGTCACGACCGTCGCGCCGGGCCTGATGCGTACCGGCAGTCCGCTGAACGCGGACTTCAAGGGACAGCACGAGCTGGAATACACCTGGTTCGCGATCTCGGACTCGATCCCCGGTCTGACCATCTCCGCTGAGCGAGCCGCACACAAGATCATCGAGGCGTGCCGCTACGGCGATCCTGAGCTGACCATCACCCTGCCGGCCAAGATCGCGGCCCGCCTCAATCACGTCGCACCGCGGACCGTCGCCCTCGCGATGGCCATGGCCAACAGCGTGTTGCCAGGGCCCGCCGGAAAGGAAGGTGATCGGCTGCGCCGGGGGAGAGAGAACGAAAACAAGTGGACCGATTCGTTCGCGACCGTCCTCACGCACCGCGCCGCAGTCGCGAACAACGAACTTTGAAACGACCCGGCTAGGTGCTCGGGTGCTCGGGTGCTCAGTGCTGAGTGCTCGTGCTAGCTGCTGAGTGCACGTGCTGAGTACTCGTGCTGAGTGCTGAGTGCTGAGTGCTGAGTGCTGAGTGCTGAGTGCTGAGTGCTGAGTGCTGAGTGTTGAGTCGTAGCACCGAGCACCCCGTGGAAGGGGCACCAAGCACCAAGCACCGAGCACTCAGCACCTCCAGGTGCTACGTCGCCCTCTGTTCCTCCTCGACGAGCTGCTTGAACCGCTGCAGGTCCTGACGGATCTCGGTCGCTGCATCGGAGCCGAACAGCCGCGCGACCGCATCGCCGAGCTTCCCGCCGGGAGGGCTGTATTGCAGGCGCACGCGCACACGCGTGCCGCGGCCGACCGCGGCTTCGTCGAAGTTGACCGAACCGGCGCTGACCACGTCGGAGCCTTCGATGGACCGCCAGCCGATCACCTGGTCGGGTACCTCGTTGATGATTTCCGCGTTCCATTCGACGGTCGAGCCCGCGGGCCCCTTCGCCCGCCACCGCGACAGCGTATCGGTGATCCGCTCGACGGACTCGAGGTGCGACATGAACCGCGGCAGGTTCTCGAGATTTCGCCAGAAGCGATAGAGCTCCGCGATGGGCCGGTTGATGACGACGCTCTCTTCGACGATTACACCGGCCGATCCCCCGAGCGCCTGGCGAGTGTCTTCACCAGTGCCCGCGGTGTTGAGGCCGAGCAGGTGATACACATCGCAGTGACCCCTCATCCCGCGACGGAAGAGCAGGGCGCCCAGACCAGCGAGGACCCAACCCTGGGTTCGTCCTCGCGTGAGCCCGTAGGCCGCCAGACCGGCGCCGCCCGCCATCGACACCCAACGCTCGGTGTCGCTGATATTGCGGTGCTGGCGGATCCGTTCCTCACGCACGTCTTCGGGGAACTGAAGCTCCAACGTGTCCATTCGTGTCTCTCCTTGCCGTCTACTCCCGGGCCCGCGTGCCTGCTGTCGTTGCCGTCCATGACGGCGAATCGCTGGCGGGGAAAGATTCCTCGGATGCGTCCGCGACGACATCCTTGGGGCCGTAGCCACATTCGCGCATCGCGCGGTTGATCCAGGCGCGCGCGGTACTCACATCGTGGTGCCCCATGGCGGCGCGGACCGCAAGTGCGGTCCCGGCCAGTGAGAGCAGGCCGCCGCCGAATCCGCCTTTTCGGGCGCCGACAAGAGTCAGAAGCGATCCAGCGCCCGCAGCGAGCCAGCGTTCCTGATCGTACAACCGCAGCGACGCGCCAAGCCCCGGTTTGTCCCAGACGCTCTTGTCACTCCGCGGCAAGCTGAGGTTCATTGTTCCATTCGACATGCCGGACGTGTAAAGCACAGCCCATGCCGCGGCGGATAAAATGCCGTGGATGAAGCGAAGCCTGACAATCCTCCTGTTTCTGCTGGTTCCGTCGCTGATTGCCCTTGGCGTGTCACAAGCACAGCCGTCGTTCGACGTCCTGATCCAGAACGCTCGCGTCATGGATGGATCAGGTAATCCGTGGCAGCGTGCCGATATCGGGATACGCGGGGGAGCGATCGCGGCTGTCGGCCGCCTGAGCGGTGCGACGGCTCGCACGCGCATCGATGCAGCGGACCGGACCGTCGCACCCGGGTTCATCGACGTCCACTCGCATGCAGCCGAAGGGATCACGCGACCTGCTCTGCGGCAGGCGCAGCCGCTCATCGCACAGGGGATCACGACGATCGTCGCCAATCCGGATGGCGGCGGACCGGTGGATCTCGCGGCGCAGCGCAGGCAGATCGAGTCCGGTGGCACCGGTCCGAACATCGCGCTTCTGATCGGGCATGGACGCGTGCGGAGCGCGGTGATCGGCGGCGCGAATCGCGCACCGACAGCCGAGGAACTGGATCGGATGCGCGCGCTGGTCCGCACCGCGATGGAAGAGGGCGCCTTTGGACTATCGAGTGGGCTGTTCTACACGCCGGGCAGTTACGCGAAGACCGAAGAGGTCATCGAGCTGACGAAGGTCGCGGCACAGTATGGCGGCCTATACACGAGCCACATCCGTGATGAAGGGGACTACAGCATCGGCGTCGTCGCCGCCGTCCAGGAGGTGATCCGCATCGCCGAGGAGGCCCGCACCATCGGCATTGTCAGCCACGCGAAAGCACTTGGACCCGATAACTGGGGGCTTGCGCGGGCGATCACCCGGCGGATTGCCACGGCTCGCGCTCGCGGTGTGCAGGTGTTCACCGATCAGTACCCGTACGAGGCTTCGTCGACGAGTCTCGGCGCGGCGCTCCTGCCCGACGGCGTGCCGGCGCCGACCGCCGACCAACTGGCAAATGTCGAAACGCTGACGGCCGACGCACGCGCCGTCGTCGAGCGCGCCGAGCGGGTCGCCACCGACAATCTCCGGCGGCGCGGCGGGCCGGCCGCGATCCTGATCGCGCACTATCGTCCCGACCCGACGCTCGAGGGCAAGAGTCTGGAACAAATCGCGACCGAAAAGAAGCAGCCGCCGGTACGCACGGCGCTCGAGCTGATCGCTCGCCAATCCCCGTCAATCGTGTCGTTCAACATGGCCGAGGACGACATCGCGGAGATCATGCGCCAGCCGTACACGATGACATCGAGCGATGGCGGCCTCGTCGCGATGGGTGAGGGGAAGCCGCACCCGCGCAACTACGGCACCTTCGCGCGCAAGCTCCAGCGTTACGTCCGTGAACGGGAAACGATCACGCTGGAGCAGGCGATCCGTTCCATGACCAGCCTTCCCGCTGCCGTGTTCGGCATGAAGGACCGCGGCGTCATCCGCGAGGGAGCAGCCGCCGACATCGTCATCTTCGATCCGGCGAAAATCGTGGAGCGTTCCACGTACGTCGAGCCGCACCAGCTCGCCGAAGGCATGGCGTACGTCTTCGTGAACGGTGAGGCGGTGATTGCGGACGGAAAGTTCACGGCGGCATTGCCGGGCAAGGTTCTGCGGCGACAATAGCGCGAGTATCGCGAAGTTATTGCCCAGTCCTGTTGGCGAAACGCGCGAGATAGTTCTTCATCTTCAATTTCCTGCGCGCGCTCGCGGTCGTCATACAGCGAACGGTGCCGAATATCGGACGCTCGAACCAGGGCCGATCGTAGCGGCCGAGCACCCACGCGTAGTTCATGAGCGACACGGGATCGCGTCCATCGAGCGAGTACCGATTCATCAGCGCTTCCATCCACCCGAGCGCCTCACGTGGATGCTCGCACCACTCGAGCATCTTTTTTCCCCAGACCATGCGCATGTAGCCATGGCACCAGCCGGTCTCGCGCAGTTCGTTCTGAGCGGCGTTCCAGACCTCGTCTTCCGTCTCTGCGGCGTCGAGCTGCTCGAATGAATAGAGCGCGGGGCGAGGGTCGTCGAGGTGATTCTCCAGCGTCGTACGCGCCCAGGCGGGCAGAGACTCGTAGGACCGGACGTCCCGAGACCACGCCGCGGCGTTGAAGGCCAGCTCGCGCCAGACAACGAGCTGCTCGAGAAAGTGATCGGCGCCTGCGCCCGCATTCCACCACCCTTCGCGAACGCCCGCGCGTCCGTTTCCGAGCTTTCGAGTTGTCCAGCCTTCATGGGTCATCACCTCGGAGAAGATCTCGTGCGCGGAGATATGACCGAAGTGCAGATACGGTGACAGGCGGCTCGTGCAGTCGGCGTCCGGATCGTTGCCTTCGCTCTCATATCGGGCCAGCTTGCTGCGAATGAATGCCGTGAGCTGAGTGCGCGCCGCTGCCGATCCACCTTGTATGGGGACGGGGCCTACAGTGTGATCGATCGGTAGCGAGGTCAGGATCTCCGAGGGAGAGCGGCTGACGTCGAGCGGCGGCCATGCGTCCAGGAGTGCACTTGGTAAGTCGAACCGTCCGGAGGCCAGAGACCTCAGCGGGTCCTCGAGCGGGAATGAGGCAAGGAACTCTCGCAGGTTCTGCTGCACGAACGCGCGGTACCCCCGTGCTGTCGGAAACGCGCGCCCATGCGCGGCGACCGGGATGAGACCGTTGGAATCGACCGACTCCAGCCGCACGCCGCACTTCGCGGCAGCTGCGCGCAGCATCCGCGGCAGGAAGAAACCGGGGAACCAGTCGGTGACGACAGTGGCGGCATCTGCGCAGAGGCGCGTGAGCAGGCCGCGTGCTGCGCCGCGCAGGGGTTCGACGTAGGGGAAATACGTAGCTCGCGAGGCGGAAAAGGCGCGTGCGTTGTCGCGCATCCCGTCCATCACGAAGGCATGCAGACGCTCGGAGGCGTAAGGGTAATCGACCCGCAGCGCCTCGAGAACGAGCAGTGGCTTTCGCAGTCGGAGGGCGTGCTCGACCGCTCTCTGGAGACCGAAGTTGAAACGGGTGCGACGGGCAGCCGTCATCCAGTACAGAACGTACGCACCTGAGGCATTCCACGGCGCGTCGTTCTCGGCTCGTATACGGTGGCGAGAGAGATCTGTGGTCGAGAATTCCAGGGTTGACATCTCGGGTCCGAGCATGCAACACTTCATCCGGATATACGGATGAATATGCCGGCGAGAGCGGAATTCGCGCAGTCGGGCATCTTCGAGGATCTCACCACCCTCGCCGATGCCACGCGCAGCCGTCTGCTGCTCCTCCTCGATCGTAACGAATTGACGGTGTCTGAGCTGTGCTCTGTGCTTCAGCTGCCGCAGTCCACGGTGAGCCGCCATCTGAAGACGTTGCTCGACGCGGGGTGGGCGACGTCGCGTCGCGAGGGAACGAGCCGCTATTACACGCTCGCGATTGAAGGAAGAGGGCCCGCCGCCCGCCGGCTGTGGACGTTGCTCCGCGAGCAGGTCGCGAGCACGGCGGCAGCGGACCAGGACGCGCGTCGGCTGAAGACCGTGATGAGCCACCGGCAGTCGAAGTCGCGCGA
>Ga0247829_10000124_pt1 | contig 22667 bp, 38 predicted proteins | sample 12C_Control_Day4_FD_207765 | JGI IMG/M metagenome (GOLD analysis project Ga0247829, IMG submission 207765) | Soil microbial communities from agricultural site in Penn Yan, New York, United States - 12C_Control_Day4 | ecosystem: Environmental > Terrestrial > Soil > Agricultural land | place... | reverse complement strand
GGGTCGTAGGTGGCGGCGACGCCATCGCCGACGAAGTCGACGCGCGCCGGCGTCTGGCCGCCGAGATCCTCGCCCTCGAACTGGAACTGCGTGCCCGGCGGGGGCAGCGACTCCAGCGGGGACGGCGGGGTGACCGGATCGAGCGTGAAGCTCACGGCCACTCGCCTTGCGCTGGCGCCGAGAACGACATGGGCACGAACGTGGTGCGCACGTCGTCAATCTGGATCGTGTTGCCAGAGGCGGGATTCAGGATCTGCAGACGGAGGTACTCGCTGCCGAACGGCAGCAGGATGCCGGCGAAGCCGATGGCGAAGGCGTCGCCCTCGTACAGGCGCTGGTGCTCGGCGATCGGGAAGATCGTCGGGTTCTGCACCGTCGGCGTGGCAGTGACGAAGGCGCGGAACTGGGTGCTCTCCAGCGAGCCTGCGCCGCCCAGCCACGTGCCGCGGATGCCGAAGGTCACGAGCCACACGTAGGCCGGGTCGTAGGTCCAGTAGTTGAAGGCGCCCGACTCGGTCCACGTCGGCCAGAAGTTGTCGGGCAGGTTGCCCCAGTCGGTCACGTCGACCGTGTAGCCCGAGCCCGGCGGGGCCATCAGGATGTCGGCCCACGCGTCGTTCGAGCCCACCGAGGGGAACAGTTGCGCGCCGGTGAGCAGGATCGAGCGGCCGCCCGCGCGCAACGCGAGGTCGACCGCACCAGCGCCCGAGCGGGCCGTCACGAGCGGCGCATCGCCAAGGACGTTGATGAGGTTGACGTTCTCCTCGATCACCACGTCGTCCTGCGACACGGTGAGCGGCGTGCCGCCACCGCCGGCGTTGATCGTGACGGTGCGCTTGCCGGTGCCGTCGTCGACCACCGAGACATCGCCCTCGAAGTTCAGGGTCTCGGTGTCGTCGGCGCCCACGTCAGCGTCATCGGCCTGAATCTGCAGCGTCGCCTCGCCCACGGCGCCCGACTGCACCTCGCCACTGACGGCCACCGTGACGGTGTTGGTCTCCTCGTCGAAGGTGGCCACCACGCCGTCGCCCACGAAGTTCACGTAGGGTGGCGTGGGCGGGCCGACGTCGGTGCCCTCGTCTTGGAACTGGGTGCCGTCAGGGAAGTCCTCGCCGGGCGGCGGAAACGGCGCCAGCGGGTTCAGTGAGAACGCGGGCATGTCAGCCTCCCTGTACGACGAAGCGACGCGCCTGAGCCCGCTGCGAGCCCCACACGTAGCCGCGCTCGCGGTCGATCTGTGCGTTGTTGATGTCGCGCTCGAACTCGCGCTTGTGGGACATGGCCAGTTCCGCGGAGAACCACGGCTCGCCCGGGATCAGGTACAGGTCGGCGAGCGCGCCGTTCTCGAACGCCCGGCGCCACTTGATGAGCAGGTAGTCGTCGACCTCGGTGGCCGACTCACGGCACTGCAGCACGAGCGACAGCGTGACCGTGTAGGCCTGATCGGGCACCGGGTAGAAGCTCACCGAGCCTTCGGGCACGTAGGCGAAGTACTGCGGCGTGCCTTGGTCGGCGTTCGGGTTGAAGTTCCACGCCGGCGTCGGGATGATCGGGATCACCCCGGCGTTGTTCGGCTGGGTGAGCGAGCCGATCGGCACATCGAGGATCTCCAGTTGCGGATCGGTCCCGAGCGAGTACTGCGCGGTGCCGGCCACGAGCGGCGCGGTCAGTGGGCTCAAGTACCAGCGCGAGCGGCCGAGCAGCGTGCGTGCAGCGCGCACGTAGGCCTGCCGGATGGTGGCCTCGGGACACTTGCGCAGCTTCTGCTTGATCGGGCCGATGAGGGTCGAGACCAGTGCCATCAGGTGCGCTCCGCAAGGCCAAGCTCAGGGGCCGCGGTTTTCTGCGTCGTCTCGCGCCCGGCCACGTTCTGGGTGGCGAAGGCCATCCACTGGTTGCTCTTGCCCAGATCCTGTCGCTTGGTGTTCTCCGCGTAGGCCAGCGCGATGGTGTAGCCCCACAGGGCGTTTTCCAGCACGTCGCTGACCGTCAGCGTGTCGCCCACGGTGGACAGCGCCGGTGGCAGCGCGCCGTACAGCAGCACGACTTGCGCGCTCGTGGTGGCGGGCGGGTTGACGTAGAACAGGCGCGGCGAGCGGTGGTCGGCGCAGTACTCGGTGATCGTGTCCGAGGGCGTGTTGGCCGCCCACGTCGCGTCGGTGTTGTCGAGCAGATCCTTGCCCACGAGGTTGACTGCGCGGCCCGAGGCGTTGCGCAGCACCTCGAACAGGGACAGGCCGTCGTCGGGTAGCTCTTGGTCGACGCCGGCCACGAGGGTGACGGTCTCGCGCTTGACGTACTCGTCGGGCTTGATCGAGCAGACCAAGCGCTCAGCGGCCGACAGGTAGTCGAGCAACTGGGCGTCGGTCCACGTGACCGCATCCTCGTCGATCAAGGTGCGGCGCACCCGGGAGATCACGCGCGAGGCGAGCATGTCAGCCCTTCGATGCGGCCTCGGCCGCTGCCAGTTCGATCACTTCCTTGCGCAGCTTCTCCACGGGCTTGCGCACGTCGAGCGTCTTGCCGTACTCGGTCAGGGCGAACTCGATCAACTGCTCGTGCGTGGCCGCATCGACGTCGAAGGCGTTTTGCTCGGCCTGCACCTGCGCGTTGAATGCGCGCTCTTGGCCGTGGATGTAGGCCATGCGGTCATCGAGCGAGGCCTTGGGGTTGCCGAAGTAGGGCCGGTAGCCGGCCAGCGCGAGGATCTTGGGCGTGCCCGGCATCAGCAGACCGTCGTCGCGGATCGCGAGGCGCCCGTGCGTGTCGGTGCGGGTCATGCCGACGTTACGGGTGGGGACGGTGCGGGTCATCGTTGCCATGGCAGCCTTTCAGTGGGAGAGGTCGTAAAAAGGGGCCGGTCCTGTGGCAGGCCGGCCCCGGAACACTGGTCGGGACCAGTGAGGAGACGCGGTTAGCTACCGGCCGGGCCGCCCGGGGTCTTGGCGGGGCGGAAGCCCTTGCCAGTCGACGGGTTGGACGTGCCGACACCCAGCGGGGTGTGCGGGTAGCGCGCTTTGAACTTGCCGCCGTTCTTGGCGTTGCCGTTCCCGTCCATGACGGACGAGTTGGTCTGCTCGATCGGCGGGGCATACACACGAGGCTTGCTCATCTCAGTTCCTTTTCGGTGAGAGTCGGGAGAGCGGGGCCGTTGCCAGCCCCGCTGCCCTATCAGGTGGCGGCCTTGATGAACGCGCAGCCCACGTAGTCGGCCTCGATGACCTTGAAGCCGAACACCATCAGCCCCCGGATCAGGTAGCCGAAGTCACTCGGGTTGTCGATCATCTGCGCCTCGACGATCTGCGCCGCGAAGGCCAGACCAGCGGAGTGGCCGAACATCACGCTCCACGAGGTGGTCGGCGACAGCGTCTTGTAGACGTTGCGCGACTGGTACAGCGTGAAGCGATCGACCATGCCGACCTTGCCGTTACGCAGGATCGAAACACCGTCGCCAGCCAGCGAGGCGATCTTCAGGTCCGACTGCTTGATGAGCTTGATGGCCCAAGGCGGCAGCACCATCCAGCGGCCCTCGTCGGAGACGCTTTGCTCGTCGAGCACCTGACCGCAGTCGGTGATGAACTCGACGATGCCTTGCACGCCCGAGGACACCGCCTTGCCGACGGTCAGCGGCGACACCAGCGAACCGATGTTCAGGTCGCCCGAGTCGTTGCCAGCGGCGGTGCCGGTGTTGGCCGCGTCGACCTGTGCCGGGATGACTTCCAGCATCTCGGCGTCGGCGGCGATCTTCAGTTGCACCGAGCCGTCGTTGGCGAACACGTCGGCCAGATCCATGTCGGACTGGCGCGCATCGACCGTGTTCAGGGCGACGTTGAACGCCTTGGCCTTGTCGATCGGCAGGGTGACCGAGTTGCGGCTCGGGTACTGGGTGGCGAGGCCCGCGCCGATCACGTAGTCCGACACGGTGATGTCGGGGATCGTGCGGATGATGACCTGCGCGCCGAAGCCCGCGATCTCGCCCTCGTAGTCGGTGCTGGCGATCTCGCCGAACACCGTGGTCTTGTAGAACTTCTCGACCAACTTGCCCGAGTAGATCTCGGGGTTGAAGTTGATCGTGCCGCTCGGACCGTAGTCCGGAACGCCTGACGCGCGGGGAACCATTGCTGGTTACTCCTTTCGAGGTGGGTTCATTCCCACCCGCGCCTACCGCAGATAGCCGGCAGCGCGGGCAGCGTTGATCCGCGCCTCGAACGCACCACGTTCCGTGTCACGACCCCTGTACCGGCCAAGGGCGCAATCGGTGAAGAACTTTTTGACCTCGGCAGGAGTGGGGAACCGCTGGCTCGGAGGGGGTGGATTCGATCCACCAGAGCCCTGCAGCGCACCACCTTGCGGCAGCACCGGCGGCTGGGCAGCGACGTCGGCCGGGTTGAGCGTGGCCTCGTACTGCTTCAGCAACTTGACGATCGGCTTGGCGCGCGCCTTCTCGACCGCGAGGTCGATGATGTCTTGCCGCACCACTCCGTCGTCCTCCTCGCCCAGAAACAGTTTCCAGCCATCGCTGTCGTTGATCTCGCGCCAGTTCGGTACTTCCTGCGCGATCTCGTCGTAGAAGCGTGTGGCCTTCTTCTGCTGCTCGGTCTGGCGGTCCTGCTCCTGCTGGTCGCGCAGCGGCTGCAACTGCTTGTCGATCTCGGCCCGAGCGATGTTCTGCGCCTGCCGGGTCGCCGCATTGGCGAGGGCTTGCGCTTCCGCCCGACCGATCCTCTCGATCTCCTCGGGCGTGAACATGCTGGAGAGTTCGACATCGCCTTGCGGCTTCTGCGACTCCAGTTCTTGCACCTTGCGCGTCAGGTCGCGGATGCGATCCTGTGCGCTGCGGCTTTCCTCTTGGCGCTTGGTCCGCAGGTCGTCCAGAAACCCCTGCGTCACCTCGTAGCGCTTCTTCCAGTACTGCCAATCCGTTTGGCGCGGATCGGCAGCCGGTGGGGGCGCTGCAGCGACGTGCGGGGCAGCCGGCGGGGCTGCGGATGCCTCGGATGCTGTTGCCAGCGGTTCGTTGGCTGCGGTACTGCGGGTCGTCTCTTGCTGGAGTTGTGCCGCTCGTTCAGCGGCGCGAACTACCTGACGCGGGAGACGTGCCTGTTGCGATTCGAGACTCGGTGTCGAGTTCATGCATCCACGATCGGCTGGAGCCGGGTTCGTTGCCGTGGATCGCCATGAATCGCCTCATGGTCGGCTTCCGCGCAGTCAGGTCGCTACGCCTCGGGTTTCGCGAATCGGACGTTGGCTACGTCACGACTCGGAATCGCGGCATGCGGTTTGAGAGTGCTACCTGCCGTGCCGAACTTTTCGATCAGGTCTGCCAGACAGATCGAATTGCCCTGCGCTCGGTGTAGCGCCGCACCTTCCAGCGTGCGGCTTCGTTTGTCACTCTCGGACAGAGCCCGCTTGAGGATCGAGATCAGAGCCTGTCCCTCGGGCAGCACGTTGACTGCCGAAAAGACGCGGAGATCCGAAGCGCTCAGTTGGATGTCCATGCGTAGCGGATCGTAAGTGCTTTGCCCGACGCAATCAACTGCTTGCGGTCGGCGTGGGCAATTCCCCTACATCTTGGGGTTGGCGCCCCGGCACCCACGGGTGGGGCGGCGGCGCGATGCCGTGCTCGCGCAACGCCGCTTCGAGGTCTTGAATGCGCCGGGCCTGCCACTGCTCCCATGAGCGCAGGGCTTGGATCTCGCGGGCCATTGCCGCGGCGCGGCGGATCGCGTGCTTGGCGACCGCCTCCTCGGTTTGCTTATTCTGTGGCACCGCCGCGTCTGACCTTGCTCGTCAGCCACGCGTAGGCGCGCAGCACCAGATCCCAGAGGCGGCCCAGTAGGCCGCGTTGCTCAGTCGGTTCCATCACTCCTCCCGTTCGCGGCTCTCGCCCACGAGGTTGCCCTTGTCGTCGTACTTGCGCGACTCCTTTGTTTTCTTGCCCGGCGGCTGCTTGGACGGATCGTTGGCGTTGTCCTCGCGATCCATCTGCTTCATGCGGATCTGCGCGGCGAGCTTCGCACCGGTCTGCCGCTCCTGCGAGTCGGCCGACAGTTGCGCCGCTTCGAGGCGCGCCTGTTCGGCACCTTGGGCAGCCTGCTGCTCGACGGCCAGTTGCTGCTGGGCCATCTGCTGCTGCTCCTCCATGCGCCGCTGGATCGCGTCCGAGTTGGGCACGACGTCGTCGGTCGGGATGTCGAGCGCCTTGAGCGCCTGACGCAGCAGTTCGGCGCGGCCCTCCATGCCGATGATGGGCATGTCGAACTCGTTGGCCGTGATCGTGAGCGCCTGCAGCCGGGCCTGCGTCTGGGCTTCCTTGACGAGGATGGCGCTGGCGCCACGGGGCACCGCCACGCAATCGCCCTTCAGGGTCGGGTCCTTGCCGTAGATCATCTCGTGCACGTAGGCGTAGTAGACCGTGGGCTGGATCACCCGCACGTCCACGTTGCCGATGGCCCGACGCAGCCCCTTGGCGGCGTTGTTCATGAGCATCGACAGGCCCGAGTAGGTGTCGGCCGCACCGCCCACGCGCTCGTTGCCGTAGGTGTAGCGCGGGATGCCGGTGGAGTCGTCGGCCTTCATCTCCCACGTCTCGATCACCTTCATCAGGTTCTGCGAGTTGTCGTTGGGCTGGAAGAAGCCCACGCCGGGGTTGACACCTTGGTTGTCGGCGGACTTCAACTGCCAGACCTTCCACGGGAAGATCTCCACCGAGTTCTCGCCGTCGGCCAGTCGATCGCGGTGCACCCAGATCTGCGGCCCCGAGGCCATGCCCATGTTGTCGGCGAGCGCGCAGGCCGCGGCATTGACCATCTTCTGGCTGGTGTCCGCGAGGTCGGGCACCGAGTTGCCCCAGAACGCGCCGGGCACCGCGTCGTAGCAGGCGCTGTAGTACGGGCGCCAGCCCAGCGGCGCCTTGTTGATCGCGCAGCGGATCACGTACTGGCCCACGAGGATCGCCTCGACCTCGTACTCCTGCTCGGGGTCCATCTTCTCGATGTCCGCGGGCTGCCAGTTCCACGACATCAGCACCCAGCCGGGCACCGATCCCCAGTAGTGCACCGCGTCGATCACGCCCTTGGGCGACAGGAACGTGTACATCGTTTCCTGTTCGAGCCGATTGCGCTCGGCCTCGGTCCACAGCCAGCTTTCGAGGTGGCCGTCGGAGTAGTCGCGCAGCACCTTGCGGATCTGCTCGCCGTCGTAGCCGGGCACCCCGATGCAGTCGAACAGTTCGCGGCGCTGGTAGCGCTTGCGCACGATGAACTCGCCCTGCTGGGGGCTGGTGGCGTAGGGCGACGGGTAGGCGTCGAACGGGCTGATGCGCGACCAGTGCTGCCGCGGCTCCTCGTCGACCCCGAGCTTGAAGCCGGGCAGCCACTTCAGTTGCTTGCTGCGCTTGTAGACCGGGCCCTCCATCACGGCCGCGGGGTAGGTCACGAAGTCCTCGATGAACTCGTCCATGGCGCGTTCCCAGCCGCCCTCGTCCATGTCGTCGGCGATCTTCTCGCTCATGCGATCGGCCGCGCGGCTGGCCATGCGCTTGTAGGTGGCCTGCACCTCGTCGCGCATCTTCTCGCCGATCTCCACCGCCAGCAGGCGAAACTCCATCGGCCCCATGACGCCGCCGCCCGCTTGCTGGGCCTGCACCATGGCCTCCTGCGCCTTCATCGCGGCGTTCTTCACGATGCCCTTCTTCATCTCCTCGGGCAGGTCGGGCATGGGGCTCGGGTTGAGCATCCACGGCCGGTCGCCCGCGGGCATCAGCACCTCGCGGATCCACGCCGAGGCGGCCCTGCATTTGGTTTCGGTGAGGTCAACCCAGACGAAGTTCAGGCCGCCGGTCTGCTGCAGTTGCTGCAGTTGCGCCTGCGAGTACACGCCACGGCGCGCGCGCAGCGCCGCCAGCATGCGCAGGGCGACCTTCTCCTTGTACATCTTGGCCGTGTCCCACGCCCGGCGGATGTGGCCCGCAAGCTGGCTCTCGTGGCTCAGGAACGAGCCCGGCGCACCGGCGCTCTGATCGGGATCCTGCGGCTGGTCACCCTTGTCCGAGGCTGCCATCTCCTCCAGATTCTTGACCGCCACCAGCGGCTTGCCGGGGGCGCTGCGGGGCATGAGCGTGTTCGCTGGGATCATCGAGGAGCCTGTGGATAAGTAGCTACGGGATTATGCGTGGGGTCAGCGCTTCCAAACAACGGTGCGCTTCTTGACGGGCAGGGCGTCGTGGCGGCGAACTGACTCGACCTTGCGCACCGCCTCGGCGAGGAAGGTCATGGACAGGCTGTCGGCGCGGTCGGGGGACTGCACGCCGCGCTTCTTCAGGTCTTTCTTGCTCTCAAGCTGGATGCGCGCCTTGGCGTCGAATCCGTACTGCAGCGTGGTCAGTTGCTTGAACAGGGTCTCGTCGTTGGGGATTGCGGCCTGCTCCAGCCACGCGCGCATGCGTCCCCACAGTTCGGCGCGCAGGTTGAAGTACTCGAAGTCGTTGGTCGCCGGGGTGGCCACGTTGACCCGCACCAGCGGGAAGCCGGGCACGCGTGAGAGCACGTCAGCGCACGAGGCGCCCACGCCGATCGCGTCGACCAAGCCCTGCGTGACCTGCGGATGCTGGCGCCATAGCTCCACGACCTTGCCGGCGAGGTTGGGCCCATCGAGGCCCGAGTACCACCACTGGCCCAGCACCATGCCGCCTTGGCGCAGGGTGACCACGCTCTCGTCATCGCCGAAGTGCGCCGGGTCGATCCCGAGGTACTTGGGCAGGTAGGTGTACATCGAGGGCGCCAGTTCGCGGCGCATCGCCGCGCGCACCACGTCGGGGCTGATGAAGTTGGTGACGCCAGTGCGAGGCGGCAGCCCACGCACGCGCACCCGGTAGAAGTCGCTGTCCTCGCCGTACTCGGTTTTCCAGACCTCGTGCAGCGTCCGGTTGGTGAACGGCACCTCGCGGGCGTCGACCGTCACCGAGACCCAGCGCGGATTGGCGAACAGGTCGTAGAACTTGCCCGAGGTCAGCGTCGGGTTGCCGAACACGCACCAGATGATCTGGGTCAGGCCGTCGGTGAGCGCACCCTCGGCGACCTCGTAGATCTTGTCGGCGATCTCCGAGCCCTCGTCGAACACCATGATGATGCGCCGGCGCTTGTTGTGCATGCCGGCGAACGCACTGGTGTTGTTCTCGCTCCATGGCACGCAGTCGATGCGCCACGTGCGGGTGGTCTCATCGTCGCCGTTGGCGTGGATGCTCTTGGCGTGGCAGGTGAAGTGCTCGCGCGTGATGGACATGGCGTGCCACTTCGATAGCTCGGCCCATGTCTTGGTTTTCAACTGCGTGTCGGTCATGGCCGTGGCCACGCCGCGCGTGTGGGCGAAAGTCTCCAGCCCCCACTTGATGACCCATGCGGTCAGCGCACTCTTGCCGATGCCGTGGCCCGAGCGCACCGCGCGCAGCACGATCGCCCCGAGATCGCCGCCGGCCTTCAGTTCCTGCCCGACGGACACGAGCAGGTCGCGCTGCCACTTGACCGGGCCGGTCTCGTGCTCAAGGTCGGTGCCGGCCTCCCCCCATGGGAAGGCCCACATCACGTAGCCGAGCGGATCGAACTCGAACTGGACTAGGCGCTCGGCGACCTCGTCGTCGAGCGCCACAGCCTCCGACATCAACCCGAGTGGGTCGGGCCGACGCGCGCCGGATCGGTGCCCTGATCCTTGCCGCGCGCAGCCTTGAGGCCACCGTCAATGAACGCACCCTGACCCGGGGCGATGCCGGCGGCCACCACACGCGCCGAGCGCTGCGCGCCCTGCGTATTCATCGCGCTCTGGCACGAGCCGATGCCCGTCATGAGGTTGCGGGCGGTGACTTCCGACAGCTTGAGGCTGCCGGTCTTGCCGGTCTTGCGACCGCTCAGGTTGGACATGGGGCGCTCTTTCAGGGGTGGCCGGGTGGGGCCACCGAGCGCACGCAGATCACGCGCCGGCGGCACGGGATGACAGCGTAAGGCAAACAGCGTATGGCGTGAAGTGGTGACGAGGGATGCAGGAGTCGAACCCGCATCGCCGGGTTTGGAATCCGGAATGCTGCCATTGCACCAACCCCCCGTGAGGAGAGATCAGCGCCAGAGAGTCGGGAGTGGTGAGGCTGGCAGGATTTGAACCTGCACGGAACTAGCCGACCGCGGGGTTACAGCCCGGTGCCCTGCCGAATGGGCGTCAGCCTCGGCAGAGCGGCAATATCGGGTGCGGGTCGTGCTCATGGTGTCGTGGATTGTAGGAGAGAAAGGTGCCCGGGTGTACGGATGGCAGCCGGGCCTGCCGCGTCACGCTAGGAGGCGTCAAGCTCGGGATAGGTCCGCACGCCCCCGAGCCTCACTTGCCCGTCCGGGCGCGGTCAACGCCCATCGGGATACGTAGTATCCATGTCGGACTCGGGGACAGCAAGGTCATGTGCAGCGCGGATGAGACTGGTCCGCGGCCCCATGAGCTTGCTGGCGGGGATGCTGGCCCGCTGCCTACCCCTCGCCCGCTGCCGTCCGCGTGGCTAGTGCGATTCGCCTGAGACCCCGAGGCGCCGCCTCGTTTTCGGTGCCACAGGCTGCGGCAGTCTTGCTCGGAGATTGCGCCCACGCCCTCGGCCCCCGACAACCACGACAAGGGAGAGAGCGGGCCGAACGGTCACTCGTCCGGAGTGGGGCGTGGGCGCAAAACGGCTTTACTGCAGGAGGCGTGGCGCGGGCAGATCCGGCGTCGGGCCGTCATCGTTGGCCGCGTCATCGACGATCATGGCGAGGTTCTCGACCTGCGCGATCGCCATGCGCGCGGCCAGCGGCATGTCGCCGATGACGTGCGCGTGGACCTTGCCAGAGCCGTCGTTGAGCGACCACGTCACGAGCAGTGTGTCGACCTTGCCGGCGCCAACGCGGGCGCACAGTTCGGCCACCACGCGGGTCATGTGCGACAGCGCATCGGCCTCACAGTCGAACGCCCCATCGTCGTGCTGTTCCAGTTCCAGCGCTTTCACTCGCCCTCCGGGATCCGCTTGGTGATCTCTCGCATTGATTCCTGCGCCATGTCGTTGAGCAGGACGGCTGCCGCACACAGATCGCCGGTCTTGGGCAGGTCCACGGCCAAGCTGTGGGCGCCACGGTCGGACACGTAGAACAGAGCGTAGCCGGCCACCTTGCCGTCGGCCAGCTTGGCAAGGAAGGTCTCCAGCGGCGTGAGGTCGCTCGCCTCGCTGAGCGCCTTGAGCGTCACCGGCCGCGCCTCGGGCACGCGGGCGGTGGCGTTGTAGCTGCGCTCGTAGCGGCCCTCGCAGTCGTAGCGGCGACAGACGTCGCCCTCGTGCGTTCCGACGAACGCGAAGCCGGCACACACGCTGCACCTCATGTACGACACATGCACGTTCATGGCTCTCTCCCCTGTGATTCTTGTCATACGTCACTGTCCCCGAGGCTGATGCTACGCGCGATCTTCGAGGCGTTGCTGTCAATCACTTGCTTGCGCGTTGCGCCACGGGTCAACTCGCTGAGTGCGGGCAGCGCACACTTATCCCCGCTATCCACAGACTTATCCACAGGCTCAGGCCTTGAGGCGATCGTGCAGAACGGGCATGTTGGCCGCTTCGCCGTAGCGGCTCTCGTGCTTGCCGCACCAGTGGGCAGCCAGCGTGAAGGGCCAGCGGCCGAGGCCGTTGCCGGGTCCGGGCTCGGGCGGATCGAACCGACAGGCGCCGGCGACCTCGCTGGTGTCGGCCATCTTGTGGGTGGCCGTCCAGAACCGGCAGGTCTCGCAGCGGGTCACGGCTTGCTGTCTCCTGCGAGGGCTGCGCGGGCGGCTTTCCACGCCATAGCGTTGCGGTCATTCCACGCCTTCCAGTCGGGAACGGAGCCGAGCAATTCCGTGTAGCGCAGATCGGCCTTCCAGTCCTGAACCGCCACGAGTTCTGTCAGCGCCTCTCGCAGCGCCTTGGCTTCGTCGTATGAAGTGGTCATGGACGGCGTCACGATTCCAGCGCCTTCTTCTGCGTCGCCCGCCACTGGCACAGGCTGCTCTACCTGCGCCCCCTCGGCGAACGCAGCAGCCGAGTACCGCAGCGCTGTTTCACTGTAGCCGGGCTGCTCGATCCTGCGAAGGTGCGGCCACGAGGTCGACGTGCCAAGCGGCAGGCAGCCGAGCGAATCGCGGCGCGCGCAGTAGCTGTCGCCGCCGCAGCAGTGATGGCATACGCCACCGTCCGGGCAGGTCTTGAGATCGGTCATTGTCATCTCCCTTGTCAAGGTGACACTTGACGCGATCGTACTACTCCTGCTGGTGAATGCGCCACTTGAGCCACATCGAGACGCACTGCTCGACGTACTGCAGCCACAGTTCAAGCGCTACCATGGGGTCGCTCCCTCACACTGCCGGGTAGTTGTATCGGTGGCGGCGGCCGCACTGCACGCAATCGAAGCGTGCGCTGTCGGTGAGCCAGCCGCGGATGCGCTCGATGCGACGCAGGTCGCCAGCGCAATCGGGACAGACGCCTCGCAGGATGATCCGGCCGCGCATGGAGCGCTCCTCGTCCTCCTGCTCCTGCCGGCGTAGCTTGACCTCGATCAAGGTCTGAACGGCGCGCCTCACTTCGCGGCGAGCTTCACGTCCGACTTGGCTTGCCGCAGGATCCGGTGCGCGTTCAGCAGCACCGCCCGGGCTCGGTAGGCCATCCCAAGGTTCCAGACGGCGACTCCACCGTTCAGGGCAATCAGCCACCAGAGCATGGAGGTGATGAACAGGTCGCATTGCTGCTCCATCAGCCTGCGCCCCCGACGCGCGTCATCGTCGCCTCCGTAGTTTCACGGATGATGTCACCTTTTGGGTCAACGTACGCAATTCCCCATGCCGGTGTGACCTCGACCACACCATGGCAGGCGTCCTCGGGCAGCGTGTGCAGGTAGCACAGGTCGCCAGCCCTCAAGGCCGGCGGCTGCATCCAGTGGCAGGTCGAGCAGCGCAGGATCACTGCGGCAGCTTGCGCGTGCCCAGCCAGACGCGGCGCGCGAGGTGGCGCCGGTACTCGGTCATGGCCTTCAACTGGTGCTCCATCAGGCGGCAGGCTTCCATGTCCTCGGGGTCGCCGTTGGCCACGGCGATGCGCACCATCCGGTGGAAGTCCTGCGAGAAGATGAACGCGTCGAGCTTGGCGATGTGCCCCTCAAGCTCGGCCAGTTCGGCGCGCGCTCGGGCCAGCCAGTCGGGGCCATCGTGGGCCATGCCGGCCCGGGTTGCGTCGAAGTCAGCCACGTCTCACCCCCGGGTCACTCCACACGCGCCCAGCGCCCTCGACGCCCCGCATGTAGCTCGTGATGCCGCTGATGCGGTCCCAGCCCGTGCTCAGCATCGGCAGCGGGCGCTCCCACTCCCGGTTCAGGACGATCGAGGGGTTGCAGCGCTCGTAGAGCGTCCTGACCATGTGCTCGGACCACAGGGCGTTGAAGTCGGTCCAGAGCACGTAGGTGTCGCCGGGCACCACGATGCGCATCAGGCTGTCGGCCCGCACGATCGCCGGCGCGGCGCCCAGCGCGAGGATCGTCCCGAGAAAGCTGCGGCGTCTCATTTCGTCACCCTCGCCAGCACCCACAGCCCGATCGCGACGAGCACCACCGCCACGAACAACAGGCCGAGGCCGATGAGGTCAGGGTCGGTCATCATGCCTTGGGCACCCGCTTGCGCGCCCGCTCCATGCGCTGCGCGAGGTTGAAGTTGAAGGTGGTGCTGTTGTCCGCCCCGAGGAGCTTGCGCACCTGCAGCAAGGTCCGCATGGCCGCGTGGCTGTCGCGCAGCTTGACCTTCTTGGCGGTGCCGATCACCACGTCGCCGGCCACGATCTCGTCGACCTCGAAGCCGGCAATGGCCGCTGCGGTCTCGTCGTCCATCTCGGGCAGCGACAGCAACTGGCCGGCCTCGTTGAACATCTTGCGCGGGTCGGCTCGCACCACCGCTGATGCGCGCCAGAGCAACTCGGCATCGGTCACCTGCAATTGCTCGTAGCGACGCTGCTGCAAGTACTTGATTCGCTTGGAAACATTAGGTTTGTTTAGCAGCCGGCTCGCCTCGACCGCTGCAACTCCTTGATTTTCCGAGTACCCGGCCATGCGCGCTGCTTTCGCTCCATTGCCCCCCGTACTGTGTACGTAGAACTGCGCAAAGTCCTCGTGGCGCTGGTGTTCGAGCGGCGTGGCGCCGGTGTAGTCGGACAGCGCTTCGGCCAGTGCTTCAGGGTTCATGCGGCAGGGGTGTCGGCCACGACAGGGGTGTCCGGGGCGACAGGGGTGGCGTCGTAGGCCTGTGTCGGGTCGAACTCGATGGCCAGCGCCCGATCGCCCATCTTGGCCAGCAGGGCGGCGAGGTCGCGCACGGGGTTGCTCAGGTCGATCTCGCCGCTGCCCTCGCGGCGCTGGGTCATGGTGATCTGCAGGGCGTGCGTGGTCGAGCCCCAGATCTCGTACTGGTAGCCGGCCTCGCGCAGCAGGGTCAGGGCTTGGGCAAGGGAAGGGGCGCTCATGCGGTTCCGAATGGGTTGGCGGCCAGCAGGGCGGCTTGCTGGCGCTTGGCGTTGAAGTCCTGAATGTGACGCTGCACTGCAGCAGCCACCGAGGCCCAGTTGATATTGCCGATCCGCCGGCGGTGCTCGAACTCGCGCGTGCTCATCTGCAGATTCGGGCTGCCGTCGGGCAGGCGCGGGCGCACGATCTGGTCGAGCAGCCGCGCCGCCCAGTCCTTGCACACCGCCGGGTCGACGATGCCGGGCTCGATCCGGGCGTGCGCCGTGACCGTCAGGCCGTTCGGGTAGAAGGCATCCGGCGGGAACTGCAGCGCGATGCCGAAGAAGTCGAGGTCGCCGTTCTTGTTCTCCAGCCGGTGCACCCCGATGCCGCTGCCGGCCCTCTGGTCAATGGGTAGCGACATCGGCCACCTCCGTTGCTTTCTTGCGCTCCAGTCGGCGCGCCTTGCGCTTGGCCGCCACCAACTCCTTCTCGACCTTCTTGCAGGCCTGCTCGGCACGCTGCCGACTGACCTTGAACTCGACGCCCAGCGCCTCGAACGTCCACTTGCTCGGGTTGCGTTGGCGCAGCCGGTACATGAGCCGGTCCCGTCGCGCCTTCTGTTCCAACATCTGGAGGTAGGTAGCCATGCGCGCTAATCTATCGCAAGCCTGTCCTTGACGCAAGCTGCCAACCCCTTGTCAAGGGGCAGCTTGACATCCCCTTTACACTTCTGTATCGTGATGGGCGCGGGGTCGACAACCACCGCATCCACAACAACACACGACAAGGGGCAATACCATGGCACTACTCAGCATCCAGCTTTGTCACATCGACAGGGTGGGCGACGGTCGCTGCACCGTCACCTGCCACTCGGACGACGGCAAGCAACTCGCCACCTTCATCTGCGCCAACGAGGCCGACGGTCTCAAGCTGCGCAACGCCATCCGCGACCACGCCGAGCGCCTCAAGAGCGTCGGCGACTACAGGGACTGAGCCATGACCATCGCCAAGGCCTACATGGCAGTCACCGACAAGGGCAAGGAGTTCCTCGCCGCGGTGCGCGGCATCCCGGCGCATCACGTCACCAAGGCGCTCAACACCTACACGCCGGGCATCAACTGGGCGCGGTGCACCAAGCAACTCATGGCCGAGCAGATCGACTACGCGCTCCACGGCAAGTATGGTCACAAGATCCTCCTGACCATCGACCTGCAGCAACTGGCACGCCGCGCGCGCGCCCGGATGCATGCCGAGACCCGCTGGCAGGAGGTCGTATGACCATCGCCAAGGCCTACCAGAAGGTCAATGCCACGTGGCCGGCCGAGCTTCCCAAGCTCACGGCCGACGAGGCGGTGCGCGCAGCCCGGCGCCTGTGGCGCTTCGGCATGGGCGAGGTGCCGCGCTCGGTCGAGGTCACCTCGGGGCGCCACCGCTACACCCGGGCGCCGTACCGGAACTGGCTCGTGGTCAACCCCGATCGGGGCTGGCACGCGTTCGTGCACGACCTGTCGCACGCCATGTACTACTGGGCCAACGACGGCACCGAGCGGCCGCACTCCAAGAGCCACGCCGCCTTCGAGCGCAAGTGCGTGGCCGAGGTGCTCAAGCGCGGATGGCTCGACGGCCGGCTGCGCACCCCGGAGAAGGCCCCACCCAGCCGGCGCGAGAAGCTGCTGGCCAAGGCCAAGAGCGCCGACGCGCGGCTCAAGGCATGGCACACCAAGGCCAAGCGCGCCCAGACCGCCATCACCAAGATCAACCGCGAACTCGCCCGCATCTCGCGCGAACTCAACAAGGAACCGACGTCATGAGCCAATCCAGCCCCATCCCCGTCATGCGCAGCGCATACGATCGCCGGCAACAGGAGCGTGAGGAGCGCATCGACACCACCCTCGCGATGCTCACCCCGCTGTGCGAGGCCGTCGGCCTCACCGTCCACACCGGCCGCACCCGCGACTACATCGAGGTCAGGGACGGCGACACGCGCCTGCTGAGCATCAGCCACGCTTGGAACGGCGAGCGCATCACCGCCGAGGGCCGGATTCTGCCGGCCACCGCCGCGCGCGGACGTAGCCGCATCGTCCGGCGCGAGATCTGGCGCAAGGAGCCCAGCGCCCTGATCGAGGCGATCCGCCCGCACCTCAAGCGGCTGTCGAGCGTCGAGTCCATCACCGACGAGCGCGCCCAGCACATGGGGCGCATCGACCCGTACTACATGACCCGCAACCGCTCCGACGCGCGCCTCGGCTCGCTGGAGGCGATGGCCGTCGAGGCCTACCTGCAGAGCTTCCGCAGCGAAGATCCGCAGAGCAACGCCGAGGTCGAGGAGCGCCTCGAACGGTTCCGCAAGGTGCTGTCGAGCGACCTGTGGGGCTGGCTGCACTACACCTCGTTCGAGCCCGCTCTGGCGGCCGCCAAGCTCACCGATGCGCAGGTGGCGTCATGATGTTCGAGCACACACAGGTGGGCGACGCCGTGGCGGTCTACGGCTCGCGCTACGAGGGCGGCATCTTCAAGGAGGAGGTCAGGGCGATCAGCGCCCGCGAGATCCGCGTGGGCGAGCGGCGCTACAACCGCCGCAACGGCCGGCTCATCGGCCGCAGCGCCTACGACACCGCCCGCATCGAACCGTGGACCGAGCGCCACGTCAGGGAGTGGGCCACGGCGCAGCGCAAGGGGCGCCTGCGCGCCCTCGCCCAAGCCACCCAGACCAAGGCGTTCATGGACCTGCCCGACGAGGCCGTCGATCGGGTCGTAGCGCTGTTCCTCGAACTCGGCCTCATCACCAAGGGAGACTGACATGCCCGGCCCACTCATCAACGACGTGATCGACATGCTGCGCACCCCGGCAGCCATCACCCACCTCGGCAGCTTCGGCTCAGGCGGCCGCATGGAGGTCAGCCACCCCGACCGCACCGTGTGCGAGCGCGCCGCGGCCGACGAGATCGCCAAGATCGACCACATGCGCAGCCCGGCGATCGAGGCGAGCGGCCCGATCCCCGGCGGCTGGCGCATCCGCATCCGCTGGTACGGACTGGACTGAGCCATGGCCACCCTCAAAGAGCGCTGGAACGAGCGGCGCGACCGCGAACTGGAGTCGTCCTCGAACTACACGATCGTGCGCCAGCCGCGCGCCAAGGACCTGCCCAAGCGCCTGTGCTACTCGTGCTCCCGCACCTTCACCATCGGCGGGCGCTCGCGCTCGACAGCGATCAACATCGCCGACCCGGACGGCTACTTCTGCCGCTTGCGCTGCGCCGCCAACTGGGCCGTGACCGCCCTCAAGCGCACCAAGCACACGCCGATCGGGCCGAAGGCCTGATGTCAAGAACCTGCTTGACATCCCCTTTCAACGCGCGTAGTGTCCGTCCCGTGGTGCCGATGAGCACCACATCCACCAACCCAGAAAACTAGGAGTCCTACCATGGCACGCGAAGGCAAAAACATCGTCGAACTGGCTCAAGAGATCCTGCGTCAGGCGATGGACAAGGAAGATTTCGTGGTTCCGGTCGAGAAGCTCACGATGGCCGCCGAGACCGACAAGGGCGTGCCCACGCTGGTGCTGGCGCAGAAGGGCAACGACATGGCCTTCCCGACCAACGACATCGCCGACGAGCAGATCGCCGAGTACACCAACATCCCGGTGGGCTACTACCGGCGCATGGCCAAGGACGCCCCGGCGCTGCTGGCCACCAACGTCAACCGCTGGATCGGCGACAAGGGCGACGACAAGCGCATGGTGCGCACGCTCGACGGCAAGGTCCGCGCGTTCCTGTCCGACCGCTACCGCACCCTCGAAAACGTCGACCTCGCGCAGCAGATCATCCCGGTGATTCAGGCCCGCAACCTGCTCGTCATCTCGGCCGAGATCACCGAGCGGCGCATGTACATCAAGGCCGTCGACCGCTCGATCGAGCGCGACGTCCCCACGGGTCGCAAGATGGGCGACGGCAGCCACGTGTTCTTCGACACGGTCTCCCCCGGCATCACGGTGGCCAACTCCGAAGTCGGCTCGGGCGCCCTGTCGGTCGAGCGCACGGTCTACACCCGCGTCTGCACCAACCTCGCCATGATCGGCAAGGTGCTGCGCAAGAACCACGTCGGCGGGCGCGTCACGGCCGACGACGAGGTCTTTGCCATGCTCACCGACGAGACCAAGCGGCTGACCGACGAAGCGGCGTGGAAGCAGGTGCGCGACGTCGTGGCCGCCGCGATCGACGCCACCGCCTTCGAGGCGCACGTCACCAAGCTGGCCCGCGCGGTCGACGACACGATCGAGGCCCCGCAGGTCGAGCGCACCATCCAGCGCGTGGCCAAGTCGTTCAAGCTCACCGAGATGGAGCGCACCGGCGTGCTGGCCGACCTCATCAAGGGCGCCGACCTGACCCGCTACGGCTTGCACTCTGCCGTGACCCGCTTCTCGCAGGAGAAGGCCAACAACTACGACCGCGCCACCGAACTGGAGCGCATGGGCGGCGACATCATCGACCTGTCGCCGGCCGCATGGCGCGAACTGGCGGTTGCCTGATTGCCTTGGTAGGCCCCACCTTGAGCCCGGTCACCCCGGGCTCTTTTTTCGTCTGGACATCCATGAGCACATTCCTGCAGTTCTGCTACCACCTGCCGCGGCACTGGTACTATTCCCGCGCTGCCAACAACCTGCTAGACAGAGATCCGCAGCATCCCGATCTCGATCACGTCTGTGAGCAGGTGAACATCTCCGCCGGGATCATCAACGAATGGCTTGCGCGCTTGGACGCTTTGGACGACATGAACGAACGGCTGATCGGTGCCATTGTGGTGCTGACCATCTTCGCCCTGATCGGCCGCGAACTGATCGACTGGTCCCGCCGGGTGGGGGCGTTCTCGTAAGCAGCATCGTCGGAGGCCTGCTGTGGCTCGCGTTTCTCCTGCCCTGCCTGATCGCCTGACCGCGCCGCGCGCGCGCCGCCTGTGGGGCGTGGTGGTCTACCACGCCGGCGCGGCCGACATCGGCAAGGACATGATCGGCCCGCTGTACACCGGCTGGGACAATCACGTCGAGGCGCCGCGCTACGCCGGCGAGCCCACCCGGCCGCTGTACTTTGTCACCAAGCGCGATGCGATCGCGTGGTGTCGCGCCAAGGAGGCCAGCTACGCCAAGCACCCCACCTGCTATCGCTGGCGCTTCGCCCCGGTGCGCGTCACGGAGATGGCAGTGGCGGGTCGCTGGCTTCCGGGTGCGTCAGATAGCTGCGCCATTCCTCCGCGTACTGCGCCTGCTCATAGCCGCCCATGGCCGGTGTCCCCGCGCTGAAGTGCACCGCCTTGGGCTGCATCTCGATCCAGTTCCACTGGAACGGCAGCGGCCCGATCGAGGTCTCGTTGAGCCACATGAACTGGTGCAGCCACGGGTAGGTGGCGGTGTTGAACGTCTCGGTGTCGAGCGCCGCGTTGGCCTCGTGGCCGCAGTTCCACAGCATCAGGCTCGACCAGTTCTTCCTCGGGTAGCGCTTCTGTGGGCGCCCATCCATCTTGACCCGCTGCTCGACCTCGTAGTGGTGCTTGACCACCTGCACCGCGTAGCGGCTGTCGCGCAGGTCGAGCAGTTCACTGAGGTCGGTGCGGAACAGAAAATCGCAGTCGACGAACACCGCCCAGCCGTGGAAGTCGCACAGGAACGGCACGAGGAAGCGGCTCAGGCTGAACTCGGTCGACATCGGCACGTTCGAGATCACATCCCACAGGGTGCCGTCCTCCAGCACCTTGGTGGGTCGCCGATACCAGCCGCCCTCGCGTAGCGCATCCAGTCGCAGCGGCTGGATCTCCAGCGGGATCGAGGAGTGCCGGCGCATCGAGCGGCGGCAGACCTCGAAGGCGTCGACCTCGCGCGGGTCGTAGCCGATCCAGACCTTCACCGGGTTCATCGCGCCGTCATGATGAAGTCGCCCGCCATCTCCTTCACGAGCTTGTAGCCCAGCCCGCGCAGGTAGCCCACGGCCTCGGTCTGGTGCAGCCCGTACTTCTGCGCGCGGCCCGGCTTCTGCTCGACGATGATCGTCGGGCGCCAGCGCCGGATGGTCTGCTCGGCGCCGCGCATCGCGAACAACTCGTAGCCCTCGCAGTCGGCCTTGATGAAGTCGACCCCCGTGAGCCCGAAGCTGTCGAGCAACTTCAGCGGGATGTCGCCCTTGCCGTCCACGTAGGTGTCGCCCGAGGAGTTCGGCCCGGTCTTGAGCCGGATCGAGCCGACCTCGTCGCCCAGTGCGCAGTCGTGCAGCACCACGTTGTCGGCGCCGGCGAGGTTGGCCTCGAAGCACTCGCGGTGCGCGGCCATCGGCTCGAAGGCGTGGACCTTCACGAACTTCATCGCGAGGTAGTAGCTCCACAGGCCGACGTGCCCGCCGATGTCCACCGCCACCCCGAACTCGGGCACCACCGCCAGCGCGGCCTCGATCTTGGCCCACTGGTAGGACGAGCGGCCGTGCATCTGCTTGCCGTTCTTGGCGAGCCACTCGATCAGGTGCTGCTCGTGATCGGGGAACCACCAGCCATGTGCTTGCTTCATGCTGCCTCCTGTTGTCGTAGGGTCTGCGTCTCGATGAGCGCCCCCAGCACCATGTCCACCGCAATGCGCGAAGCGGCCTCGGCGCAGTGCACGCAGTTGATCCGGCTGCCGCAGTACTCCTTGGCCTTGGCCAGATTCACGTGCATGTCGTAGCCCGTGTGCTGCGGCCCGATGAAGCCGGTGTAGATCACCACCGCCGGCAGGCCTACAGCGGCCGCAGCGTGATGCAGGCCGCCCTCGGTGGTGATGAGCCCCGCGGCGTGCTTGAGCGCCGCTGCGGCGATCCTGAAGCGCTCTGTGGGGATCCTGCGCACGCCCGGGATCGAGCGGATCGTGTTGTCGCCCAGTTGCACGACGTCGTAGTCGCGCTTGAGCAGGGCGGCCAGCACCAGCCAGCGATCCCATGGCCACGCCTTGTTCTGGTGGCCCACCGAGCGCTTGATGCTGGGCTCGATCACGATCGTGCCGCGCGCCGCGCGCCCGCGCGCCTCCTCCTCGGCGGTGAAGTAGAACTCGCCGGGCTCGGGCTTGTAGGGCTTCCAGACCCAGCGTCGCAGCCCCTTGCTCACGATGTACGGGCGCTGGCCGCCGCCTTGCACCAGCCGCTGCGCGCCCTCGGGCTTGTCGGTGATGCGCGGGTTGTTCTCGAACACCTCGGGCCGCCCGTAGGCACGCCCGTCGGGCCGCACGATGTAGACCGGCCGCGGGTCGGCCTGCTGCAGCCGCTTGGCCTCGCCGGTCAGCATGATGTCGTCGCCGATGCCCATCAGGGGTTCTCCCGCAGCAGCACGGGGATGTCGAGCCGGTTGGCCTCGGCAATGCGCGCGCGCCACCAGTCGAGTGGCTGCACCGTCACGTGCATGTTGGTGCCATCGGGGAAGTGCTTTTTGGCCGGCCGGCAGCACACCGACAGCCAGACGAAGCGCTCCGCGCGCTCGAAGATCTCGGTCAGCGCCTGCGCGACATTCTCCATGGGGATGTGCTCCAGCACGTCGCAGCAGATCACCCCGTGGAACATCCGCTCGGGCAGCACCGCGAAGCGCGGCACGCCCGGGTCGTAGCAGGTGACATGGATGCCCATCTTCGGGGCCAGTGTCTGCCACGCCTCGCCCTTGCCGCTGCCGTAGTCGAGCAGGGTCTTGGCGCCGAAGCGCCCGATCAGCTTGCCGATCGAGCGGTCGAACTCCAGCATGGTGAGGCCGCGGAACTGGCCGGCCTCGTGCTGGCGCCGGTACTCGGCGAGGATCTCCTCCGGGGTCAATCGCGCCTCACGAAGTAGCTGACATGCTCCTCGAAGTGGCCGGTGGCGGTCGAGTCGACCTTGTAGCCGAGGTCCCACAACTGGGCGGTGGTGTCGAACAGCCGCATGCCGCTGCGCTCGTCGCGCACGTAGCCCGGGGTCGACTCCGGGGTACGCAGCACGATCAACTCGGGCCGGCGGCGCAGCACGATCTCGCGCACCAGCAGGTCGGGCCGCTGCAGCTTGTGCAGGATCGCCAGCATCAGCACGATCGTGTGCTTGGGCGTGACGTTGGCCAGTGCGGTGACCTGATTCATGTCGTTCAGGTCGCAGTGCAGGAACGCCGAGCGGTCATCCACGA
>Ga0247829_10000121_pt1 | contig 22947 bp, 21 predicted proteins | sample 12C_Control_Day4_FD_207765 | JGI IMG/M metagenome (GOLD analysis project Ga0247829, IMG submission 207765) | Soil microbial communities from agricultural site in Penn Yan, New York, United States - 12C_Control_Day4 | ecosystem: Environmental > Terrestrial > Soil > Agricultural land | place... | reverse complement strand
GGGTCAACGCCTTCCAAGACTGGGCTTTCCAACAACCACAGGAGCCGCCGGCAACTGGTGGGCGCGACAGGGATCGAACCTGTGACCCCTACCATGTCAAGGTAGTGCTCTACCGCTGAGCTACGCGCCCGCCGCGCCTGTTCCCGCTTCAGGTTTCGGTCGAGGCCAAAGGTCGCTCGTCCAAAGCCCTGCGGGCCGCCTGCATATACTCAGGGTGCGCGGAGCTGTAAAGTTCCCTGATAGCGCGAATGGCCGCGCTGCCCCCCCACAGCACGATTGGCCCGCCTATTGTCCGCGCGGATCGATCACGTGGTCCGGGGGCGTGAGCTTCTTGTCGGTCACGCAGCCCTGGGCGCCGAGGCAGAACAGCACGGCGATGACGGTCACAGCCTTTCGCATGCGCCCCCATAGTCGCACCAGGCCCCGCGCGCAAGCGTGAGCGGGGCGCCGTTGCCAGCAGGCGGTCGACCTCGCGCACGAGATCCTTCAAATGGAAGGGCTTGAAGGGCTGCGCGCGTCCTTACGATGGCTCCCCGTCCCGCCGTGCAACCTGTTGCGCTCCGCCAATTTCTCGGGACCTGGAGTGTCCGCCAGGGGCCGGCCTTGCCTCCGCTGCACCGGACCGGCATGTTCGCCTGACAGCACAGGACAAGGTCAACCATGGACGCCGCGAGCCCGAGGCCGGCCGACTACTGGCGCGCGCAGGTCGAGCGCGCGCTGCTCGCGCCTGTGCGCGCCATGCGGCGGCAGTACCTGCCGCTGCTGATGGTCTACTTTGCCTACGGCGCCATGGGGCTCACGGCGGTGGCGGAGGCGTTCTGGGTCAAGAAGGGGCTCACGTGGACGCCGGCCGAGCTCTCCGCCCTCGCCGTCTGGCTCACGCTGCCGTGGACCGTGAAAATGGTGTTCGGCGAGCTCGTCGACACCGTGCCGATCCTCGGCTCGCAGCGGCGCGCCTACGTGTTCATTGGCGCCGGCATGATCGCGACGAGCTTCGTCCTGCTGTCGGGCGCCGCCGGCGGCTGGATTACGCTGATGCGCCCCGACAAGCTCTACATCGTTGCCGCTCTCCTGTCCGTCACGGGCCTGGTGGTGCAGGACGTGGTGGCCGACGCCATGAGCACCGAGGTGGTGGCGCGCACCAACCCCGATGGCAGCCCACGCCCCAAGGCCGAGATCGATCACGACCTCGGCATGGTGCAGGTGCTGGGTCGGCTGGCCCTCTCTTTCGGCATTTTCGCAGTCGCCGGCCTCTCGGGCTGGCTGGCGCAGTGGCTCTCCTACCAGACCGTCTTCCTGCTCGGGCTCCTCGTGCCGCTGATCTCGGTCTCCGGCGCCATACTCGTGCGCCTCGAGACCAGTGAGCAGCGTCCGACCGACTGGCGCATCCTCGGCGGGGGCATCGTGTTCGGCGCGTTCGTGGTGGCGCTGGCGCTGAGCGGTATCGATTTCAGCCAGGAGATCGTGTGGGTCGTGTCCATGACGGTCGTGATCTGGATGCTCTCCCGCGTGACGAGCGAGATCGACCACACGACGCGCATGCGCATCGTCTATGCCGCCATCATCATCTTCGCGTTCCGCGCCACGCCGGGCGTCGGCGAGGGGTTCCGCTGGTTCGAGATCGACGTGCTGGGTTTCAACGAGGCCTTCTTCGGCAGCCTGCAGCAGCTCGGCGCCGCCATCGCCATCGTCGCCACCTGGTTCCTCTCCGACTTCATCACGCGCAAGCCGGCAGCCACCGTGCTGCTCTGGATCACCATTTTGGGCACGCTGTTGGCCCTGCCGAGCGTTGCCCTGGTCTATCGCCTGGACCTCGTCACCGAGCAGCTGTTCGGAGTCGGTGCGCGCGGCATCGCCCTCATCGACGCGGCCGCCGCGTCGCCCCTCGTGCACCTCAGCATCATTCCGCTGCTCACTCTCATTGCCGTCTATGCGCCGTCTGGGCATCGCGCCACGTGGTTCGCGCTCATGGCCTCGCTCATGAACCTGGCGTTGACTGCCGGAGCACTGGGGACCAAGTATCTGAACCTGATCTTCCACGTGGACCGTGGCGAGTACGCTTACCTGCCGATGCTTGTCGTTGCCGCCATCGTGATCAGCCTCGTGCTACCGCTGTCGGCAATTCTGGTCTTCGGCCGCCGCGTGCGATGAGGTCGGTGGCGGTACGCCCGTCAATGCTGTCGCATCCGCGCAACAGCGTATCGTGAGAACTATCGCGGCGGCACCCAATCGCCATCTCGCTGCCTTGACGAGGCCCAACTGATCGCTTCCAAGATGCCTCCGACGGGAGGCTGCCCAGGTGCGGCCAGGTGTGGCATGAGGGAGGTTCGGTCTTGTCTTCACCGTCCACGGCTCCAGACAGGCTGCCCGACTCCCAGCTTCCGCCGCGATTGCCGTCGCTCGGGTGGGCCTTGCGGCGTGCCGCCCTGCTGGTCGTGATGCTGTTCGTCATGGTGTTCGTGCTCGGCTGGCTGTTCTACGCCGGCATCGACCCGGACGAGGCTTCTGCGGGTCCCACGACCTCGAGCGAGCAACCTCGGTCCCGCGACTGACCCGCCACCCGAATCCTTTGCCCGAATCCTTTGCAGGAGCAGATAGTTGTTAGCTCAGTGCGCACAGCGGGCTTGGCCCGGGGCGCGGAGTTGACTATCTCAAGCTTCAGCTGGTTTTGAATTGGCGGCCGCGCAGAGGTGCGGGCGTCGGAGGTGCAGGGCAGGCCGGAGACATGCACATTCTCGAGAGGCGCGCCGCGAGACGGGACGCGGCAGCGGAGGCGGGCCGATGAAGCTCGCAATGCTCGCGCGCAACCCGAGCCTCTATTCGCACCGCCGGATCGTCGAGGCGGCTCGCACGCGCGGCCACGACATCGAGGTCATCAACACGCTGCACGTGCACATGAACATCACGTCGAGCCGGCCCACCCTGTGGCACGGCGGACGCCAGCTGCCGCAGTACGACGCCGTGATCCCGCGCATCGGCGCTTCGATCACGCATTATGGCCTCGCCGTGCTGCGCCAATTCGAGGTGCAGGGCGTCTTCCCCCTCAACGAGAGCGTGGCGATCGGTCGCTCGCGGGACAAGCTGCGGGCGCTGCAGCTCCTCGCGCGCGAAGGCATAGGCTTGCCGGTCACGGCCTTCGCGCACGGGCCCCGCCGCGCCGAGGACGTGATCAAGGAGGTCGGCGGCACGCCCTGCGTCATCAAGCTGCTGGAGGGAACGCAGGGGCGCGGCGTGATCCTGGCGGAGACCGCCGCCTCGGCAAGATCGATCATCGAGGCCTTCAGCGCCACCAACACCAACATCCTCGTGCAGGAGTACATCAAGGAAGCCGGCGGCAACGACATCCGCGTGCTGGTGGTGGGCGGCAAGGTGGTGGCGAGCGTGATGCGGTCGTGCAAGATGGGGGAGTTTCGCGCCAACCTGCATCGCGGCGGCAAGGCCGAAACGGTGGCGATCTCGGATCAGGAGGCACGTGCGGCCGTCCGCTCGGCCGAGGTTCTCGGCCTCAACGTCGCCGGCGTCGACCTGTTGCGGTCGAACCGCGGCCCCGTGGTGGTGGAGGTGAATTCCTCGCCCGGCATCGAGGGCATGGAGCAGGCGAGCGGCGTCGATGCGGCCGGTGCCATGATCGAGTTTCTGGAGCGCCACGCCCGCCGCGGCGAGACCAAGACCCGCGGGGCGGGCTAGAGGAGTTCATGGCAACCGACATCCTCATCGCCCCGTCGATCCTATCGGCCGACTTTGCCAGGCTCGGCGAGGAGGTCGTGGCCATCGACAAGGCGGGCTGCGACTGGGTGCACGTCGACGTGATGGACGGTCACTTCGTGCCCAACATCTCGATCGGCCCCATGGTGGTGCAGGCGATCCGCCCGCACACGAAAAAGCCGCTCGACGTGCATCTGATGATCGCGCCCGTCGACCCCTACATCGAGGCCTTCGCCAAGGCCGGCTCCGACATCATCACCGTGCACGCGGAAGCCGGGCCCCATCTCGACCGCTCCCTGCAGCTCATTCGCAGCCTCGGCAAGAAGGCGGGCGTCTCGCTCACGCCGCAGACGCCCGAGAGCGCCATCGAGTACGTCCTCGACCGGCTCGACCTCATCCTCGTGATGAGCGTCAACCCGGGCTTCGGCGGGCAGGCGTTCATCCCGGGCATACTCGACAAGATCGCCCGCGTGCGCGCCATGATCGGGCTGCGGCCGATCCACCTCGAGGTCGACGGCGGGGTCACCCCCGACAACGCCGGCGCCTGCGCCAGGGCCGGTGCGGGCGTGCTGGTGGCCGGCTCGGCTGCGTTCAAGGGCGGCAAGTACAAGGACAACATCGCGGCCATCCGTGCCGCCGCCGAGGACGGCGCCCGAGCGTAACGGCTCTCACGCAGCGCGGGCCCCAAAAGCAAAAGGGCCCGGCGACCCTGTGCGCCGAGCCCCCTTGGATCACGCCGGGGAAGATAGAGTTAACAGGGTAGGGACAACCTAGAGGCTCGACGTTGAACTCATTCTGAACGGGGTGTTCATCGCCGGTTCATCGTTCAATCGTCGCTTAACCCATTACTCTCCAATGATTTCTTGCCGGGGGTCTGCTGGGCGATGTGTGCCGAATCAGATCGGCTGTTAGCAGCCCGTTAACGTTGCGATGCTTCACTGGCGCCTGTCGTCGTGTGCGGTGAAAGGCGTTGGCGGATGCGTTGGTTGCGTGGTGGCGTTGCGCCCCGAAAATGGGTTGGAGTCCTGGCCGTTGTCGGCCCCATGGGGCTGGCCGCCTCGCTTGCCGGCTGCGCCACATCCACGGCAGAACCTACGGCCTCCTACCAGGCCGCTGTCTCTGCATCGCGCGAGGACGACGGTCTGCCGCCACAGACGCCGCCCCCGTTCCGCATCCGGCAGGTTACCGACGATCCCAGCGAGCCTTTCAGCTTCAACTATGGACCTCTGCCGCCGCGGCGCCTCTCGAACGCCGAGGCGGACGCCGTGATCGCCCGCGCCATCACCGAGCACGAGATGCGCAAGCCTTGAGCCCGCTCTGCGCTCTCCCGACGCTCAGAAAAACGCCTGAATCCCCGTCTGCGCACGTCCCAGGATCAGCGCGTGCACGTCGTGCGTGCCCTCGTAGGTGTTGACGGTCTCGAGGTTCGCCGCGTGGCGCATGACGTGGTACTCGATCTGGATGCCGTTGCCGCCATGCATGTCGCGCGCGACGCGGGCGATGTCGAGCGCCTTGCCGCAGTTGTTGCGCTTGACGATGGAGATCATCTCCGGCGCCATCCTGCCCTCGTCGAACAGGCGCCCGACGCGAAGTGCGCCCTGCAGCCCGAGCGCGATCTCGGTCTGCATGTCGGCGAGCTTCTTCTGCACGAGCTGGGTGGCGGCGAGCGGCCGGCCGAACTGCTTGCGGTCGAGCGTGTACTGGCGCGCGCGCTGCCAGCAGTCCTCCGCCGCGCCCATCGAGCCCCAGGCGATGCCGTAGCGCGCGCGGTTGAGGCACCCGAACGGGCCGGCCAGTCCCGAGACGTTGGGCAGCAGGTTCTCCTCGGGCACCACCACGCTGTCCATGACGATCTCGCCGGTGATCGAGCAGCGCAGCGAGAGCTTGCCGCCGATCTTGGGCGCGGATAGCCCCTTCATCCCCTTCTCCAGGATGAACCCCCGGATCTTGCCCTCGTGCGCGGCCGACTTCGCCCACACCACGAACACGTCGGCGATCGGCGCGTTCGAGATCCACATCTTGGTGCCGGTCAGCCGATAGCCGTCGGCGACCTTCTCGGCCCGCGTCTTCATGCCCCCGGGGTCGGAGCCGGCGTCGGGTTCGGTGAGGCCGAAGCAGCCGACCCACTCGCCCGAGGCGAGCTTGGGCAGGTACTTGAGGCGTTGGTCCTCCGAGCCGTAGGCATAGATCGGGTGCATCACCAGCGAGGACTGCACGCTATTCATCGAGCGATAGCCGGAGTCGACTCGCTCGATCTCGCGTGCGACGAGGCCGTAGGAGACGTAGTTGGCGCCGGCGCAGCCGTATTTCTCGGGGATAGTGACGCCGATCAGCCCGAGCGCCCCCATCTCCGTGAAGATGGCGCGGTCGGTCTTCTCCTCGAGGTAGGCCTCGATCACCCGCGGCAGCAGCTTCTCCTGCGCATAGGCGCGGGCCGTATCGCGGATGGCGCGCTCGTCCTCGGTCAGCTGGTCGTCCAGCAGGAACGGGTCCTCCCAATTGAAAGCCGCACCGGCCTTGGTGGCGGCCGCTTTGTCCTGCATGTGCGCGTTCTCCTTCGGGCAGCGTGTCGTAACATTCAGTTTAGCATTGGACGACGTCGCAGCGGAACGTGGCGGGTTGCGGGGGTTTTGCAGTTTCTTTGGCGCGAAAGCTTAACTGCTTGCCCCCTACGACTTGGGTGCGCGGGAAGCACGGGGGAAAGCACGATGAAGTTCAACAGGTGGCTCATGGCGGCTGCGGCCGGGATGGCCGCTTTGGTCGTGTCGGGCTCGTTCGATACGGCCGACGCGCGCAGCAGGGGCGCAGGCGCCAGAGGCTTCCACGGCGCAGGACATGCTCGCGCCTTCTCGGGACGCGCCTTCCATGGCCACGTCCACGGCGGGCGCCGGTTCGCGCGCCGCGGGATCGGCGTAGGAGTGGTGGGCGTCCCGCTCGCCTATGGTGCCTACTCCTCCGGCTACTACGCTGGCGGATGTCGTTCCCTGCGCATGCGGGCCGAGGTGACCGGCAGCGGCTACTGGTGGGGCCGCTATCAGGCTTGCCTCGACGGCTACGACTACTGACGGGGTGTCCACCTGCGGGGTCAGGCGGACTTGGGCGCCGGGCCCGGGCCCGGGCTCGATGCCAGCCGCCGCCGGGCGAGCTCGATGTGCTCGCGCAGCTGGTAGAGTCGATCCGCGAAACCGAGCGGCACCGGGATGTTGTCGACGGCGGCCTCGATACGGTCGAGCTCGCGCAGCCTGTCCGTCCGCTCGGCCTCGCTCGACGCGCTCTTTGCCGAAGCCTCCAGCCGCTTGAGCGCGCCGTACCAGTGCATGATGCGGCGTCGCACGCTCCAATTGTAGATCTGCGGCGCAAAGCGCACGAGCGGGATGAAGATCGGCAGCAGCACCACCATCGACACGAGCAACCGGTCGATCATGGTGGCGACCCAGAAGGGCACGTAGCGCTGCAGGAACGGCGGGCCAGACCGGTAGACCCGCTTCGCCTCCTCCGACATGGCGAACTCGGGGTCGCTGGGCATCGGGAACTCGCCCGCGCGCTGGAACAGGCGCATATCGTCACCGGCCTGGGCGGTCGGATGGCCGTGCGCCTCCTGCAGAGCCTGGGTGAGCAGATTGACCAGCGCCCGATGGGCGTCCGCCCGCACCAGCACCGCCGTCGTGGTCGCGATCAGCGTGGTGTCGGCCGGCGGCAGGTTGGCGGCGAAGTCCACCACGCCCTCGCGCAGCACCATCCGCGACAGGAAGGGGAAGCGCTGCGTATAGGCGTCGGCATTGGCAAAGCTTATCAGGCGCACTTGCGGTGTCCGCAACAGCCGCTGGATGGTGCGTGCCTCGGGCGCGAGCACGAGGAAGCCGGCATCGGCCTCGCCCTTCGCAAGCAGATCCACGTAGTCGGGCAGCTCGCGGTTGACGAGAGTCGCGTTCCCTTCCGTGATCCCGTTCGCCGCCAGCAGGCGCAGCGCCAGGCTGGCAGTGCCGCTGCCCGTCGGGCCAACCAGGATGCGCTTGCCCTTGAGCTCGGTGAGGCGCTCGAGCCGTTGCGGCCCGGAGTAGAAAACCCACAGCGGCTCGTAGGCGATGCGCCCGACCGACAGCAGCTCCGGCGCGTCCTTGCTCGACGCCAACCCGCCCTGGACGAAGCCCGCATGCACGGCCGTGGCCGGGTCAGACAGCGCCTTGAGGTTGGCGAACGATCCGGCGGACTCGCGCACCTCCAGCTTGACCCCGTTACGCTTGAAGGCCGCCTGGTAGCGTTCGGCATAGCGATAGTAGGGGCTGCCGGTGCTCGCCGCGGATACGACGAAGACCCCGGGCGGAGCCGGGTCGACGAGCCGCAAGGCGAACCAGATGGTGCCCGCCGCGACCAGCACCACCGGCAGCACGATCAACAGGAGCTCGCGAAGCTGAAAGACTGCAAATCTCGATCGCATCCATCCTCCCTCGGGGTAACGCTTGTTGCGCCATCGCCCACCTGTGCCCGACACGCCTTTACCATACCGGCGGTTTTCGTGTTAACGCCGCAATTCCGTGGGAGGATCGCGGCTCGCGTTCGTGGAAAAGCTCATCATGTCAGGCTGCGTATCCTGTAGCTCCCGCTCCAAGAGCGGGGCGAGGGCGAGGGTCGTGCTCGGTGCGTTGCTTGGTGCCTTGGTGGCGGTTTCACCGGCGCGCAGCCTTGCCCAGGACGCAACCGACCAGGAAGCGCCCACGGCCTCTTACATGCCGTTCGTCGGCTCGCAAAGCCTGGGTTGGACGCAGGCCGCCATCGAGCACTACCGCCGGATAGAAGCTGCGGGAGGCTGGCAGCCGATCGGCAAGGGTCCCCAGCTCAGGGCCGGCGACGTAGACGAGCGAATTGTTGCGGTGCGCCGCCGCCTTGTCGCCGAGGGAGACGATTCCGTCGCCCATGCCAGCGAGCAGTTCGACGGCAGGCTCGAGGATGCCCTCAAGGCCTACCAGCGTCGGAACGGCTTGCGCGCCTCGGGGGTGCTGAACGGTGAGACGATCGCTTCGCTCAATGTGCCTGCCTCGGCGCGCCTGGCGCAGCTGACCAACAGCGCCGAGCGTATGGCCGAGCTTCTGCCCCATACCCAGGGGAGGCCGTACGTGCTGGTCAACGTGCCGAGCTACGAGCTGCAGGTCGTGGCACAGGGCCAGGTCCTGCTCTACAGCCGGGTGGTCGTCGGCAAGACCGCCACGCAGACCCCAACCGTGCGCGCGACCATCCGCGCGGTCGACCTCATGCCCTACTGGCACGTTCCCCCGGGCATCGCCGAGCGTGCGATCATCCCAGCCGTGCGCAAGGACCCGACCTACCTCGCGCGCGAGCGCATCCGTGTCTTCTCCGCGTGGGGCGGCGCGGAGATCGATCCCGCGACCGTCAACTGGCACGCGCCGCAGGCGAGCCGCTACGTGTTTCGCCAAGACCCGGGGCCGCACAACGCGCTCGGGCTGGTGCGCATCGACATGCCGAACAATTTCACGGTCTACATGCACGACACGCCCATGAAGCGGCTGTTCTCCAGTCGCGCCCGTCCCTTCAGCGCCGGCTGCGTGCGCGTCCAGAACATCTTTTCGCTCGCGGGCCTCCTGCTGGGTGAGGACGAGCTTGCCGTGCAGAGGCGGCTCGAGCCGCTGCTGATGTCGGGCACCAAGACCACGCTCAAGGTCACGACGCCGGTTCCGGTGTACTTCACCTATCTCACGGCCTGGGTCGATCGCGAGGGTCGGGCCGAGTTCCGCCACGACCTCTACGGGAAAGATGGCGTCTACGCCCATGTGGCGGAGGCCGGGCCGGCCCCTGCCGCGCAGCGTGGGGACGCATGGCACACGCGCGTTTTCGATCTCAGTCCTTGAGCTCGGGGGTTCGGGCACATGACGTGGCGCCATTGGCAAGCTGCACGCGACGCCGGGATCTTGCGGGCGGGATTGGCGCGCGGCGCCGCGGCACTGCTTGCGCTCGTCCTGGCGACTTCGGCGGGCGCTCGCGCCGACACGCTCGATACGGTGCTGAAACGCCAGCGTCTCGTGTGCGGCGTGAGCCAGGGCCTGCCCGGCTTCTCCGCCAAGGACGCGGCCGGCACTTGGCGCGGCTTCGACGTTGACTTCTGTCGCGCGCTCTCGGCCGCGATTTTCGGAGCGCCCGACCGCGTCGACTACGTGCCGCTGTCGGCGGAGGAGCGCTTCGATGCCCTCAAGTCTGCCAAGATCGACGTACTCTCCCGCAACTCCACCTGGACCATGAGCCGCGACGTGGGTCAGCGTCTCGAGTTCGTCGGCGTCTACTACTACGACGGCCAGTCGTTCCTGGCCCGCGCCGAGCGCGGCTGGGTCAGCGCCATGGAGATGAACGGCGCCAAGGTCTGCGTGCAAAGCGGCACGACCAGCGAGACCAACGCCGCAGCCTACTTCGCGCAGAACAAGCTCGACAACGAGATCGTCAAGTTCGCCACGCTCCTGGAGCTCCTTGCCGCCTACGCCGCGGGCGGCTGCGATGCCTTCACGGCCGACCGCTCTGCCCTGGCCACGCAGAGGATGGGTTTCGATGCGCCCGATGCCCACGCCGTGCTGCCCGAGGTGATCTCCAAGGAGCCGCTGGGGCCCGTGGTGCGCAAGGGCGACGCCGATTGGGCGGACATCGTGCGCTGGGTGCTGTTCGCGCTCATCAACGCCGAGGAGGAAGGACACACGCGCGCAAGCATCGCCAAAGCCAAGGCTGCCGCGCCCGCCCTGTCCGAAAGGCTGCCGCGCGACTGGTACGAGAAGGTCGTCTCCCAGGTCGGCAACTACGGCGAAATCTTCGAGCGCAACCTCGGCAAGGAGACCCCGCTCGGCATCGACCGCGGCGTCAACGCGCTGTGGACGCAAGGCGGCCTGCTCTACGCGCCGCCGCTCCGCTGACGACGATCACCGGCGCTCCGCCATAGGTACGTAGGGCCTGGGCTCCGGGCCCGAATAGAAGGTGAGCGGCCGGATCAGGATGTTGTTATCGAGCTGCTCGAGCACCTGAACGGTCCAGCCGGGAACGCGGCCGACGGCGAAGATCGGCACGAACAGATCCTTCGGGACGCCATGCAGGTGGTAGATGACCCCCGAGTAGAAATCGACGTTGACGTTGACGCCGTGGCGCGCGTAAGGCGCCATCTCCGCTACCAGCGCCTCGAGGATCGCATGCCACCTGGGCTGCCCCATCTCGCGCGACAGCCGCTTGACGCCCTCGCGCATGTGTCGTGCGCGCGGGTCCTCGGCGCGATAGACGCGGTGGCCGAACCCGGTGATGGCCTCCTTGGCCTCGCGCTTTCTCTTCACGTACGCGGCGACGTTTTCCGGCTCGCCGATCTCCTCGGCCATCGCCAGCACATCTTCGGCCGCGCCGCCGTGCGCGGGGCCGGATAGCGCCGCGACCGCGGCCGTGACGGCGGCATGGATGTCGGCTTGCGTGCCGACGACGACGCGGGCAGCAAACGAGGACGCGTTGGAGCCGTGCTCGGCGTGCAGCACCAGGTCGGTGTCGATGAGGCGTGCGGCATCCGCCGACGGCCTCTCCCCCTTCAGCATCCACAGAAAGTTGGCGGCGTGGGAGAGACCCGCATCGGGCGCGACCGGCGTCTTGCCCTCGCGGATGCGCGCATGCGCGGCGACGACCATCGGCACCTGGGCGGTGAGCCGTATGCCCTTGCGCAGCGTCGCCGCCCGTGACTTGTCGCCAGCCTCCGGATCGAACGCGGAGAGCGCGGACACGGCGGTGCGCAGCACATCCATGGGATGGGCGCGCTGCACGGCGGCGATGATGTCGAGGACCGCTGGCTGCAGTTGGCGCGCGGCTGAGAGTTCGGCCGTGATTCTCGCCAGCTCGGATGCCTTCGGCAGCTCGCCGTGGAGCAGCAGGTAGGCCGTCTCCTCGAAGGTCGACTGCTGGGCCAGATCGTGGATGGAATAGCCGCGGTATCTGAGCTCCCCGGCCTTGCCGTCGATGAACGTGGTCGGGGAGCGCTCGAAGTACACGTCCTTGAGGCCGCGATGGATCTTCGGCGTGTTGGACAGCTCGGCCATGGCTTCCTCCTCATCTGGCGGCGCCTCATGCTACAAGGCGCGAGCATCACTTGGAATGTCGGCGACACGAAGGGGCGCGCGTTGGACATCGTCGAGGCGAGCAAGGCAGCGATCAGGGGGCGTGGGCTCAGAGTGGCCCTGCCGGAGCCCGAGGACGAGCGCATCCTGCGCGCCGCCGCGCGCCTGAGCGAGGCGGGCCTGGCGCGGCCGGTGCTGATCGGCAAAGCTGCAGACGTCGCCACCCGCGCCGCGGCTGCGGGCGTGAAGCTCGACGGCTGCGAGGTGCGCGATCCCGCCAGCGATGCGGCCCTGGCCGCCTATGCCGCTCACCTCACTGCCGGTCGCGAGAAGATGACGTCCGGCATGGCCGAGCGCATGCTGCGCCGCCCGCTCTACTTTGCCGGCGCCATGACGGCGGCGGGCGACAGCGCGGCCATGGTGGCCGGCGTCGCGAACCCCACCAAGCGCGTGATTGAGGCCGGTCTGATGACAATTGGCCTGGCACCCGGCATCACCACGCCGTCGAGCTTCTTCCTCATGATCGTCCCGGAGCGCGATGGCGGACAGCGCCCCTACATCTTCGCCGATTGCGCAATCAATGCCGATCCCTCCCCGGACGAGCTTGCCGCCATAGCCGTCGCCTCGGCAGACAGCGCCAGGAGCCTCCTGCGAGACGAGCCCCGCGTGGCGCTGCTGTCGTTCTCGACTCACGGCAGCGCCACCCACCCCCGGGTCGACAAGGTGCTGGCCGCGCTGGCGGCGGCGAAGGCGCTGCGGCCCGATCTCGCCATCGAGGGCGAGCTGCAGGGCGATGCGGCCGTCACGCCCGCCGTCGCTGCCAAGAAGGTACGCGGAGAGAGCGCCGTGGCCGGTCGGGCCAACGTGCTGATCTTCCCCGACCTCGACTCCGGCAACATCGCCTACAAGCTGGTGCAGCACCTGGGCGGCGCCACCGCCATCGGTCCCTTCCTGCAGGGCTTCGCCAAGCCGATCTCCGATCTGTCCCGCGGCGCGACCGTCGACGACATCGTCGCCACCGTTACCGTCACGCTGGCGCGTTCCCTTTCGTGACTACTTGCGCTTCTTCTTGCCGGCGAAGAATGCGGTGATGGCTGCCTGCGGCTCTCCGGTCTTGTAGGCCTCGGAGAGCGCATCGATGCCGGCGTAGATCCCCTCCTGCAGCGACACCCGCTCCCAGCGATTGATGAGCGCCTTCTGTGACCGCACGGCCGCGGGCTTTGCATGGCGAATGGCGGCGAGCCACGGCTCGATCGCGGCATCGAGGCCGGCGGCGGGCACGACCTTCTCGACGAAGCGCATGGCAAGCGCGTCGGCTGCGGAGTAGACGGCCCCGGTCAGCAGCATCTCGCGCGTGCGGCCCCAGCCGACGAGCCCCGGCAGCAGCGCCGCCTCGATCACGGACGGCAGGCCCATCACCACCTCCGGCATGCCGAACCGCGCCTCCTCCGTCGCGGCGCGGAAATCGCAGCTCGCCGCCACCTCGAGCCCGGCGCCCAGGCAGAAGCCGTTGATGCGGCCGATGACGGGCACCGGGCACTCGCGGATCGCCTTGCAGGCGTAGTGCAGGCGCGTGATGAAGAGCCGGGCGCTGTCGGCGCACAGGCCGCCCAGCTCGTTCAGGTCGGCCCCGCCGATGAAGGCCCGATCGCCCGCGCCGGTCAAGACGACCGCGCGCAAAGCCTCGTCGTCCGAGAGCCTGGCGAACGCCTCGGTCAGCTCGACGATCAGCGGCGTCGACAGGCAGTTGAGCTTGGTGCGGTTGTCCACAGTGACGAGGGCGATCCCATCCCCGTACCTGCTCCGCGTTTCCACTTGCACGCCGGCGTGCGACATTCGCGTCTCCCGTGGGTAATTCTCGGTCAGTCTGGCAGATCGCACGATGCCGCTCCAGAACCGCGTCACGCCGGAGGGCGAGATCATCGCCACGCCGCACCGCGGCCTGATGATGGGCAACCGCGGCGGCGCCTTTCACCTCCCCGACAGAACCCTCGGCACCCGCCGCTGGGCAACCCGGCAGTGGATCGCCTGCGTCCTCGAGTTCAAGGGGCGTCACCGCGCCGCGATGATGCAGCCCAACCGCTACACGGAGCTGTTCTTTCTCGACGAGGCGACGGCGCTGGCCGCGGGCCATCGCCCCTGCTTCGAGTGCCGGCGCCGCGATGCCGAGGAGTTCGCGGCATTGTGGGCCGCGACGCGGCAATGGCCGGCGCCGGCCAGGGCGCCCGAGATGGACCTGGACCTGCATGCCGAGCGGGTCGGCCCGCACGGGCGCAAGATCGCCTATCGCGCCGAGCTCGGCGGCCTGCCGGACGGCACCTTCGTCCGCCTCGAGTCCATTGCCGGCGCCCAGGCCTACCTCGTTGATGGAGCACATCTTTTTGCATGGACCCCGGCTGGCTACCAGGCGGCGGTGTCTCGACCTAAGCGGCGCGAGGTGGAGGTCCTGACGCCGCGCTCGATCGTCGCCGTACTTTCTTCCGGTTATCGCCCCATGCTGCACCCCTCGGCCGCGGCATTGCTCGCCTCGGCCAGCTCACGGGGACCTGCTCGATGACTCGCTCCAACCTCAAGGGCACGCTGCGGCGCGTGTATGTGCTGCTGGTCCTGGTGCTCGCCGTCTCGTTCCTCGCCAAAATCGCGGACCATGTGCCGGGGCTCGCCGGCACCGGCCTCGAGAAGCTGCTCAAGGACGGCTACGAGTACCTGCGCGACATGTCGCTGCTGATCGCGACGGGCGGCGTAGCCTACATCACCAACGTGTTCCAGAAGCGCCATGGCTTCGTAGAGGCGCTGAAGGAGGAATGGCGCGACATCATCGCCACCAAGTCGGCGCTGTTCGCCTACACCCAGATCGAGCAGCCGACGACCGACCAGTACATCGCGACGTTCTGCAAGCTCTCCGAGACCATCGACAACATGCGATCGGTCTATCGCAACGTCGGCGAGACCGATGAGCTCATCGGCCTCTATCCTTACGCGCCGCTGCACGACATGCGCCGCGCGCTGCAGATCCTCGACCCGCGCAAGAACGGGAGCCCGGATCCGCAGGCGCGCACCCTCGTTCGCGACGCCATCCTGCAGTCGTTCTACGCGCTGCGTGAGACGTTTCTCGAGGAGCTGGACCTCGAGCAGCCGGACCACCCGCTGCTGATCTCGGGCGGGCGTCGCGCCAAGAAGGCAGGGTCGACCGGCTGGGCTCGGCGTGCCCAGGACAAGGAGCGCGCGCGCCAGGATCGCACCCAATCGCCCGATCCGCGCATCGACGAGCTGCTGGCCCAGCTCTATGCCAAGGAGAACGCGACCGCGAAGCCCTGGCGGCAGCTGCCGGGCGAGATGGCACCGGCGGCCCCCAACGGCCGCGGTGCCTGATCCTGGCTAGCGGCCGGGTGAGGTGAACACCGCCTCGGCGCGGGTCGCGCGCTTCTTCTCGGGAACCTCGAGGGCGGCGTGGGCGGCATTGATGCGGCGCGCCATGGCCGCGAGGTAGTCGCGCACCTCCCGGGGTAACTCGACGGTGGCGTAGCGATCCGGGTGATAGGCCTTGGCCAGCGAGAAATAGGCGGCCCGGATTTCGTCGCGGGTTGCGCCGACGGATAGCCCCAGAATGCGGTGCGGATCGAACTCGTTGGCATCTGCAAGGCGAGCCTGCAGGTTGACGCCTCTTGGCACGCCGACCGGTCTGATCGAGGCGAGATGCGCTTTGCCTAGGAACGTCCTCTCGCCGCCGTAGGGCTCGAACTCGATGAAGGCGCCGGTCCCGTTCAGTGCATCGGCAACCGCCTTGGCGGGCGGCACCATCAGCTTGCCCTTGATCGTTTCGCCGTCAGCCAGCGCGATCTCGACCGGCACGCCATCCGAAATGCTGTCGACCCTGTTGCGCTCGAACATTGCTCGCCTCCCCCGGGGCTGTGCCGCTTCGACACGGGCACCGCATTGTGCCGTCGGCAGAGCAAGAAGCATGCAGAGCGCGGAGTTGCCGGGCCTACTTGTCGAGCACGGCGGCGAGGTTGGCGGGGCGGTAGACGACCTGGCTCACGGTCTCGCCGCGCCGCTGTGGCGCGTGCTTGCCGAAGCGGGCGAGAGCGCTCTCGTGGATGCTTTCGTTGACGGTCTCCTGGTCGCCCGGCACGACGCCGGTGCGCCACGTCCCGAACAGGGCGCGCCGAAGAGGCGAGATGCCCTCTCGGTTCTGCTCGATGAGCCGCACGAACGGGAAGACGTGGCTGACCCGATAGACGCCGTCCGATGTCGGCGACACCAGCTCGCCCAGGGGATCGGGCTTGGTGGAATTCCTGAGGCCGGCGAGGTCGATGGCAAGGCTCGTCGTTTGGGTCATGCGTTCCGCCATCCACAGGAGCGCGATGTCCGACAGCCGGCTGTCCTTGAAGCCGCCGCCGACGTTGGCGTGCGAGCCCGGGAACCAGACCTGCTCGACGATTTGTCCATCGGGTACCGTCGTCCCCCTTTTGAGGGTCCACAGTGTGGGCTCGAAGGGCCCGCGCGGCTCGTCGATGGCGAGCGCGTGCAGGCCCACGTCGACCAGTGGCGAGATCTCGGTATCGTGGAAGCCGAGCAGCTCCTTGATGAGGCCTTTCCTGACGAAGGGTATGCCGAGGTTGCCGACCGTGTCCCACACGCCTACGCACTTGATGCGCACGGGATAGCTGGCGCCTGCACGCAGCTCCTCGAGCCGCTTGGCATCGGGGGAGAGTTTGTTCTGCTCGTAGCAGTCCCAGACGGCGACGACCGTCTCCTGCTCGGCCGAACGGGCGATGCCGGCGAGCGCGACGAGGCCGGCGAGACTGCGGGCCTGGAAGGCGCCGCGCGAGAAGCCGATGACGTAGATCTCGTCGCCGTCCTCGTAGTTCTCGCACAGGAACTTGTAGCCGCGCTGCATGCGGTCGCCGACGCCGAAGCCGATGGCGCCGACCGTGAACGTCAGCCGGCCAAGGTCCTCCGTGGCGATGCCGACCACGTAGTGCGCGAGCTGGCGCACGCCTTGCGCGTCGCTCTCGGGAATGAAGCGGTGCAGCTTGACCACATTGGTGATCTCGTCCTCGTTGCCGGGCTTGTTCCAAGTCCCGTCGAACAGCACCACCAGCCGCTTCATGCCCGTCTCCCCCGATGGGCCGAACCACCCCCACAATCACGCTACGGGCGCCCCGCTGCGAGGAGCCGGCCGAACGCCGGCCCCGGATATCAGTAGATCGTCTCTTTGAGCCGCTGGGGATAGGCCGCGTCGTATTCGGCGCCGTCGACGGTGCCCTTGCTCAGCGCCGCGATCATCTCGCCGGCGGAGGGCAGCTCGGAGCGGTCGACGTGGGACTCGGGGCTCCACAGCCGGGAGCGGACCAGGGCCTTGGGACACTGCGTGTAGACACGATCGGCCGTCACCACCAGGACGCACTTCGGCAGCTTGCCGTTCATCGCGAAGCTCTTGTTGAGCTCGGGATCGATGACGATCTCGGCCCTGCCGTTGATGCGCAGCGTCTGGCCGATGCCCGGGATCATGAACAGCAGTGCGATGCGCGGGTCGCGCACGAGGTTGCGCAGCGTGTCGACCCGGTTGTTGCCGCGCCGGTCGGGGATCAGCACCGTCTTCTTGTCGCGCACGCGCACGAAGCCTGCCGGGTCGCCGCGCGGCGAGCAGTCCATGCCCTCCGGCCCCACCGTGGCCACCACCACGAACGGCGCCTTGTCGATGAAGACCTTGTAGTGGTCGGAGATGTAGTCGATCTCCTTGGTGATTGCGGCCGGTACTGGCTCGCCATAGAGGGCGTCGAGCTCCTCGATCGTGGTAATGCGGTGCATGAGGTAGGGCTCTCCGGGCACAGAGACGACAGCTTTGTTCAGGGCTAGGGTAGGCTGCAGCAAACGTCAAGGTTGCGTGCCTCACCGCAGTGAAAGGCAAGAGGCGCGCCCAGGGAGGGAGAAGCCAAATGCCCGCAAGCGTGCAGCAGACGCCGCCATTTCGTGCCGAGGTCATCGGCAGCCTGCTCCGGCCCCGCGCACTCAAGGATGCGGGCCGAGCGTTGCAGGAGGGTCGGCTGCCCATGTCCGGCTTCGAGGCGCTGCTGGAGCGCGAGATCGCGCGGGTGATCGCCCGGCAGGAGGACATCGGGCTGCCCGTGGTGACGGATGGCGAGCTTGCGCGCTCGTCCTGGTTCGGCTTCTTCTTCGAGGGGCTCGATGGGTTCCGCCTGGCGCCCTCGCATTTCAGGTTCAAGGATGCAGAAGGCCACGCCTTCGAATGGCCGACCTGCATGGCTGAAGCGCGTATCCGCCGCCGCGGGCCGATCACCCTGCCCGAGTTCGAGCGTGCGAGCCGGCATGTGCGACGCGCGGTGGTCAAGGCAACCATGCCGACGCCCAGCGCGTTCCATTTCTTCCGGCTCGCCGAAGCCGTCGACCGGACGGCCTACCCGAATGTCGAGACCTTTTTCGACGACCTGGTGGACGTCTATCGCGCCGAGCTCGAGGAGCTGGCGAGAGCCGGCTGCCGCTACGTGCAGCTCGACGAGGTGCCCGTCGCGATGATGTGCGACGGCGAGGTCTGTCGACAGGCAGCCGCGGAGGGAGCCGACCCGGCGAAGCTGCTCGACACCTATATGGGTCTCCTCCGGCGCATCGGCGCCGGCCGCCCCGCCGGCATGACGCTCGGGCTGCACCTGTGCCGCGGCAACTTCCGGGGTCGCTGGATGGCGGCCGGCGGCTACGAGCCGGTGGCGGAGAAGCTGTTCAACGAGACCCCGGTCGACGTCTTCTTTCTCGAGTACGACAGCGAGCGCGCCGGAGACTTTCGGCCGCTCCGATTCCTGCCCAAGGGCAAGCGTGCCGTGCTCGGGCTCGTCTCCTCCAAGCAGGCCGCGATCGAGGACCAGGCAAGCCTGCTGCGTCGCATCGAGGAGGCCCAGCGCTTTCTGCCGCTCGACCAGCTCGGGCTCTCGACGCAATGCGGCTTTGCCAGCGTCGCCGGCGGCAACGTCCTGAGCGAAGATGAGCAGTGGGCAAAGCTGGCGCTGATCGTGGATACCGCCATGCAGGCGTGGGGGACGGTCTAAAGGCCCGGCTTGGAGGGCCGTCCCGGTCTCCGTCAACGGGTATGTGGCATACCAGACCGAGTCGGCGGTCGTTGAAAGCAAACGAGACGACGGCCCTTGGCGGGGGCGAAACCCCTGTCTAAGATCGCAGCCAACCACGCGACGGAAACTGCTCACCGCAAAGAGTGAGGCTTCGTCCATCGCTAAAGAGTGGGACCTGGGAGGGTTCATCATGCTGGCCGGCTGGCCCCGTCACCGTTTTGGGCATCAGCCCACCGCCCCGATCTCAAGGGCGGTCTGATGAACTTCACGCAGTCGGCTGAGAAGATCACGGCGGCTTCGGTTCAGCTCTCGGTCGCCGGTGTGTCCAAGCATTTCGGCGGTGTCAGCGCGGTCGAGGACGTGTCGCTCGACGTGCCGAAGGGGCGCATCCTCTCCATCATCGGCCCGAACGGTGCGGGCAAGACCTCGCTGCTCAATATGATATCGGGCTTCTACAAGCCCGACACCGGGCGCATCACGCTCGAGGGCCGCGACATCACCCGCAATGCGCCGAGCCGAATCGCTGCCCTCGGAATCGCCCGCACCTTCCAGAACATCGCCCTCTTCAGCGGCCTCACCGTGCTCGACAACCTGATGCTGGGCCGCCACGTGCGCATGCGCTCGGGCGTACTGCGGTGCGTGCTCTACTGGGGGCTGGCGCAGCGCGAGGAGGTCCGCCATCGCGCCGCCTGCGAGGAGATCATCGAGTTCCTGAAGCTGCAGGACCTGCGCAAGCAGCCGACGGCCGCGTTGGCCTATGGGCTGAGAAAGCGCGTGGAGCTCGGCCGTGCGCTTGCCCTCGAGCCCAAGCTTCTGCTGCTCGACGAGCCCATGGGCGGCATGAACCAGGACGAGAAGGAGGACATGGCGCGCTACATCCTGGACGTGAACCAGGAGCGCGGCATCACCGTAGTGCTGATCGAGCACGACATGGGCGTGGTGATGGACATCTCCGATCACGTGGTCGTGCTCGACCGCGGACGCAAGATCGCCGAAGGCGCGCCTTCCGAGGTGCAGGGCAATCCGAAGGTCATCGCCGCCTACCTCGGCACCGGCAGGGGAACCAAGACATGAAGAGCGCCAGGCTCGTCGATGACACCGCCACAGACACTCTGCCGAAGCTGCTCCGCCGCAACATGCAGAGGTTCAGCAAGCAGACGGGCATGCGCGAGAAGGACCGCGGCATCTGGCAATCGTACTCGTGGCGCGAGTGCCACGCGCACGTGCGCAACTTCGCGCTGGGGCTCGCCGCGGCGGGCTTCAAGCGCGGCGACAAGCTCTCGGTGCTGGGCGACAACCGCGCCCGGCTCTATTGGGCGCAGCTCGCCGCGCAGGCGCTAGGCGGCATGTCGGTCCCGCTGTACCAGGACTCGATCGCCAGCGAGCTCGCCTACGTGCTCGAGCACGCGGAGGTCTCGGTGGTGGTCGCCGAGGACCAGGAGCAGGTCGACAAGGTGCTCTCCATCGCCGACAAGCTGCCCAACCTGCGGCTCGTCGCGTACGAGGATCCGCGCGGCATGAACGCCTACGAGCACGGCATCCTCAAGTCGTTCGACGATCTCGAGGCAACGGGCGCCGTCTTCGGCAAGGAGCATCCCGGCTTCTTCGAGCGCGAGGTCGACCAGGGCCGCGCCGACGACATCGCCGCGATCGCCTACACATCGGGCACTACGGGCCGATCGAAGGGCGTATTGCTCAGCCACGCCAACATGATCGCGACAGCGGAGAATTTCGCCGCCGTCGAGCCGCTGAAGCTCGGCGACAATTGGCTGTGCTACCTGCCGATGGGCTGGGTCGGCGACATGACGTATTCGCTCGGCACCAGCATGGTGTCCGGTGCCGCCTGCAACTGCCCCGAGAGCCCCGAGACGGTGCAGCGCGACCTGCGCGAGCTTGGGCCAACCATGTTCCTGGCGCCGCCGCGCATCTGGGAGAGCATGCTGACGGGCTTGCAGGTCCGGGCCGCGGACGCCTCCTGGCTCAAGCGGAAGGTGTTCGAGCGTTTCCGCGCGCTTGCCGAGCGGTGCGAGCTGCTCAAGACCGACGGCAAGCCGATCCCGGCGATGGCCAGACTCGGCTACCGACTGGGCGAGTTCTTCGTCTACGGGCCGGTGCGCGATCAGCTCGGCTTGCGCAACGCGCGCACATGCCTGACCGGCGGCGCGCCGCTCGGCGCCGACACGTTCCGGTTCTTCCGCTCCTTCGGGGTCAACCTGAAGCAGGTCTACGGGGCCACCGAATGCTGCGGACTGGTCTCGCTCCAGGACGACAAGGATGCCGATCCCAACACGGTGGGGCGTACGGTCCCCAACATGCAGGTTCGCATCGGCGACCGGGGCGAGGTCGAGGTGAAGGGTCCCGGCGTGTTCGTCGGCTACTACAAGCAGGAGGATGCGACGCGCGACACCATGACGGCCGACGGCTGGCTGAAGACGGGCGATTCGGGCCTCGTCGATCCCCGCGGGCAGCTTGCCATCATCGACCGCGCCAAGGATGTGGGCAAGCTCGCCGACGGCACGCCATTCGCGCCGCAGTTCATCGAGAACAAGCTCAAGTTCAGCCCGCTCATTCGCGAGGCGGTGGCGTTCGGGGACCAAAGGCCGTTCGTGGCCGCCATGATCGCCATCGACATCTCTACGGTCGGCAAGTGGGCGGAGCAGCGCAGCCTCGCCTACACGAGCTTCATGGACCTGGCGCGCAAGCCCGAGGTCGCGCGACTGATCGTGGATGAGGTGACCAAGATCAACGCCACGCTTCCCGAAACGATCCGGGTCGCCCGCATCGTGCTCCTCAACAAGGAGCTGGAGGCCGACGACGCGGAGATGACGCGCACGCGCAAGGTGCGCCGCGGGTTCGTAGCTGAGAAGTATGCGCCCGTGATCAAGGCGCTCTACGACGGCTCCAAGGAGACCGAGCTGACCATGGACATCACCTTCGAGGACGGCCGCAAGACCCAGCTGACCACAAAGCTTGCCGTGTACGACGTCGTGGCGCCCGAGGGCGCGCGGCGGATGGCGGCGTGAGGGCACCATGTGGGATGAAATCCAGTTCGCGATCGCGCTCTCCGTCAGCGGCCTGTCGATCGGGCTCATGTACTCGCTGATCGCGCTCGGATTCGTGCTCGTCTACAAGGCCACCGAGGCCATCAACTTCGCGCAAGGCGAGTTCGTGATGCTGGCTGGCTTCGTGGCTGCGGTGGCTCTCGGCTACAGCGGCATGCCGGTCCTCGGTGCGGTGCTGGCGGCGGTTGTCGTCATGGTTGTCTTCAGTTTCGGCCTCGAGCGCGTCGTTCTGCGTCCCCTCCTCGGCCGTCCCGTGGTCGCCGTCATCATGGCCACGATCGGCCTCGGCGCCATTCTGCGCGGCCTGCCGCCAATCACGGTCGGCGGCGAGACGCGCGCCTTGACACTGCCGATCGGCGACACGCCGATCGAGCTTGGGCCGGCCTCCCTGCCGCCGATCCAGGTGCTTGGCGTGGTCGTCACCCTTGCTTTCCTGGGCCTATTCACCTGGTTCTTCCTCAAGAGCCGTATGGGCGTTGCCATGCGCGCCGTGGCAGACAATCAGCAGGTGGCCATGGCTATGGGTATCAACGTCGAGCGCTACTTCGCGCTCGCCTGGGCGATGGCCGGGATAGTCTCGGCGCTCGGCGGCGTGATCTGGGGCAGCATGCTCGGCGTCGACACGCATTTGGCCCTCGTCGGCCTCAAGGTGTTCCCGGTGGTGATCCTGGGCGGGCTCGATTCCGTCATCGGCGCGGTCGTGGGCGGGCTCATCATCGGCCTCGTCGAGAGCCTGGCCGCCGGCTACCTCGACCCCTACGTCGGCGGCGGCACGAAGGATTTCGCGCCTTATGTGGTGATGATCATCGCCCTGATGTTCAAGCCCTACGGGATATTCGGCACGCACAAGATCGAGCGGGTGTAGGGCGTCATGCTGCATCGCGAGTCCGGAGTCTTCAAGACCACCTACGCCGCCGACATGGCGCTCTACCCGCTGCCGATCGCGCGCTGGACCGTGGCGGCCATCGCCGTGCTGCTGGTGCTCGTGCTCCCGCTGTCGCTGCACGAGTACTACAT
>Ga0247829_10000119_pt1 | contig 23056 bp, 27 predicted proteins | sample 12C_Control_Day4_FD_207765 | JGI IMG/M metagenome (GOLD analysis project Ga0247829, IMG submission 207765) | Soil microbial communities from agricultural site in Penn Yan, New York, United States - 12C_Control_Day4 | ecosystem: Environmental > Terrestrial > Soil > Agricultural land | place... | reverse complement strand
CTCAGGCAACGGCCTCACCGACTGGCTCAAGCCGGCCTCCACGACCGTGCAGCAGACCCACGGCTTGCTCTCGGGGGTCATGTGGACCGGCGTGCCGGCGTCGATCCTGCTGCAGGAAGCGGGCATCGACCCCAAGGGCAAGTGGCTGCTCTTCGAGGGCGCAGACGGCTCGGCGCACGCGCGCTCGATTCCGGTCGAGAAGGTGCTCGACGACGCCATCATCGCCTACGGCATGAACGGCGAAGCGCTGCGGCCCGAGAACGGCTATCCCGTGCGCGTCGTCATTCCCGGCTGGGAAGGGAACACCAGCGTGAAGTGGCTGCGGCGCATCAAGGTGGGCGACCAGCCGTGGCATCTGCGCAGCGAAACCGCGCGCTATACCGACCCGATGCCCGAGGGCAAGTGGCGCCAGTTCAGCATGGTGATGGAATGCAAGTCGGTGATTACCTCGCCGTCGGGCGGACAGCAGCTCAAGAAGCCGGGCTTCTACGAAGTGACCGGGCTCGCGTGGTCCGGAGCCGGCAAGATCCGCGCGGTCGACGTGTCATTCGACGGCGGTCGCAACTGGCGCGAAGCCATGCTGGAAGAGCCCATAATGGACAAGTGCCTCACGCGCTTCAAGCTCGGCTGGAACTGGACCGGCGCGCCGGCGGTATTGATGAGCCGCGCAGTGGATAGCACCGGCTACGTGCAGCCTTCGGTGGCCGACCTGCAAAAGACGCGCGCCATCGTCGGCTTCGTGCAGCACCACAATGCGATCCAGCCATGGACAGTGAACGCAAACGGGGAGGTGCGCAATGCCATCGGCCAGGCTTAAGCTCGTCGCGGCAGGCGTCGTGGGCGCGCTCGCCTTGTGGGGGTGCGCCGGCGTGGGCGGCGGCAGCGGCATGACATCCAGGACGGCCGAGGGCATTCCGCTCGGCGCGGCCGGGCCGCACGCGGTGCAGCCGCTGCCCGATCGCCCGCGCTTCGGACAAGCCATCAGCGAGGCGGATGTCGCCGCCTGGAACATCGATGTGCGTACCAGCGACGGGCTCGGCCTGCCGGCCGGCCGCGGCAGCGTTGCCGAGGGCAAGCGGATCTACGACGCCAAGTGCGTCGTGTGCCACGGCCCCGATGCCAAAGGCGGATCGGTGTACGGCGCGATGGTCGGCGGCATCGGCTCGATGACGAAGAGCCCCCGCGTCCTCACGCCGGGCAGCATGTACCCCTACGCGCCGATTCTGTTCGACTACATCCGGCGCGCCATGCCGATGGATGGCCCGCAGACCCTGAGCGCCAACGAGAGCTACGCGCTCACGGCGTACCTGCTCAATCTGAACGGCCTGGTTCCCGCGGGCGCGGTCATGGACGCCACTTCGCTGCCCCGCGTGCAGATGCCCAATCGCAACGGCTTCATTGTGGACGACCGTCCGGATTCCAAGGCGGTGCGCTGCATGACGAACTGCCGATAGATGACAGCAAGGATCATCGACGGCGTCGCCATCGGGCGCCAGATCCGCGCGGAATGGCAGGCGCGCGCCAACCGGCTGCGCGCTCAAGGCTGCACGCCTGGGCTGGCGGTGGTGATAGTCGGCGAGGACCCCGCTTCCAAGGTCTACGTGCGCAACAAGCTGCGCGCTTCGGCTGAAATCGGCATCCGTTCCGAGCAGCACCTGTTCGCGGTCGACGCGCCGCAAGCCGCGGTGCTCGAGCGCATCCAGGCGCTCAACGCCGATCCGCGCTGCCATGGCATCCTCGTGCAGCTGCCGCTTCCGCCGCAGATCTCGGTGCGCGCCGTGCTCGAGACCATTTCGCCGGACAAGGACGTCGACGGCTTCCACCTGTACAACGTCGGCGGGCTGGTGGCCGGCGGTACCGTCTTTCCGCCTTGCACGCCCTACGGCGTGTTGAGCCTGCTCGATCGCACCGGCATTCCCATCGCGGGCCAGAACGTGACGGTGGTCGGCGCGTCGAACATCGTCGGCAAGCCGATGGGCCTGATGTTCCTGCAGCGTGAGGCGACGGTTGCAATCTGCCATGTGCGCACGCGCGACCTCGCGCAATACACCATTGCGGCCGACATCCTGGTGGTTGCCGCCGGGCATCCCAATCTCATCACTGCTCCCATGGTGCGCACTGGCGCAGTGGTGGTCGACGTCGGCATCAACCGGCTGCCCGATGGCCGGCTGCTGGGCGACGTCGACTTCGAAGGCGTGCGCGGCAAGGCTTCGTACATCACCCCGGTGCCGGGCGGCGTCGGCCCGATGACCGTCACCATGCTCCTGTGCAACACCATCGCTTCAGCCGAGCGGTTGGCAGCGCAGCCCAGAGCGGCGTAGACCGCAAGAGGTGTTGCTTGAAATCACGCGCGATCGATGATCATCGCCATGCTGCTTGAATTCTGTTTCTGAATGCGACGCACGTTTCTCGACGAAACAGTGGATTACGCCGCCGCCATCTTGCCGAAATGCGCACCGTCGACACACAATGACGCCACAAGGAGGCCTTGTCATGGCTAAGTCAGCTGCAGAATGGGATGCGCCGCCGAAATTGCCGGTGACCCACTACGTCGATTCCCGCATCTATACCGACCAGTCGATCTACGAGGAGGAAATCGAGAAGCTCTTCAAGCCTTCGTGGATCATCGCCTGCCACGAGTCGGAGATCGCCAACGCCAACGATTACCGGCTGTTCACCCATCCGAGCGGGGTGCCGTTGATTATCGTGCGCGGCGAGGACATGAAGGTGCGCAGCTTCTACAACATCTGCCCGCACCGCGGAAACACGATCCTCTACGACCCGGCCGGCAATGCCAAGCGCATGACGTGCATCTTCCACGCCTGGTCGTTCGACACGAAAGGCAGCTGCATCGATATCTCGCGCGGCCGGGAGGGCTACCAGGAGCGCTTCAGCAAGGAAGACGCGGGCATGCGCCAGGTGAAGTCAGCGGTCGGCTTCGGCGGCTTCGTGTGGGTCAACCTCGACGATGCGAGCTGCACGCTCGAGGAGTACATCGGCCCCGCGATGGACATCCTCGCGCCTTACATGGTGGAGCCGATGGAGGTATTCCACTTCAACCGGGCAATCGTGGACACGAACTACAAGCTGTGGCACGACACCAACAGCGAGTTCTATCACGACTTCGTGCACTACTTTAACCGCATCACCGGCATGATGCAGCCCGGCTATTTCGACCGGAAGTACACCGCGTTTCCGAACGGCCATGCCACCGTGGGGTCGATGCAGATCCAGTACGACAAATACGCGGGGTCGAAGGAGCGCGCGGTCGGCTGGCCCGGCCTGGCACCCGGCGGCTGGTACATGGTCGACCTCTTCCCGGGCATGACCTACAACCTGCGCACGTCGGTGCTGCGCATCGATACCGCGATCCCGCTCGGGCCGAACAAGGTGGCGATCGAGTTCCGCGGCCTTGGCCTGAAGAGCGACACGCCGCAGCAGCGCGCGCAGCGCGTGTTCGACCACAACACCATCTGGGGCCCCTTCGGCCGCAACCTGCACGAGGACCTGATCGCGGTCCACGGCCAGGGCCGCGCGATGCGCCAGGGCACCGACAGCCGCTGGGTGATCCAGGGCCGCGAGGAGAACAGCACCATCCACGACGAAATCGGCATGCGCCACTTCTACGCCGAGTGGGGCCGGCGCATGGGGCGGCCGGCGTACGACCCGTACCGCGAGAACCGGCCAGAGCTGGCCCGCGCGGTGGCCTGAGATAGCGCCATGGAAAGACGACAAGAGATCGAGGAGCTGGTCTACCGCACGTGCCTGGCGCTCGACGACCGCGACTTCAAGGCGTTCCTCGACCTGTGCGACGACGGCTTCCGCTACAAGGTGACCGCCTACAGCCCGGAGATTCGCAAGGAGATGGTCTGGCTCGATCACGACAAGAAAGGCATGGAAACCCTGTTTACGCAGCTGCCGCGCCATAACAGCGACCATTCCCCCCTTACGCGCCATGCCACCGTGTACACGGTCAAGGTGGACGGCACGCAGGCCGAGGTGGTGTCGGCGCTGCAGGTGTTCCGCACCGCGCTAGACGGCGGCGCCACCGAGATCTACTCCGTGGCGCGGCTCATCGACACCGTGAAGCTCGACGGCAGCGCGCCGAAGCTCGCGCAGCGCGTCGTCAAGATGGAGACGCGCCAGCTCGGCTTCGGCTCCCACGTGCCGTTTTGAGCCGACCGTTGCCCATGCACGTCCAGGTCAACGCCCGGAATCGCGCCTATCGGTTCGAGATCGCCGCCGGAGAGAAGATCCTCTATGCCGGCCTGCGGGCGCAGACCGGCCTGCCCTACGAGTGTGCAACCGGCACGTGCGGCACCTGCAAGGCGAAGCTCATCGATGGAACGATCGACGACCGCTGGCCGGGCGCGCCCGGCAAGAAATTCCTCAAGGCGGAGCGCGGCGAGTTCCTCATGTGCCAGTGCGCGGCGCGGGGCGACGTGTGCATCGAGGTGGCGAGCTTCGTCTACCCGAGCGATCCCGGGGCCTGCCGGGTAGCGGCGCTGTCGGGCACCGTACGCGAAGCACGCGCGCTGGCGCACGACGTAACGAGCATCGACGTGGCGCTCGACGCGCCGTGCGAGTTCGACGCCGGACAGTTCATGGTGGTGAATGCGCCCGGCGTGCACGGCATGCGCGGCTACTCGATGGTGAATTTCGAGCAGCCGGCGCGGCGGCTCGAGTTCCTGATCAAGAAGAAGCCGGGCGGCGGCTTTTCCGAATGGCTGTTCTCGGGCAAGGCCGCGGGGTCGAGGATCGAAATGCTCGGTCCGCTGGGCAAGGCCACGTTCTATCCCGCTTTGGCCAAGAACCTCCTTTGCATCGCCGGCGGCAGCGGCATCGCCGGCATGATGTCGATCCTCTCGCGCGCCTCCCAGGAGCGCTATTTCGAGCACTATCACGGGCACGTCTTCTTCGGCGTGCGCACGATGAAGGATGCGTTCTACCTGAATGAGCTGTCGGCGCTGCGCGAGGCGTTCCCGCGAAACCTCGAGATCACCGTCGCCTTGTCCGAAGAGGACGTGCCGGCCGCGGCGGCCGGCGAGTTCCCGCTCCTGCGCTTCGAGCGCGGCCTGGTGCACGAGGTCGCCAAGCGCCGGATGGCCGGCAACTACCACAATGTGCGCGCCTATCTCGCCGGGCCGCCGCCCGCGGTGGAGGCCGCCATCCGCGTGCTGCTGCTCGAGGCGAAGCTGACCGCCGACGCCATCCGCTACGACAAGTTCAGCTAAGGCACGGAATGTCGAGAAAGATGATCTGCCGGAAGAGTGACGTTCCGGCGAACGGGTTGAAGGAGTGCGAGGGGGAGGGGGGCATCAAGGTGCTGATCGCCAATTCGGGAAGCGAGTACTTTGCCGTGCAGGCGATCTGCCCGCACCAGGAGGTGCCGCTTTGCGAGGGCATGTACGACGGCACGGTGCTCACCTGCCACCAGCACCTGTGGCAGTGGGACATCCGCACCGGCGCGCCGATGGGGATTGCCGAAGCGCCCCTCGAGCGCTATGACATCGCCGTGGACGGCGACGCGATCTACATCGACGCCGATTCCCAGGGGGCGCTCGGCGTGGGCGAGCTCTTCCACGGCATCGCGCCCGAGACCATGAAGGCGCTCACCTCGCTCGCCAAGCGCGAGGAGTTCGCCGGTGGCAGCATGATCTACCGGCTGGGCGACCCGGCCGACGATCTCCTCGTGCTCGATTCGGGACGGGTCGAGTTCCAGCTCGGGCGCGAAGGGCGGGTCAATCCGGCCGGCTTCATGCTGAAGAAGGGCGAGGTGTTCGGCTGGGCGGCGCTCCTCGAGACGCATCCGCAGCGCATCGCCAGCGCCCGGGCGCTCGAGAACTCGACCCTGCTACGGCTCAACGGCAAGGAGGTGCTGAAGCTCCTCGAGTCCGATCCCGCCTCGGGGTTCCTGGTCATGCGCCGCCTTTCATCCCTGATCGCGCGGTTCCTCGTCGCCCCCGGAGCGAAATAATGTCGGTTCCCGCCAGTACGCTTCCCCGCAGCGCGGCGCCCCGCAGCTCGATCGCCCGGGAGTTCCTGCGGGAGCAGGTGCCGCTCATCGCCGGCGCCCTCCTGCTGGGGGTGATCGCGGCCTATGTTCAGCATGGGTTCCTGCCCGGCGGCGAGCGTGCGTTCCCGGTCGCCGAAGTGCGCGTGCCGATCTGGCATCTCATCTGGATGGGGGTATGGACGGGTTACACCATGGCGGTGGTCGGCGAGGCCGCCGGCATCTTCGCGCTGCCGTACTCCATGTCGATCCTGCAGTTCGTCAACCCGAGCGTCACGCCGTCGACGCAGCTCCTCACCTTCCTGAATCCGTTCGGCGCGCTGCTCGGCTTTCGCCGCAGCGGCCAGTGGAACCTCAAGTTCGCCGCTGCGGTCTGCATGGGCGGCGCGGTCGGCGGGCTGATCGGTCCTTTCCTGCGCTCGGGCCTGCTCGCCGCCGCCGACGTGTTCCACGTCGCGGTCGGCGTCGCGCTCGCCATCGCCGGGGTGCACCTGTGCTACGCCGCCTACCACGCGCCGGCCAAGCGCATTCCGGTGGCCGGGGACGCCTACCGCGAGAAGGTGAGCATCCAGGCGCGGGTTTCGGGCTGGCGCGTCCTGGTGTCGTTCCGCGAGCAGAGCTGGGACCTGAACATGCTCGCGCTCTTCGGCGTCGGCGCGGGCGTCGGCATGTTCGCGGCGGCGCTCGGCGTGGGCGGCGGCTTCCTGCTGGTGCCGATCTTCGCCTCGCTGTATGGATTACCGATGTATGTGCTCGTCGCTGCCACCATTCCCTACGTGATCGTCCTCTCGGCGGTCGGCTTGTTCACCTACAACTTCATACTGCCCGCGTTCGGCTCCGCGCCGATCGCACCGGAGTGGGCGTGGGGCTTTTTCGCCGCCGCGGGCGGCATCTTCGGATCATGGGCGGCATCGAAGACGCAGATGTTCGTGCCCGAGCACTTCCTCAAGCTGATGCTGGGAGGAGTGACGGGCATCGTCGGAACTTTGTACATCATAAACTTTTTCTATCCACTTCCCTTCAAGCTATGAAGGACGCAGCGATAAATCTCTGGTGGAAGCTGGTACCGTACATGCCGTTCATCGTGCTCTTCATTGCCGCGCTGGTGGCGGTCTATCACGTGAGGTTCTACTGGTGACATAAATACGGTTCGCGGCTTGCGCTGGAACGTTGGAGCGGTACTAACCAAGGAGGAGGTACGAGCCATGAGGAGAAGTCAAGCTGCAGTGAAGCTGTTGCGCCTGGGCGGGGCGGTCGTCGCCGCCACAGTGCTCGGCGCCTTCGCGTCGGGCGTGCTTGCGAAGGACTACGGCAAGCCCGGCGAGCCGGTGCACCTGGTGATCGGCTACCAGCCCTACTACACACAGGCCTGGTCGGCGGTGATCCAGAAGGAAATGAAGCCCTGGGAGAAGTACCTGCCGAAGGGCTCCACGGTCGAGTGGGAGATCGGCCTGCAGGGCGCCATCGTCGGCAACGCCATGCTCGCCGACAAGAACGACATCGGCTACATGGGCGACATGCCGACCATCGTCGCGATCAGCAAGCGCAACGTGCGCGAGCTGCGCATGGTGGCCGTCCTGGGCCTCGCCAACGACCAGTGCAGCGTGTTCCTGTCGCGCAACGAGTCGCCCGACTTCAAGTCGCCCGAAGAGGCGGTGAAGTGGTGGAACGGCAAGCGCGTCGCGGTGGCGAAGGGCAGCTGCACCGACCGCAGCGGGCAGGAGATGATGCGCAAGTTCGGCATCAAGCCGCAGCAATACCTCAACCAGAACATCGAGGTGCAGACCTCGAACTTCAAGGCAGGGCGCCTCGACGGCTCGATCATGTGGGAGCCCACCGCCTCCAAGATCATCATGGAAGGCATCGCCAAGCGCATCGGCGACACCAAGGTGATCGGCAAGCTCGACGGCGGCTTCATGGCGATGCAGCACGAGCTGATCAAGCAGCGCCCCGACGTGGTCAAGGGCTGGCTCGAGGCCGAGCTGGACGCCAACCTCTTCTGGGCGAAGCCCGAGAACTACATGAAGGTGGTGGAGATGGCGCACAAGAACACCCAGGGCTTCAGCAAGGAAGTGCTCTGGATGTCGATGGCCGGCAAGTACCCCAAGGTCATGGGCGGGGGCGACGTGCGCAACATCATGTACTACGGCATCAACGACGAAGTGAGAAACATGATGAAGGACGCCGTCGGGTTCCTGCACGAGATCAAGGTGCTGCCGATGGCCGAGCTGCCGAAGGACCTGGTCGACTCGAGCTGGACCGACGAGATCCTGAAGCGGCGCGGTCTCAAGGTGCCGCTCGCGAAGATCGAGGCGCAGGATCCGTCGAAGTACCCGGGCGGCAAGATCCAGCTGCCGGCGAGCTGGCGCGAGTGATGCAGCGTCCGTTCTCGTCCATTCCCGCCGGCGTCGACCATGGCTAACGTCATTCGCGCGACGTCGGCGGGAGAGATCGGTGCATGGGACATGTTCACGTACCGCGTCTCGAAATGGGTGCGCAGCCCGACGCCGTACCTGATGCTCGTGGGGTTCATGCTGTTCTTCGGCGCCTGGTTCCTGCTCTCGGAGGTGTTCAGGTTCTGGCGCTTCGCCAGCCTGCCGGGGCCGCGGCAGGTGCTGATCGAGTGGTTCAATCCCAACCCGGTGTACGGCATGTCGCTTTACACGCCGGACTATTACGTACATGTCTGGTCGAGCCTGCGGCGGGTGCTGTACGCCTTCGTCATCTCCACCGGGCTGGGGGTACCGTTCGGCCTGTTCCTCGGCTGGTCGAAGACCTTCCGGGAATTCACCTTCCCGGTATTCGAGACGCTGCGGCCGATTCCGGTGCTCGCCTGGGTGCCGCTCGCGATCGTCATGTTCAGGGGCGAGGAGACGCCGGTGATCTTCCTCACCACGCTCGCCTCGTTCTACGCCACCGCGCTCAATACCATGCTCGGCGTGCAGTCGATCGACGAGGCTTATCCGCGCGCGGCCGCCTGCCTGGGGGCGAGCAAGTGGCAGATCTTCCGCCACATCATCATCCCCGGGGCGCTGCCCTTCATCTTCACCGGGCTGCAGATCTCCGTGGGCGTCGCCTGGTTCTCGCTGGTGGCGGCGGAGATGGTCTCGGGAGAATACGGGCTCGGCTACCTGATCAATACCTCGTACGTCAACGTCCAGTATCCCGTGATCCTCATCGGCATGATCTCGGTCGGCATCGTCGGTTATGCGAGCAGCGCCCTGGTGCGCCTCGCGGGCGACTACCTGATGCAGTGGCGCGTGCGCGAGCTCGCGCTGGGGGCCGGACGATGAACGCGCGGGGCGACATGGCGACCAAAGGCGCGATCCGCATCCAGAACGTCGACAAGATGTACTACGCGCGCGAGGGCGCGGTGCAAGCCGTGTCCGACTGCAGCCTCGACATCCGCGCCGGCGAGATCTGCATGATCGTGGGGCCCTCGGGATGCGGCAAGACCACGCTGCTCAACGCCATCGCGGGCTTTCACGACATCACCGGCGGCGCGATCTACCTCGACGGCGAGATGCTGTGCGGGCCGGACAGGCCCAAGGCCGATCCCGGGCCGGACCGGGTCGTGGTGTTCCAGAACGGGGCGCTCTTCCCGTGGAAGACCAACCTGGAGAACGTGGCGTTCGGCCCGGTGGTGCAGGGCAGGTTGACCAAGGCGCAGGCCAACGAGAAGGCGCGCGGCATGATGGCCGATGCCGGCCTGGTCGGGGTGGAGCACAACTATCCCGGCGAGGTGTCCTCGGGCATGCGCCGGCGCGTCGAGATCGTGCGCGCTTTGATGAACGACCCGAAGGTGCTGCTGCTCGACGAGCCGTTCCGGGCGCTCGACTCGCTTACCAAGTCCGTGATGCACGAGGCGCTGCTCGAGATCTATTACAAGAACAAGGTGACGATCTTCTTCATCACGCACGACCTGGAGGAGGCCATCTTCCTCGGCCACCGCGTCGCCATCATGACCACGCGGCCGTGCAAGCCGAAGAAGATCCTGGACGTGGACATCCCGCATCCGCGCGACTACAGCGTGCTGACCAGTCCGCGGTTTCGCAGCCTCATGGAGGAAACGGTGAACGCGGTGCACGAAGAGGCGGTCAAGGCCTTCGAGGCCGGCGAGAAGGAGATGTGATGAGCGCAATCGTCGCCTCCGCGGCGCAGCCGCGTCCCCGTCCAGGCCAGTCCATCTTCCGCCACCACGTGGTGCGGGCGGTGATCTCCATCTCGGTGTTCATCCTGCTCTGGGAGCTCGGCTCGCGGCTCAAGGCGCCCTGGGTAGGGGAGGTGCCGCCGCCCAGCGTGGTGCTCGACACCTGGATTCCGCTGCTGACCGATCAGGGCTACTGGTATAGCTGGTACCAGAGCTCGCGCCGCGTGCTCTCCGGCTTCCTCGCCGCCATGATCATCGGCATCCCGTTCGGCCTCGCCATGGCGACGAGCCGCGTGTTCCACGACCTCACGTTCCCGGTGTTCGAGATCCTGCGGCCGATCCCGCCGCTCGCGTGGGTCCCGGCGGCGATCATCTTCTGGCCGACGCAGGAGCTCTCCATCGGCTTCGTCATCTTCCTCGGGGCGATCTTCACCATCATGCTGAACGTGATCGGCGGCGCGCGCTCGATCGACGTGCGCTTCTTCCAGGCGGCGCGCTCCATGGGCTCGAGCAACTGGGACATCTTCCGGCGCATCGTCCTGCCCGGCGTGCTGCCCTCGATCGTGGTGGGCTGCGAGGTCGGCATCGGCATCACGTGGAACGTGGTGGTGGCGGCCGAGATGATCTCGGGCGGCGGCGGCGCGATCCAGTCGAGCGCCGGCGGCGGCCTGGGGTTCTTCATCTGGAACTCCTACATCGGCTTCTCCTACCCGCACATCGTCGTTGGCATGATCAGCATCGGCATCGCCGGTTACATCTCCAGCGCGATCATCCGCCGGCTCGGGCTGTACGTGACGCCGTGGCTGAGGGTGCGATGAGCGCCGTTCCGCACGACGGGCAGACGCTGCGCGCGGGCATCAAGCCCAGCGAGATCCGCGTCTCGAACGTCTTCAAGGGCTACGGCGACGCGCAATTCCGCACCGAGGTGGTGCGCGACTGCTCGTTCACCATCGACCGCAGCAAGCTCACGGTGATGATCGGGCCGTCGGGGTGCGGCAAGAGCACCCTCATCCGGCTGCTGGCGGGGTTCGAGAAGCCCGACAGGGGCACGATCACCCTCAACGGCGCGCCGGTGACCGGGCCGGCGCGCGACCGCCTGGTGCTTTTCCAGGAGTCGGCGCTTTTCCCGTGGATGAACACCTGGGACAACATCCTGTATGGGCCGCGCGCGCGCCGCGAAGTGAGCCGCGAAACCCTCGACATGGCGGATTTCCTGCTCAACAAGGTCGGGCTCGCCCAGTTCCGCAGGAAGTACCCGATGCAGCTCTCCGGCGGCATGCAGCGGCGCGCCGAGCTGGCGCGCGCCATGATCAACAATCCCGCCGTCATGATCCTGGACGAGCCATTCCGCGGCCTCGACGCGATGACCAAGGAGCTGATGTGGGAGTACTACTCGCGGCTCTTCGAGGAGACGCGGCGCACCAACTTCTTCGTCACCACGGACATCGACGAGGCGATCTTCCTCGCCGACCGCCTGCTCATCATGTCGAACATTCCCTGCCAGGTGCGCGCGGTGCTCGACATCGACATCCCGCGGCCGCGCACGCTGATCGCCATGGTGGAGGACGACCGCGCCAACGAGATCAAGATGAGCGCACTGTCGATCCTGCACGAGGAGGCGATGAAGTCCTTCTCGCGCGGCAGCAAGGCGGCCGCCGACTTCGTCGAGGCCTACTCGAAGCGCGTCAGCAAGTCCTAGCCCCGGTGGACTGGCTCCTCACGCGCGAGGCCGTGATCGGGCTCGCTGTCGTGGGAGCCCTGTTCTCCGTCGCCGCCAGCGCGCTGCAAGTGCGCGGCATCATCGGCGCGCCGCGCGCCCGGCAGCTCAATATCGCCGGCTACGCGTGCATGGGGGTCAGCATGGTGCTGTTCATCATCGCCGGCATGCGCGGCGGCAGCGCATAGGAAGACTCTGAAAAAGCGGCGTTCGTCGTCCCCGCGGCTGCGGGGACCCATGTTCTCGTAAAAGAAAAATGGGCCCCCGCCTTCGCGGGGGCGACTATTCAGATTTTCCTTAGATGGGGTCTGCGCGCGGCCGGCATCGCTCGGGATCGTAGAAGGGCAGGGCAGCGACGCGCGCGGTGCGCGCGCCGTCGATGCGTACGGCGCTTCCCTCGGCGACCGAAGGGCCGACGAAGCCCAGCGCCAGGCGCCTGCCGAGCGTCGGCGAGCGGCATTCGCTCGTGACGTATGCCGCCGGCAGGTTTTCCGGAGGACTGCCCTCGAGCAGCTCCAGACCGACGAGCTTCTGCCTTAGTTGGAAGTCCTTCGTCCTGTCGTCGACCAGGCGCTCCAGGCCAAGCTCGCGCGGGTTGGCGCGGCCGTCGATTTCGCGGTCGAAGAGCACGTAGCCCGATTCGATCCTCAGGCTGTCCGCGGCGGCCCAGCCGCATTGGGGCACGCCGAGGTCGAGGAGCGTCTGCCGCAGGCGCGGGCCCCGCCCGACGGGCACGAGCAGTTCGTAGCCGAGCTCGCCGCTGAAGCCGAGCCGGCCGACGGTCATGTCTTTCAGGGAGGCAAAGCGGAAGTACTTCAGCGCCCGGACCGCAACCTCGCCGACAAGGCGGGCGAGGATCGCGCCGCTCGCCGGGCCCTGAAGGGCGAGGATGGCATGCTCGCCGCTGCGGTCCTGCCCGCCGGCGGGCACCGGCTTGCCGGTGAAGAGCCAGAAGCGACGCTCGTCCAGCCGCCATACCGTGGCATCGATGAGCACCGCTTCATCGGGCCCGAGGAGCAGCGTGTACGCGATCTGGCCCGGCGCGAGGCGCCGCAGGTCGCGGGTCTGCAGCCCCTGGAGCGCCTCGAGCCGGGCGAACTCGTAGAGCGACATGAACGAGAAGTCGAAAAGCCCGGCGGACGCGCGGGTCGCGAGGTGCTCCTCGACGCTGTTCACATCCAGCGCGCCATCATGAAAAGCCCCACCACGATGCACAGGCCGGCCGCCATGCGGCGCAGCACCGCCACGCTGACCGCGTGCGCGGCGCGTGCGCCGAGCGCGACGCCGGCGAGCGAGAACGCCGCTACCCAGGCCGCGGTGCGGAAATCCACCGAGCCGAATTGCAGGTTGCCGAGCGTGCCGGAGAGGGCGACGACGATCTGCAGCACCTGGCTGGTGCCGATCGCGGCGAGCGGCACGAAGCCCAGCGCGATCATCATCGGCACCGAGAACAGCGCTCCTCCCGCGCCCGACAGCCCCGAGCCGAGCCCGGCAGCCGCGCCGACGCAGGCGAGCAGCGCCTGCGCCGCAGGGCCGCGCGTGCCGCGGAAGCCGCTGTCGCCGCGCCGCGCGGGCAGCAGGACATAGAGCCCGGCGAACAGGATGATCGCCGCGATGAACAGCGCGAGCGGCCGGGGCGCGATCCACGAGTTGAGCATCGCGCCGACGTAGCTGAACACCACCGAGCCGGCGCACACCGGCGCGGTCATGCGCCAGTCCATCGAGCCGCGGCGGTAGAAGAGCCAGGTGCCGAGCAGGCCGGTGAAGAAGAAGGTGAAGAGCGCCGTGGCGCTCGCGCGGTGGATCTCGAGGCCGCCGAGGAGCGAGAGCCCCGGGATCAGCAGCACGCCGCCAACGCCGACCGAGCCGATGAAGAAGCCGACGGCGACCGCCACTGCAGCAAGCAGCGCGGCCATCATCGCGCCGCGCTATCCTGCGGCGAAGGCGACGAGCTCGCTGGTGAGGAGCACCGCGAGCGTTTTCATGATGGCGTAGCCGAGGCCGTTGTCGGCTTCCATCAACCCGTGCAGCGCCACGCCGTCGATGGCGACGACCTCGCAGGGCGTCAGGCAGTAGGCGGTGGCGATGCGCCGCGGGTGCCCCTCGACGAGCGGCGCCCAGCCGAACACGTCGCCGCGGCGGATGATGTCGCCCGCCGAGGTCTCGCGCTTGCCCAGGCCCAGCGTGAAGCGTACTACCCCCGCGGCGAGGACGTAGAAGTCGTCGACCGCGTCGCCGACGGTGTAGATGCGCGTGTCCTGCGGGAACGAGCGGCTGCGCCCCAGCGCCGCGACTCGCTCGAGCTGCGGCGGCGTCAGGCCGGCGAAGAACCGCGCCTGGAGCAGGACGTCCATCGCCGCCGCGGCCTGGCCGGGGACCGCCTCGGTCAACCCGATGCCTTCTTGCGCGCGGAGGAGGACATCAGCTTGTTGAACTTCGCGAGCTCGTCCTCCTTCATGAACACCGTGTGCTCGGGCCCCGGGTAGCGGCGCGCGCGCACGTCGTCGCGGTAGTCGGACAGGCCCTTCTCGATGATCGGCACGAGGTCGACGTAGATCTTCGAGTGGCGCGGCGTGTGTGCCTCGTAGAGGTGGAAGAGGTCCGAGCCGATGATGTGCACGCCGTGCGCGCGGTTGCCCGCGCCCAGCGAGATCACCGGCACTGGAAGCGTCTGCGCCAGATACTCGCAGACTTCCGAGGTGGTCACCTCGCACATGATCGAAAAGCAGCCCGCGTCTACCATCGCCAACGCGTCATCGATCAGCTCCTTGGCGCGGTCGGCGGTCTTGCCCTGCGCGAAGAAGCCGCCGAGCTGCGGCATGCGCATCGGCGTGATGCCGATGTGGCCCTGCACCGGGATGCCGGCCTTGACGATCGCCTCGATGTACTTGGCGTGGTGCTGGTTGCCTTCGCACTTCATCACTTCGGCGCCGCCCTGCGAAACGTACTTGGCGGCGTTGTCGACCGCCTGCTGCGCGGAGAGGTGGAAGCTCATGTAGGGCATGTCGACCATGCGCAGGCCATACTTGGAGCCGCGCTTGACCGCCTGGGCCATGAACATCACCTCCTCGAACGACACCGAGGTGGTCGACTCGTGCCCGAACAGCACCATGCCGCCGGTGTCGGAGACGCACAGGATGTCGATGCCGACGCGGTCCGCGACGATGGCGGTCTCGTAGTCGTAGACCGCGAGCTGCACGATCGGCTCGCCCTTCTTCATCTTCTCCACCAGCATGGGAATGGTGACCTTCCGGCGCGGCTTCTGCGCCGCGTCCGCTTTCTGCTCCGCCATGAATGCCTCCTCGATTGGTTGCGCTCTGTTGGATAGCAAGATGGAGCGGGGAAAGCAAGGCCCGGATCGCCGGCCACGTGGCCGAGAAACGGCGGGCGTTTCCCAACGAAACCACATTTCCGCGCGAAACACCCTGCTTCAGGCTTCGGTCTTGCGGCCGCGCTTCAATCCCCATTGCCGGCGCCGGATCCACAGCGCCTTGCGGCCGATGCCGAGCATTTTCGCGAGCTCGGTCTCGCTGTGCGAGTCCTGAAAGCGTTCGATCACCTCGCGGATGTACTCCTCGATGGCGAGCGGACGGTGTCCGTGCGCCGGCGCGCTTGCCCGCACCATGGGCAGCGCGGGCGCCACTTCCGCGAGGTCGCGGTCGGTCAGCACTTCGCTCTCGCCGAGGATCGCCGCGCGCTCCATCAGGTTCTCCAGCTCGCGCACGTTGCCCGGCCAGGGGTAGTTCTGCAGGAAGGCGGCGAAATCATCGTCGAATCCGCGCACCGGCCGCCCAAGCCTTCTTGCGTGCTGCTCCAGGAAGTGCCGCGCGAGGAGCAGGATGTCCGGGCCGCGCTCGCGCAGCGGCGACAGCGGGATCGAGATGACCCCCAGCTTGTAGTACAGGTCCTTGCGGAAAAGGCCCTGGGCGACCACGTCGGCGAGGTCGCGGTGCGCCGCCGCGATGAAGCGCACCTCGACGGGATACGCCTGCCGGCCACCCACGGGCCGCACCATCTGCTCCTCGAGGACGCGCAGCAGTTTTACCTGGAGCGCTGGAGGAAGCTCCGAGACCTCGTCGAGGAACAGCGTGCCGCCATGCGCCTCGCGAATGCGGCCTTCGGTGCGCGGCGCTGCACCGGCGAGCGGGCTGCCCGCCTGCCCGAACAGCTCGGCTTCGAGTTGCGCGGGCGCGATCGCACCGCAGTTGACCGGCACGAACGGACCGTCGGCGCGCGGGCCGCTGTAGTGCAGCTCGAGCGCCACCCTTTCCTTGCCCGTGCCGGATTCACCGGAGATGAGCACGCTCGCTTCGGAGCGGCCCGCCTTCTGGACCAGCTCGAGCACCCGCCGCACACCCGCGCTTTCGCCGATGACCTGCCTCGCCTGGTGCGCGGCGCGCAGCCTTCGCTTGAGCAGCGCGTTCTCGCGGCTCATGCGCCGCTCGTTGAGCGCCCGTTCCACCGCGTGCACGAACTCGTCGTTCTGGAAGGGCTTGGTGATGTAGTCGACCGCTCCGGCGCGCAGCGCCGCAATGGCGCTTTCCACGGAGGAGTAGCTGGTCATGAGTATGATCGGCAACCCCTCGTGCAGGCTGCGGATCGCCGGGATGGCGTCCAGGCCGGTGCCATCCGGCAGCTTCAGATCGGTCACCACGAGATCGAAGTCGGCGGCGCCCACCCGGCGCAATCCGCCCTTGAGCGTTCCCTCGCGCTCCACCGCATAGCCCTCGCGCGCGAGCATGAGCTGCACGACTTCCGACAGTCCCGGATCGTCGTCGATGACGAGAATGCGCTCGGCGCCATGGAGGGGGGCGTCGTGCACCTGCTCAGCCATCGTAGCGTGGCAGCAGCACTTCCATGCAGGCGCCGCCCTCCGCGTGGTTCGCGGCGCGCATCGTCCCGCCCAGCTCGTGCACGATCTGGTTGCTGATCGCGAGCCCCAGGCCGGTCCCCTGGTCGGGCGGCTTGGTGGTGAAAAACGGCTCGAACACCCGCTCGAGATGCTCGGGCCGGATTCCGGGACCCGTGTCGCGCACCGTGAGCCGTATGCGGCCTTCCGGCATCGGCACCGCATGAGCCTCGATGCGTCCCTTGCCGCACATGGCCTGCGCGGCATTCTGCAGGAGATTGAAGATGACCTGCTGGAGCTCTCCCGGGCGCGCGAGCACCTGCGCGCCGGGAGCGCCGCGATAGTCCAGGTACACGCTCGCACCGAGCGCGCTGTGGCGCAGCAGGGCAGCCGCCTCCTCCATCGCGGGGTCGATGGACACCGGCGCGGGCTTGTCGCCGGCAACGCGAGAGAAGTGTCCCAGCTTGCGTGTTATCTCCAGCACCCGGGATACGTTCGCGGCGATGGAGGTCAGGCCTTTCTCCAGCGTTTCGCGACTGACGCCGCGGGGCGATTGCAGGATCTGCACCATGGAGTGGATAGCCGAAAGGGGATTGGCCACCTCGTGGCATACCCCGGCAAGCGTGAAGCCCAGCGCCGCGAGCCGCTGGATCTGCGCTGCCGGAAGATCAGGCGGCCGCCCGGCCGGACCTGGCAGGAGCGCCACGCACGTGCCCAGCGGCGTGGTGGCCACGTGGGCGCCCGCGAGCTGAGGGGCATCCAGGCGCAATCTGCCGCGGGCGCCATGGGTCCCGAGCCGCTCCTGCATCGCCGGATTCGCATGCAGGATCTCGCCGTCGCCCGCCACCAGCATCAAGGGCAACGGAATGGCATCCAGGAGGCGCTCGTGCGACTGGCTCATGGCGCGGGACGCAGCGCGGGGCGCACCAGCGCCCTTTCATCGATCGGCAGGCAAAGCGCGCAGGCGATGACCGAAAGCGCGATGGTGATGATCCACACCAGCTGGTAGGACCCGGTGGCATCGAACAGGACACCGCCTGCCCACGCGCCGGCAAAGGCGCCGAGCTGGTGGCCGAGAAAGGAGATGGAGAACAGCGTCGAGAGGTACTTCACGCCGAAGATTTGTCCCACCAGCCCGTTGGTCAGCGGCACCGTGCCGAGCCAGGTCAACCCGAAGACGGCAGAGAACGCGTACAGGCTCACCGGGGTGATCGGCAAGGCGATGAACAGGCCGATGGCAACCGCGCGAACCGCAAAAATCCAGGCGAGGATCAGCTTCTTGCTGTAGCGGCCGCCCAGCGCGCCGGCCAGGTACGAGCCCAGGATGTTGAAAAGGCCCACCGTGGCGAGCGCCGCCATGCCGTGCTGCGCGCTCAGGCCGGCATCCACCAGGTACGCGGGCAGGTGCGTCATGATGAAGATGGTCTGGAACCCGCACACGAAGAAGGCCGCGGTAGCGAGCCAGTACCCCCGATGGCCGGCTGCTTCGCGCAGCGCCGCGGTCATCGACTGATCGCTTTCGTGGCTGGCGGCGTTGCGGCCGGCAAGGGCCGCGCCGAGCGGAATCATCGTGAAGGCCGCGATGCCCGCGATGAGCAGCGCGCTCGCCCAGCCGAATGCCGAGATCAGCGTCTGCCCTAGCGGCAGCATGGCGAACTGGCCGAACGAGCCGCAGGCACCCGCGATGCCGACCGCGAGGCTGCGCTTCTCGGGCGGGTAGGCGCGCGCCACGGTCGCCAGCACTACGCCGAAGCCGGTGCCCGAGAGTCCGAGCCCGACGAGCAGTCCTGCGGACAGCTGGAACGCGAGCGGGTCGGTCGCATGCGCCATGGCCACCACGCCGGTGGCGTAGCACAGCCCTCCGGCCACCAGGACGCGGCCAGCGCCATAGCGATCGGCCACCGCGCCCATGAGCGGCATGGCGAGACCCCATACCAGGTTCTGCAGCGCGATGGCGAAGGAGAACACCTCGCGGCCCCAGCCGAGGTCGAGCGACATCGGACGCAGCCAGAGTCCGAACGCCTGCCGCGTGCCGAGGGAGATCATCAGGATCAGCCCGCCGCACAGCAGAACGGCGGCGGGGGTGCGCCAGCGGCCCGGTTCCAGAACTTGCTCCTCGTATCCGAGCGCACCAGTCTATCAGTCCTGTATTCTTCGCGATCACGGGAGACCGCATGCGCCAGGCCGGCGTGTTATGCCTCACCTTCGACAACATGGGGCGCGCGCGCGAAATCGGCGAAGGCCGCGCGGCGGCGCCGGATGCTGCCTCGCCCGATCTCGCGGTCGGCTATCCGCGGCTGCTCGCGCTGCTCGATGAGCTGGGCTTGCACGGCACCTTCTTCATCGAGGGCTGGAACGCCTTGCATCATCCCGAGCGGGTCGAGGAGCTCGCCGCACGCGGACACGAAGTCGGCCTGCACGGCTGGGTGCACGAGCGCTTCGCTAGCCTGGACCGCCGAAGCGCCGAGCAGGTGCTCCACGACGGTACGGCGGCGCTCGCGCGCCTGGGCCTGCGCCCGGCCGGGTTTCGCGCGCCGGGTGGGCTGCGCGGCGCGCATGCGGTTCCGTTGCTGCAGTCCCTCGGCTTTCGCTACGACAGCAGCTCCGGCGGACCGAACGAGCGCTCGACGCAGCCCGCGCCGCTGGCCGCGGGACTCGCGCACATCCCGTGGCGCGAAGAGATGGTCGACTCGATCCAGTACCTGCGCCATCCCGAGCGGCCGCGCACGCCTGCCGAGCTGCGCGCAACCTGGCTCGAGGAGCTTGATCGCGCCGCCGCGGCCGGCAGCACGCTCACCGTAGTCATCCACGCCTTCGTCAGCGGCGTGCATGACGAGCGCTTCGCCGTCGTGCGCGACTTCCTGACCCGGGCGCGCCGCCGCGGCGACCTGGATATCACTACCGCCGGCGCCCTCGCCGAGCGCGTGCTCGCTGCAGACAACCCACGGAGGAGTGCATGCTCAAGCTGATCCTTTGCGCCGTTCTCGCCGTCGTATCCGGCGCCGTGCAGGCCCAGGCGTGGCCGGCGAAGCCGGTGCGCCTGGTGGTGGCTTTCGCTCCCGGCGGCTCGCTCGACTTCGTCACCCGCATCGTCGCCGAGCGCCTGTCGCAGGACCTCGGCCAGCAATTCGTGGTGGAGAACCGCGCCGGGGCCAACGGCAACGTCGGGGCCGAGTACGTGACCCGCCAGGCGCCCGATGGCTACGTGGTGCTGTCTTCGGCCGACGCGCTGCTCTCCAGCGCGCATGTCTACAAGCTTTCGTACGATCCGCTGAAGGACCTGGTGCCGGTAGTGCAGTTCACGCGCCAGCCGCTGGTGCTCGCGGTGCATCCGTCGCTCGGCGTGAGCACCGTGGCCGAGCTCGTCGCAGCCGCAAAGAAGTCGCCGGGCATGGGCTACGCCACTTCGGGCTCGGGGTCGGGGCAGCACATGGTGGGCGAATGGCTCGCCAAGCTCGCCGGCGTGCAGCTCACCCACGTGCCCTACAAGGGCGGCGGCCAGGCCATCACCGACCTGGTGGGCGGCCAGGTAAAGATCGGCTCGCTCGGCTCGACGCCGGTAATGCCGCACTACAAGGCGGGCAAGCTCAGGATCATTGCGCAAACCACCGCGTCCCGCGCGCCTTCGCTGCCGGAGGTGCCGACCTACCGCGAGCAGGGCCTGGCGATCGAGCTCGACCAATGGCTCGGGCTGCTGGTGCCGGCGGGCACGCCGGCCGAGGTGATCAAGCGCCTGAACGCCGCCACGGCGAAGGTGCTGGAGCAGCCGGCCGTGCGCGAGCGCTTTGCGCCGCAAGGGCTCGAGGCGGTCGGCGGTTCGGCCGAAGCCTTCGCGCGCCTTTACCGCGCCGACTACGAGAAGTACGGCCGGCTGGTGAAGGAGCTCGCCATCACGGTCAACTGAGCCAGCCGTTCTCGGTGATGTCGAACGCGACCCCTTCGGGGTCGTGGTACTTCACCTCGTAGAACCCTGTGCCGTCGACCGGTTCGCCCATCCAGTGCTTGCCGCCGGCGGCTTCGATGGAGGCACGCGCCTGCGCCACGTCGTCCACCACGAAGCCGAAGTGGTGCACGCCGACGAAGTCGCAGCCACGCTCGCCGGCGTACTCCTCGGACTTGTAGCGCAGGAAAGCGATGTTCACCACGCCGTCGCTCAGGTACACGCCCTGCGCGCCGGCCCAGTCGGTCTCGCCGACGCGCTTGAGGCCGAAGGCTTTCATGTAGAACGCCGCCGCCTTCTCCGGGTCGGGCACGGTAATGGCGATGTGCCTGAGCTTGGCCATGGCGCTAGCGCTTGAGCTGCCGGTCGAAGAACTCCACGGTGCGCTTCCAGGCCAGCTCCGCCGCCTGCGGGTTGTACTCGAGCGGCGGCAGCTTGCGCTCGTTCGCTTCCTCGTTGGCGAAGGCGTGCTTCGCCTGGTAGCGGTGGAACTCGAACTTCGCGTTGCCGGCTTTCAGCTTCTTCTCCAGCTCGTCGACCTTGTCGATGGTGAAGAACTGGTCCTCGGTGGCGAAGTGACCGAGGAGCGGCGCCTTGATCTTCGAAGCGTCGATGTACTCGAGCGGCGGAAAGCCGTACCAGGGGACGCAGGCGTCGGCTTCCGGCACGTTCACCGCGGCGAGGAGCGTCAGCGCCCCGCCCATACAGAAGCCGGTGACGCCAGCCTTGGCGCTGCCGGAAGCTTTGAGATGCTGCACCGCGCCGCGTACGTCCTGGCCGGCGGCGTCGCCGAAGTTGAGGCCGCTCATCAGGTGCTCGGCTTCCTTCGCGTCGAGCGTGCTTTTGCCGCGATAGAGGTCCGGCACCAGCGCGCGGTAGCCCGCCTTGGCGAAGCGCTCGGCCACGCCCTTGATCTGGTCGTTGAGGCCCCACCATTCCTGGATCACCACGATTCCCGGCGCCTTCGCGCCTTGCGCCGGTTCCGCGAGATAGCCGTCGACGCTTTTGCCGTCCGGCCGCTTGAAGCTCACCATTTTGCCCATGTCGCCTCCGTTGGAGAGGAGGGCAATCTTAGGGCAACCACCTCAGGCGGGAGAAGGCTTCCTCATCGTCCCAGGGGATTGGGGCTCGTGAAACATAGGCCGTCTCCCACGGGTGGCCCAGCACGGGCGCAATACGCGGGCGCTCGCTGCGCAGCCCGGCGTGGAACATCGCCATGTGGCGCGCCTCGGTGCCGTCAAGCCGCAGGCTGAAGCCGAAGTAGGTCCCGCCGTCCCCGGTCAGCACGCGCGTCACCAGCGCCTCCTGGCCCGAGGCGAGCCGCATCGAATGCGTATGGACGAAGCTCGCCTCCATCGCGCCATTCTAGGATCAACTCTTCCAGGGAAGGGCGAGCGGCGCGCCGTCGGGGAGGAAGGTGCCAACCGGCGAGCGCGAGAACGCGGCGACGGTCCGCATCGTCGTGGCGCCGGTATTGAAGATCTGGTGCGGCCGGTTGGGCGGCAGCACGAGCGTGGTGTCCGGGCCGAAAGCGATGACCTCGCCGTCCAGGTGCAGCTCGCCGCTGCCCTCGAGCACCAGCACCACTTCCTCGCAGTCGTGCTGGTGCGGCGGCGTCGCGCTGCCGGGCGCCATGGATTGGCGCCACAGCGACAAGCCGCTCAAACCCTGCGCGCCGCCGGCGAGGGTGAGGTGCTCGATGCCGGGAAGCGAGGCGCCGGCGCGGCCGGCATTCTCGAGGACGTTTTGCATGGCGATTCTCCGTGCGGGTTGAGGACCGGCGCAGTATCGGCGCGCTGGACTCGCGAGGGAAGAGCAACAACAATCACGACATCGTGGACAGAAAGTCGGCAATGGCGGGCTCGAGCGTGCGGCTGCTGCAGGCCTTCGCCGAGGCCGCGCGGCAGCGCAGCTTCGCCAGGGCCGCCCGCGAGCTCGGCCTGTCGCCTTCCGCGGTGGCGAAAAGCGTGCTGCGGCTGGAGCAGCAGCTGCGCCTGCGCCTGTTCCAGCGCACCACGCGGCGCGTCGCGCTCACGCAGGAAGGCGAGCAGTTCTACGCGCGCTGCCGCCGGGTGCTCGACGAGCTCTCAGAGCTGTCGCTCGCTGCGGCCGAGGCCTCCCGCGCCCCGGCGGGCACGCTGCGCATCGACGTGCCGATAACCTACGGCAAGAAGGTCATCGTGCCGCTCGCCGCGCGCCTTGCGGCGCGCTATCCGGCCCTGCGCCTCGAGCTGCGCCTGTCGGACCAGTTCGTGGACGTCATCGGCTCGGGCGTGGACGCGGTGGTGCGGGTCGGCGAGATCGCCGACACGCGCCTGGTGGCGCGCCGCATCGGCCAGCAGCAGCTCGCCGTCTACGGCGCGCCCGAATACCTCGGGCGCAAGGGC
>Ga0247829_10000116_pt1 | contig 23215 bp, 24 predicted proteins | sample 12C_Control_Day4_FD_207765 | JGI IMG/M metagenome (GOLD analysis project Ga0247829, IMG submission 207765) | Soil microbial communities from agricultural site in Penn Yan, New York, United States - 12C_Control_Day4 | ecosystem: Environmental > Terrestrial > Soil > Agricultural land | place... | reverse complement strand
GCGTCGTCGTGCGGCTCGGCAAGGAGAGCAGCGTGCCGACGCCGTCGCACACGTTCATCACCCAGGCGCTCGCGCCCTTCGCCAACGGCAAGCCGCAGGTTTGATGCGTGGCTTGTGCGGGGGCTGACGAAGAGCGATATGAATCGGCTATAGTCGTACGACGCGGGGGCGCGGCAACGGAGCAAGCGGCCTGATGGCCCTGACGACGGAAGAGATCGAGCGCTACAAGCGTCACCTGGTGCTGCGCGAGGTCGGCGGCCAGGGCCAGCAGAAGCTCAAGGCCGCGAAGGTGCTCGTGATCGGCGCGGGTGGGCTCGGCTCGCCGATGCTGATGTATCTGGCCGCCGCCGGCGTCGGCACCATCGGCATCGTCGACGACGACCGCGTATCGCTCGATAACCTGCAGCGCCAGATCGTGCACGACACGCCGCACGTCGGCGCCCCCAAGGTGGCAAGCGCCGCCGAGATGATCGGGCGGCTCAACCCGCACGTGCGCGTCGAGGCCCATGACTTGCGGATCGATGCCGGCAACGCGCTCGACCTCATCGCCCGCTACGACATCGTCGCCGACGGCTCCGACAACTTCGCCACCCGCTATCTCGTCAGCGATGCCTGCTACCTCGCCGGGCGGTCGCTGGTGTTTGCCGCCGTCGGCCCGTTCGACGGCTACCTCACGACCTTCAAGCCGCACGAGAAGGGCCCCGACGGCGAGCCTTATCCCTCCTACCGCTGCGTGTTCCCCGAGCCGCCGCCGCCCGGCACCGTCGCCAACTGCGCCGAGGTCGGCGTGCTCGGTGCGGCCGTCGGCGTCGTCGGAACGCTGCAGGCGGCCGAGGTGCTGAAGGAGATCGTGGGGTACGGGGAGAGCCTTGCCGGCCGGCTGCTGCTCTACGATGCGCGGGCGACGCGGTTCACCGAGATCAAGATCACCTGGGACCCGGCCAATCCGCTCTCGGGGCAGACACCCAGCATCCGCGATCTGTCGATCCATGCGGGCGCCCAGCAGGGCGAAGTGTGTGCCGCCTGAGAGGCGGAGGGAGGCGGGGGGACATGGCGATCCGCGGTATCCTGTTCGACAAAGACGGCACGGTCATCGACTACTGGCGCACGTGGGTGCCGATCAACCGCGAGGCGGCGCTCTATGCCGCCGGCGGCGACAGGGCCGTTGCCGACGAGCTGCTGCGGCTCGGCGGCCACGACCCCGCCACCGATCGCGTCACGCCGGGCTCGGCCCTGGCTGTGGGCGACTTCAGCGACATCGCCGAGGCGTTCGCCGCGCATCCGCAGGTCGCGCCCGCGGGCCGGCTGGTTGTCGGCATCGAGCGCATCTTCTGCTCCGGCGGCGCCAAGCACTCGGCGCTGATCGAGGGCGCGCGCACAACGCTGGTCGAGCTCAAGCGGCGCGGCCTGCGCATCGGCTTGGCCACCAACGACTCCGCGGGCGGCCTGCAGGCCTCGCTCGCCGACCACGATGTCCTCGACCTTTTCGAGTATGCCGTTGGCTGCGACTCCGGTCTCGGCTCCAAGCCCGATCCGCGCATGGTCTTCGGCTTCTGCGGTGCGGTGGGGCTGGAGGCGCGCGAGGTGGCCGTGGTCGGCGATGCCGTGCACGACCTTGCGATGGGGCGCGCGGCGGGCGTCGGCCTCAATGTTGGCGTGCTGTCGGGGACCAGCGAGCGCGAGGACCTCGAGGACTTCGCCGACCTGATCCTCGCCAGCATCAACGACCTGCCGGCGCGGCCCGAGTTCGCAGGGCGTGCGTGAGCCTGGCCGAGCGCACCAATGACCCAACGCTTGCGTGTCCTTGCCCGGTTCGCCGGTCCCAGCGGCGAGATCGCCGTCATGGAGGATACGCGCACCGGCGAGCGCCTCTATCAGGAGGGCGGGGTCAGTCAGAGCAGCGTGCTCGCGGGCGGCGAGACCGGCGTTGAGTACATCCGCCTGATGGCCGCACTGCTCGAAGGCGCCGACAGCGCCCTGCTGCTGGGCTGCGGCGGCGGTGCGCTCGCCACCATGCTGCAGCGCCGGGGCAGCCGGGTCACCGTCGTCGACGTCAATCCGGTGAGCTTTCAGCTCGCCCGCACGTTCTTCTGGATGCCGAATGGCATCGAGTGCGTCACGGCCGACATGCGCCCCTACCTGCGGCGCCAGACGCGGACCTGGGACGCCGTCGGGATCGATGTCGGCGGTCCCTGCTTCTCCTACGAGGAGGTGCTGCAGCCCTCCACCATCGCGCGCGTGCGCCGCGCCGTGCGCCCGGGGGGACGCATCGCCGTCAACATCTCCTGCGAGGAGGCCGACGATCCCATGCCCGGCCGTATTGCCGAGCGGCTCAAGGCCGAAGGACTGGACGTCTGGGTATTCATGGAGCAGTCGACCTCGGTCGAGCTCAACGCGATCATCCTGGCGTCAACGCGCAGGGAAACGCCGGCCGCGCTCACCAAGGTTGCCGGGGACGGCTGGTCGGTTGCGCAACTTGCCCGATAGCGCAACGCAACCTACGCCCGCCGCCGGATGCGCCAGACGAAGGCATCGTCTCCCCAATCCAGCCGGGAGAGCACCTCCAGCGCCAGGAAGCGGTCGTGCACGGCAAGCGCGCCTTCGATGAGGCCGTTCCACGCCTCGAACACGGCCGGCGATACCGGCTCCAGCCCGCGCATCAGCCGCCATCCGGCTCGCCGCACCAGCATGGCGTCGCCTTGGGTTGCGGCCTGCGCCTCGTCGCCCTCCCCGGCAGCGAGCCGCATCATGTAGGTGGCGAACGCCTCGGGACCGCCCGGCGCCACGCCGAGCAGCGCCGCCGTCTCCTTGTAGAGCTGCGCGCCGACCAGCCGGCCCGTGATGCGGCCGAGATGGCCCGCCTCGGCCGGCCCGAAGATCTCGGCGAGCCGCGGCAGACCTGAGCGGACGTATTCCATGGCGTAGTTGCGCTCGGCCTTGGCGAGGCGCTCGGCCGGCCAGTCGGCGGCCGGCAGACGCGGCGCCGCGGCCGGATCGAAGGGCGGGGGCAGCTCGCCGGGCCGGTACTGCAGGCGCTCCTCGGGGCCGAGCTCGTGGTCATGCTCCAGGAAATAGCCGGACAGCCCGTGCTGGCCATCGGTCGTCTGCGCCGTGCACACGAAGCCGAGCCTGGGGTTGCCGAGCGACACCCCGTTCTGCGCGTACCAGCCGCGCAGGAACGCGCGCGACACCTCGCTCGGCACGCCGCAGATGCTGGCGCCTGGATAGATCCAGCGCGGCGGCACGAAGTTGACCCACGCCTTGCGGTCGCTCTCGCGCATGAACTCGACGGTGACGCCGCCGACGCTGTTGGAGAGGTAGTGGTAGGCCGCACAGGCGACCGCATCGGGCATGCCGCGCAGGCCCAGCTTGTCGAAGCTCGACAGGAACTTCTCGTGATGCTGGTGGCGGAAGACGCGGAATATCCATTCGGCGGCATCGGCGGCGCTGCGGCGCGTGACGAGCGTGAGGATCAGTCCGGTGAAGTAGGCGTGATAGAGCTCCGCCGCGGCCTTCATGGCGCGGGTGTCGTCAGCGACTCTTGGGGTTTTGCTCGCCTCGATCATACGGTCCGCCCTTGACAGGGGCAAAATCCTCGGGCTTGTCCCGAGGACCCAGCCCACAGCATACTCCGCACGTTCGAGGCGTACGAGGCATGCGCAGCTACTGGACCTACATTCTCGCCAGCAAGCCTAGGGGTACGCTCTACATCGGCGTCACCAATGGCTTGCCGACGCGAGTTGAGCAACACCGCGCCGGCAAGGGTTCCGTGTTCACGCGCAAATATGGCGTGCATCAGCTTGTCTGGTTCGAGGAATTCGCCGACATCGGCCAGGCCATCCAGCGCGAGAAAACCCTCAAGCACTATGTCCGCGCTTGGAAGATCAACCTGATCGAGCGCGCGAATAATCCGCACTGGGTCGATCTCTATCCGATGCTACCGGGTGTTGCGCCTGTTCCGAGGCTTGATGCTCGCGGAGGGGTGGGTCCTCGGGACAAGCCCGAGGATGACCGTGGAACGGCAACGTGACGAACAACACGGTAGGCGGAGCAATGCAGGAGCGCACCGAAATGTACGACGACCTGCCCATCGTCGATGCCCATCATCATCTCTGGGACCTCGAAGGCCCGATCCGTTATCCCTGGCTCAGTCACGCCGACCCGCATCATTCCTACATGGGCGACAACTCCTCGCTGCGCCGCTCCTACCTGCCCGACGAGTATCGGCGCGACACCGCGTTGCACAACGTGGTGGCGACGGTGCATATCGAGGCCGAGTGCGACCGCAGCCAGCAGGTGGCGGAGACCCGCTGGCTGACCGGGATCGCCGAGCGCCACAGCATGCCCAACGCCATCGTCGCCCACGCCTGGATCGACGAGCCCAACTCCGAGGAGATCATCGCGCAGCAGAAACAGTTCCCGCTCGTGCGCGGCATCCGCACCAAGCCCATCATCTCCGACGGGCCCGACACGAGCGTGCGCGGGCGCCCACGCAGCATGCAGGACCCGAAGTGGCGCAAGGGCCTGGCGCTGCTCGAGAAGCACGACCTGTCGTGGGACCTGCGCGTGGTATGGTGGCATCTCGAGGAGGCGGCCGAAGTGGTGCGGGAGCATCCGGGCCTGCGCACCGTGCTCAACCACACCGGCTATCCGCTCGACCGCTCGCCGGAGGCGCTGAAGATATGGCGCAGCGGCATGGAGGCGCTGGCCGCCTGCCCGAACGTGGCCTGCAAGATCTCGGGCCTCACGGTCAAAGATGAGCCCTGGACGCTCGCCGCCAACAAGCCGCTGATCCTCGACGCCATCCGCATCTTCGGCGTGGAGCGATGCATGTTCGCGTCCAACTTCCCGGTCGACGGTCTCAAGGGGAGCTGGGACTACCTGATGAGGCAGTTCAAGCGCGCGGTTGCAGACTACCCGCTGGCCGACCGCCGCAAGTTGTTCGCCGACAATGCGGTCAGGTTCTACCGCATCGATCTCGGCAAGCTCGCGGCTCGCGGTCAGGCTGCCCTGAGCGGAAAGCCGAGCAGCGCCCAGTAGGGCAGCGTGAGGAGCGCCACGACCATTGTCAGCGCGAGCATGGTCAGGCCCAGCTTCAGGACGTCGGCGCGGTCGAAGTAGCCGCTCTCGTAAGCCATCAGGTTCGACGCCGTCTGCACCGGATAGAGGATCACGGCGTCCACGGTGATCGTGAGCACGAGGCCCGTCACGACAGGGTTGAGGCCACTGCTCGCCGCGATCGTGGCGTTGATGGGCAGCAGCAGGGCGACGCACGCGGCCAGGTTGGTGATCGCCAGGTGCACGATCACGACGGCGAGGATCAGGCCGACGACCAAGGCGTGCGGGAGGGCCGCGAGGCCGGACAGAGGGGCGAGCAGGAGGCTGCCGAGCCAGCCTGCTGCGCCGGATCTCGCCATGAGGGTCGCAAGGGAAAGCGACGTCCCGACGGTCAGGATGAGCCCCCATGACAATCGTTGCTCGAACGTCTTCCAGCTGATCACGCCGATGCCCGGTGACAGCAGCAGGGCGCCGCCCAGCAGTGCGGGAATGGCGGGCGAAAGATGGTGGACCCCGTCCGTGAACCAGAGAACGGCCGTGAGTGCCAGCACGGCCAGGGTGCGCTTCTCGGTTGCGGAGAATGGCTGGCGCGCGGGTGGGGAATCGACGTGAGGCTCGCCACGCTCAAACCGCCCGACGAGCAGCCTGAGGGCGACGGCGCCGCCGGCCAATAGCGCGTAGTAGGGCACCGACATCAGCGCGAACCAGCCGAGCCAGGAGAAGCCACCGATCAGCGTCGCCGCCGTTATCGAGGTGATCCCGCCCGTCAGCAGCGCGGAGGACGCGAGCGGATTGAGCATCCCCAGCGCCAGCATCACCGCGCGCCCGCAGCGCGTCGCCTTGCCGAGTCCCATGGCGGCGAGCGCGTCGCGGTAGGCCGGGATCAGGATGGCGTTGCGCGTGATGGCGGACGGGATGAGCAGCGCGAGCAACGGGAACCCGGCGATGAGCTGCATGTAGAGCCGCCTCGGATCGCCCCGCGCGCTCCGGGTCAGGAAGCGGGCGGCGCGCTCGGCAAGCCCGCTGGTTTCCACCGCCGCGCCGATCGCCACGGCGCCGATCAGGAACAGCGTCACGTCGCCCGCAAAGCCGCCGGCGATGTCGGGTACGCGAAGCCCCGGACAGAGTCCCAGAAGCACGAGGACGATGATGGCCGTCAGTCCGAGCGGGATGACCTCGGACACCCAGAGCACAGTGCCGGCGAACGCGGCACCGAGGACGGATTGGCCGAGCTCCGTCAATCCGGCCAACGGAGGCGCGAGACGCGCGAGCGCAAAACCGGCCAACGCGAGCAGACCCCAAATTGCCGCCGTTGCGGAGCTTTTTGCATGCGACATCGAGAAGGCCTCGAGTGGATCCTCGATGCGGACACCAGCTCCAGCCTGCGCTTGACAAGCGATCGTTTGTCCGCGTCACATGAGAAAAAATCATATGGTCGGAGAAAGACCGTGCGCCGACTGCCCCCGCTCAAGGCCTTGCCCGCGTTCGAGCTCGCCGCCGAGAGCCTGAGCATCAGTGCGGCCGCGCAGGAGCTGCACCTGACCCATGGTGCAGTCAGCCGCCAGATCAAGGCGCTGGAGGACCATCTCGGCGCGCCGCTGTTCCGCCGCTTCAACCGGCGCATCGAGCTCACCGCCGCCGGCGCAGCGTTCCTGCCGCACGTACGTCAGGCCCTGCAGGTCCTGTAGACATCGGCGGCCGAGGTCGCTGCGCGAACCAGGCAGGGGCCGCTCGTGGTCTCCTGCCTCGCCACCTTCATGATGCGCTGGCTGATCCCGCGGCTCTATGCCTTCAACGCCGCCAACCCCGGGATCGAGGTGCGGCTTTCCGCGTCCCATGCCCCGCCCGATTTCGGCGCCGGCGGCATCGACGTCGCAATCCGGCTGGGCAAGCCGCCGTGGCCGAGCGGCGTCGTTGGGCGTCCATTCCTTGCCGACCGCGTCGGCCCGGTCGTGGCCCCTGCCCTGCTCCAGGGTCGACGCATCAGGCGACCCGCCGACCTCCAGCGGCTGGGCCTGCTGCATGCGGAGACGAGACCCGGAGCCTGGGCGCAGTGGTTGGCGATGATGGGTGCCGAGGACTTCGACGCGACCAAAGGGGCGCGGTTCGAGCACATGTATTTCCTGATGGAGGCCGCGGCGAGCGGGCTCGGCGTCGCCATCGGCTCCTATCCGCTGGTGGAGCAGGACCTCGAGAGCGGGCGGCTCGTCGCTCCCTTTGGCTTCGTGCCGAGCGGCAGCTCCTATTGCCTCTTGCGCCCGCGGCTCGGATCGGATGTCGCCAAGAGTTCGGCCTTCCTGGCCTGGATATCGGCGCAGGCGAAGACCAATACTTGACGGAGTCAAATAATTATTTGACCATGCTCCCAACCGGGAGTCCCACGCATGCCGAAGGTCGCCGCAGCCGACGCCGATGGCTTGGTCGCCAGCGTGCGCGCCTTCAACCGCTTCTACACGCGACAGCTCGGCGTCCTCGATGAGAGCGTGCTTGCGAGCGGCCTGTCGCTCACCGAGATGCGCGTGCTTTACGAGCTTGCCCACCGCGACGGCGCCACGGCAACCGGGCTCGGGCGCGACCTCGGCCTCGATGCCGGCTATCTGAGCCGCCTACTGTCGAAATTCGAGGCGCGCCGGTGGCTCAAGCGATCGCCGGCACCCGGGGATGCGCGCCAGTCCCTGCTTGTCCTGACACCGAGCGGGCGCAAGGCCTTCGCCCCCATCGAGAAGGCTGCTTGCGAGCAGATCGCCACCTGGCTCGAGGCGCTGCCGCCGCCGCAGCGCGACAGGCTCGTCAAGTCGATGGAGACGGTGCAGCGGCTGCTTGGAGGGCTGCCCGAGGCCAAGGTTGCCTACGTGCTGCGCGATCTGCGCCCGGGCGACCTCGGCTGGATCGTGCATCGCCAAAGCCTGCTCTACCACCAGGAGTACGGATGGGACGAGACCTTCGATGCGCTCGTCGCCGAGATCGCGGGCGGTTTCGTCAAGCGCTTCGATGCGAAGCGGGAGCGCTGCTGGGTGGCGGAGCGGGAAGGCGAGGTGGTGGGGAGCGCGTTCCTCGTGCGCGCTTCCGACAGGGTCGCCAAGCTGCGGCTGCTCTACGTGGAGTCCTCGGCGCGCGGACTAGGCATCGGCAGCCGGCTGGTCGAGGAATGCGTCAGCTTCGCCCGCGCCAAGGGCTATCGCACGCTCACGTTGTGGACCAACGACATCCTCGTCTCGGCGCGCAAGATCTATCAGGCTGCGGGCTTCCGACTCGTGAAAGAAGAGCGCCACCACTCCTTCGGCAAGGACCTCGTCGGCCAGAACTGGGACCTTGCCCTGTGAGATTGCACACCTAGCCGCGGGGTCCCGGATCGTCGCTGTGCGACGTCCGGGATGACAGCCAGCGGCCGTGGTTGCCCTAGTTGCGGAAGAAGCCTTCGACCTCGGAGTGCGCCCAGTCCAGCGTCTTGGCCATGGGCTCGCCCTTCGCCATCCGCAGCACCATCTTCGGCACGATGCCCTGCGTGTAGATCTGGTGGGCCACCGACGGCGGGGCCGGCGCGCACGGAATGATCGGCACCAGGTCGCCCTTGGCGGGATAGTGCGAGATCGTGCCCTTGGGCGGCCCGACCTCCTCCCAGGTCTTGAAGTCGTTGAACTTGGTGTAGGGCGGCAGGTCGTAGCCGTCGCACGCAGCAACGAGCTTCTCGGCCGCCTCGCGGGTGGAGACGTAGGCCAGCAGGCTCTTGGCCGCCGACTTGTTCTTGGAGAAGTTCCACAGACCCTGGAAGCGCGGCAACACAGACACGTACCGGCCTTTGGGTCCCTTCGGCATGCCGTGTGTCCAGAGCTTCTCGGCCACCTGCGGCGCGTCGCGCTTGGCCACGGCCCACGCGCTCGGCGGGTTGAAGATCAGCGCCGACTTGCCGGCGACCAGCGCCTTGTTGTTGGAGGCGTTGTCCCAGGCGCCGACGTCGGGCGGGAGGAACTGGTTGAGCTTCACCAGATACTCGAGAGCCTGGCGCACGGGGTCCGACTTCACGGTGATGTTGCCCTTGGCGTCGACCACCTCGGCACCGTAGGCGCGGAAGAATGCGCCCAGCCACTCCACGCTGTCAGTGGTGACGCCGAGCGGGAGGCCGAACGGGTAGCCGGCCTTGTGGCATTTTTCCGCCGCCGTCATGAAGGCATCCCAGGTCCAGGCATCCGCCGCCTTGGTGGGGCTGCGCACCTGCCGGGTACATGCCGAGGATGTCGATGCCGGCGTGCTCCTTCATCATGTCGAAACGGCTGCAGCAGGTGAGGAACAGCGTGCCGCGAATGCCCGGCACCGCCAGCCACTGGCCCTTGGGCTTGGCCAGGTACTCGTACTCCGGGCCGACCCCACCGTTGCGTGGGAGCACCTCCTTCATCACATCGTCGACGGGCTCGAGCGAGTTCGCGTACTGGTTCGGCTCCCAGGCCGAGAAGTCCATGATGTCGTGGCCGGACTTGGCAAGCGCCTCGGCGGCAATCGTGAGGTAGAGCTTGTTGCCCTGGGTGGAGAGGTAGTCGATCTTGATCTCGACCTTCTCCTTCTGCGCCCAGGCCTCGCAGATCTCGGTCATCGCCTTGTTGGCGCCGGGCACCCAGTGGTCCCAAAGCCCCAACGACAGACTGCCGGCCGCGCCGGCGGTGTGGACGAAAGGCGCGGCGACGGTCGTCGCCGATGCGGCGGCCGTCGTGGCAATGAAGCGGCGACGCGTGAGCTGTCTTCTCTGCATTCCTTGTTTCCTCCGCATTCGGGTGCAGGCAGCCAACGGACTGCAAAATCAATTGGCCAGCCGACTAGCAGCCAAGCATTCTGCCTATGCCGCCAAGGCGAAAGCCTGCACCCGAGATGCTCCGGGCGCAAGGATTGCCAGGCCCTCAGGTTCGGCGTCCCGGTAGCATCAGTCTGTGCCCGGCGGCGTCGATGGGCTGTCATGGGCCTGTTACGCAAATATTCCTATAGGGTTAGGAGTATGGCTGACAGGAAATGGGGGCTGCCATGAGGTCCATGCGTTCGCTGGTCTTGGCCGCAGGCGCGGCAATCGCATGCGCGCTTCCGGTGAGCGCGCAGACGATCTACCCGATCTCGCGGGCGGAGATCCTCGCGGGCTCCAAGTTCGATCTCAAGGTCGAGTTCGACGGTGCGCCGGCCGCCGCCGATATCAAGGTCGCGATCAACGGGCGCGACGCGGCCCAGGTGCTCGGCAAGAGTGCGATCGTGGACGCCAAGGAGGAAGGCCAGGACCACACCGCCTACTGGATCCGAGGCATCTCCCTCTCGCAGCCCGGCACCTACCAGGTGACGGCTTCCGCAGGTGGCAAGTCGCAAAGCGTCACGTGGGAGGTCTACGGCACGCCGGCGCGCAAGGCGCGCAATGTCATCCTGTTCGTCGGCGATGGCTTGTCGATGGCGCACCGCACGGCGGCCCGCATGCTCTCGAAGGGGATGGTGGAAGGTCGATTCGGCGGCGAGCTTGCCATCGACGACATGCCGCACATGGCGCTTGTGTCGACCGCCGGCACGGACTCGATCGTGACGGACTCGGCCAACTCCATGAGCGCCTACACGACCGGCCACAAGTCGTGCGTCAACGCCATGGGGGTCTATTGCGCGCGCAACAAGAGCGGGCTCGGACATCCCAAGGTCGAGACCGTCGCCGAGCTGGCCAAGCGCCGCAACGGCGGCATGGCCGTCGGCGTCGTGACCAACACCGAGATCGAGGACGCCACGCCCGCTGGCATGGTGGCGCATGTGCGCCGGCGCAGCGACTACGACGACATCGTGCGCATGTTCTTCGAGGTGAAGCCCGACGTGATGATGGGCGGCGGCTCGGCCTACTTCCTGCCGAAGTCGGATCCGGCCGGCAAGCGCAAGGACGAGGAGAACTACCTCGAGAAGTTCAAGGCGGCCGGGTATCGCTTTGCGGCCACCGCTACCGAGATGAAGGCTGCGGCCGCCGAGCAGGGCACGCAACGCCTGCTGGGCCTCTTCCATCCAGGCAACCTCGACGGCGCGCTCGATCGCAAGCTGCTGAAGAAGGGTACGGTTTCCAGATATCCCGATCAGCCCGACCTTGCCGATCAGACGCAGGCTGCAATCGACATCCTGAGCCGGGGCGCGAACGGGTTCGTGCTGATGGTGGAGTCCGGCATGATCGACAAGTATTCCCACGCGCTCGACTGGGAGCGGGCGGTCTTCGACACGATCATGCTCGACAACGCCGTGGCAGTGGCCAAGCGCTTCGCGGCCCAGCGCGACGACACGCTGATTGTCGTCGTTGGCGACCACACGCATCCCGTCAGCATCATCGGCACCTACGATGACACGCGGCCCGGCGAGCGCCTGCGCGACAAGCTCGGCGTCTACAACAACGCGGGGTTCCCCAACTATCCTGCCGCCGGCCCCGATGGCTATCCGGCCTCGATCGACGTGACGCGGCGGCTGGCGTTCGTGTTCGCGGGTTTTCCCGACCATTGCGCCTCGGGCAAACCCTACCTTGGCGGGCCGTTCCGGCCGACCGAGAGCAAGAGAACAAGGCCGTCGCCAACGAGGTGTTCTGCACGCCGGAGGCCACGCGCATGCAGGGCAACCTGCCCTTCACCCAGCCGCAAGGGGTGCATTCCGCCGACGACGTGGTGCTGACCGCCATGGGGCAGGGAGCGGAACTCTACAGAGGACGCCTCGACAATACCCGCGTCTTCCGTGTGATCGCCACTGCCCTCGGTCTTGCCAACAGCGATTGAGCGGTGTGCTCGATCTTGCGGCAGTTGGGCCGGTCCAGCGCCGGTATTTGTTGCCGATGGGGTCGAAGGCGATCTGGACGACCTTCAGGTCCGGGCCGTTGATCGCCCCGGCAAACTCTGCTCTGCTGCGTCCAGCAGGGAGCATTCCATGGACCTCATCTTGCGCAATGCCCGCGTGCTCGGCAGCGAGGGCACGGCGACCGACATCGGCATCGACAAGGGCCGCATCGCCGCCATTCAACCCGATCTCGCCGCAACGGGCGAGACCCTCGACCTGGGCGGCCGCCTTGTCGCGCCCGGCCTGATCGAGACCCATATCCACCTCGACAAGTCGCGCATCCTCGGCCGCTGCAAGGCCGAGAAGGGCGACCTCGAGGAGGCGATCGGCGAGGTCGCCAAGCAGAAGAAGTCGTTCACGCCCGAGGACGTCTACGCCCGCGCCAAGGCAACGCTGGAGCGGGCCATCCTCAACGGCACCACCCACATGCGCACCCACCTCGAGGTGGACCCTGGCATCGGCCTGCGCGGGCTCGAAGGCGTGCGCCCGCTGATCGATGAGTACAAGTGGGCCATCGACCTGGAGATCTGCATCTTCCCGCAGGAGGGCCTGCTCAACAATCCGGGCACCGACGAGCTGATGGTCGAGGCGCTGAAGAGCGGGGGCAAGGTGGTCGGCGCCGCGCCCTACACCGACTCGAGCCCGCACGGCCAGATCGACCGCATCTTTGCCATCGCCCGCGAGTTCGACATCGACATCGACATGCACCTCGACTTCGCGCCGAACCCGGACGATCTCGACCTCGTCTACGTCTGCGAGCTCACCGAGCGCTTCAAGTGGGGCGGGCGCGTCGCCATTGGCCACGTCACCAAGCTCTCGACCGCCCCTCCCGATCTCCTGGCCAAGTGCGCCAAGCGCATGGCGGACGCCGGGGTTGCCCTCACCGTGCTCCCCTCGACCGACCTCTACCTGATGGGCCGGCACATGAACCACAGCGTCATGCGCGGCGTCACCGAGGCGCACAAGCTTCTCCATCACGGCGTCAACTGCTCGCTGTCCACCAACAACGTGCTCAATCCGTTCACGCCGTTCGGCGACTGCTCGCTCGTGCGCATGGCCAACATCTACGCCAACATCGCGCAGGTTGGCTCGCAGCGCGACACGCGCGAGTGCTTCAACATGATCACGACACGCTCCGCGCGGCTCTTGAACCTGAAGGATTACGGGCTCGAGGTCGGCAAATCGGCCGATCTCGCCGTGCTCGATGCCGAGAGCCCGGAGCAGGCCGTGGCCGAGCTCTCGCCCGTGCTCTACGCCTTCAAGCGTGGCCGCCGCACCGTCACCCGCACGCCCGCCCAGCTGCATCGGCCGGCCTGACGAGACGCAAGTCCGCTATCTGACGGGACGTCTACTGTTTTTTTCAGGCATGCCAGACAAGAGCGGGGCATGCGACTTTGCTACGAGGCGATTGCGACTTCGTGCCAACTAACCCTTGGCTGACAATCTTTTGACTCCGCTTGAGGACCGTGCCACGTTGGTTCCATAGGGGCGCCGAAAATCCGTCGTGCCGTGCAAACAAGCGGCAGCAAAGAAGCACAAACCAAGCCCCAACGATTTGTGCCTCCGCCAGCCCGGTAGCTCAAAGCCGCGCGGACCCTTCGGTCCGGCGCGACCGGCGCCTGTGTTTCTAGGCGATGAAGGGAGGACTGCCATATGTCGAAAAGCCTGCTTAGAGCGGGAGTCGTGGGCGCGTCTGCCGCCGCGCTCATGCTGATGGCCACCGCGGCCAGCGCCCAGGACAAGGTGCGCTGGAAAATGCAGAGTGCGTTCGGTAGTTCGCTCACGCATCTCGGCCCCTCGGGTGTGCGCTTCGTGAAGGACATCGAGCGCATGTCCGGTGGCAAGTTCGAGGTGAAGTTCTTCGAGCCGGGTGCACTCATTCCCCCCCTCGAGTGCTTCGATGCGGTCTCCAAGGGCTCGATCGAGTCCTGCTGGACGACGCCCGGCTATCACACCGGCAAGTATCCCTCGCTCGCCTTCTTCACCACGGTGCCGTTCGGCCCCAACATCGGTGAGTTCCTGGCCTGGAAGTGGTTCGGCGGCGGCAACAAGCTGCGCGATGAGATCTACGCCAAGCATGACTTGGTTGCCGTCGATTGCTTCTGCATCGGCCCCGAGACCTCCGGCTGGTTCCGAAAGGAGATCGGCTCGGTCGACGAGCTGAAGGGCCTGAAGATGCGTCGACGCAGCTGCTGGCCGCGGCCGACATCTATCAGGCGCTCGAGCGCGGCGTCATCGACGCGACCGAGTTCTCGATGCCCGCCATGGACATCAAGCTGGGCTTCCACCAGATCGCCAAGTTCAACTACTTCCCGGGCTGGCACCAGCAGGTCTCGTGCAGCGAGTTCCTGATGAACAAGAAGGCCTACGACGCGCTGCCGGACGCATACAAGGCAATGATCGAGGTCGCGGGCCAAGCTCAGGTGATCTACACCTACGCCGAGACCGAGGCCACGCAGTTCGACGTCATGGCCGAGATGCGCGACAAGCACAAAGTGACGGTCAAGCGCTGGAGCGACAAGGACCTGGCCGCCTTCGAGAAGGGGTGGCTCGAGGTGATCCAGGAAGAGTCGGCCAAGGACCCGCTGTTCAAGAAAGTCGCCGATCACTACCTCGACTACCGCAAGAAGTACTCGATCTGGGGCGAATCCCAGGTGATGAAGCCAACCTACCAGAAGTGACCAGTCGCGCCGGCGCAGCTCTTGTGCTGCGCCGGCCCGCGCCGGCGAGAGATCTGCGCTCCGCCTGATGGGACGTCAAACAGCGCCGCAGTCCGATCCTGGCCCCCCTGCGTTGGTCCGGCGCGCGGGCGTGGTGGTTGCGGCCTGATGCGGGGCGATGAGAGTCGTCCGGGCGGTCAGCCCCGACAGGGGAGTTGCGAAATGCCTCAGGGGCGGTCTTGGACGGTAAGGCGGAAGCGATGAATGCCTTGTTGAATGTGTCGGAGGGGATACGACGCCTGCTCGAATGGATTGCCTTGGTGTCCGGGTGGCTGCTGGTCGCCATGGCGTGCGTGACGACCTTCGACGTTGTCGCGCGCAAATTCGGCATGCAGCTGCCCTACACCAAGCTGCAGGAGCTCGAGTGGCACTTCCACGCCGCCATTTTCTCGCTGTGGATGGGCTACTGCTACACCATCAACGCGCATCCGCGGGTCGACACCTTCACCGAAAACCTGACGCATCGAAGCAGGGCTTGGATCGAGCTTGGCGGCTGCCTCATCCTGGCGCTGCCCTACATGGCGCTGGTTGCCTACTACAGCCTGGATTTCGTCGCGGGGTCCTACCGGGTCGGCGAGCAGTCCGACAGCACGGTCGGATTGACCCATCGCTGGGTCATCAAGGGCATCTACGCGGCAGGCCTCTGGATGGTGGTGCTCGGAATCTTGAGCGTGCTGCTGCGCGTGATCGTCTTCTTGTTCAGCAGTAAGCCTGAAGCCGAGGTCAATCTGCAAATCGGCCATGTCGAAGTGGAGGTCTAGTGTGGTTCAAATCGCGCAATTCGCACCGAGCGCCTCGCACAAACGAGACGAACTACGCGATCAGGACACTAGTCCGAACCGGGGGTAGTCGCCGTGTATGACTGGCTGGGTGATCACCTCGCGCTGATCATGTTCATTTCGATGTTTTTCTTCATTTTCATCGGCTACCCGGTGGCCTTCATCATGGGCGGTCTGGCGCTCGTGTTTGCGGTCTTCGGCACGTGGCTCGGCGTGTTCAAGATGATCGGCCTCTCAGACATCGTGCTGCGCATGTGGGCCGGCGTCGCTGCCGACCCGGTGCTGGCATCGATCCCCATGTTCATCTTCATGGGCGCGATCCTGGAGCGATCCGGCTCGGCCAGAGACATGCTGGACGCGACAGTGGTCTTGCTCAGGTGGTGCCCGGGCGCGCTGGCGGTCTCGGTGATGGTAATGGGCACGATCCTGGCCGCACCGATCGGCGTGGTCGGCGCTGCCGTGATCACGCTGTCGGTCATCGCCCTGCCGAACATGCTGGCCGCGGGCTACGACAAGAAGCTTGCGATCGGCACCATCGCCTCGGCTGGAACGCTCGGCATCCTCATCCCGCCGGCGATCATGCTGGTGGTGATGGCGGAGATGCTGGCGACCTCGGCCGGCAACCTGTTTCTCGCCGCCATCATGCCGGGCTTCCTGCTGTCCGGCCTCTACCTCGTCTACATCATAGCCATCTCGATCTTCAAGAAGGGAGCGGCGCCCAAGCTGCCGCCGGACTTCGGGCCGCAGACCCGCTCCGCCTTCTGGTATGCGCTGTGGCGCGGACTGTTCCCGATGACGGCGCTGCTCGTGATCGTGCTCGGATCGATCTTCGCCGGCTGGGCCACGCCGACGGAGAGCGGTGCGGTGGGTGTGCTCGGATCCATGTTCATCGCCGCGCTCAACAAGCGCCTGACGCTGAGGATGCTCAACGAGTCGATCTATTCCACCTGTCGGGCGAACGGCCTGGTGTTCCTGATCTTCCTCGGCGCCACCGGCTTCTCCTACGTGTTCCGGGTGCTTGGCGGCGACGAGCTCATGATGTCGACATTGCAGTATTTCGGCGTCGACACGAAATGGGAGATGCTCACCTTCATAATGGTGTTGATCTTCCTGCTTGGCTTCCCGTTCGAGTGGATCGAGATCTGCCTGATCGTCCTGCCGGTGTTCGGTCCGATCCTGCTGAAGTACGACTTCTCCGATCACATCGGCAACAATCAGGCACTGATGACCTGGTTCGGCGCGCTGGTGGCGGTCAACTTGCAGACCGCGTTCATGACGCCGCCGTTCGGGGCGACGCTGTTCTACATGAAGGGCACCGCCCCGCCCGGCGTGACCATGCAGGACGTGTTCAGGGGCATGTACCCCTTCGTCGCCCTGCAGGTCCTCGGCCTGCTGCTGTGCATCTACTTCCCCGGCATCATCCTGTGGCTGCCGCGATTGGCGGGATTCCTCGAATGAGTAGGGCGCAATAAGGCGATAGCCGCATTGCGCCGATTTGCCGGACGCCATGCATCGGCGCGATGCGCTGCCGCTTATTGCGCCCTACGTGCTGTCGCCTCCGCCCACCCGCCATCTGTCTCGACGCGCTTCGCCAGCGCCAGCAGCATCGTGTCGGTGCCCTGCCGGCCGACGATGGAGAGGCCGAGCGGCAGGCCGTCGATGGTCGCCATCGGCATGGAGAGCTGCGGCAGGCCGGCGAGTCCGGCGATGCACAGCAGGCACATGGCCTGGTTGCGGTACTCGATCTCGATCTTGTCGACGGGCGTGCCGAGCGGCGGCGCCGCCCGCGGCGAGGTCGGCAGGCAGAGCACATCGCCGGGACCCAGCAGCCGATCCATGCGCGCCCTCGCCTCCGCGCGGCGCGCATCGGCCTGCGCCAGCATGTCGGGCGTCACGGTCGCCGCCCATTCGATGCGCTCCTTGACGCCGGGCCCGAGCCGCGGCCTGGCCTCGCTGACCCACGCACCGACGCTCGCCCACACCTCCGCCGCCTGGATGGTGCGGAAGGTCTCGAACCAGGCCGCAAGGCCGCCCGGCGCAACCTCGATCTCCCGGCCTTTCCCGACAAGGCGTTCAAGCCGTGCCACCGCGGGCGCCAGCGCGGCGCGCGCCGCCGGCTCGAGGAGTGCGAAGGCGTCGCGGGCGACCAGCAACCGCGCAGGTCTCGCGGCTGCTGCGCGATCCTGCAGCAGCACACGGCCGACCGCTTCGAGGATGCCGGCATCGCGGGCGAACCAGCCGGCGACGTCGAAGCTCGGCCCGAACGGCACCGCCTCATCGAGCAAAACCCGCCCCCACGTCGGCCGCAGTCCGAGAATTCCGCAGTAGCTGGCGGGGATGCGCACCGAGCCGCCGCAGTCGGAGCCGAGCGCAAAGTCGACGAGCCCGCCCGCCACCGCGGCGGCCGATCCGTTCGAGGAGCCGCCGGGAATGCGGCCCGGCGCATTGACGTTGACCGGCGCGCCGTAGTGCACGTTCTCGCCGGTGAGGCTGTAGCAGAGCTCGTCGCAGTGCGTGCGCCCGGCCATGTCGGCCCCGGCGTCCAGCAGGGCCTGCACCGCGGGCGCCGTGCGCGTCGCCGGCGGGTGGCTGGCAAGCCACCCCGGGTGGCCGAACCCGGTGCGCCGGCCCTCGATGTGGAACAGGTCCTTGGCCGCGAACGCGAGGCCCGCGAGCGGCCCCTTGCCTGAGCCTTTCAACGCCGCGTGGTTGTGCCGGCAGAACGCGCCGAGTGGATCGTCGGGCAGGCTCCAGCCGGTCGTGCTCATCTCATCCTCGCGTGATCGCGCCGATCATGTGCCGCCGCGCCGGGCGATGCAATGCGAAGCAACGACTGCTCACTGCGCGAACTGCTCGTCGAGCCAATCCAGTGCACGCCGGTTGAGCAGGGAGCGACCGCACCCCCTCTACTCCTGCAAATCCACCCACACCGGCACGTGGTCGGACGGCTTCTCCCAGGCGCGTGTGTGCTTGTCGACGCCGGCCGAGACGATGCGGTCGGCCGCCTGCGGCGAGGCCAGGATGTGGTCGATGCGGATGCCGTGGTCCTTCTGCCAGGCGCCCGCCTGATAGTCCCAGAACGTGTAGATGCCGGGCTCGGGCAGGCAGGCGCGCACCGCGTCCGTGAGGCCGAGGTTGAGGAGCGCGCGGAAGGCAGCGCGGGTCTCGGGCTGGTAGAGCGCATCTCCGGTCCAGGCGGCAGGGTTCCTGGCATCGACCGGCTCGGGGATGACGTTGTAGTCGCCGAGCAGGAGGAACGGCTCTTCCAGGCCAAGCAATTCGCGCGTGCGCGTCTCGAAGCGCTTCATCCAGGCGAGCTTGTAGGCGAACTTGTCGGTGCCGATGGGGTTGCCGTTGGGCAGGTAGAGGTTGCCCACCCGCACCACGCCGCCGGCGCGCGGCACGCACACCTCGATGTAGCGCGCGTGCGCATCGCCGTCGTCGCCCGGCAGGCCGCGCACGGCGATCTCGTCGAAGGGGCGCCTGGAGAGGATGGCGACGCCGTTGAAGCCCTTCTGGCCGTGCACCGCGACGTTGTAGCCGAGCGCCTCGAACGGCTCGGCGGGGAACGACTCCGTCGTGCTCTTGATCTCCTGGAAGCAGGCCACGTCCGGCTCCGCCTCCTTGAGCCAGGTGACGGCGACGTCGATGCGCGCCTTGACGCCGTTGATGTTCCAGGTGGCGATCTTCATGGCCGTGGAGTAGTGGTCGGCCCGAACCGGGTCAAGGCGCGCGCACGCGGCGCGCACAGGGGCTTGCGCGGGCCTGTGCGTGATCAGCCCGAGAACGGGGCGCGGGGGTTGGCCCGGCTGCGGTAGTCGCGGGCCATCACCTCGAGCGCGGCGCGCTGCAGGACCCCCACGTCCCGGCTGTCGTTGCTGGCGATCGAGAGCAGTGCGTTGGCGAGCTTCAGGCGGGCGGTCTCGACCTCCTGCGGGTCGCTGCCAAAATTGCCCTCGATGGTCTTCCATGCCTCGTCGAAAGCCTGGCCGATCGCCTTCAGCGCGTCCGGCCCGAACGAGGCTCCGTCGATCAGCTGGCGTGCTTTCATCGCAGTCCCCCCAGAGACTCCGCCAGAGACTACACGGCCGAAGATTTAGGAGCGCAAGCGCAGCCGTCAATAGGGGTCGGAAGCGGGGCTGCCCCGGACCTTGCGGCACGCCCCGTGCAGCGCGGCGGCATGCCGCGTACCTCGCGAAGGGTTAACGACCCATGTTGGGACGATGGTGCAGCCATAGATCGGCGGAGCAAGATGGCCAATCCGAAAAGCACCGGCAAGCGGACGCAGAACCGGTACATCGTGCATCACAAGCGCGGACGGGCGGCTTCGCGGCCGCCGGCGTCGGGCAAGGCCGCGCGCCTCATCGGCTACGCCATCCTTGCGGTCGCCATGCTGCTGATCGTCGCCGGCGCGGCGGTCGCGCACGAGTATTCCGCCAAGGGCGTGACGGTCACGCACCCCTGGGCGCGGGCGACGCCGGGCGGCGCCACGATCGGCAGCGCCTACCTCGAGGTCAAGGCTGAGCGCGGCAAGGGCGACCGGCTGATCGGCGCCCGCAGCCCGGCAGCCGGTACCGTGGAGCTGCACAATCATGTCATGGAGGGCGGCATCGCCAGGATGCGCCGGGTGGACGCGATTGCCGTGCCGGGCGGCACGTCGGTGGTGCTCAGGCCCAGCGGCTATCACCTGATGCTGACCAACCTCAAGGCGCCGCTGAAAGAGGGCGACCTCGTCAAGATCACCCTCGTGTTCGAGAAGGCCGGCGCCATCGACCTGGAGGCGACCGTGGAGCCAATCGGCGCCACCGGTCCGCACGGTTTCGACGCCCAGCCCAAGACGGGCGCGCCCGCCGGTGCGCACAAGCATTGAGGCGCGGGCTGCCCCCGACACGTCTGTAGATGACCGCCCTCGCGGGCGTCGGAGCGACGCCCCGCGCTGTTCCATTCGCCGGCGCCTGCGCTAAGCTCCCCAGCATCGCCGTCCGCTGCGTGCAATTGCAATCGCAAGAGGCTACATGCTGACCAACACCCGGCTGATCCGCGTGCAGTGGGGCGACTGCGACCCCGCGGGCATCGTGTTCTACCCGCGCTACTTCGAGTGGTTCGACGCCGGCACCATCCTGCTGTTCGAGAAGGCGACCGGCATGACCAAGATCAAGATGCTGGAGAAGTATGGCGGCGCGGGGCTGGCGCTGGTCGAGGCGTCCGCCAAGTTCTCGGTGCCCTCCCAGTACGGCGACGACATCGAGATCACCACCTCCGTCAAGGAGTTCGGCCGCTCGAGCTTCTCCATGCTGCACAAGGTGACCAAAGCCGGCGCGCCTGCGCTCGAGGGCTACGAGAAGCGGGTGTGGACGGCGCGTGACCCCAGCGACAAGAACCGCCTGCGGTCAGCCCCGATCCCGCCGGAGGTGCTCGCAGGCTTCCAGCGCGGCTGAGGACGCAGATTGCGACTTCGGAGATAGTTTGACGTCCATCGATTGCGTGCGATATTCGCTGCGCGAGCGGTCGTGGAAGGCTTCCCATTGACGGGCGCGCCCACCCCTGCCCCCGGGCCAGGGATGCGGCCAATCAAAACGACACTCGAAGGAGGAAACCGATGGACAGACGGTCATTACTCAAGAGCGCCGTGGCGCTGGCGTTGCTGGCAGCTCCGGGCGCGGCGTCGGCGCAGGGCACGGTGAAGATCGGCGTCATCCTGCCGCTCTCGGGCCAGTTCGCCGACCTTGCGACGCAGATGGACAACGGCATCAAGCTCTACATGAAGCAGAAGGGCGATACCGTTGCCGGCAAGAAGATCGAGATCATCCGCAAGGACAGCGGTGGCGTCGCACCCGACGTCGCCACCCGGCTGGCGCAGGAGCTGATCACGCGCGACAACGTCGACATCCTGGCCGGCCTGCTGCTGTCGCCCAACACCATTGCCGTGTCCAAGGTGGCGGCCGAGGCCAAGAAGTTCACCGTCATCATGAACGCGGCGACGACCGTGATCATCACCATGTCGCCCTATTCGGTGCGCGCCTCCATGACGCTGCCGTCGGTGGCCTCGACTGCAGGCGAGTGGGCCTACAAGAGCGGCATCCGCAAGGCCTACACGATGGTGTCCGACTTCGCGCCCGGCAAGGACGCAGAGACTGCCTTCCAGGAAGCCTTCAAGAAGGCCGGCGGCGAGATCGTGGGCTCGGTGCGCATGCCGGTCGCCAACCCGGACTTCTCGGCTTTCGTCCAGCGCGCCAAAGACCTCAATCCGGAGTCGATCTTCATCTTCGTGCCCGGCGGCGCCCAGCCGGCCGCGCTCGGCAAGGCGTTCGCGGAACGCGGCGTCGATCCCAACAAGATCAAGATCATCGGCACCGGCGAGGTGGTGGACGAGAGCTCGGTCAAGAACATGGGCGATGCCGCGCTCGGCATCATGTCGGTGTGGCACTACGACTACAACGACGCGTCCGCGCTGAATAAGAGCTTCGTCGCGGCCTACAACGCCGAGTTCAAGCGCAACCCCGACTTCGGCTCGGTCGGCGGCTATGACGGCATGAACGTGATCTACGAGGCGCTGAAGAAGACGGGCGGCAAGACCGACGGCGACAGCCTGGTCGCGGCGGCCAAGGGCCTCAGCTTCGAGAGCCCGCGCGGTCCCTTCCAGATCGACCCCGAGACCCGCGACATCGTGCAGAACATCTACATCCGGCAGGTGCGCAAGGTCGACGGAGGCTTGCGCAACGTCGTGGTGGACAAGGTCGAGAAGGTCAAAGACCCGGGGTCGGCGGGCAAGAAGTAGCGCCCGCTGAATACTGATCGACGGCAGGGGCAGTCGTGGCGCTCGGACCCATACTCGGCGTCCTGTTCGACGGGTTCGCGTACGGGATGCTGCTGTTCCTGCTGTCGGTCGGCCTGTCGGTGACGCTGGGGATGATGAACTTCGTCAACCTGGCGCACTGTGCTTTCGCCATGCTGGGCGGCTACGTCACGGTCACGCTGAGCCGGACGTTCGGCTGGCCGTTCCTCGCCACGCTGCCGATGGCCTTCCTTGCCGCGGCGGTGACGAGCGTCGCCTTCGAGCGCACGCTCTACCGCCGGCTCTACCGTGCCGCCGAGCTCGACCAGGTGCTGCTGACGATCGGGCTCGCCTTCATGTCGGTGGCGGTGGCGGCCTATTTCTTCGGTACCGTGGTGCAGCCCGTTGAGACGCCGTCCTACATGCGCGGCTCCATCAATTTCCTCGGCATGACGCTCGGGCGCTATCGCCTGTTCCTGGTCGCGACCGGACTGACGGTGGCGCTGCTGCTGGTGCTGGCGCTCGAGTACACGCGCTTTGGCGCCACGGTGCGGGCCGCCGTCGACAACCAGCGCATGGCGCGGGGTCTCGGCATCAACGTCGAGAGCTGGTTTGCGGTCACCTTCGCGCTGGGGAGCGGGCTCGCCGGCCTCGGCGGCGCGCTCGCCATCGAGATCGTCGGCCTCGACCCGCACTTCGCCTTCACCTACCTCGTCTACGTGCTGATCGTCGTTTCGGTGGGCGGGCTCGGCTCGATCGGCGGATCTTTTGCCGCCGCGGTGGCGATCGGCATCAGCGACATGGCCGGCAAATACTACTTCCCGGCGCTCGGCTCGTTCCTGATCTACCTGGTGATGGTCGCGGTCCTGATGTGGCGGCCCACGGGCCTGTTCGGGAGACGCTGATGGCGGCCCCGGCGTCCAGCGCGGTCTTCGAGCCCGGCGGCCATCTCGAGGCGCAGGCGCGATGGAGCGGCTGGGAGATCGCCTTCTGGCTCGCGACCCTGCTGCCCTTCCTGCTGTTTCCCAATCACCTCGTGCTGGCGAGCCAGATCGCCATCACCGCGCTGT
>Ga0247829_10000115_pt1 | contig 23241 bp, 20 predicted proteins | sample 12C_Control_Day4_FD_207765 | JGI IMG/M metagenome (GOLD analysis project Ga0247829, IMG submission 207765) | Soil microbial communities from agricultural site in Penn Yan, New York, United States - 12C_Control_Day4 | ecosystem: Environmental > Terrestrial > Soil > Agricultural land | place... | reverse complement strand
AGCCGCCGCGCGTTGCCGATGAACCGATAGCCGCCGCCGGCGCCGCGCACCGATTCGACGATGCCGGCGCGCGTGAGGTCGGACAGCACCTTCGCGAGGTGATGCGCCGACACGCCGTACTTGGCGGCGATCTCCGCTGCGGAAACGTGCCGCGCCGGATCGGCCGCGAACTCGATCACGCTGTAGAGCGCGAGCGACGTGTTCTTCTGCAGTCTCATCGCGGCCGGCGGCTTCGCGCTGCGGCCGGCTCGCGTGCGCCCCCGAGGTCCATCTCGAGCGGAATGAACGGCCCGGCCATCATCCCCTGGCTGCGGAAGAACGACAGCACGAGCGTGTTGTCTCGCGCGAGCATCGTGCGCACCGTTTGCACGCCGGAGCGGCGGAAGCGCTCGCAGATCGCGGCGAGCAGGCGCGTGCCGACGCCTGCGAGCCGCATGTCGGGCCGCACGTCGATGCCGAACACCCAGCCGCAGGGCGGAGAGCCGAACTCCCAGTCGCGCACTTCGCCGATGACGAACCCTGCCACACGCCCGCCGGCGTCGGCGACCAGGAACTGCCGCCCGGCCAGCCCGTTGGCTGCGTAGCGGCGGAACACCGCGTGCCAGTAGTCGCGTTTCTCGAGGCCGGTGACCGTCTTGTCGATCGCGATCACCTGATCGAGGTCGGCGCGCTGCGCCGGGCGCACGGCGATGTCGCGCGCCGCTGCCCGCGCGCCCGCGCCGCGGCGTGGCGGACGGCGCACGCGCGCCGCGTTCGTCGTGCCGGATGCGCCCGTCACCACGGCGTCCGGGAAAGGATGATGCAGATCAAATCAATACCCGCATTGCGGTACCAGAATCCGTCGAAGAACGGGGATTCTATCCGTTCACCGAGCACTGGGCATCCGCCGGCGCGCGCAGGCCAAGTGAGGCGGGCGCAACGCCGTCCGCAACGTCGCCGTCTTTCGGGGAAGGAGAAGCTGCCATGGGTGTGACCGACATTGCCCGCCTCGCGCTGCGCGGCGCCGGCATCGCGCTCGCTTTTGCCGCTGCCGCCGCGTTCGCGCAGGAGCCGATCCGCATCGGCGCGTTCCTCTCGGTGACCGGTCCCGCCGCATTTCTCGGCGATCCGGAGCAGAAGACGCTCGAGATGTACGTCGAGCGGCTGAACGCCGCGGGCGGCGTCGCCGGGCGCAAGCTCGCGCTCACCGTCTACGACGACGCGGGCGACGCCGAGAAGGCACGCACGTTCACGAAGCGGCTGATCGAGCAGGACAAGGTCGACGTGATCGTCGGCGGCTCGACGACGGGAACGACGATGGCCGCAGTGCCGCTCGTCGAGCAGGCGCAGGTTCCGTTCATCTCGCTCGCGGGCGCCGTCGTCATCGTCGAGCCCGCGAAGAAATGGGTGTTCAAGACGCCGCACACGGACCGCATGGCGTGCGAGAAGATCTTCACGGACGTCAAGGCGCGCCAGCTCACGAAGGTCGCGCTGATCTCGGGCACCGGCGGCTTCGACAAATCGATGCGCGGCGAATGCGTGAAGGTCGCGCCCAAGTACGGCGTCGAGATCGTCGCCGACGAAACGTACGGCGCGGCGGACACCGACATGACCGCGCAGCTCACGAAGATCCGCGGCACGCCGTCGGTGCAGGCGGTGCTGAACGCCGGCTTCGGACAGGGCCCGGCCATCGTCACGCGCAATTACCGCCAGCTTGGCATCACGGCGCCGCTGTACCAGTCGCACGGCGTGGCGTCGAAGGAGTACGTGAAGCTTTCGGGCGATGCCGCCGAAGGCGTGCGGCTGCCGGCCGCAGCCCTGCTCGTCGCCGACATCCTCCCCGACGCCGATCCGCAGAAGAAGGTGGTCGTCGCGTACAAGAGCGAGTACGAGACGAAGTACAGGTCGGACGTCTCGACGTTCGGCGGTCATGCGTACGACGGCCTGATGCTCGCGGTCGAAGCGGTGCGCCGCGCAGGCGGCACGGACAAGGCCAAGGTGCGCGACGCACTCGAGGCGACGCGCGGCTACGTCGGCACCGGCGGCGTCGTCAACATGACGGCCGACGACCACATGGGCCTCGATCTCACCGCATTCCAGATGCTCGAAGTGCGCAAGGGCAACTGGGTCGTGATCCGGTAACCGCGCGGCGCGCGCAGGCCTCACGCGGCTGCGGCGCGTCATGGAAGGCAGCCCGATGGACGCGCAATGGGTGCAATTCGTCGCCGGCGGTCTCACCGTCGGGTCGATCTATGCGCTCGTCGGCCTGGGCTTCTCGATCGTCTTCAACGCGAGCCGCGTGATCAACTTCGCGCAGGGCGAGTTCGTGATGATCGGCGGCATGAGCGCGGTGTCGCTGCTGATCGCGGGCTGGCCGATGCCGCTCGCGATCGGCGGCGCGATCGTCGTCGCGACGATCGTCGGCCTGCTGCTCGCGAAGGTGGCGATCGAGCGGGCGCGCCGGGCCGACGTCGTCACGCTGATCATCATCACGATCGGCGCGTCGATCCTGCTGCGCGGCGTGGCGCAGCTCGTCTGGGACAAGAGCGTGCACCGCCTGCCGCCGCTGTCCGGCGACGCGCCGCTTCAGCTCTTCGGTGCGACGATCGTGCCGCAGAGCCTGTGGGTGCTCGGCGCGACGGTCGCGATCGTCGCCGCGCTGACCTGGTTCTTCCGTCGCACACGGCTCGGCAAGGCGATGCTCGCGACGTCGCACAACAAACTCGCGGCCGAGCTCGTCGGCATCGACGTCAAGCGCGTGCTCCTTGCGAGCTTTGGCCTCGCCGCCGCTCTCGGCGCGGTCGCGGGCGTGCTGATCGCACCGATCGCGTTCACGTCCTACGACACCGGGATCATGCTCGGGCTCAAGGGATTCGCGGCGGCGATCCTGGGCGGCCTCGGCAGCTTCCCCGGGGCGATCGCCGGCGGGCTCGCGCTGGGATTGCTCGAAGGCGTCGGCGCCGGCTACGTGTCGTCCGCCTACAAGGACGTCATCGCGTTCGTCGTCATCCTCGCCGTCCTCTTCCTGCGCCCCGATGGACTCTTCGGTGCACTTCGAGGCGAACGCGTCTAGCCGCGGCAGCCGCATGCGCGGCGTGGCGCTCGCGCCGCACACGCGGCTTCTGCTGCTGCTCGCGCTCGTCGTCGCGTCCGGGCCGCTGGTGATCCCCAACGCCTATTTCTACGATGTCGCCATCCTCGTCGCGTTCAACGCGATCGTGTGCGTGGGGCTCAACCTGCTGATCGGTTATGCCGGCCAGATCAGCCTCGGCCATGCCGGCTTCTTCGCGCTCGGCGGCTACGGCACCGCGCTGCTCACGACGCGCTACGGCGTGCCGCCGCTCGTCGCGCTCGCGGGCGCCGTCGCAGCGGTCGCACTGCTGGCGTTCGTCGTCGGCCGGCCGATCCTCAAGCTCAAGGGACACTACCTCGCGATGGCGACGCTCGGGCTCGGCATCATCGTCTCGATCGTGCTCACCACCGAAGACCGCATCACCGGCGGTCCTGACGGCATGCAGGTTCCCGCGCTCACGCTGCTCGGCTTCGCGGTCCAGGGCGAGCGCGTCTGGTACTGGATCGCCGGCGGCGCGCTGCTCGCGACGGTGTTCGTCGTGTCGAACCTGATCGACTCGCCGACCGGGCGCGCGTTGCGCGCACTGCATACGTCGGAAATCGCGGCCGAGGTGGTCGGCATCGACACCGCGCGCCACAAGCTGCTTGCATTCATCGTGTCGGCGTCGCTCGCGGCATTCGCCGGTGCGCTCGTCGCGTTCTACTCGGGGTTCGTGACGCCAGCGAAGGCGTCGTTCCTGCATTCGATCGAGCTCGTCACGATGGTCGTTTTCGGCGGCATGGCATCGACGGGCGGCGCGATCGTCGGCGCTGCCGTGCTGACCGTGCTGCCGCAGGTGCTGACGGTGTTCAAGGACTACGAGATGGTCGTCTTCGGCGCTCTCCTGATGGCGACGATGATCTTCATGCCGCGCGGCATCGTGCCGACGCTCGCGGCGCTTGTTTTGCGGCGATCATGACGACTGGACGCGCGCCGAGCGGGCTTCGCGTCGAGCGCCTGGCCAAGGCGTTCGGCGGCGTGCACGCGATCGACAACCTGACGTTCGCCGTGCAACCCGGCACCGTGCACTCCATCATCGGTCCGAACGGCGCCGGCAAGACGACGCTGATCAATCTGCTGACTGGGGTGTATCGGCCCACCGCCGGCCGCATCCTGTTCGAAGGCGCCGACCTGACGGGCATGCCGCCGCATGGGTTCGCGGCGGCCGGCATCGGCCGCACGTTCCAGAACCTGCAGGTGTTCTTCAACATGACCGTCGTCGAGAACGTGATGACGGGACGTCATCGGCTCGAAGACTGCGGTCTTCTGCCGACGCTGCTGCGCACGCCGGCGCTCGCCCGCTGCGAGCGCGAAAGCCGTGCGCGTGCGCTGGAGTTGCTGCGCTTCCTCGGCCTGTCCGGCCGCGCCGATGCGCGCGCCGATTCGCTGCCGTATGGCGCGCTGAAGCGGCTCGAGATCGCACGCGCACTCGCCGGCGAGCCGCGGCTTCTGCTCCTCGACGAGCCCGCGGCGGGACTCAATCCGACCGAGGCGCGCGAAATCGACGAGCTGATCCGCAAGCTCGCGGGCACCGGGACGACCGTCGTGCTGGTCGAGCACAACATGCATCTGGTGATGGGCGTGTCGGATCGCATCGTCGTGCTCGACCACGGACGGCTGCTCGCCGAAGGCACGCCCGAGACGGTGCGCGACGATCCGCGCGTCGTCGACGCCTATCTCGGCGCGGCGCAAGAAACCGAGGCGGCGCATGCTTGACGTCGCGAAAATCGCCAGCCGCTACGGCCGCATTCCCGCACTGGCGGGCGTGGATTTGCGCGTCGGCGAGCGCGAGCTCGTCGCACTGGTCGGCGCGAACGGTGCCGGCAAGACGACCCTGTTGCGCGTGCTGTCCGGTGTACAGCCGGCGACCGGCGGCAACGTGCGGTTCGGCAACGCCGACATCACGCGCGCATCGCCGCGCGCGCGCGTGCTCATGGGCATCGTGCAGGTGCCGGAAGGGCGGCAGATGTTCGGCCCGCTTTCCGTCGAGGACAACCTGCGGCTCGGCGCATTCACCCGGCCCGCGGGCGAGATCGCCGCATCGCTTGCGCGCATTTTCGATCTGTTTCCGATCCTGCGCACGAAGCGGCGCGAGGCCGCCGGCACGCTGTCGGGCGGACAGCAGCAGATGCTGGCGATCGGCCGCGCGCTGATGGCGAAGCCGCGGCTCCTGTTGCTCGACGAGCCGAGCATGGGCCTCGCACCACGGCTCGTCGCCGAAATTTTCGCCGTGATCCGCACGCTGAAGGAGGCCGCGACGACGATCCTGCTCGTCGATCAGAACGCGCGCGCGGCGCTGGCGATCGCCGATCGGGCGTACGTGCTCGAAACCGGGCGGGTCGCAATCGAAGGCGCGGGCCGCGACCTGCTCGGCGATCCGCGCGTGCGGGAAGCGTATCTCGGACTTTAGAAAACGTCATGACGAAAGGAAACGCATGAAATCCTCGTTGACCGCCGGCCTCTCCGCGACCAGCCGCATCGCCATCGATCGCGCGCGGACGATCGATTTCCTGGGCGAGAGCGCGCGCGTGTACGCGACGCCGATGCTCGTGCGCGACATCGAGGTCGCGTGCCGCGAGCTGCTGCTCGCGCATCTCGACACGGGCGAGGACTCGGTCGGGACACGGATCGAGCTCGACCACATGGCCGCGACGCTTCTCGGCATGACGGCTTCGCTGATGGTCGCGGTTACCGAGGTGAAGGGACGTGCCGTCTCGTTCGCGATCGAGGGCAGCGACGGCGTCGATGCGATCTGCCGCGGAAAGCACAATCGCTTCGTCGTCGACCTCGCGCAGACGAAATCGCGGCTCGCGGCGAAGGCTGCAAAAGCGGGGATCACGTGAGCGGTACCTGTCGGCGCACGGCGGCTTCGCGGTGCTCGCAACCGGAGCTCGTTGCATGAGCGTCGTCGTGCAGCCGGGCGATGCGCGTCCGGAGACACGGCGCGTGCCGACGTACTGCTATCAGTGCGTCGCCGGGCCGGATCTGTTGACCGTCAAGGTTGTCGACGGTGTTGCGACCGAGGTCGAGCCGAACTTCTGCGCGGCATCCGTGCATCCCGGCGGCGGCAAGGTGTGCGTCAAGGCGTTCGGCGTCGTGCAGAAAACGTACAACCCGCATCGCGTGCTGTCGCCGATGAAGCGCACCAACCCGCGCAAGGGCCGCGGCGAGGATCCGGGCTTCGTGCCGATAACGTGGGACGAGGCGTTCGACCTGATCGCCGCGCGTCTTTCTGCCGTGCGCCGTGAAGGGCTCACCGACGCGTCCGGTTATCCGCGGGTCGCCGCGAGTTTCGGCGGCGGGGGCACGCCGCAGTCGTACATGGGCACGTTCCCGGCGTTCCTGTCCGCGTGGGGCGCGGTCGACATGGGTCTGGGCTCCGGCCAGGGCGTCAAGTGCTACCACTCCGAGCATTTGTACGGCGAGCTGTGGCACCGCGCGTTCACCGTGTCGCCCGACACGCCGCTTTGCGACTACCTGATCTCATGCGGCGCGAACGTCGAAGCGTCGGGCGGCGTCGTTGGCATCTGGCGCCATTCGCAGGCGCGCGTTCGCGGCATGAAACGCGTGCAGGTCGAGCCGCATCTGTCGGTGACGGGCGCGTGCTCGGCCGAATGGGTGCCCATTCGGCCCAAGACCGACGCGGCGTTCCTGTATGCGCTGATCCACGTGCTGCTGCATGAAGTCGGCGGCGAGTGCCTCGACGCCGAGTTCCTGCGCAAGCACACGGCGTCGCCATATCTCGTCGGGCCGAACGGCTACTACCTGCGCGATCGCGCGACGCACAAGCCGCTCGTCTACGCTTCGGCGCAGGCGTGCGCCGTGACCTACGACGCGACAGACGCTGTCGAGGCGCTCACCGGACGCTTCGACGTGGACGCGATCGAGATCGGCCCCGACGGCGACGTGCTGGCCGACGGCCGTGCGACCGGCGAGACGGCGTTCTCGAAGCTCGTCGCGCACATGGCGCCCTATTCTCCCGAGTGGGCCGCGGCGATCTGTGACGTGCCCGCCGCGACGATCCGGCGCATCGCGCACGAGTTCGTCGAGCACGCGCGCATCGGCGCCACGATCGATATCGACGGTATAACGCTGCCGTACCGGCCGGTGGCCGTCAGCCTCGGCAAGACGGTCAACAACGGCTGGGGCGGCTACGAGTGCTGCTGGGCGCGCACGATGCTCGCCGCGCTCGTCGGTGGCCTCGAAGTGCCCGGCGGCACGCTCGGCACGACGGTGCGGCTCAACCGGCCGCTGTCCGAGCGGCTCGCGAGCGCGACGCCCGGGCCCGACGGATTCATGAGCTACCCGATGAATCCGACCGACAAGGCGCACTGGTCGCCCAAGCCGAACATCCGCAATGCGTACAAGACGATGGTTCCGCTCGCGGGCAATGGACCGTGGAGCCAGGCGCTCGGACCGACGCACTTCTCGTGGATGTTCCTCGACGACACGCCGGAGGGCCTGCCACGCGTCGAGCCGCCCGACGTGTGGTTCGTCTACCGGACCAATCCGGCGATCTCGTTCTGGGACACCGCGGCAGTCGGCGAAAAGATGGCCCGCTTCCCGTTCGTCGTCGCGTTCGCCTATACGCGTGACGAAACGAATCATTTCGCGGACGTGCTGCTGCCCGACGCGACCGATCTCGAGAGCCTGCAACTCATTCGCATCGGCGGCTCGAAGTACGTCGAGCAATTCTGGGATCACCAGGGCTTCGCGCTGCGCCAGCCGGCCGTGACGATGCGCTGCGAGACGCGCGACTTCACCGACATCGCCACCGAGCTCGCGCGGCGCACGGGGCTCACCGAGAAATACAACGCGGCGATCAACAAGGGCGCCGCCGGCGTGCCGCTCGCGACCGGTCACGGCGATTTCTCGCTCGACGTCGCGCACGCGCATTCGCGAGAAGCAATCTGGGATGCCGTGTGCCGTGCAGCCAGTGCCGAGCTGAGCGACGGCAACGACATCCGTGGTCTCGACTGGTGGAAAGCGAACGGCCTCGCGACGAAGCGCTTCCCGCGCACCGACTGGTACCTGTTCCCGACGCTCGTGTCTCGCGGTCTTCGATTCGAGCTGCCGTACCAGGAACGGCTGCAGCGCGTCGGCCGAGAGCTCGGCCGCCGGCTGCACGAGCACGGCATGCACTGGTGGGACCGGCAGCTCGAGGAATACCAGGCGCTGCCGCCCTGCAAGGATTTTGCTGCGCCATGGGTTGCGGCCGTCACGACGGCGGGCGGCAAGCCCGACGAATTTCCGTTCTGGCTGTTGACCGCGCGCAGCATGCAGTATGCCTGGGGCGGCAACGTCGGCATGCAGCTCATCAAGGAAGTCGCTGACAACGTCGCCGGACATCGCGGCTGCATCATCAATGCGCAGGCTGCGGCCCGGCTCGGCATCGCCGACGGCGATCCGATCGAGATCGCCACGCCGCAGCGCGCCGTGCGCGGCCGCGCCGTGCTGCGCCAGGGCATTCGGCCCGATACGCTGCTGCTGATCGGCCAGTTCGAGCACTGGGCGACGCCGTTCGCGAAGGACTTCGGCGTGCCGAGCCTCAATTCGCTCGCGACGATGTCGATGGACCTGACCGACGCGACGGGCTCGGGCGCGGACATCGTGCGCGTGAAGATCTCGCGCAGCCGCGATGGAGGCCGGTCATGACGCGCTGGGCGATGGTCGCAGACCTGCGCCGCTGCGTCGGCTGCCAGACGTGCACGGCCGCGTGCAAGCACGCCAACGCGACGCCGCCGGGCGTGCAGTGGCGGCGGGTGCTCGACCTCGAGTTCGGCACGTATCCCCACGTGCAGCGCGCGTTCGTGCCGACCGGCTGCATGCATTGCGACGATCCGCCGTGTGCGGACGTCTGCCCGACGACGGCGACGAAAAAGCGCGCGGACGGGATCGTGACGATCGACTACGACCTCTGCATCGGCTGCGCGTACTGCATGGTCGCGTGCCCGTACGAGGCGCGGTCGAAGACGGCGAAGCCGCTGTTCGCGTATGGCCAGCCGACCGCGAACGAAGCGGCGCGCCGCCACGACGAGCGCGTCGCGGTGGCGACCAAATGCACATTCTGTGTCGAGCGCATCGACGCCGGGCTCGAGCAGGGCAAGACGCCCGGCGTGGACCCGGAAGCGACGCCGGCGTGCGTCAATTCGTGCATCGCCCAGGCGCTCGCGTTCGGCAACCTCGACGACCCGCAGAGCAACGTGTCGCGCCTGCTCGCCGGGAACGAGCATTTCCGGATGCACGAGGAGCTCGGCACGGGCCCGAATCTCTTCTACCTGTGGGACAGGAAGGACGCGGAGCTCGAAGCGGAGCCGCAAGGAGTTGGCGGATGAGCGCGCAGAGCCACCCCAAGCGCGAATTGCCCCGGACGCCGGTGGCAATGGCTGTCATCTTCATCTTCGCGGAGGTAATCCAGTGAGCTTCGCGGCATCGCCTTCGCGGCAACGCAACTGGGACGCGCGTGCAGCCGCCAACTTTGTCTGCGGCGGTGCCGGCGGCGGCCTGATCGTGTTCGCCGTCGTCGCCGTCGTCGCCGGCGTGTCGCGGCTCGCGCTTGCGCTGCCGCTGCTCGCCGGGCTCGCGCTGATCGGCACCGGGCTGCTCTGCGTGTGGCACGAGCTGGGCCGGCCGCTGCGCGCGCTGCACGTCTTCTTCCATCCGCACACATCGTGGATGACGCGCGAGGCGTATGTCGCGGTGATGCTTTTCCCCTGCGGCGTCGCCGCGGCTGCGGGCGTGCCGGTATTCGCGTGGGTCGCCGCTGCGCTTGGGTTCGCGTTCGTCTTCTGCCAGGGACGGATGCTGCACGCCGCACGCGGCATCCCGTCGTGGCGGCACGCGCTCGTCGCGCCGTTGCTCGTCGTGACGGGGCTCGCCGAGGGCGCGGGCCTCTGGCTCGTCGCAGCGGCGTGGCTTCGCATCGGCTCGCAAACGCTGCTGACGCTGTTCGGTGCGCTCGTGCTGCTGCGTATCGTGATCTGGCTCGGTTACCGGCGGGCGATGGCAACGCAGGCGCCGCGCGCGCATGCCGCGCTCGACAGGACGAGCCGCGTCCTGCAGCTCGCCGGAACGCTGCTGCCGCTGGCGGTCGTCGCGCTGGTCGCGGCCGGCCTCGTGAGCGGAACGGCGACGCTGGCCGTTGTCGCCATTGCCGGCCTCGCGGCCGCGGCGAGCGGCGCGCACATGAAATTCACGCTGGTGACGCAGGCCGGATTCACGCAGGGCGCGGCGCTCGTGCGCCTGCCGGTCCGCGGCGTGCGGCCCGCACCGATTGCGGAATAACCGGGGAGCGACGATGGGCGCGATCACGATGGCGGAAGTGGGCATCGGATCCCGCCGGTATTTTCATCCCCAGCAGGAGACGATGCCGCGCGAGCGCCTTGCCGCCCTGCAGCTCGCACGGCTCAACGCGACGCTCGCGAACGCGTACGCCAACGTGCCGTTGCACCGCAAGCGCCTCGACGCCACGGGCATCGGCGCGGGCCGCATCGAGCATCTTGCCGACGTCGCGCGGCTGCCGTTCACGGTGAAGACCGACCTGCGCGACCACTATCCGTTCGGCATGTTCGCGCGCAAGCCGGCCGATCTCGCGCGGCTGCATGCGTCGTCGGGCACGACCGGCAAACCGACCGTCGTCGGCTACACGCAGAACGACCTCGACCACTGGTCCGAGCTGATGGCGCGCTCGCTTTTCTCCGCCGGCGCGCGCCGCGGCGACATCGTTCACAACGCGTACGGCTATGGCCTGTTCACCGGCGGTCTCGGCGCGCACGCGGGCGCGGAACGGCTGGGCGGCGTCGTCGTTCCGGTATCCGGCGGATCGACCGAGCGGCAGGTCGCGCTGATCGTCGATTTCGGTGCGCGCGTGCTTTGCGCCACGCCGTCCTATGCGCTGGCGATTGCCGAAGTGGCCGAGCGGCAGGGCGTCGACCTGCGCAAGAGCGCGCTTGCCGTGGGGATGTTCGGCGCCGAGCCGTGGAGCGCCGCGATGCGGCGCGAGATCGAGTCGCGGCTCGGCCTGCGCGCCGTCGACATCTATGGACTGTCCGAAATCATGGGCCCGGGCGTCGCGTGCGAATGCGAGCGGCAGGACGGTCTGCACGGCTGGGAGGACCACTTCCTGTTCGAGGTGATCGATCCCGAGACCGGCGCGCCGGTCCCCGAGGGGGAGGCTGGGGAGCTGGTGATCACGACGCTCGCGAAGGAAGCGCTGCCGATGATCCGCTATCGCACGCGCGACATCACCAAGGTCACGACCGCGCCCTGCGATTGCGGGCGCACCCATCTGCGAATCCTGCGCGTCACGGGCCGCAACGACGACATGCTGATCGTGCGCGGCGTGAACGTGTACCCGTCGCAGCTGGAGGCGGTGCTGATCGGCCGGCCGCGCATCGCGCCACACTATCAGGTCGTCGTCGAGCGCCGCGGCAGTCTCGATCACGTGTCGCTCGACGTCGAGGCGCTGCCCGGCGTGCCGGCGACGGAGTTCGACCGCGTCGCGCGCGACGCCGCGCATCACGTCAAGTCACTCGTCGGCATCTCCGTCGACGTCTGCGTGAAGAATCCGGGTGAGATCCCGCGCTCGCAGGGCAAGGCGGTGCGCGTGCGCGACCTGCGGCCGAAGGGAAGCTGACATGACGAAGCGATTGTTGAAGCTGACCGTCAACGGCCGCGCGCGCGAGGACGCGGTCGCCGACCACGCGCTGCTCGTCGACTATCTGCGCGACGTCACCGGCTTGACCGGCACCAAGCAGGGCTGCGACGGCGGCGAATGCGGCGCGTGCACCGTGCTCGTCGACGGCGTGCCGCGGCTATCGTGCATCACGCTCGCCGTCAGCGTCGCCGGCCGCAGCGTGGAGACGATCGAAAACCTCGCGCAGGGCGGGCGCATGAGCCGGCTGCAACAGGCGTTCCACGAGAAGCTCGGCACGCAATGCGGCTTCTGCACGCCCGGCATGATCATGGCCGCGGAGGGCTTGCTTCGCCGCGATTCCACGCCGAGCGAGGCGGCGATCCGCGAGGCGCTCGGCGGCAACCTCTGCCGCTGCACCGGTTACGTGAAGATCATCGAGTCGGTGCAATGCGCGTGCGCCGAAACCACGAACGGTTGATGCCATGGACACGCGCGTCAAGTCCACACCGCTCACCGCGCTGCCCGAGCGCAGCGTCGGCCAGGCGACACCGCTGATCGACGGCATCGAGAAGGTCACGGGCCGCGCGCACTACACGGCCGACCTGCCGGCCGGCGACGCGCTCGTCGGCATGATCCTGCGCAGTCCCGTTGCGCACGGCGTGATTCGCGGCATCGACACGTCCCGCGCCCGCGCGCTGCCCGGCGTGCGCGCGGTGATCACCGGCGACGATTTCGCGGCGCCGTACGGCGTGATCCCGATCGCACAGAACGAATGGCCGCTCGCGCGCGAGCGCGTGCGCTATCGCGGCGAGCCGGTGGCCGCCGTGGCGGCCGTCGATCATGCGGCCGCCGAAGCGGCGCTGGCGGCAATCGTGCTCGACATCGAGCCGCTGCCGGCCTACTTCAGCGCAGCCGACGCGCGCGCCGAAGGCGCGGTGCTGCTGCACGACAACAAGCCGGGCAACGTCGAGCGCGACGTCGACCAGACGTTTGGCGACGTCGATGGCGGCTTTGCCGCCGCCGACGTCGTGCGCGAGCAGACGTTCCACTACGCGGAGGTCGCGCACGGCCAGATCGAGCTCAACTGCGCGCTCGCGACCTGGGAGCCCGAGCGTGCGCGCCTGACGAGCCGTTCAACGACGCAGGTTCCGTATTACCTGCATCTGACGCTCGCGCAGTGCCTCGGCCTCGACGGCGCGCAGGTGCGCGTCGTCAAGCCGTTCGTCGGCGGTGGCTTCGGCCACCGCGTCGAGCCGCTCAACTTCGAGATGATCACCGGCGCGCTCGCCCGCGCCGCCGGCGGTACCGTGCGCACCGAGCAATCGCGCGAGGACAGTTTCCTCACCCATCGCGGCCGCCCGGAAACCGACATCCGGCTGAAGCTCGGATTGAAGCGCAGCGGCGAGATCACCGCCGTGGACTGCGAGATCGTGCAGCGCGGCGGCGCGTACGGCGGCTACGGACTGGTGACGATTCTCTACGCGGGGGCGCTGCTGCATGCGCTGTACCGTGTGCGCGCCGTTCGTTACCGCGGCTTTCGCATTTATACGAACACGCCGCCCTGCGGCGCGATGCGTGGGCACGGCGCGGTCGACGCACGTCACGCGTTCGAGGCACTGCTCGACGCGATGGCCGCCGAGCTAGGCGTCGATCCGTTCGCGCTGCGTCGCGCGAACCTGATCGCGCCGCCGTACCGCACGCTGAACGACCTGCAGGTCAATTCGTACGGCATCCCGCAATGCCTCGACCACGTCGAGCGTGCTTCTGGGTGGCGCGAGCGGCACGGCCGCATGCCGCGCGGTCGCGGCCTCGGCATGGCGTGCTCGCATTACGTGTCGGGATCCGCGAAGCCGGTGCATTGGAGCGGAGAGCCGCACGCAGTCGTCAATCTGAAGCTCGATTTCGACGGCGGCATCACGCTGCTGACAGGCGCTTCCGATATCGGGCAGGGCAGCTCGACGCTGCTCGCGCAGGTCGCCGCCGAAGTGCTGCTGCTTCCGCTGGCGCGCATTCGCGTCGTCGCCGCCGACAGCGCGCTGACGCCGAAGGACAACGGCTCGTACTCGTCACGCGTGTCGTTCATGGTGGGCAACGCCGCGCTGCGCGCCGCGCAGGCGCTGCTCGAGGTGCTCGTCGCGGCTGCCGCGAAGCGGCTCAATGTCACCGTCGACGACATCGAATGGCTCGGCGAAGGCTGCCGCGTCAAGGGCGCGGATCGCGGGCTGGATTTCGCGTCCGTCGTTTCCGCCGCGCTTGCCGACAGCGGCACGCTGACCGTCAAGGGAACGTGGTCGACGCCGCCGGAAACACAGGGCGGCAAGTTCCGCGGCGCCGCCGTCGGTTCCACCGCAGGATTTTCCTATGCGGCGCAGGTCGTCGAGGTCGCGGTCGACGAGGACACCGGCCAGGTGAGCATCGAGCGCGTGTGGGTTGCGCACGACTGCGGCTTCGCGATCAATCCGCTTGCCGTCACCGGGCAGGTGCAGGGCGGCGTGTGGATGGGGATGGGGCAGGCGCTGCAGGAGGAGACGCAGTATCACGAAGGCCTCGCGCTGCGTCCGAACTTCCTCGACTACCGCATCCCGACGATCGCCGAGTCGCCGCCGATCGACGTGCATCTGGTCGAGACCCGCGACCCGCTCGGGCCGTTCGGCGCGAAGGAAGCGAGCGAAGGCGCGCTGCACGGCTTTCCGCCCGCGCTCAGCAATGCGATCGCCAATGCCATCGGCATTCGCCTCACCGAGCTACCGGCGACGCCCGATCGCGTGCTCGATGCAATTGTCGAGAAGCGCCGTGCGGAGCGTCTGGCGGCGCGCACGCGGAGAAGCTGACATGGACGCGATGCCGGTGTTCGAGGTCAAGCGGCCGACGACGATGGCCGATGCCGCGACGCTGCTCGCAGCCGCAGGCACGCGCGTCATCGCGGGCGGCACCGACCTCGTGCCGAACCTGCGCCGCGGCCTCGAGCGGCCGGCGACGCTGGTCGACGTGACCGGCATCGGCGCGCTCGGCACGCTGTCGCTCGATGCGAAGCCGCGGATCATCGGCGCCGGCGTGACGCTCGCGACGATCGCCGGCGACGCGCGAATCGTGCAGGAGTATCCAGCACTCGGGCAGGCTGCAAAGGCCGTGGCCGGACCCGCGCATCGCAACGCGGCGACGCTCGGCGGCAACCTGTGCGCCGACACGCGCTGCGTGTTCTACAACCAGAGCGAATGGTGGCGCGCGGCGAACCGCTATTGCCTGAAGCGCGGCGGCGATACCTGTCACGTGGCGCCGCAGGGCGCGCGCTGTCATGCGGCATTTTCGGGCGATGTCGCGCCCGCGCTGATCGCGCTCGATGCGAGCGTCGAGGTCTTGTCAACCAACGGCGCACGCAGGGTTCCGCTTGCCGACCTCTATCGCGACGACGGCGCCGCGCACCTCTCGCTCGTGCCAGGAGAGATGGTCGTCGCCGTGCACCTGCCGCCCGCGGTGCCAGGCGGCGCGTCGCGCTATCGCAAGGCGCGCGTGCGCGGCGGCATGGATTTTCCGCTGGCCGGCGTCGCCATCGCGATCGTCATGGATGCGGGTCGGATCGCGCAACTGCGCATCGCGCTCACCGGCACCAATTCGCATCCGCTGCTGCTCGCCGGGACGGAAAGCCTGATCGGCCGGCCCGTCGATGCAGAAGCGCTCAGGGTCGTCGGCAAGCTCGTTGCGAAGCAGGTGAGTCCGATGCGCACCACGGCCACCGCGTCCAACTATCGCCGGCAGGTCGCGTCGGTGCTCGCGCAGCGCCTGCTGCGCGAGCTGGCCGGCGCGTAACGGCGCGCACATGTACGCGATCGCCCGCCGCGAGCAGTTCTCGGACAGCGCGTTCCTCTGGGAAATCGATGCGCCCGACGTCGCGCAAGCGGCCGAGCCCGGTCATTTCGTGATGCTCAGGCTCGCGGAGGGTGGGGAGCGCATTCCGCTCACCGTCGCCGATTTCGATCGCGCGCGCGGCACGGTGACGGTGGTCGTGCAGGCGCTCGGCAAGACGACGCGCGCGATGCGCGACGATTATGCCGAGGGCGACGCCTTCGCGGATTTCGTCGGGCCGCTCGGCTTGCCGCAGCACATCGAGCGCGCCGGGCATGTCGTGCTGGTCGGCGGCGGCCTCGGCGTCGCGCCCGTCTATCCGCAGCTGCGGGCGTTCAAGCAGGCGGGCAACCGAACGACATGCATTGTCGGCTTTCGCAGCGCCGACCTCGTGTTTTGGCAGGACCGCCTTGCCGCGTGGAGCGACACGCTCGTCGTCTGCACCGACGACGGCAGCGCGGGCCGGCCGGGTCTCGTCACGTCGGCGCTTGCCGAGCTGCTCGAGCGCGAGCGGCCGGATCTCGTCGTCGCGATCGGCCCGATGCCGATGATGCGTGCGTGCGCCGAGACGACGCGTCCGCACGGCGTGAAGACGCTCGTCTCGCTCAACACGATCATGGTCGACGGCACCGGCATGTGCGGCTCGTGCCGCGTCAGCGTCGGCGGCGAGGTCAAGTTCGCGTGCGTCGACGGGCCCGACTTCGACGCGCACGCGATCGACTTCGCCGAGCTCGTCGCGCGGCAGAAGCGCTTCAGCCGCGAGGAGACGCGCGCGACCGAGGACCAGGCGCACGTCTGCAGCCTCGAGCAGAAGCTGATCGTCGACGGCAAGCGCACATACAAGAAATACGCGGCGCTCGAGCGCCACCAGGTGAAGATGCCGGAGCGCGATCCGTCCGAGCGCGCGGGCAATTTCGCCGAGGTCAACCTGGGCTACGGCTGGGCGGCGGCGCTGCGCGAGGCCGAGCGCTGCATCCAGTGCGCGAAGCCGACCTGCATCGACGGCTGTCCGGTGTCGATCGACATCCCGCGGTTCATTCGCCACCTGCTCGTGCGCGACGTCGATGCCGCGGTTGCCGCGATCCACGAGTCCAGCATCTTCCCGTCCGTTTGCGGCCGCGTGTGCCCGCAGGAGCGGCAATGCGAGGCGCAATGCGTGCTCGTCAAGGCGAAGATGGAGCCCGTGGCGATCGGCCGGCTCGAGCGCTTCGTCGGCGACCACGCGAAACCGGTGAAGGAGGAGCCGCCGCGCTTTCCGCGCTCGCTCGGCAACGTCGCGATCGTCGGCTCCGGTCCCGGCGGACTCGCTTGCGCAGCGGACCTCGTCAAGTACGGCGCTGACGTCACCGTGTACGAGGCGCTGCACGTCGTGGGCGGCGTGCTGCGCTACGGCATTCCGTCGTTCCGGCTGCCGCGCGACATCATCGAGCGCGAAGTGGCGCGGCTGTCCGACATCGGCGTGCGCTTCGAGACGAACAAGGTCGTCGGCAAGACGTTCACGATCGCGCAGCTCACCGGCGCGATGGGTTTCGACGCGGTGTTCATCGCCGCCGGCGCCGGCGCTCCGGCGTTTCTCGGCATTCCGGGCGAATCTGCCGGACAGGTGTTCTCGGCGAACGAATTCCTGACGCGCGTGAACCTGATGGGCGGCGACCAGTTTCCGTATCGCGATACGCCGATCGGTCTAGGCGACGACGTCGTCGTCATCGGCGCCGGCAACACGGCGATGGACTGCCTGCGCGTTGCGCGCCGGCTCGGCGCGTCGCGCGTGCGCTGCGTCTATCGGCGCTCGGAAGCCGAGGCGCCGGCGCGCGTCGAGGAACTGCGCCACGCGCGCGAGGAAGGGGTCGAATTCTGCTTCCTGCACGCGCCGGTGGCGATCGACGTGGACGCCGAGGGCAGCGTCCGCGGCATCGAGGTCGAGAAGATGGCGCTCGGCGAGCCGGACGCGCGCGGACGCCGGGCACCGGTGCCGCTCGGTGAATGCGTGACGTGGCCGTGCGACACCGTGATCTACGCGCTCGGCACAAAGGCGAATCCTATCGTCGCCAAGGCGACGCAGGGCCTTGCCGTCAGCAAGTGGGGGTACATCGTCGCCGACGAAGCGACGCAGGCGACGAACCTGCCGGGTGTGTTCGCCGGTGGCGACATCGTGACCGGCGGCGCGACGGTGATCCTCGCGATGAGCGCCGGACGCCGCGCGGCGCGTGCGATCGGCGCATACCTGCAGCGCGGGCGGGCGCAGTGGCCGCTGACCGCGGACGACATTGCGGCCTTCGTCCCGCCGCGGCCGCTCGGCGTCGCGCAGCCGGCTTAGGAGGACACCATGCTCTGTCCGAAATGCCATTCCCCGCTCGACGGCGACGGCGAGTCGTACATCTGCTGCGCGGGCGCGACGCTGCGCTGGCATTGCACGTCGTGCGCGAAGGTCAGCGAAGGCTTCGCGTTTCCGTATGGCGGCTGTCCGCTGTGCGGCGGGACGCTGACGCGCTTCGAGCCTGGACCGGTCGATGACGCGACGGCGATGAGCGCCGTGCGCAAGGCATTCGAGATCGAGCTGGGCGGCCAGGCGTTCTACCATCGCGCCGCGGCCAGCACGACGGACGCCGACCTGCGCGAGCTGTTCGGACGCTTCGCCGCGATGGAGCGTGCGCACATGGACACGCTGGCGCGCCGCTACCACGTCGACATGACGCCCGTGTACGACGCGTACGCGATCGACTGCGCGGCCGTGTTCGCCGGCGTTCCGAGGCGCGTCGACGACGCGGACGGCCTGTTCCGCATCGCGATCGCGATGGAGGAGCGTGCCGCGCGATTCTTCGAGCAAAGCGCCGCGCGCGAGGCGCCGGATTCCGCAGGGTGCGAGCTGTATCGCGAGCTCGCCGCCGAGGAGCGCGAGCACGTCGCGCTGCTGACGACCGAGCACGCGCGCTGGCGCGCCGGCAAGCCGGGGTTGATCGGATTCGAGACCGCCGCTGCAACGGAAGCCGTCGTTGCCGCATCGGCGGCGCAGAACGCGGCGCAGGTGCTGCTGACCGACCATGCCGACGACCGTATCGCGCTCGTGTGCGGCAACGCGCAGATTTCGCGCGGCGAATTGCGCCAACAGGTCGCGCGCGCCGGGTCGGCGTGGCGTGCGCGCGGGCTTGGACGCGGCGACCGCGTGGCGGTCAAGCTGCCCGACGGCATCGACTGGGTCGTCGCCTATCTCGGCGCGATCTGGGCCGGCGGCGTTGCCGTCGGCGTCAATCCGCGCGTGCCGTCGGTCGAATGGCGCGCGATTCTCGATGCGGCGGGATTCCGCTTCATCCTGGCCGAGCCGGGCGATGACACGCCGGCGCCGTGGAGTGCAGAGCTCGTTCCGGTCGATGCATGGCGGGCAGCGCTCGCACAAGCACCGGTTTGCTCGGCGGAGCCGATGGGTCCGGAAGAGCCGGCGTTGTGGGTGCATTCGTCCGGCACGAGCGGCCGGCCGAAGGCAGTCGTGCATCCGCAGCGGATCGCGAACGAGATCGAGCGCGTCGGGCGCGAGCGCCTCGGGCTCACGGCGGACGATCGCATATTCGCCAGCTCGAAGCTTTTCTTTTCCTATCCGCTCGCGAACTGCGTCTTCACCGGGCTCAAGCTCGGCGCGGCGGTGATCCTCGATCCGCAGTGGCCGACGGCGGAGAGCGTGGTCGCGAGCGCCGTCGAACAGCGCGCGAGCGTGCTGTTCAGCGTCCCGTCGCTGTACCGCAATTTGTTGAAGCAGGGACTGGCGCCCGCGCTGACGCAATCCGGCGTGCGTCTGTTCGTATCCGCGGGCGAGGCATTGCCCGCGAGCCTGCGCGACGAGTGGAAGCGCCGCGCCGGACGCACGATCGTCGACGGCTTCGGTGCGTCCGAGACGCTGGTGCTGGCGCTCGTCGATCGCGGCGACGGCGAAGGACTGCGCGCATCGCCGGGAATCGAAGTGCATGCGTTGGACGATGCGGCGGCGGAAAAGACTGCCGCTCCGGGAGACAGGTCTGCGCCGTCGGGCGCTGCTCCATGCCGCATCCTCGTACGCGGCTCGACCGTCGCGCTCGGCTACTGGAATCGGCCCGACGCGCAAGCCGAGCATTTTCGCGACGGCGCCTTCGCGCCCTCCGATCTGTTCGAACGCATCGGGGACGGCGCGTGGCGTTTCGCCGGGCGCGAAGACTCGCTCGTCAAGGTGCACGGCCGCTGGGTCGACCTGATCGAGCTCGAGCAGCACCTCGCGGTCGCATGTCCCGGCATGGCAGAGGCCGCTGCGGTGACCGTGCCGGACGCCGACGGTGTCGACGCGGTCGCATTGTTCTTCGTCGCGCAGCCGGGCGCGCCGCTGCTCGACGCCGCGGCGCTGCGCGAGCATGCCGACCGGCTGCCACCGTACCAGCGCCCGCGCTGGCTCCATTCGATCGATGCGCTGCCGCGCACGCCGACGGGCAAGCTCGTACGCCGGCGCTTGCGCGAGCTGCATCGTGAGCTCGTCCCGGATTCGCCCGCGCCTGCTGCCCTGGAGGTGATCGATGCTCGCCGTTGAAAGACGCGGCCGCGTGCTGGTCGCGACGCTCGCGCGACCGCCGGTCAATGCGATCGACGCCGAGCTGCTCGCGCGGCTCGACGCGGCCGTTACCGAGGCGGAAGCCGACGCCGCGATCTCGCTTTTGCATTTGCGCAGCGCCCAGAAGGCATTCTGTGCAGGCGCCGACCTGGCCTTGATCCGCGCCAGCATGGGTTCTCCGGGCGGAGCGGAGACGATGGTCGGCGTCGTGCGCGAGATGCAGCGCGTATTTGCGCGTCTCGCATCGGCACCGTTCGTCACGCTGGCGGAAATCGGCGGGGCTGCGCTCGGCGGCGGCCTCGAGCTCGCGCTCGCCTGCGACCTGCGTGTCGCCGCATGCGAGGCCACGCTCGGCCTGCCCGAGGTGCGGCTCGGCTTGCTGCCTGCGGCCGGCGGCACGCAGCGGCTGACGGCACTTTGCGGGGCTGCTCTTGCGCGGCGCCTGATTCTCGGTGGCGAGACGGTTGACGGCGGCGAGGCGCTGCATCTCGGGCTCGTGCAATGGGCACGGCCGGCCGCGCTGCTGTCCGAGTGGACCGCAATGCTCGCGCAACGCATCGCGGCACATCCGCGCGAAGCACTGGCAGCGAGCAAGCGCTGCATCGCACTTGCCGCACCCGGATCGCAAACGGGATTCGACGCCGAGATCGCCGCCACGCGCGCGCTGTACGCATCGCCGCAAACGCAGGCGCGCGTCACGGCATTCCTGGATCGGCCGCGAAGCGCGGCATGAACGACGAGGAGACAGCGATGAACATGCTGGGACAGGTAGCGGTCGTGACGGGCGCCGCGTCAGGTATCGGCCGGGCCACCGCGGAGGCGCTCGCTGCGCGCGGCGCCCAGATCGTCGTCGCCGACATCGATCGCGAAGGTGGCGAGAAGACGGCGGCGGTGCTGCGTGAGCGCGGCCAGAAGGCCGAGTTCATTGCAGTGGACATGACGGATCCCGCGTCGATCGCGGCGTTCGCCGAAGCGGTGCACGCGAAATACGGCTCCGTCGACGTGCTGGTCAATGGCGCCGGCTGGGGACGCACGCACCCGTTCTGGGAAGGCACGCCCGAGCTGTGGAACAAGCTGATCGCGCTGAACCTCGTCGGCCCGATGACGCTCGCCAAGGCGCTGCTTCCGCCCATGCTCGAGCGCAAGAGCGGCCGCATCGTCAACATCGCGAGCGACGCCGGCCGCGTCGGCAGCCTGGGCGAGACCGTCTACGCGGGAGCGAAAGGCGGCCTGATCGCCTTCACCAAGTCGCTCGCGCGCGAGACGGCACGCCACGGCATCAACGTCAACTGCGTGTGTCCCGGTCCGACCGACACGCCGCTGCTGGCCGCGGTGCCGGAAGGCCATCTGGAGGCGTTCAAGAAGGCGATTCCGCTGCGGCGCTTCGCGCAACCGTCCGAAGTCGCGGACGCGGTAGCATTCTTCGCGGGCGCGCAGTCCAATTACGTGACGGGGCAGGTGCTGAGCGTCAGCGGCGGCCTGACGATGGTGGGATGACGATACGCACACGGCGGCCCGCAGGGCGTCGAAGCGCACGATGGCGGTCTGAACAGGAGATACCGACATGAAGCAGGTGCAACTGGCCGGATACGAGGCCACGCATTTCCGCTATGCGGCGCGCGGCAAGGTCGCCACGATCACGCTGAACCGTCCGGACAAGAAGAATCCGCTGACGTTCGAGTCCTACGCCGAGCTCGGCGCGCTGTTCCGCACGCTCGCACACGCGAGCGACATCAAGGCAGTCGTGATGACCGGCGAAGGCGGCAATTTCTGCTCCGGCGGCGACGTACACGAAATCATCGGCCCGCTCGTCAATATGGACATGCCGCGCCTGCTCCGCTTCACGCGAATGACGGGCGAGCTCGTCAAGGCGATGCGCGAATGCCCGCAGCCGATCGTGGCAGCCATCGACGGCGTATGCACGGGCGCGGGTGCGATGATCGCGTGCGCGTCCGACCTGCGGTTCGCGACGGTGCGCAGCAAGCTCGCGTTCCTGTTCGTGCGCGTCGGCCTCGCGGGCGCCGACATGGGCGCGTGCACGCTGCTGCCGCGGCTGATCGGCCTGTCGCGCGCGGCCGATCTTTTGTACACCGGACGCGTCGTCGGCGGCGAGGAAGCCGAGCGCTTCGGCTTCCACAATCGCCTCGTCGCTCCCGATGCGCTGCTCGACGAGGCCACGGCGATGGCGCAGAGCCTCGCCGACGGGCCGACGTTCGGCCACGCGATGACCAAGACGATGCTGTGGCAGGAATGGAGCTCGGGCCTCGGCGAATGCATCGAGGCCGAAGCGCAGGCGCAGGCGATCTGCATGCAGACCAGCGACTTCGAGCGCGCGTATCGCGCGTTCGTGGCGAAGCAGAAGCCGGTGTTCGAGGGCGACTGACGCGCGGGCTTGCACGATATGCCGGACCGCACGTTTCTCGAATGGCCGTTCTTCGACGATGGCCACCGCGCGTTCGCGGCTGCGGTCGACGCGTTCGCGCTACGCGAAGTGCCGCGTCTCGTCGAAGGTGCCGAGCGGGACAGCGATGCCGTCTATCGTTGCGTGCGCAGTCTCGTGCGAGCGCTGGGTGATGCCGGCCTGCTGCGCGCATGCGTCCCCGCGCCATTCGGCGGCATGCACGAGCGCATCGACGTGCGCACGCTGTGCCTCGCGCGCGAGGCGCTCGCGCATGCGAACGGCCTCGCCGACTTCGCGTTCGCGATGCAGGGCCTCGGCAGCGTGCCGATCTCTCTGTTCGGGAACGACGCACAGAAGCGTGACACGCTCCCCGGCGTCGCGGCGGGTGCGCGCATCGCCGCATTCGCACTGTCCGAGCCTGACGCCGGCTCCGACGTGGTCGCCATTTCTACGACCGGCGTTCGTGACAGCAACGGTTGGCGCCTCGACGGCGTCAAGACATGGATCTCCAACGGGGGGCTCGCGGATTTCTACGTCGTCTTCGCACGCACGGAGGCCAACGCCGAGAAGCCGTCGCGTGGACTTTCGGCGTTCATCGTCGATGCGGAAACACCCGGTCTCGACGCCTCCGAGCGCATCGACGTCAGCGCGCCGCATCCGCTCGGCACGTTGCGCCTTGCGAATTGCCGCGTCGGCGTCGATCG
>Ga0247829_10000114_pt1 | contig 23317 bp, 2 predicted proteins | sample 12C_Control_Day4_FD_207765 | JGI IMG/M metagenome (GOLD analysis project Ga0247829, IMG submission 207765) | Soil microbial communities from agricultural site in Penn Yan, New York, United States - 12C_Control_Day4 | ecosystem: Environmental > Terrestrial > Soil > Agricultural land | place: USA... | reverse complement strand
CCACGACCGCGCCGACCCGCATCGCCACCTCGGGCCACTGACCGAGCCGCTCCGCCAGGCGCTCGATCTCGCCGAGCGCTTGCGCCGAGCCCGGATCGACGGCCAACCAGCGCAGCGCTGCATCGAGTGCGCGCGCGCGATCTCCCAGCTTGCCTTCACTCAGCTCGGCGACGCGCGCCAGCAGGCCCGCGCGATCCAGTGGGTCTTCGGTGATCTCGAAGCGGGCTTCCAGCACGTTGACGAGGCGCGCGGTGTCGCCATCGCCGTCGAACAGCGGCTCGAGGATCTCGACGATCTCGGCGCGTTGCTCCCGTGCGGTCTGCAGCAGGCGCTCGAGCGCGGCACGCGACTGCGGGTGCGTCGGCACGAGCTCCAGCACCTCCCGATAGCAAGCCACACCCCGCGCCGCGTCGCGCAGCGTGGTCTCGGCGAGGTCGCCCTCGCGATACAGATATTCGGCGCGCTGGACGTCGTCATCGACGGCTTCGGCCTGACGCCGCAGCACGGCTCCGAGCTCGGGCCACTTGCCCGATCGCGCGAGCACGCGCTCGAGCGCGAGCAGCGCCGGGCGCGGTTCGAGCCCCTGCGACGCGCGCTCGAACGCGGCCGCCGCACGGTCGAGATCCGCCAGCTTGTCCTCGGCGATCTGACCGAGCCGCAGCGCGTACAGCTCCGCCGTCTCGGGTGACAACGACTCCCCGAGAAGCAGATCCAACCGCGTCGCGAGCTCCGACCACAGCGCGGGCAGGCCCTCGGCGAGGCGCACCAGCGGGGCGAGCAGCTCGGTGTCCTCGGGCGCCGCGGTGATCGCGCGTGCCCACACCGCGAACGCCTCGACCGGGCGCCCCGCCATGATCTCCTGGACCTCGGCGAGCGCGGCCCAGTCCGAGCGCCGCGCCTCGCTGTCATCCGAAGGCGCCGCGATCCGGCGCTCGTACACGCGCACGAGCCCATCCGCATCGCGATCCGCTCGATACACGCGCTCGAGGATCGGCGTCGCAGCCTCGACGTGATCGTCCACTCCCATCAGCGCTTCGAGCGCGGCACGCGCGCCGGCGTGCGACGGCAAGACCTGCAGCACCGCGCCGTAGCGCGGGATCGCGGCCTCGGGATCGGCGAGCTCCTGCTCCACGAGCCGCGCAGCCCGGAACGCGAGGTCCGCGCGATCTTGTGCGTTGTGCGCGAGCAGCGCGCGCTTGTCGACGACATCGAGCAGCTCGGGCGACATCTTCTGCTTCGCGTAGATGCGATCGAGCTCCGCGAGCGCGCGCTGTTCGCCCGCGTCGTCGTCGAGCACCGCCGTCAGCTGCCCGATTGCTTGGTAGACGTCGTCGAGCTTCTGCTCGTAGACCTCGGCGGCTGCGTGGCGCAGCTCCTGCCGCGCGGCGAGCTCGGGCGTCAGCTCGATCTTGCGCTCGAGGGTGGTGACCAGCTCGCGCCAGTCGCCGGCCTCTCGGTACAGGCGCTCGAGCGCATCGAGGGCGGCGAGGTCCGTGTCGTCGACGGCGAGCACGTTCCGATACGCAGCGATCGCGTTGGGGTGCTCCTGCAGCACCTCGTCATAGAGCGCGGCCACGCGGTGCAGGAGCACCAGCTGGACGCCCGTGTCCTCGGTGAGCTCGGCGCGGCGCGCGATCACCTTCACGAGCTCGTCGGTGCGACCCTCGAGCGCGAGCAAGCGGTCGAGCGCGGCCAGCGCGACGAGGTCGTCGGGCCGCGCCTCCTCCACCTTGCGCCACGCGCGGATCGCGAGCTGGCGATCGCGGCGCTCCTTCTCGTGGATCTCCGCGGCGCGTGCCCACAGCCCGCCCGCGAGCTCCGGGTTCGGCGCCGCGGCCGCCCCCTCCTCCAGCGTGGCGACGGTCTCGTCCCACGCACGCAGCTTCGCCGCGAGCGACAGCAGCTTCATCAGGCTGTCGTCATCTGCGACGTCGGTCCGCCAGGCCCGCGCGAGTGCTTCGAGTGCGAGATCGAGTGCACCTCCACGCTCCTCGTGGATCTGCGCGATCTCCTGCAGCACGGCGATCTGGTCGACCGGATCGCGGACGTACTCGAGCTTGGCGTCGAGGATGACGACCAGCTTCTGCCACCAGTCCTGCTCGCGATACACCGGCTCGAGCAGCTCGGCGATCCGCTCGCGGTGCTCGTCGTTGGTGACCAGCCGCTCGAGGGCCGCCACCGCGCGCTCCCAGAGGACACCTTCCGCGATCACGTGCTCGTGCTGGTCGATCGCCGCGCCGAGGTCCGTGACGTGGTGTTCGAGGAGCTCGGCGAGGCCCAGCCGCAGCTCCGCGGTCTCGACCGGGTTCTGCGACCGCGTCAGGCGGGCCTCGAACAGGTCGACGAGCTCCGGCCACTCCGCGCGTGCGCGGTACAGGCGCTCGAGCTCGGAGACGGCCTCGCGGTACGCGTGCTCGACGACCGGCTTGCCTCCGCCTTCGGTCACGAGCACGACCTCGCGCCAGCTCTCGATCGCGCGCGTCTGATCTGCGACACCGTCCTCGACGAGGCGCGCCCGCTTGATCAGCACCTCGCGCCGGAGATCGTCCTCGGCGCGCGCTGCGACCTCGTCGTAGACGGCGACCAGCTCCGGCCACTTCTGCGCGCGTGCGAGCAGCTCCTCGAGTCGCCGCACGAGCTCCCGCTCGTCGGGCACGGCGTCGTCGATCTGGATCGACAGCGCGCGCCGGTACGCGGTGTACGCGGCATCGACCCGAGCGAGGCGGCGATCGTAGATGGTCGCGGCCGCGATCGCGATCTCGCGCACGTCCTCGGTGTCGTTGGCCTCTTCATCGAGGTAGGCCTGATACGTATCGGCCACGAAGCCCCAGTTGTCGACGACCGACGCGAGGCGCTGGAGCTGGTCGCGGATCGCCGCTTCACTCGGCTCCTCGCGGAACAGCTTCGCGTACCACCGGCTCGCGCTCTCGAAGTCCTCGAGCTGCTCCTCGTAGAGGCGCGCGACGAACTTCGTCGTCCTCAGCCGTTCGCTCGGATCCGACGCGTGCTCCAGCCGCGACTCGTTGATCCGGATCAGATCCTGCCACCGGTGCTGCGAGACGTAGATCGGCTCGAGCACGTCGGCCGCGAGGCCGCGCAGCTCGGGATCGACGAGGAAGCGCTCGACCGAAGCGAGCGCCCGTGCGTTGCGCGGATCACCGCTGAGCGCTGCGGCGTAGTTATCGATCGCTCCCTCGACATCGTGGAGCTGACGCTCGTGGATCTCGCCGAGCTGAACGCGCAGGTTGACGGCCTCATCGATCGACGTCGCGAACCCGAGCCGCCGCTCGTAGAGATCGACGACGTCCGGCCACCTACCCTGCTCGCGATAGAGCGCATCGAGCGCGTCGAGCGCATCGCGCCGCTCGGGCGCGGTCGCGAGCACGTGCTCCCATGCGGCGATCGCATCGTCGGGCCGCTCGAGGTGCGCGAAGATCCCCGCGACCTCGACGAGCGCGCCGACGCGATCGTCGACGTCGCTCGCGGTCTCGGCCTCGCGCAGGAGGATCTCGGCGAGCCGCTCGTCATCGTTGGTCTCGCGATAGATGCTCTCGAGCGCGGCGAGCGCTCGCGCGTCATCGGGCTGCGTGTCGAGGACCCTCAAGTAGTACGTGCGCGCCGTCTCGAGATCGCGACGCAGCGCGCGCGACAGGTCGGCGACGTCCAGATAGAGGCGCCGCTGGATCTCGGCATCGAGGACGTTGGGCGCGACCTCGCGATACGCATCGATCAGATCCGCCTCGCGGCCGAGCTCTTCGGCGAGCCGCTCGATCTCCGCGATCACGTCGGGCAACTCGGCCTCGGTCGCGGCGTGCGGCAGCGCGAGCAAGCGCGCGGCGAAGGCGCCGGCCTTATCGTCGAGCTGATACTCGCGCATGCGCGCGACGTTGCCGAGCGCGCGCAGCTTGGCGGCCGGGTCGTCGGCCCAGTCGACAGCGCGCAGCTGCAGCTTCGCGAGCCGCTCGTACTGCGCCGTGCCCTCGTACACCGTGTTCAAGATCTCGGCCGCGACGACGCGCAGGTCGGGATCCGCGAGCGCCGCCTCGATCGCGGCGATCGCGTCCGCGTTCTCGGGTTCGTCGTCGAGGACGGCCTTCCAGCGCTCGATCGCCTCGAGCGGGCGCGCCAGCGGCCCGGCGAGCAGCCGCGCGATCTCGCTGTTGCGCGCGACGCGCGACATCGGATCGAGGGCGGCCTGACGCTCGAGCACATCCAGCAGGTCCGCGTGCCGGCCGGCCTCGCGGTACAGGCGCGCCAGCTCCCCGAGCGCGCGGCTGTCACCCGGATCGCGATCCAGCACCTCGAGATGCGCGGCGATCGCTTCGTCGGGCTCCTCGAGCATGACCTCGTGGATCTCGGCGATCCTCCCGAGCAGCTGCTTCGGCTCGTCGCCGGCGGCGTGATCGAGCTTGCGATGCAGGACATCGACCAGCTCGCGCCACTGCTCGGTCGCCTGATACAGCCGCTCGAGCGCGTTGAGCGCACCGGCGTCCATCGGCTGATCCGCGAGCACGTCGCTCCACGTCGTGATCGCGGCCTCGCGATCGAGGAGCTTCTCCTCTTCGAGCTGGGCGACGCGCACGAGCAGCGCACGCCGCTCCTCGGGGACCTCGGCCCACTCCGCCTGCTTGCGCGTGACCTCGCGCAGCTCGGGCCAGCTCCCCGCATCCTCGTACAATCGCGCGAGCGCGGTCGCCGACCGGCGCACTGTCGTCGGGTTCGTCGAGTCGACCTCGAGCCACCGCTTGTACGCCGCGATCGCGCGCGGCGCGTCGCCGAGCTGCCTGTCGTAGTACGCGGCGAGCTCGCCGAGGAGCGCGGCGCGCGTGACCACGTCGTCCTCGGGCGCTGCGTTCGCCGCGGCCTCGAGCGCCGAGGTCGCCTCCGGCCACCGGCCGAGCACCTGGGCCAGCCGCGCGAGCTCGGTGCGCGCACGCTCGTGCGTCGGATCTCGGCGCAGCACCTCGCGCCACCCGTCGAACGCCTCGCCCGGCATGCCGAGCTCCGTCTCTTCGGCGGCCGCGATGCGCGACAGCAGATCGATCGCCTCGGTGCCCGACGCCCGCGCGAACTGTGCACGCAGCACGCCGACGAGGTGCGTCCACCGCTTGTCCTGCTCGTACAGCGGCTCGAGCATGCGCGCGATGCGCTGCTCGTGCTCGGTCAGCGCCATCAGCTGCTCGAGCAGGGTGCGCGCCTCGGCGTGACTGCGGTCGCGAAGCACGACCTCCTCGAGGAGATCGACCGCGCGCGTCGGGTTATCGAGACGCTGCGCGAACAGCTCCGCGCGCCGGAACAGCAGCTGGACTTGTTCGGACTCGCCGACATGATCGACCTGACGCGCGAGCAGATCTTCGAGCTCCGGCCACTGGTTCGACGCCGCGTACAGGCGATCCAGCGCGAGGTACGACGGCGCGTGCGAAGGATCGAGCTCGAGCAAGCGGCGATACGCCGCGCCCGCCCCCGCTGGCTGGCCGAGCGCTTCCTCCTCGATCACCGCGAGGTCGAGGAGCGCGGCGATCCGCACTGCGACGTCGCCGCTGACCTCGGCGCGGCGCTCGAGCAGCGCGCGCAGATCCTGCCATCGCTCCTCGGTGCGGTACGCCTCGGCCAGGGCGTCGAACGCATCCGGCGCATCCGGCTCGACGCCCAGCACGGTGATCCAGGCACGCTCCGCGGTCGACCGGTCGCCGAGCCGCGCCCCTGCGAGCTGCGCGAGCTCGGTCGCGAGCACGCGGATGACGCCCGGGGCTACCGCCCCTTGGCTCGGCGCGCCCCCCTGCGCCTGCAGCGACTGCAGCGCCGTGCCGAGGTGCTGCGCGAGCTCGCCGTCGCGTCCGAGCTGCCCCGCGAGCACCGCGAGCGCGGCGCGCACGTCGGTGTCCGCCGGCTCCGCTGCGAGGACGGCGAGGCCCGACTGCCACGCCGCGGCCGGGTCGCCGAGGTCGACGTGATACAGTCGCATCAGCGTGCGGTCGAGCTCGAGTCGCTCGGCCGGCGATGTCTCCGCGCCCGCGCGGATCACCTCGAGCGCGAGCGCGTACATGCCGACGTTCTTCTCGATGTGCGGCAGGATCAGCCGCGCGACGCCGACCCGCTCCGCAGGCGCGATCCGCCCACCCGGACCATCCGCGAGCAGGAAGCGCACGAGCGCGCCCACGGCCTGCGGACGCACGCCACCACCGACGGCCGGCACGGCGAGCGCCTGCCGGTAATAGACGAGCGCTCCTTCCGGGTTGTCGAGGCTCTGCTCCTCGAGCGTCGCGAGCCGCATCAGCAGATCGAACCGAGCCTGACCATCGGGCGCCAGGTGATGCGGCAGCTGGAGCTCGGTGTCGAGCACCTCGACCAGCGACTCCCAGTCGCCGCGCGCCTCCTCGATGCGCGCGAGCGCGCGGAGGACGTCGAGCTTCTCGGGCTGCAGCTCGAGCGCCTCGCGATAGGTCACCGCCGCGCCGTCGAGATCGACGAGCCGCTCCTCCTGCAGGCGCGCGACCTCGACGAGCAGCGCGCACTTCTTCACGGGGTCTGGCTCGCGCGCGACGCGCCGCCGATACGACGTCAGCAGCGCCGCCCAGTCGGCGACCTGGATCGACGCCTCCTCGAGCTCGCGCTCGGCATCGCGGTCATCGGGCGCGAGCTCGAGAATGCGCCGGTGGTACGTGCGCGCGCGCTCGGGATCCGCAAGCCGGCGCGTCGCGATCTTCGCGAGCTCGCGCAACAGCCCGAGCTTGCGCCCATCGTCGATCGCCTCGGCGGCGACCTGGCGATCGAACGCCGCCGCGACGTCACGCCACTGGTCCGGCTCGCTCGCCAGACGCATCACGTCGGCGTACAGGGCCTCGTTCGTCGGATCCAGCTCGTACGCGCGCAGGGTCCACGTGAATGCGAGCGTGCGCGACGACAGCCGCTGCTCGCAGAGCTGCCGGATCTGCGCGATCTTCGCGAGCCGCGCCGCGACGTCGGGCGCCGCCGCGAGCTCGATCTCGAGCACCGCGATCAGGCGCGCCCACTTCTCCTGCTTCGTGTAGATCGGCGCGAGCGCCGATGCGGCACCGACGTGGTTCGGCTCGATCGCGAGCACGCGCTCCCACACCTGACGCGCACGCTCGAGCGCAGGCCCCTCGACGCCGGCCGCGCGCTCCTGCGCGAGCTGCGCCGCGCGTTCCACGAGCGGCAGGCGTTGCGCCTTGGCCTCGAGGCGATCCGCGATGCCGAGCAGCGCATCGACGAGCTCCTCCTGCTGCCCGAGGCGCGCGTACAGCTTCTCGAGTCCCTCGAAGTCACCAGCCGTCGCGTACAGCTCGCGCAACGTGCGCAGCGCCTTGGCGTGGTGGGGCTCGATGTCGAGCACCTCCTGCCACGCGTTCGCCGCCGCCGCCGCCGAGCCGAGGCGATCCGCGTACACTTGCCCGAGCTTCTCGAGCAGCACGATCGCCTCCTTTCCGTCGAGCGCGGTGCGCTGGCGGTGCAGGATCTCGGCGAGCGCGACGTACCGCTTCTCGCGCTCGTACAGGCTCGCGAGCGTCGCCAGCGTCTCCGCGTGGTCCGGGCCCGCGTCGGCGAGGATCTGGTTGTTGATCTCGATCGCGAGCCGGGTATCGCCGAGGCGCTCCGCCGCCAGCCGCGCCATCTCGCTCTGCTTCGCCCGCTTCTCCGCCGCCGGCAGTTCGTTCGCTTCGCGCCCGAGCAGATCGATCAGCGCGCGCCACTGGCGCCGCTTCGTATAGATCTCCTTGAGCTTCTGGACCGCATCTCCGGACAGCTGCGACTTGGGGGCGATCTCCACGATGCGCTCGAGTGGCCGCACCGCATTGGCGAAGTTGCCGAACCGCTCGGACCACAGGTCCGCGATCTCGCGCAGCACCGCGACCTTCTCGTCGTCGGGGACGTTCGGCGACTCCGACTTGCGCGTGAGCAGCGCGATCAAGTCGTTCCACTTTCCCGTCGCGCGGAACATCGACGCGAGCTCGTCGCTCGCGCGCCGGTTGTCCGGATCGATCTTGAGGATCGCGTTGTACGTGTTGACGACCATCAGCGGCAGCCGCAGCCGGTCGCGATAGATCTCCACCACCTGGTGCAGCCGATCGACGCGGCCTTCGACATCGCCTTCGGGCAGCCGCTCCGTCTCTTCCTTCATCAGGTCGAGCAGCGCGTTCCACTTCTCGGTCCGCCGGTACAGCCGCGCCAGCGCGGTGCGCGCTTCCGTCGAAGACGGGTCCTGCCGCAGGTGCTGCTTCCAGGCTTCGATCGCCTTCTCGGGGTTGTTCTGCGCCTCCGCGAGCTGCGCGATCTCGACGCCGATCGGCCGGCTGTAGTCACCGGAGTCGCTGCGCGCGCGCACGCCCTTCTCGACCGAGCGCAGCAGCGCGAGCAGCTTCTGGTTCTCGCCCTTCGCCGGGTAATACGCGCGATAGAAGTCGAGCGCCGCCGGATGCGCCGGCTCGATCCGGCGCACGCGCGCGAAGTACTGCTCCGCCTGATCCATGTCGCCGAGGTGGCGCCACAGCAGCATCGCGACCTGCAACAACATGCCGAGGTCGTCGTCGCGACGCGCCCTGAGCGCGGCCTGATACGTCGCGACGAGCGCCTGCCAGTTCCCCGCCTGCGCGAGCGCGTCGGTCACCGTGCGCAGCGCCTGTGGCTGCGCCGGGTCGAGCACGAGGACGCGCTTGATCGCACCGTCGGCGCGCTGTGGACTGTCGAGCCGCGATCGCGCGATCGACGCGAGCGCGATCAGGGCCGACACCTTCTCCTCGACGCTGGCCGCGCCGTTCGCGCGGCTCTCCAGCAGATCCGCGAGCTCGTGCCAGCGCTGCGCGCGCGCGAGGTGGCGCCCGAGGTGGAACGCGGCCTTGCTGTTGCGCGGCTCGATCTCGAGCGCCTTGCGCAAGTACGTCTCGGCCTCCGGGCTCGCCGGAGAGAACCGCACGAACGCCTCGGCCGCCGACACGTAGAGCCCGGTCGCGAGCGTCTTGTCCGTCGACGCCGACGCTTCCTTCAGGAACTTGTCGGCGAACTTCTGCCAGTTGCTCGCCGCCACCTCGAGCTCGTCGAGCGCTTCCTGCGCCATCGTGTCGCCGGGCCGCAGCCGCAGCACCTCGGAGAACGCCACGCGCGCCGCGGGCACGTCGAGCAGCTCGTCATCGAGGACCATGCCCTTCTCGATCCAGAGGTCGACACGGCGATCGACATCGTCCGTCGCCTGCAGCTCGACATCGATCAGCTGCACCACGACGTCGGGCCGGCCGCGCGTCGCGAGCACCTTGCGGGTGGCCGCGAGCTTGCTCGCGCGGACGTCCGCCGGTGCACTCCGCGCCGCCCCGACGAGCGCCTCGCGGGCCTGAACGTCGTCTGGGTCGTTTTCGAGGACGGCGAGGAGAGAAGACAGGTCGGCCATGGCGGGAAAGCGGCGTCCCGATGGTACCGACCCGCCTCCGTCGTCCGCAATCGCGATGGTCAGCTAGATCGCTCGGTTAGGACGACGCATCACCACGCGCAACCATGCGGGCCTCGATGCGCGGCATGTCGGCGATGTACCGCGCGCGCGTCTGGAGGCACCTCTCGCGCACCGACGTCATCCACGCCACCGCATAGCGCTCGCGGCGCGCGATGGCATCTGCACGCTCGCCCTCGGCGAGCACCTCGTCGGGGATCCGCTCCGCGCCCGCCGGGACGAACTTTCGCAGCTCGTTGACACACACGAGCGTCCGGCGGTTGGCGTCGCGGCTCGCGGTCCACGCATCGATGTCCAGCTGGGTCGGGTCGTCCTGCACGAGCGGACGCAACCGCTCGATCTCGTCGATCCAGCGCCGAGGTGAGATGATCTCGGAGGGGGCCGGGCCGCCCACCTCGTCGCGCGGCGCGGGACCGGTCAGCGGATCACCGTACGAGCGAAACGTGAACGCCCGGGGCAGCGCGCACGTCGGGCAGTCCCCGGTCAACGCCCACGCATCGTCCTGGCCGGCGAGCGAGAGCTCTTGCGCGCCGATCCGGGTCCCACACCTGGGACATGGCTCGAGCGACGCCGCGAACTGCATCTCGAGGATCGAGCGTGCGCGGGCGACCTTCGCGGCGAGGGGCCGTTCGCTCATCGTGGCGAGTGTACTCCCCGCCCTGCCGCCCGCGCAGTATGTTGCGCGCCATGGCCGGTGGAAAGTTCGCAGCCGAGGTCGCCTGCATGCAGTGCCTGTTCGACGATCGCGTCGTCGTTCGCGCCCACCGGATCTACGAGGGTGACGAGACCGATCGCTACAGGTGCGAGAAGGGGCACGAGTTCGGACTGGACTGGCGCACGCCGGCGACCGAGCCGCAGTGGCCACCGCCGGCCGACGTCCTCGCGGGCCTCTCGTCGTAGCGGCCGTTACCCGATCTTGTGATCGATGCCCGAGCCCGGGAGGACCTCCTCGGTCCCGGTGGCCGCCTTCCCGCTCGTCGGCTCCTGCGTGGCGCCGGTCGCGCTCTTATCGCTCGGGCTGGCGGCCGCGCCCGCGACGGGCATCTCCTCCTTCAAGTGCTCGGACGTGTAGACGCCCTTGATGTCCCACGGCATCACGCGCTCGAGGCCGTGCAGCTCCTGCTCCGGCTCGAACGAGGGGCCGCCGAGCGTGTAGATGCCGGGCAACAGGCCGTCCTTGTCGAGCACGAGCTTGAACGCCTTGCGCGGCGCCTGGACGACCACGGTCGCGGCCGTCTTGTCGACGACCTTCGCCGTCACGATCGTGCCGGGCACGCCGAGCATGTCCTTGACCTCCACGCCGCCACCTTCGGCCGGCAGGATCGAATCGCCGCGCTCGAGCTCTTCCTTGCGCATCTCCGCGACCTGCTGGGGCGTCACGTCCTCGCCGTTCGCCAGCCACTCGAGCACTTGCTTGCGCAGGAAGGTCGGCAGCCCCGCGAGGCTGACCGTCTGCTCGTTGCTGGAGTTGGCGAAGTAGTTGGCCAGCAGCGCGAGATCGGTGGTGGTGCAGATGTACTGCCGTCCCATCGCCGAGCCTTCGAGCTTGGTCAGATCGTCGACGAGGTTGGTGATCTGGTTCTTCTTCGCGCGGTCCTTGGCGACGGCCTTCGCGTCCGACTGGCGGACGTCGTTGTTCGGCGCCATGCCGACCATGCGCGCGAATGCGTAGTCACCGCGCCACACGACCATCTGTGTGTCGCCGAGCGCGTCGATCGCGGCATCCAGCGACGCGAAGCGCAGCGCAGACTCCGCGTACATCATCGTCTCGTACCTGAGCCGGAAGCCCTGCGGGTTCTCGGCCGTAACCCGGGCCGGGTCACGGTGCTTCGCGAGCTCGGCCTTCGCCTTGTCGAACAGCGCCGCGCGCTGGGCGTGCACCGAATCGGCGAGCTCGCGCTGGTCCTGATCGCGGAGTCCGCGCTCGACGTACCAGAGCTCGAGATCGATCTGGTTGTACTTGCTCATCGTCGACGACACGTTGGTACCCGTGGCGCCTGCGACGGTGAACATGCTCGTCTGATCTACCTTCGAGAGGTCCGTCAGCCCCGCGAGCATCTCCGCCACCTCGGGCTGCGGCGCGAGCCTGTACCGCTGGTCGGCCTTGCGCTGGGTCGCGTCATCGCGAACCGTGATGCCCTCCGCGGCCTTCGGGTCGTTCATGGCCTTGAAGTAGAGGTCATAGGTCGGCTGTGCGATCGCCTTCAGCGACTCGGTTCCTGCCGCGTGCCCCTGCGACATCAGCCGCCGCGTCATGACGTAGTGCTCGAGCTGCGCGAGCGGCACGAGCTCGTTGTCGCGCAGCATGAACGGACGCCCCGTCGGGTCGTACAGCAAGCCATCGCGGCCGAGGTCGAAGGGCATGCCGCTGATCGTCACCGGCTTGTCGAGCGAGGCAGGAAGCATCTGGATGCCCGCGTGGCCCGCCAGCAGCTCGTCGCGCGACGCGATGGGGGACTCCTGCTGGAACATCTGCGTGCGCCGGATGCCCTTCGCGACCTCGTCGCGCCACTCCTGCGGGCTGAGGCTGATGTCGCGGTTCTGATCCTGGAAGATCGCGGGCGGGAAGTTGAACTCGGCGAGGATGCGGTTCATCACCACGCGCGAGGTGCGACCGTTCGAGTCGCCGAACGGGTGCAGCGCCACGAAGTGCCGCTGGAACTGCGACGCCGCCATGATCGGGTCCGCGCCGGGCTTGGCGAGGTCTTCCTTCAGCGTCTTGATCAGCTGCTCGAGGCGCGGGCGCACCTCCTCGGCGTCCGGATAGTGCAGGCCCGCGAGCCCGCCGTCCTCCGTCTGTTTTCCCCACGGCTGCACGCGCACGCCGGCCTCGCGGAGGTTCTCCTGCTCGGCCTTCGAGTAGTGCTCGGGGCGCGCGTACTGGCTGCCCTCGCGGAGCTGGCCACCGACGTCCCACTGGCCGCCGCGGCCGACCATCGCGATCGCGCGCAGCGCCTGCGCCTTGAGCCCGGTGTCGGGCGCGTGGATCAGGCGGTTGACCTCGAGGATCGTGTCGACGTTCAGCTGCTCGAGCAGCTGGCCCTTCGGAATGGCATCGAGCAGCGTCGTCGCGCGCATGAAGCCGCGCCACGCCTCGTCGCCGTACGCGTGCGAGAAGTCGCCCTCGGCGCGATGCCGAGTATTGATGAAGCTCGCGGCCAGGATCATGCCGGCCTTGCCGCTCTCGTGGCCGCCCTTCATCTGCCCCAACGAGTAGTCGTCCATCCGCAGCGAATCCGGCGACAGCTCGTCCTGCGAGAAGAACCTCTTCTCGAAGAAGATGTTGCCGAGGCGCTCGTTGATGTTGTCCGCCTTCGCGATCGCGCCGGCCTCGTAGGTCGGCGAGTACTCGAGCCCCTTGCCGGCCTTCACCGCCGAGGCGAGCTCGAACGCGGTCTGATCGATCGCGCTCTGCGGCGGGTTGGCGACGCCCTTGGCGATGAGGAGCTGCTGCGCGAACCAGTCGGCCGCGCCCGGCACCTGATCGATCGTATGACCGGTCTGCGCGAGCAGCGCGGCGAGCGTCGCCTTCGACTTGCCGTCGTCGGCCTTCCCATCTCGGCCCTTCGCGGCGTTCGGATCCGCCGTCGCCGCGGGGTCGGTCGTCGTCGCGTCGGCCGTCGTCGTGTCGGCCGTGGTCACCTCGGCATCCACGTACTCCACGCCCGAATCGTTGACGGTGACCGTGAAGCCCTGCCCCTGCTGCACGCCGCTCTGTGGAGCGCCGTTGAAGCGCACGAGGTCCTGCCCGTCGGCGTTCACCGCGGCGATGTACGAGTGACGTTGGCCGCCGCGCTCGACGTTGCCGAGCTGGCGCAGCGCCTCGACGTCGCCCGCGCTCGCATCGCGCGAGCCCGACGGGTGCGTGTGCACGATGATGCGGCGCACGCCGGGCGGCAGCTCGAGCGCGTGGGCCTGGTTCGAGGTGACGAGGAGACGTGCGCCGTCCTTCATCGAGACCACGGCGTACTCATGTCCGGTCGCACGCGTACGCGCGCCGAGCTCCTCGATGAGGGCGTCGACCTTCTCGCCGTGCGCGACCGTGCGTACCGTGGTCGGCGTGCCCGGCTGGCTCTCGGACTTCGGGCCCATCACGCTGGCCGCTCCGCGCGTGCCCGCGTCGTAATAGACCTCGGTGCGTAGCGAGCGGCCCTCGCGCTCGGCCGCGATACGCTCGAGGCCCCACACGGCGCGGGTGTTGTTCGGATCGATCGCCACCGCGGCCTTGTAGTGCGCCTCCGCGGTCGCGTAGTCACCGCTCGTGAACGCGATATCGCCGCGCATCGTCTCGCTGCCCACCTGCTGATCGACCCTCGCGCTCGGGAAGTTGCCGACCGGCTCGAGCGTCGACGTGACCGCGGCCTCGGGGCTCGGTCCCGCCGCGGGGTTGCGCACGAACCGATAGCCCGTCGGGCTGGACGGATCGACGACGTACGCACCGATCACGTCGTGCGGAGCGACGCCACCGGCGACCGCCACCTCGCTCTGCATGATGTAGGCGCGGTGCGCCTCGGGCACGCCCTCGCCACTCACCCCGAAATCGACATCGACGCCGGAGCCGCGGACGACGAACACGCCGCCGAGCTCGTGCGTGCCGGTCGCGCCGGCCTTCTGTTGCAGCGCCGAGGTCTCGTGCCAGTCACGCGCGAACTGCATGCGCTTCGTGAACGCGACGTACTGACCGGCGATACCGGCGACGTGGAGGCCGACCGACCTGTGCGTGCCGCGCGGCTGGAAGCCCTCGGCGAACACCTGATCGATCGGGCGATTGTCGGCGCGGTAGAGCTCGCCCGCGGACTGCTTGTACTGGAACCACGGCGGGACGCGGTGGCCGTCGACCACGTCCTGCCCCATCAACGCCTCGATCATGCGCTTCGCTTCCGCAGGATCCGTCGTCGGCGTGATCGCGCGACTGTCCGCGTCGGGGACGTTGCGATCCTTCATGTGCTGGTACGCCTCGAGGTTCCACTGCGCCTGGTCCGCGATCAGCGCTTGCTCCTCCGCCGAGAACTCGACCTGCGTGCGCGCGTACTGCGGCGTGCCTGCCTGCTCGCTCGACGGCGCCGAGGCGACGTTGGCGGACGAGACGTCCGACACTGCCCCCGGGTCGTTCATGATCGGCCCAGCGGGCCCCCGGCCACCGGGTTCGCTCGTCGCCGGGCCGGCCTGCTTCGGGCGGTTGTCGTAGTACGCGTTCGCGTCCCGATAGAGCTGGGCGTACGCGTCCTCGAACTTCTGCCGCACGGCGGCGCGCTGCGCTGCCGGGATGTCGTCGAGGAACACGTTCACGCCGGTCAGCGTCGCGTTGCCCTCGACGCCGAGCGCGTGGGCCTGCGTGGCGGTCATCGGGATCGGGCGGCGTCCCGCCAGCACCTCGTCGATCACGCGCTTCGCGGTGCGGTACTCGGCCGCCATGTTCGTGCTCATCACCGAATGCGCGTCGGTGCTGAGCACGGTCTGCACGTCGTTGAAGATCAGCGTCGGCAGTGAGTGCGCCTCGAGCGGCGCGTTGCGCTGGTTCGGGTTCGGGCGGTGCAGCGGCAGCTGCTCCGTCCCGCGCTGCCCGTCGGCACCTTCGCGCGCCCGGGTGTGGTTGCGCGCCGACGCACCGGTCTGATCGTTCGAGGTCAGGTTGACCTCCGCGATGATCCCGAGCTTCGCCATGCGGATCGCCTGATCGGGCGTCGTCATCGTGGCGTGCCCGAACCGGACGATCACGTCCGGCGGCAACGTCCCGCCGAAGTTCGCGGCGATCCGCTCGAACGACACGATCATCGCTTCGAGGTTGTCGCGCGCGCGCTTCGCGCCGGAGAGCTCGCCGTCGACCACCTGACGATCGCTGTCGCGACCGAAGTGCTTGCCCGCGACGACGTCATTCGCGCCTTCGCCCACGTGCGGGCGCAGCACGATCGGCTCGCCTCGCCCCTTCGCCGCGCCCAGCAAGCGGCCATAGAGCTGCTCGAGCCGGCGCTGGCCGAGCTCGTCGAGCGAGAAGTGCTCGGCGCCAGCGATATCGACACCGACGACGTCCGTGCGCTGCGTCTGCTGGATGATGCCGTCGACGGCCGACTCGAACGCGTCCTGCGAGCCGCGCTGCTTGGCGAGCTTGTGCAGGTCGCTCTGATCGACGTTGGGATCGCGCGCGCCGAACAGGTTCGTGTTCAGCATCGCGACGTGCTTCACCTCGAGCCCCTCGAGCTGCGCGCGCATCTCGGGGTGCTCGGCGATCAGCTGGCGCTTGAGCGCGTCGATCTGGCCCTCGTCGAACCGCTGCCCCAGCTTGTTCGCGCTGTTCGACTGCTCGGTGTACGCGAGGTTGTCCTGGGCGAGCCGCAGCAGCGCCTGCTTGGCGTAGGCGTCGTAGGCGAACTGCTGCTCGAGGTTCTTCTGCGTCGAGGCCAGGAGCTCCTTCGCACCCGGGTCTTGTCGCTCCACCGCCGCGACGGCTCTGTCGATGCGCTCGAGCACCGCGGGGCGATCCGCGAAGTGCTCGCGGTAGACCGGCACGAGCTGATCCCACGAGGCATCGGCGGCGAGGCCATGACCGGCCAGCAGCTCGGTGCGCTCGGCGCGACCATAGAACTGCTTCACCAGCTCGTCGCGGATCTCGTACGAGCTGTTGAAGTCGGTCTCGTCGCTCGCGCGCAGGGCCTTCTCCGCCGCGCTCCGCGCCTCGCGATAGATCTTGTCCTTGAGGCGCTCGCGCTCGACCGAGGTGAGGTCGTCGGAGTCGAGCTCGGCCTTGAGGGCCTCGATCCGGGCGCGCGCCTCGCGGATCTGCTGCATGGCATCACCGGAGATGCCGCGCGTGGCGATCACGGGGCGGTTGGTCTGCGGATCGATGACGAGGTTGCCGGCCGCGTCGGTCTGGTACTTGTGGCCGAGCTTGCTCTCGTACGCCGCGATCGCGCGGAGCACGGGCTCCCACGACGTGACGTCGCCAACGCGCGCCGAGGCGGTGGCGCCGTTCGGATCGCCCTTGACCATGTGGAGCTGCCCCGACTCCATCATCGACCTGCGGATGGACGTGGGCTCGACGTTGCCGAGGAAGTGGCTGTGGATCTCGATCCCCGAGTGCCCCTTCTCGTCGATCTGGCGCCGGATGCGGTCGGAGTCCGCGGGCCCCTGATCGAGGGCGCTGTCCTGGGCGTCGCTCTGTTGCGCCCACGCGGCGTCCATCTGGTCCTTGCGCGCCGCTTCTTCGGTGCGCTGATCCTGGGGAACGGTCTGCGCCTCGGCGATCCGCTGCTGCACGTCGGCGTTCGCCGCGGGCTCCGCCGCCACCGCTGGATCGGTCGCCGCGGACTCGGTCGCCACCGCGGGATCCGTCGCCACCGCCGGCGCGGACGTCGCGGGCGCCAGGCCCTCGAGCGACGCCAGCGTCGACAGGAGATCGTGGACCTGCGGCCCGAGCTCGCCGAGCTCGACCGAGGTGGCCGCCGTACGCAGCGCCGCCGTCGCGTTCGCCGCGGCGAGCGCGGCGTAGCCGGCGTCGATCTGCTCGCGCGTCAGCCGGCGCGTCTCCTTGCCGCCGAACCGGACCGGCCCGCTCGCTTCGTTCAGCAGATCCGCGAGCGACTCGTGCCCAGCCGCGCGGACCGCGCGGACCACCTGCCGCAACTTCGTGCGGACGTCGTCGATCTGGACGCGCTCGGTGACCAGCCGCTCGGCCTCGGCCGCGGCGTTCTGCATCTCCTGCCCGCGCTCGGCGCGCGCCTTGCGCGCGGCCCGCTCGTCGCTCGTCAGCTCGCGCGGCGAGACCTCGATCGGCGTGCCGTCCTTCTGGCGAACGATGATGTAGCCGCCCGCCTCCTGCCCCACCACCGACATGTTGAACTTCGAGTCCTGGACGATGACCGAGCCCGCGCCCGACTGCGCGAGCATCTCGGCCATCGTGGTCTCGTGCATCACGAGACCCTGATCGAAGTAGCCCTGCTTGCGGCGCAGGTCCTCGAGCGTGGCGCGGTCCGTGCTCATGTAGAGCGCCTCGTACTCGCCCGGCGGCAGGCCGTACTGGCTCGGATCGAAGAACGGCGAGTCGTGCGGAGCGAGCGGCAGCGCGTCGCTCTGCACGCGGTACAGCTTCGTCGTCGGCGGCAGCTGCTCCATGATCACGTGCTCGCCGCCGGCGGCCGTGCTGAGGATGTTGACCGGCGGGGCGTCCGCCTCGGGCGTGGCCGAAGCGGCCTTGCCCTCGACGCTGGAGGCCCCGGCCGCCGGATCGACACCGGGCACCGGCGTCGTGTCCGCGGTCGCCGGCGTCTCCGCCGTTGCGGTCGCCGGCGTCGTCTCCGTGCCCGCGGCGGTCGCGGCGCGCGCTTGCTCGGCGTCGCGGATCGCACGCACGCCTTCGGTCATCCGCGCTCGGTCCTTGGCGCTCAGGCGCGAGCCCTCGATGACCTCGATGATCTGGTCGGGGCTCGCGCCGCGATCGAGCGCCGACCGCACGTCGTTCCACGTCGCGACGTAGCCTTCGCGATCGACGTGGCCGAGCGTCAGGTCGGAGATCGTGCTCTCGAGGAAGCGGCCGGCAAACGCGCGGACGCGCTCGCTGACCGCGCGGAGAGGGGCCCACGTCATCGAACGGTCGCTGGTGGAGCCGGTCTGTGCGGCCGCGTTGAGCCGATGACCGAACGGGAGGTCCATGCCGCGTGCGTTCGTGTCGGGGGTCGCGCCCTCGCCGCTCTGCACGAACTCCGCGAGCGGATACGAGAGGTGCTGCGTGATCGGTCCGCCGCCCTGGAACCCCGGCGTCTCCAGCATCAGCGCCGAGCCGCGACGGACCTGCGTCATCGCGCCGTCGGTGTACTGCTGGCCTGCCCACCACACCATGTCGCCGTCGGCGACGTAGTGACGCGACTCGATCCCCTTACCACCGGCGGCCGTCGCTTGCTCGTTATGCTGGGTGACGCGATTCGCCATCTCGCGCGGAATCCCGGGCGACTGGAACGTGACGATGCGCCCGACCTGATCGGGGAACCGGGCCGCGGCCATCTGCGCGAGGGCACCACCAAGGCTGTGCCCCGTGACCGTCGGCTTGCCGTAGGCCGAGAGCTGCGCGAGCGTCTTCGCGATCAGGCCTTCGTTGGCGGCCATCTGGTACGCACCGACGCCATCCGGGTGTGCATCATCGCGGAAGTCCGCGAGGGTGAACTTCTTCCCGTCCACCGGCTGCGAGCCGCGGAACGCGAGCACCGGTGCCGCGTTGCTCCCCTCCACGGGCACGAACGTCGTGATCGAGAAGCTGCCTTCGCCGTGGATCACCTCGCCGAGCTGGAGCCCGTTCTCGGCGAGGAACGCCCGGTGCTCGTCCGTGTACTGGTCCGCATTCAGGTACGCCAGCCCGTGGGCCAGCTGCTCGGTCGCGACGTCGCGGCGCACCTTGACGCGATCCGCTTCGGCCATCGGGGGCAGCGCCGCCCGCGTCCACCACGACTCGTTCTTCCACGCCTCCACCGCATCGCGATCCGCCTGGGTGGTATCGCCGGCACCCTGATCGGGCGTCCCTGCAGGCCCCCAGATCTTCTCGCCGATCGCGTTGCCACCCTGGACGACGTGATCGGGCAGGTTCGCCTGCTGGCTCTCGAGGAACGCGACGTTGCGCTGATGCACCTCATTCGCATCGAGCGTGAGCGCGCTCGCCGGCAGCTGATCGATCTGCACCGGCTTCTCGCCGGTCGCATCGATGACGACGAACTTCACGCCGTCGGCGCCCATGTTCTGCTGGTGCACTGAGTTGAAGTTGCGCGCGCCCTCGGCGTAGCTGTCGGCGTGCAGGCGTGCATCGACCATGCGCCCGGTCTTCGCCGCACGCGGGATGACGCCGAACTTCATGTTCTCCCACGACTGGTCCGGACGGCGGTGGACGTAGACCACGGCGACCTCGATGCCGCGCTTCTTCGCCTCCGCGATCACCCACGGCAGCTCGGTCGAGTTCTGCTCGCCCGCCGAGTCCCACACCGCGGCCGAGCTCGCCTTGAGCGCCGTCGCCGTCGGGTTGTTGTCGATCGCGTAGCTCTTGCCGGCGCCCACGCCGCCCGCGGTGACGAGGATCTGCTTGGGGAGCGACGGATCGTTCGCGATCTGGTCGAGGCGCATCACGAACGCCTGCTTCGCGACCGCGTTCGCGGTCTGGTGGACCGCGATGTTCATGTAGCCGCGCGCCGCGATCGCGGGGTCGACCTTGCCGTCGGCTTTGGCCTGCGGATCCGAGGCGACGTTGTAGTCGGGCGACAGCAGCTTGGCGTCGTCGGTGGCGAAGTTCTTCGCTTCCTTGTCGGTCTCGCCCGACATCACCATCGCGAGGTACGCGGCGGCGAGCGCCTGCGGATCGCGCTCGTACGCCGCGGCGAACCGCGCCTCGGCGGCGGCCTGCGCGGGATCGAGGCCATGTAGCCGCGGGATCTGGTTCGGGATGGTCGAGCCGTCGACGCCGACGCGCGCCGCGTCCTGCACGCCGTCGCGGTTGGCGTCGACCTTGAACGACGTGTCGCCGACGAGCGGCTGACCGGTGCGCGCCGTGACGATGTCCGCATCATTCGCGACGTTGATCGGCCCGGTGACGTGCTGATCGCTCGCGACCTCGGTCCTCGTGTCGACCACGGCCGTCGCGTTCGGTGCCGCGGGGTTCGCGTCCACGGTGGCCGCCGTGTTCGCGTTCACAGCCGCCGGAGGGTTCGTGTTCACCGCGATCGCCGCGTTCGCGTCCACCGCGCTCGCCGTGTTCGAGTCCACCGTCGCCGCGACGTTCGAGTCCACCGCCGTCGTGGTGTCCACCGTCGTGCTCGGGGTCGCCGTGTTCACGCTCGGGCTCGCCGTGGTCGTGTCGGCGCGCGTCGTGCTCGGCGCGTTGATCCGCGTGTTGACGTTGGTATTCGGGTTGGTGTTCGTGTCGGCGTTCGCGCCGTGCGACGCGTTGTTGTAGTCGCTACCGAGCGCATCGCCGCGCCCGCCGCCGAGGCTGTCACGCGCACCGCGGAGCGCGGCTTCGCCCACGTTGCGCCCGAACCGCACGAACTTCTCTTCCTGCGACCCCTGATACGTCGTCGGGTCGATCGCCGTGGTGACGACCGAGCCGATCGCCTGCGAGGCGGCCGCGGCGGACGCACGGCCGTACCATCGATCGGACTGCGGGAGCGGGTCGCCGGCGGCCGACGCGACGCTGCCGGCGAGCGCGCCGGTGAACATCGCCTTGCCCGTGCGCTGCGAGACGCCCTTCGCCCAATCGACGAGGTCACCCTTGTAGAGCGACGGATCGAGCATCGCGTTGATCACCTCTTCCGAGCCGCTCTCGAGCGCCTCCTCGAGGGCCTCGCTCACGATCTTCGCGATCAGCCTGTTGTTGCCGCCGGCCATCTGACCGACGGTCTCGGTGAGCTTGTTGATCTTCTCGATGTGAACGATGCCGCTCGCGGCCGCCTCGGCGATCACCGCCGCGGTCTCCTGCACGATCTCCTCGTTGGACATCGAGGCGCCGCGGATCAGCATCTTCGTGCTGACGCCGGCGAGGCCCGAGATCAGCGCGACGACCGCGGGGGCTGCGGTACCACCCGACGCGACCGTGATGACCGCGCCGACGGCGACGGTGACCGCGGTGCTCGCGACATCCGCCGTGGCGTCCTTCGCCTCCTGGAACGCCTTGAGATCGCCCTCCTGCCAGTCGGAGACGCCGCGCAGCTCGGCCATCATGGCGCGGTCCATCGCCTCGCGCTCCGGCGAGCCGGGCGGGAATTTGTCGTAGTCCTTGAACCGCGGGTCGTTCCGGATCGCGAGGTACTTCTCCTCGATCTCGCGGTGCGTCTGATCGAGCCGCTGGCCCGATCCGCTCCACAGATCGGTGAGGCCGTTCGCGATGTCCGTCGACTTCACGCCCGTCGCCGCGGCAGCGGGGCTCATGATCCACATCGCCGCGGTCCCGACCCAGCCCGACTGCGTGCGCTCGAACGCGTAGTCCTCGGCGAGCCGCTGCCGCATCTCCTCGATCGTCGTCGGGTTGCCCTTCAGGGCCTGGCGCAGCTCGTGGCCGGCGCGACCGCTGGTCTCGCCCTGGACGTCGGCGACGAGGTCCGCGCCCGGGCGCTTACCGAACTCCTCCGCGGCGGCCGCGTACTCCAGCTGGATGCGGGCGATCTCTTCCTTGTCCTTGCCCTGCAGCCGCTGCTTGAGCAGATCGTCGTCGGTGCCGATGCCGAGGAAGCCCTCGTTCATCGCGTAGTACAGCGCGAAGCCGTCGCTCATCCGGCCCTGCGTCGCGAGCTGCTTCGCCTTCTCCCGGTCGAGCTCGTCGAGCTCCGAGTCGATCATCTGCTCGAACGTCTGGCCGCTCTTGCCGTACAGCTCGTTGTAGCGGGCGATGATCGCGTCGCGCTCTTCCTTGCTCTGGGCGCCCTCGAGCGCCTGGTAGATCGCGGCCCGGTCGGTCCCGAGGCCCTGCGCCGCCGCCGCCATCTTCGCCGCCTCGGCGCCTGCCCTGTCGCCGGCCATGATGAACCGCGCGACGTCCTCCTCCTTGCCCTCGAGGTCCGCGTTGACGTCGGCCATCAGGTCGCGGCCGGTGCGCGTCCTGTACGCCGCGATCAGCGCATCCCGCTCCTGCTGGGTCTTCGCCGACTCGAGCGCTGCATACAGCGCCGTGTTGTCGGTCCCGAAATCGGTGCCCGGGGTGACGCCGAACGCCGCCATCATGGGACCGGCGAACGGCACGCCGACCGAGATCACGGCGCCGCCGACCGCATCGCGCACGGCCTTGCGATCGGCACCGAACGTGTCGGCCACACCGTCGGCCATGTCGGTGAGGAAGCCGCCGTGCATCGCCGCGTCCGCCTCGACCGCCGCGATCTCGGCCTGGTCCCCCTTCGCGTACGCGCGCGCCTTGTCCTTGTCGAACCCCGACAGCTCGCCCTCGAGCATGTCGTCGAGCTTCTGGCCGGTCTGCCTCTCGTACTCTCGGGTGACCTGGCGGCGCAGCTCGGGATCCGTGATGCCCTTGAGCGTGTCGTGGAGCTTCTGGGTGTCGGTGCCAAAGCCCGCCGACGCGTTGTGCAGCTGCGCGACCGCGATCTGGACCGGGTCCGTCGACAGCAGCGCCTTGGCTTCCTTGAGCTCCTCACCGGCCAGCTCGTCCTCGAGGACGTCGTCGAGGTTCTGTCCGTTGCTGTGCTGGCGGAACGCCTCCTTGATCGCCGCGATCTCTTCGGGCGTCTTGCCCTTGAGCGCTTCCTGGATCGCGCGCTCGTCGGTGCCCCAGCGATCCGTGGCGGCGAGGATCGCCGAGGCCGCGGCCTTGACGTCCTTGCTCTGCGCGAGCTGCCGGACCCTGTCCTCGTCGAGCACCGGGCCCTGCGGCGTGACCCGGAAGTCCTCGGGCCGCACGCCCTCGCTCGCCATGCCCTCGTTGGCGAGCACCTTGCTGAGCTTCTCGCCGGTCTGCTTCTCGTACTCCGCGATCACCCTCGCGCGGAGCGCGGGGTCGGTCATCGACGCGAGCGTCTCCCGGACCTTCCTCTCGTCGGTGCCCCAGCCCTGCATCGCGCTCTGCAGCGCCGCGACGCGCGACTGCACGGGATCCTGGCTAAGCAGCGCCTTCGCCTCCTTGAGGTCATTGCCGCCCATCTCCGAGGTCAGGTCGGACTCGAGCGAGCGACCGGTGCGCGCCTGATACGCCGCCTTGATCGCCGCCATCTCCTCGGGCGACTTGCCCTGGAGCGCGCGCATCACCTTCTTCTCGTCGGTGCCCCAGCCGTCCATCGCCTGGAACAGCTCGTCCGCGGCGCCGGCGGTGCGGCGCTGGAGCTCTTCCTTCTTCGCGCGCTCGGCGGCCGCAGCGGCCTCCTGCTGGCGCTTCTCCTCGGCGAGGCGCGC
>Ga0247829_10000110_pt1 | contig 23561 bp, 26 predicted proteins | sample 12C_Control_Day4_FD_207765 | JGI IMG/M metagenome (GOLD analysis project Ga0247829, IMG submission 207765) | Soil microbial communities from agricultural site in Penn Yan, New York, United States - 12C_Control_Day4 | ecosystem: Environmental > Terrestrial > Soil > Agricultural land | place... | reverse complement strand
CCCCTAACCCCTCCCCACGAGGGGGAGGGGAACCGCGTTGGTGGCTGCCATGAAACCAACCGGCAAGGCCCTGGCGGTGCGCAAGCCGACATTGCCGGTCGCGCGGCCCACGATCGCGCTGGCGCTGGGCGGCGGCGGCGCGCGCGGGCTCGCGCACATCCTCATGCTCGAGGTGTTCGACGAGCTCGGCATCAAGCCCACCGTCATTGCCGGCACGTCGATCGGCGCGGTGTTCGGCGCGGCCTACGCCTCGGGCCTCTCGGCACGGCTGATCCGGGCGCACACCGAGGAGACGCTGAGCCAGCGCTTCGACATCATCCGCCAGCTGCTCTCGGCGAGGTCCGATCCCGTCCTCAAGATCTTCAACTTCGTGCCGATCCGCTCCGCGCTGCTCAAGCCCGAGACGCTGCTCGACTACCTGCTGCCGAGCAAGGTCGCGCGCGACTTCGCACACCTTGCGATCCCGCTCAAGGTGTTGGCCACCGACTACTACGCGCAGGAGCAGCGCATCATCGGCGAGGGCGCCCTGCGCTCGGCTGTCGCCGCCAGCATCGCCCTGCCTGCCCTGTTCACGCCGGTCAGCATCGACGGCCGCCTGCTGATGGACGGCGGCCTCACCAATCCGCTCCCCTTCGACGTGCTCGACGGCGCGGCCGACCTGACGGTGGCGATCGACGTCAGCGGCGCACCCACCCCGCCCAGCAAGCGCGACCACCCCTCCGTGTTCGCCGCGCTGATGGCGTCGACGCAGATCCTGCAGCGCACGATCGTGCGCGAGAAGCTCAAGAGCCGGCAACCCGACATCTACATCGACGTGGAGGTCGACGACTTCTACCTGCTCGATTTCCATCGCTTCAAGGATGTGCTCGCCGCGGCGGCGCCGGCCAAGGCGCAGCTCAAGCGCCAGCTCGCCCGCGTGCTCGCGAGCCACACCGCAGAGGTGGTGACGGCCGCCGCGGCCGAGGCGCCCCATCCTCCCGCGCGCAAGCGCAAGCTGCCCGGCCTCAAGCGGATGTCGCGGGCCGATACGAAATGACCGACGGGGGCCTCGGAACCGACGCCCGCAAGCCGGGCCCGCGCATCGGCCTGGCGCTCGGCGGCGGCTCGGCGCGGGGATTTGCTCACGTGCTGATGCTGGAGGCCTTCGACGAGTTGGGCCTCGTGCCCGCCATCATCGCCGGCACGTCCATGGGCGCCATCTGCGGCGCAGCCTACGCCGCGGGCCACACGGGCGCCGAGCTGCGCGAGGAGCTCTTGGCCGTGTTCGGCCGCCGCCGGCACCTGCTCAAGCGCCTCGCCGCCAAGCTGCGCGACGGCTCGCCCTGGCTGTGGAGCCCGCGCGACAACGTCACCCTGTTCGAGATGCTGCTGCCCGACGCCATGCGGCGCAGCTTCGACACCCTGAAGATCCCCTTCCTCGCCATCGCAACGGACTACTACGGCATCGAGCAGGTCGTCCTCGATAGAGGCCCCCTGATCCCGGCGCTGGCGGCAAGCTCCGCCCTGCCGCACCTCGCCCGGCCGGTGGTGATCGAGGGTCGCGTGCTGATCGACGGCGGCTACGTCAATCCCGTGCCCTACGACGTGATCATGGGCCGGGCCGACATCACCGTGGCTATCGATGTCACGGGAGATACGAAGATAAGGCCCGGCACGGCCATCCCGGGCACGCTGGCGGCCATGACCGGGGCGACCCAGATCCTCTTCCACTCCATCACGCGCGAGAAGCTCAAGTCGGTGGCGCCCGACATCTTCATCAGGCCGGAGGTCGGCGCCTTCGGTGCCCTCGACTATTTCCGCATCGAAGAAATTTTCCGCGCCGCTGAGCCCGCCAAGCAACTATTGAAAAATAAGATTTCACAAATGGTTATGGATCGCAGTTGATTTTTCCACAGAAGATTTGCTGCAACGCTCGGAATTTCCCTCACGTTTGCCACATTGCATGTGCTACACGAGCGCCCGTTAACCTTCTGTTTACCGTGACTTCGGGGGCGGGGTGGCGCGGGCAATCGGTGAAGGCTTCCGCATAGACGTCGACCTGGATCATGCGCGGCGCGAAGCCGACCGCGTACGCGACATGCTGCAGGCCTTGAGGCGGCGCCACGACCTGTCCCGCTTCGAATACACGCGCGTCATTCGCGTCGTCCCCGGCGGCGACACCTTCAGCCACCCGATCCTCACGCTCGGCAACCGCTTCGCCGACAACGAGGACCTGCTGCTCTCCACCTACCTGCACGAGCAGATGCACTGGTATCTGTGGTATCTGGGGACGCCGGAGAAGGACCCCGTGGCGCCGTTCTTCGACGAGCTGGTACGGCGCTATCCGGAAGCCCCTACCGAACTGCCCGACGGCGCCCGCAACTACGAATCGACCTACCTGCACCTCGTCATCAACTGGCTCGAGGTGGCGGCGACGTCCGAGTTCATCGGCCGCCATCGCGCCATGGCGGTGGCCGACGTGCAGCGCACCTACCGCTGGATCTACCGCACCGTATTGCGGGACTGGGATGCCCTGCAGGAGCTCTTCGAGCGCCACGGCCTGGTGCCGATCCGCGCCGCCCGGGAGCTGGAGGCCGAGAACGCCAAGACCGCCAAGCGCGCCCTCAACGGCGGCTCGAAAAAAAGCTCCGCAAAAGGTCGCCGGCGCGCGTCTCCTCGATCCCGCCGTAAACCTGCGGCGCGTGGTGGCAGGTCGGCTGGGTGAAGATGCGCGCCCCGTGCTCCACGCCCCCGCCCTTGGGGTCGAGCGCCCCGAAGTAGAGCCGGCGGATGCGCGCAAACGAGATCGCCGCCGCGCACATCGGGCAGGGCTCGAGCGTCACATAGAGGTCGGTGCCGTCGAGCCGCTCCGATCCGAGCACCCGGCACGCCTCCCGGATCGCCAGCAGCTCGGCATGCGCCGTCGGGTCGGCCAGCTCCCGCGTGCGGTTGCCGGCGCGCGCCAGCACGCGGCCGTCGCTCGCCACCAGGACGGCGCCGACGGGCACCTCGCCCCGCGCCGCCGCCGCCTCGGCTTGCGCGAGCGCCGCCTGCATGTGGCTCCGAGGCGCAGGAGACGTCATGGCAGCACGAGCTCCTCGGAGGAGAACCACAGATCGGGGTAGACCGCCGTTGCCGTTGCATCGGGCGCGCGCTGCGCCGTCAGATGCAGCGAGCGGGACTGCCACGCCGCATGGCTGCTGACCGGCGTCGAGTCGGGAACGGTCTGCGATGCACCAACGCAGGGTATGAACCACGCCGGCATCAACGGCTTCACCTCGAGGCCCGACGCCCGCGCAGTCACGAGAGTCGCGATCCCGACCGCCTTCGACGGCCGCCAGGGAAAGATCATGCGCCCCCCGGGCCGCAGCGCATGCAGCCAACCGACCGGAGGCGCTGCGACGCCGGCGTTCACGTAGATCAGGTCCGAGGGCGGGACGGGGAGCGAGACGGCGTCGCCGGCGGTGACGGTGGCATTCTCGAAGGGGGAAAGATTCTCTCGGGCCGCAACGGCAAGCGTCTCCTCGATCTCGAAGGCGTGCACGCGGCCACCGGGCAGCACCAGCATCGAGAGGATCGCCGTGTAGTACCCCATGCCGGCACCGATGTGGGTGACCATCTCGCCCGGCTGGGGGGAAACGGCACCGATCCATGCGGCGTGGAGAAAGGGCTCGCCATTGTTGATGCCCTTCTCTGTGTCGAGTGCGACCAGCGCGTTCTGATAGAGGTAGATCGGATCGGCACTGGGCGTGTCGATGTAGCTGTCCCCGACCATGATCTTCCATGGCCCCGGCGGCAGGAACGCCTCGCGAGGTACGAGCTCGAAGATTCGCTCCAGCCTCGGATCGCGCGAGCGGCGGGCGCCCGCCATCAGCTTCGCATAGAAGCCGCGGATCTCGTCGAGGCTGGCACGCCGCCCGCTCATAGGTGTTCCCCTTGCTCGCGAACGCGACGCTCCACGGCGTCCGCCCCGCCTCTTCCGGCTCACTTCTAGTCGCGGTTGGCAGCCTGCCGCAAAGCGCTTAGAGATGCATCCCATGCAGAAAGCCTCGCCAGGTCAACGCCCGCGCCGCGGCCGGCATCAGGAGCAGCCGGCCGAGCGCACCGGGCCGATGCGGATTGCCAAGGCGCTGGCGCGTGCCGGGCTGTGCTCGCGGCGCGAGGCCGAGCGCTGGATCGAGCTCGGCCGGGTCAGCGTCAATGGCCTGGTGCTCGAGACTCCCGCCCGCGACGTTTCCCCAAGCGACCGCATCCTGGTCGACGGCAAGGAGCTGCCGGGCCTCGAGCCGCCCCGGCTGTGGCGCTACCACAAGCCCAGGGGCCTCGTCACCACGCACAGCGACCCGCAGGGCCGCAAGACCGTGTTCGAGAGCCTGCCCCCCAATATGCCGCGCGTGATCTCGATCGGCCGCCTCGACTTCAACACCGAGGGGTTGCTGCTGCTCACCAACGATGGCGCGCTGGCGCGGCACCTCGAGCTGCCGGCGACGGGCTGGCTCCGCCGCTACCGCGTGCGCGCGCACGGCACCATCACGCAGGAGACGCTCGACGGCCTCAAGCGCGGCATCGAGATCGCCGGCACGCGCTATGGCCCGATCGAGGCCGCCCTCGACAAGGTGCAGGGCGCCAACGTCTGGCTCACGATCGGCCTGCGCGAGGGCAAGAACCGCGAGGTTCGCACGGTGCTCGACAAGCTGGGCCTCACCGTCAACCGGCTGATCCGCATCTCCTTCGGGCCGTTCCAGCTCCTGGACCTCGAGCCCGGCGCGGTCGAGCCGGTGCGGCGGCGCAACCTCATCGATCAGCTGGGGCCAAAAGTCTCAGCCGAGCTCGCTCTCACCGACGATGAGGACGCTCCGGGCCGCGCCAACTGGGCCAAGCCCAGGGCAGCCGCGAAGGCCCCGTCGAAATCCCATGGCAGGGCCCCGACGAAGGCCCCCACGAAGGCCAAGGCCGGATCATGAGGATCGTCGGCGGGCGGTTCCGCGGCCGGGCGCTGGCCGCGCCCGGCGATGCGCGCACGCGCCCCACATCGGACCGGGTGCGCGAGGCAGTCTTCAACATCCTCGCGCACGGCATCCCTGACCTCGAGATCGAAGGCGCCAGGGTGCTCGATCTTTTCGCCGGCACCGGCGCGCTTGGCCTCGAGGCGCTCTCGCGTGGCGCCGCCTTCTGCCTGTTCGTCGAGGAGGACGCGGACGCGCGCGCCCTGATCCGGCGCAACGTCGAGGCGCTCGGGCTCACGGGCGTCACCAAGATCTTCCGCCGCGATGCCACCGACCTCGGACCCGCCGGCCGGCAAGGCGGCTTCACGCTCGCCTTCCTCGATCCCCCCTACGGGCAGGGGCTCGCCGAGCGCGCGCTCGCCTCGGCGGCGGACGGTGGCTGGCTGGCGGCCGGCGCCGTTGCCGTCATCGAGGAGCGCAAGGGCACCCCCGTCGCCATGCCGGCGGGCTACGCCGCCCTCGATGCGCGGAGCTGGGGCGACACCGAGGCGCGCTTCGCCCGCTTCACCGGCGGGGCGACCCGGAGCGGCGGCGATGACTGAGCGCGAGATCGCCGGTCCCACGCACTATCCCGTCAGCGGCTGGGTCGAGGCCTTCCTCTACACGGTGGCCATCGCCATCCTCAGCGTGTCGTACGTCGTAGGCCAGCAGGTCGGCGCGCACCCGATCGCCTTCATCCTCTATGCCATGCTGATCTCGGCCGTGGCGCTGCTGGCGGTGACCGGCTTCGGCGCCGACGCGCTCGACATCATGCTGGCGCCGCAGAGCTGGCTCGTCGGCCTCGGCATGATCGGCATCGAGATCGCCTACTACATCCTGCTCGACTACGTGTCGCCGGCGCACGGCAGCCTGCTCGTGCGGCTCGCCATCCCCATGTCGGTGGTAGCGGGCTGGCTCATGTTCGCGCGCCGGCCGCCGCGTCTTGCGGCATGGGGCACGGCCGTGGTGTTCCTCGGCATCGCGCCGCTGCTCTTCACCATCGGGGCCGAGCACCGGCTCGCCGGCGCCGCGGCGGGGATCGCCGCCGGTGCCTTCTCGACGCTGCGCAGCTTCGCGGCCGAGTTCCACCCCTGGAACCGGCGCGCCGCCACCGTAATGGACAAGCTGCGCGTGACGGGCCTCGTCGTGCTGGTCTCGTCTGTGGCGAGCCTGATGCTGGCGGGCGCGGTTGCGGTGCTGATCGCCATCGGCCTCGTGCCGCCGTTCGCGATGATGCCGACCGCCGCGCAGATGCTGCACGGACCCACCGTGCTCCTCGCCATCGTGGTCGGTTGTGTCATCCTGACCGCCATGGCGGTGCTGAGCTTCTCGGCCGTGGTCAAGATCACCACCGAGAACGTGATGGCAGTGCACGCCTTCACGCCGGTGTCGACGCTGCTGGTGCAGATGGCCGCCACCGCCGCCGGCCTGATCCCCGTCTACGCGTTCGACCCGAGCCTGCTGCCGGCCATGGGCGTGGTGATCCTTGGCGTGCTCATGATCTTCGCCGCCGCGCGCAGGCGCTGATGCACGTATCTGAAGTCAATGAAGAGTGTCTGCCAGCGAGTCGATTATTCTTTGCATCTCTCTGGACTTCTCCTCGACCTGCTGGCTGCATACTCTCAAGTCGAGCTTGTTGCCCATCATCTGCCCGGCATACTGGGACTTCGGCACGCAGGAGCTACGCATGACCGCAAGGTTCGCGCGCAGTTCGGCAATCGACCGTTCAAGTATGACTCGCTCGGCCGCGCTTGCTGAGGTCTCGCCCGACCCCAGGGACTTGAAATAATCAAAACTGAGCGCACAGAGTATTAGCAGGGTCACCCCGAGAACTGGCACTGCCGGAGAAGCCCACGGCGACAAGGGACCCGGAAAGTGGGCCACATGTGGACCAAGCGTCTGCTCGCTCGCATCCGTCGCAGTCCGTCTCTCCGCGGCGAGCGCTACGAAGAACACGATCGTCGCGACCAGCAGACTAATCGCCAGAATAATCAAGACCTGCATCATTGCCCTCACCCATCAAACCGGAATTCCGATAAGCAGAATGGTATGCAAGGTGCCAAAGAAGGCTCGAACAGACCAAGCGAGGGAGCGCATAACCGCCGGGCGAAGACGGTGGTGTACCCATGAAACGAGTGCTTCATATGTCCTACGTAGCACCCCCGCGGTGCTCGAGGGCGGCGGGACAATACTATGCCGCTGTCCCGCTGCCTGCAGCTGACTCGAAATGATAGCACCGAATAGCGTGAAGAGTGCAATTACGGCAAAGAAAAGCTGCCTGTAGGACGGCGTGGCGATGAGATCTGGGACGAAACACGAGAGGTTCACGCGCCCGGTTGCCACGCTTATGTCTAGCGCCAAGAAAAATACCAGACTCTCCAGGCCTTGCGCTTGATGAAGACCAATCTTCGCGTGCCAAGTCCTCAGGATTGAATAGATTACGCAGTACAGTCCAGCAACAATGGACGCGGAGACGAGCAGTTGCTTTGGATCTATTGCTTGAAACATGAGGCCGCCGGAATGTTCGTTGAGCCCACTATCTGTTAGATACCAAAAGTCTCCCGACAACGTCCAGGTGGAAATCGATACGACAAAGCACTCTTGCTGGTGCTGAAGGATTGCCTAGAAGATTGTGGCACATGGCCTCGGACACCCACACCACGACGTTCGGCTTCAAGAAAGTCTCTGCGGAGACGCGCCAGGGCCTCGTCAACGACGTGTTCGCCAACGTCGCCGGACGCTACGACCTCATGAACGACCTGATGTCGGGCGGCCTGCACCGGCTGTGGAAGGACGACCTCGTCGCCTGGCTCGCACCGCCCAAGTCGGCGCGCCGCTTCGATCTGATCGACGTCGCCGGCGGAACCGGCGACATCACGCGGCGGGTTCTCGAGGCCGGCGGGGCGGGCTGCCGGGCAACCCTCCTCGACATCTCGCCCGAGATGGTGGCGGTGGGCCGCAAGCGGCTCGGCGAGGCGGGCCTCGGCGACCGCGTCGCCTTCACAATCGGCAATGCCGAGGCCCTGCCGTTCCCGGACAAGTCCTTCGACGCCTACACGATCGCCTTCGGCATCCGCAACGTCACCCATATCGACCGGGCGCTGGCCGAGGCCTTCCGCGTGCTCAGAATCGGCGGGCGCTTCCTGTGCCTGGAGTTCTCGGCTTGCGAGGTGCCGCTGCTCGACCGGCTCTACGACTTCCATTCCTTCGAGGTGATCCCGCGGCTGGGCGCCCTGACGGCAGGCTCGGCCGAACCCTACCAGTATCTCGTCGAGAGCATCCGCAAGTTCCCGACGCAGGAGCCCTTCGCCGCCATGGTCCGCGCGGCCGGCTTTGCCCGCGTCAGCTACCGCAACCTCACCGGCGGCATCGCCGCGATCCATTCGGGCTGGCGGATTTAGGAGCGCCTCGGAAGCATGTTAGACTGATGTGATGACCACCAGGACGAAGACCTCGAAGCCCTTTGACGTGATCAAGTATCTCGACAGCGACGAGATAGTGGCCGCTTACATGGCGGAAGCTATATCCACCGGCGACGCTGATGCAATCGCGCGCGCGAAAAGCATTGCTGAGAAGGTGCGCGGAGCGAGGCCGAAACCTCCTGGGCAGTCGACGTGAGCGGGCAATGAAGCTCTTCTTCTCCGAAACCCAGCTCGCGCATAGCCCCAAGCAGTACATGGTGCATGGGCGGATCGTCGATCCGTTCGAGAACCCCAACCGCGCCACCACGCTGATCGAATCGCTGCAGACCGTCGGGCTGGAGCGCGCGGAGCCTCGCGACTTCGGCCGCGCGCCGATCCTGGCCGTGCACGCCGACCACTACGTGGCCTTCCTCGAGGAGGCCTACGCGCGGTTCATGGAGCTGCCCAACCACGGACCCGAGGTGCTGCCCAACGTGCACCCCTACCGCGGCGCGTCCCTCACCTACGCCGACCGCGGCCCCCCGCGCGTCACCGGCATCATCGGCCGCGCCGGCTGGTACATGGGCGACCTCTCGTGCGCCACCATGGAGGGCACCTTCCGCGCGGTCTATGCGTCGGCGCAGACGGCGATCGCGGGCGCCGAGGAGGTGCTGGCCGGTGCGCCGGCGGCGTTCTCGCTCTGCCGCCCGCCGGGCCATCACGCCTACACCGACCGCTGCTCGGGTTTCTGCTACCTGAACAACGCCGCCATCGCCGCCGAGGTGCTGCGCCGCAAGTTCGCGCGCGTCGCCGTCATCGATTTCGACACCCATCACGGCGACGGCACGCAGGCGATCTTCTATGACCGCGCCGACGTCCTCTACGGCTCCGTGCACACCGACCCCAGCGCGTACTACCCGCATTTCGCGGGCTACGCCGACGAGACGGGCAGCGGCGCCGGCGAGGGCGCCAACCTCAACCTGCCGCTGGCGCACGGCGCCGACGATTCAGCCTTCGTCGCCGCCAATGTCCGGCTTGCCGAGGCGGTGCAGGCGCATCGCAGCGAGGCGCTGGTGCTGTCGGCCGGCTGGGACGCGCACCGCGACGACCCGCTCTCCAAGCTCGCCGTCTCGACCGACGCCTACGCCCGCATCGGCGAGCTCTACGGCCGGCTCGGGCTGCCGACGCTCATCGTGCAGGAGGGCGGCTACTCGCTCCCTGCCATCGCCGCCGCGTCGCGCGCGTTCACCGGCGCGTTCCGCGGAGCGCATGCAGTCAAGTAGGTGTCAGGCCCCACCGGGTCTGACACCTTGCCGACCTACTCCACGTAGTCGGGCTCCTTGCGGTCGAGGATGCGCTTGAGGGCGTCGAAGTGGCGCTCCTGCGGCGTGGGACCGTCATAGAAGCTGGAGCCGCCGATCTCCTTCATGGTCTTCTCGACCACCGGCTCGGGCAGCTGCTTGAGCGGCTGGCCCGTCCACATGGCGTAGATCTGCACCTGGGCCGCGCGCTCGATGTAGTAGAGCCGGTCGTAGGCCTGGGCGACGGAGGAGCCGACCGTGGTGATGCCGTGGTTGGCCATGAACAGCACGCCCTTGTCGCCGAGGATGCCGGCGAGCCGCTTGCCCTCGGAAGTGTCGAAGGCGGGGCCCGTGTACTCGTCGTCGTAGGCGATCTCGCCGATCATGCCGACCTCGGTCTGGCCGATCTCCTTGATGCGGGGGTCCTCGAGCCGCGTCAGCGCGCTGGCGTAGGGCATGTGGGTGTGGAACACGGCGGCGGCGGTCTTGGGCTGCAGCTTGTGGATCGGCGCGTGGATGCAATAGGCGGAGCGCTCGACGTCGCCGGCGCCGCGCTTCACCTTGCCGTCGTCGATGCCGACCTCCATGAAGGAGGAGGCCTTCACCTCCGACCAGTGCATGCCGAAGGGTATCTGGTAGTAGCGGTCCGGCTTGCCGGGAACCGCCAGCGTCAGGTGGTTGAAGATGCCCTCGTGGAAGCCGTGCATGACCGCCATGCGGTGGGCGGCGGCGAGATCGACGCGCGCCTGCCACTCGGCGGCGCTGCATTCCTGGCGGCTGATGGGCGAAACCTTGAGCTGCATGGGCGGGGTCCTCCTCGGATCAATATGCCAACAGTCTAGCAGATCCCTCCGGCACGTAGAAACCCGGCTTGCGCCGCGCAGGCATGCGAGGCCGACGGATCGGCCGCCTGGCCGCGGCCCTCAGTGCTCCTCCAGCAGGCGGCCGAAGCCCGCCATCTGGTCGTGGATGCCGTTGGCGCGCAGCGCGTGCCAGTAGGTCGCCGTGTTGATGGCGATCACGGGTTTGCCGAGCCACAGCTCGGCGGCGGCCGCCAAGCGCACCATCGAGAGGTTGGTGCCAACCTGCACGATGGCGTCCACATCGTCGCCATCGAGGCGGCGGATCGCGTCGCGGCATTCGGCCGTCGTCACCGCGGCGATGCCGGTCCAGGACGTGCATTGCAGCGCGAGGTCGCGCACGACGGTCAGGCCGGCTTCGCTGAAGTAGCCGACGACCTCGGCGTTCATGACGGGCCAGTAGGGCGTCAGCACCGCGATGCGCTTGATGCCGCCGAGGGCAGCAATGGCAGCCGCCGTCGCATGGCTGCCGATGGTGACGCCGAGCCCGGTCTCGTCCGTGATGCGCTTGGCGAAGGCGTCGCCGCCCTTGACGCCGCCGAAGAAGGACAGGGCCGAGATACCCATGACGAGATAGTCGGGCTCGCAGGTCACGACGCTCTTGATGGCGTCCATGACGTTGCTGCCGATGGTGCCGACGCCGGCGCGGAAGGTCTCGTTGCTCAGCGTGTTGACGTTGGGCGTGAAGATGCGGCTGTAGTGGTTGGTGACGCCTTGCGGGCGCATGTCGTCGAAGTCGGGCTGCACGATGGTATTGGTGGACGGCGCCATCACGCCGAGCTTGCACCGCCAGCCCAGCACATCACGCTTGCCTGCAGTCTGCGGCATGGCCGGTCTCACATGCTCAGTTGCGCGAGGTCCCGTGCCCAGGCGCACATGTCGCGATCGGTGCCGGGACGGGACGACAGGATGGCGGCGATCGGCAGGGCGTTGGCGGCAAAGCCGGCGGGAATCGTGACGATAGGGCCGCCGAGCGCCGTCCACGGCGAGATGTACTTGGGGTCGCCGGTCCAACCCAAGCCTTCCGGCGCCGTGGCCGGCGCGGCGGGCCAGAGAAAGACGTCGGCCTTCAGCGCCGTGAAGAGCGCGTCGCGCATTGCGTCGATCTCGGCGCGTTCGTCGAGATACTGCCGGGCGGGAATGGCCTGTCCGCTGCGGATGTTCTGGACCAGCTTCTCGCCGACCATGCCGGGCGGCTGCTCCAGCAGGTGCGCGAGCGCGCGGCCGCACTCGTAGGTCATGGTGCTGCGCTGGTTCGTGAACAGCCGCTCGAAGGAGATCGGCGACGTCACCCGCTTGACCTTGTGACCCGCCGCCGCGAACGCGTCCGCCAGGCGGTCCACCATCGCCTTGATCTCGGGGATCGCATCGCAGGTGTGCGGGTCCTCGGGAATGCAGATCGTTGCCTTTGCGCGCGGCGCGACGGCGGGCTTTGGCGGCAAGAAGCTCGGGGCGACGGCCTCGTACACGTAGACCGCGTCGTCGACGCTCCAGCCGTAGAAGCCCGGCGTGTCGTAGGAGGGCCCGAGCGGCGTGATGCCGAACACCGAGAGGCTGCGCGTGCTGGGCTTGAAGGCGCCGATCCCGCAATAGGCGGCCGGGCGGTTCACGGAGGCCACCGTCTGCGTGCCGACGGCCGCCGGCGCCATGCCGGCAGCCACCGCCGCCGCCGAGCCGGAGCTGGACCCGCCAGGGGTATGCGCGAGGTTGTGGGGATTGCGCGCCGGCGAGGGATCGAAGTAGGCGAACTCGGTCGTGTGCACCTTGCCGAGGATGACGGCGCCCTGCGCCTTGAGCGCGAGGACGATCTCGGCGTCGTTGCTGGCGGGCGGCGCGGAGGCCCGCGAGCGGCTGTTGGCTCGCGTCGGCAGGCCCTCGACGTCGATGATGTCCTTGATGGCGACCGGCACGCCGTGCAGCGCCCCGCGGATGCGGCCCTGGGCCGCCTCCGACTCGCGCTCGGCGGCAACGGCAAGGGCGCGCTCGCCGTCCACCTCGCGCCAGCACTGCACGTGCGGATCGGCTTCCCCGATGCGATCGAGATAGCGGCGCGCGAGCGCGACCGGCGAGAGCGTCCTGCCGGCGATGGCGGCCGCCAGCTCGCGCACCCGCCCCGGATCGGCGACGTAGCTCGTCTGCGCTGCGGTCACTGTTTCCCCTCGAGCCTCGCTCAGCCGCCGGCGGCACCCTGGCCGTTGATGTAGAGCGCGTAGACCGACTGGCTCGCGGCCATGAACAGGCGGTTGCGCTTGAGACCGCCGAAGCAGACGTTGGCACAACGCTCGGGCAGCGCAATGCGGCCGATCGGCTTGCCGTCGGGGGCAAACACCATGACGCCGTCGAGCTCGGGCGAGCCCATGCCCCAGCCGCACCACAGGTTGCCGTCGACATCGCAGCGCATGCCGTCGGGCGTGCCGGGGCCGGCGTCGATATGGACCCGCTTGTTGGCGAGCTTCTTCCCGCCGTCGGTGACGTCGTAAGCGAGGAACTTGCGGTTCGGCACGCCGCGGCTCTCGACGATGTAGAGGATCTTCTCGTCGGGCGAGAAGCACAGCCCGTTGGGGCCGAGCACGCCCTCGGCAGCGATGGAGAGCTTTTTCGTATCGGGGTCCCAGCGGTAGACGTTGGCGTCGATCTCGGGCGTGGCCTTGTAGCCCTCGTAGTCGGCGAGGATGCCGAACACGGGGTCGGTGAACCAGATCGAGCCGTCCGACTTCACCACCACGTCGTTGGGCGAGTTGAGGCGCTTGCCGTCGAAGCTGTCGGCGATGGTGGTGATGGAGCCGTCGTACTCCGTGCGCACCACGCTGCGGGCGCCGTGCAGGCAGGTGACGAGGCGGCCCTGGCGGTCGCGGGTGTTGCCGTTGGCGAAGTTGGAGGGCTTGCGGTAGACGCTGACCGCGCCCGTCTCCTCCTCCCACTTGAGGATGCGGTTGTTGGGGATGTCACTCCACAGGAGATAGCGGCCGTCGCCGACGTAGACGGGGCCCTCGGCCCAGCGGCAGCCCGTCGCCAGCCGCTCCACGCAGGAGAGCTTGATCCAGTATTTCTCGAACCTGGGATCGAGCGCGACGATGGCGGGATCGGGATAGCGCGTGGCCTGCTGCCAGCCGTTGGCGAAGGCGGGGGTGGTGGACATGAACGAGCTCCGGCAAGACGCGACGCCCTTCTTGTAAAGCAAACTCCAGCGTTTTGGCAGGCCGCTGTCCCATGGGCGCGTGTTCCCGCACGGCCGGCGTGCTAACAGCAACAAGGCCGCGGCTCCAAGCTCGCAGGGCGACCAAAGGAGCTGGCGAGTTTTGCGACCGGTGGTTTGGCCGATCCCAACAACGTTGTTGCAGCAATCCATGAGCTCCGAAACCAGCGCGTGATCCTCGACTCCGATCTGGCCACCATGTTCGGGGTGGAGACGAAGCGTCTGAACGAACAGGTCAAGCGGAATTCGGAGCGTTTCGGACCAAGGTATGCCTTCCAGCTCTCGGAGGAGGAGACGAAGACTTTGAGGTCGCAATCTGCGACCTCACACGAAGGCAGGGGAGGGCGGCGTACTTTGCCATGGGCCTTCACAGAGCACGGCGTGGTCATGGCAGCCACCGTGCTCAACTCGGAGCGGGCCGTTCAAGCAACCGAGCTGATTATCGATGTCTTCATCGACGTGCGGCGGCGCGTCGCTGCAGGCCAAAGCATGACAGCTGCGCTAATCCCGGTGCCTGCTACCCCAGCTGAGACTGGCATGGCGCGCCTCTCCAGCGCTTGGGGAGGGATCGGGCCGAAGCTGCAGGCGGCGCTGGAGCGCGTGCTCGACACTGTCGTCGATCATCAGCGGGAGGCCACGGTCCGGCAGGAGGCTCAGGAACTGATCAGCGAGTCCATCCAAAGCCTCAAGGAGCGCCTCAAGAAATCGGGACTTGAGAACGAGGAACTGGCCGCCCGCGCGACGAAGCTGCTGGCGGAGGCGGAGAAGGAGCGCTCAATCGCGCGAAAGACACGCGCCGAAGCCGAAGGCCAGGAGTTTCTGACAATCGTCAAAAAGTTGCGGCTGCTGCTCGAGGTCCACCGTGCGATGGAGGGTAATCAGCTGGATGGATTTCTCGGAGTGCTGAAGGAACTCGGGGAGAAGTAGCGCTTTTCCCAGACGGGCGGCTTAGATCGATTGCAAGGCGGCGCCCGCGGCGAGACATGCCGAGGCTGCCGCAATTTCCCCTGCTTGGGAGCAGTAGCCTGCATTGCGCATCAACGGGTGCCTCGAAGGCGTCGCGATAGCGAGCAGGTCATGGAAGACCCTGGAGATCGTTCGAGAGCGGGCAAGCTTTCCGCGGGGATGCGATCGTTGGTCGTAGTCGGGTGCCTGCTCCTGATCGTAGTTGGGATCCCCTATGCACTGCTGTGGACCTTGTTCTGGATCGCCTCCGACAGCTGGGACTTCGAGGGCAGCGGCGGGTATCGGCACTGGCTGCTGGTCAAGGGCTCGCGGCTCGACCGGCTCGGGCTCGTCTCCCCGACGACCCGTCCGGCGAGGTACAGCGTCAGGTTTCAGGAAGGCACGTTTCCCGGCTGGCGCGTCGTCGGCTACGAGAGCAGCGCCCTTCCGCCCGCGATCATCTCGACATACGCCGAGCGCTGCCGCGCCATGGGCCTCCGGGTGACAAGGAACGAAACTGCGAGCCTCGGCAGCGATGCGGACGGCACTCAGGCGACGCTCGCGTGCGAGATCGAGCCCTACATCGATGCCGAGTTCCATGCGGAGCGCAAAGGGGCGGCGGCAGTCACCCAGGTCTCCGTGCGGGTCTGGGGCACCCAGTAGCGGGACCCGCGGGCCCATAGGTTGACCGCCAACTCGGACAGTCAGGATGGATGCAGACGCAATCTTGTCGGTCCATTCACCCCCGGCAACGAATGCTATGGTGTCGCGCCGCGCGCGCCCCTAGGACGGGCCGCGCGCCTCGTTGGCAGTCCGGGCAGAAATGGCATCCACCCTCGGCAGCACCTTTCGCCTCTCCCGCGCCGGCTTCGTGCTGGCGCAGCATGGCGTGCGCTTCGTGCCGAAGGGGACGCGGGCGCCGCCGGCGCTGCATGTGGCGCGCGCTGCGACCGCGCCGGTGCGGGCGCTGACCTGGCTGTTCCGCGGCGCGGAGCCCAAGGAGCGGCGCGTCGCCGGCGCGCTCACGACACTCGGGCCCAGCTACATCAAGCTCGGCCAGTTCCTCGCCACGCGGCCCGACCTGATCGGAGCGGAGCTCTCGGCCGACCTGCGCCACCTGCAGGACAGGCTGCCGCCGTTCTCCATGCGCGAGGCGCGCCGGGCCGTGGAGGAGGCACTCGGCGGGCGGCTCGAGGACCACTTCGCCGAGTTCGGACCGCCGGTGGCAGCCGCCTCCATCGCCCAGGTGCACAAGGCCGTGGTGATCGACGGCGGCGAGCGGCGCGAGGTGGCGGTCAAGATCCTGCGGCCCGGCATCGAGCGCCGCTTCCGCCGCGACCTCGACAGCTTCTTTCTCGTCGCGCGCCAGATCGAGCGCTTGCATCCGCCGTCGCGCCGGCTCAGGCCGGTGGCGGTAGTCGACACCCTCGCGCGCTCGGTCGAGATCGAGATGGACATGCGGCTGGAGGCCGCCGCCATCTCCGAGATGGCCGACAACATCGCCGGCGACCAGACGCTGCCGGACGGCGCCTTCCGCGTGCCCACCGTCGACTGGCGGCGCACGGCGCAGCGCGTGCTGACGCTGGAGTGGATCGACGGCATCGCGATCTCGAACCATGCCGCGCTGGCAGCCGCCGGCCACGACCTGAGGGCGCTGGGCCTCACCGCGCTGCGCTCCTTCCTGCGCCACGCCATGCGCGACGGCTTCTTCCACGCCGACATGCACCAGGGCAACCTGCTGGTCGACCGGCAGGGCCGCATCGTCGCCGTCGACTTCGGCATCATGGGTCGGCTGGGAGCGAAGGAGCGCCGGTTCCTGGCCGAGATCCTGCACGGCCTCATCACGCGCGACTATCGCCGCACCGCCGCCATCCACTTCGAGGCGGGCTACGTGCCGCCGCACCACTCGGTCGAGGTGTTCGCGCAGGCGATGCGGGCGATCGGCGAGCCGATCCACGGCCGCACGGCCGAGGAGATCTCGATGGCGGACCTGCTGGGGCAGCTGTTCGCCTACACCGAGGTGTTCGACATGGAGACCCGGCCCGAGCTGCTGCTGCTGCAGAAGACCATGGTGGTGGTCGAGGGCGTGGCGCGCTCGCTCGATCCCGCGCTCAACATGTGGACGGCCGCCGAACCGATCGCCCGGGAGTGGATGGCGCTCAACACCGGCGTTGCCGGGCGCCTGCGCGAGGCGGGCGAGGGTGCGGAGGTCTTCGGCCGGGTGGTGGCCGAGGTGCCCCGCCTGCTGGAGCAAGCCGAGCGCACCGCCCTGGCGCTCGCCGACATGGCGCGCAAGGGCCTGAGCCTCGACGAGGACACGGTGGAGCGCCTTGCGGCCGCCCAGGCCCACCACGGACGCTGGACGCGGGCCGCGCTGTGGGTCGGCGCCTTGGCGCTGGTTGCGATTGCGGCCTGGCTGATCGCGCCGCTGGGCTAGACTGGGGGCGGACTTGGGGGGAGCCGGCTGGTCCCGGACGGGTCAGGCGGACGGATCGGCCTTCGGCCTTCCGGCGTGGATGTTCTGCAGAAACTCCTGCCGCTGCAGCTCGCGCAGCAGTCGGCTGATCTCCTCCGGCAGCTCCTCCTTGGGCACGTCGGCCGTCGCCTGACGCAGGGATGTCCCCAGGAGCCTGAGGAAGTACACGTTGGCGAGACGGGCGGCGTATTTGGCATCCTTGTCCATGGGCGCAGCTATAGGCCCGCGCCTGCCGCCGTTCTGTTCCCGCCGTAACTTGCACACGCATCGGACGCAATTTTGTGATCATTGAAGGTCTAGGATGTGCCCTGCGGAACAACCATTTCCTCACCAAGTCGATAGAAAGTCGCAAAGACGCACGGCAGGGGTTGACCATGAGCAAGCATCGCGGCAGCACGTTGCAGGACGAACAACTGGCCCGGAACGACGAGATCTGGGGTCGCATCGGCGTCGGCTTCATTGCGGTCGCCGCAGTGGTCGAGCTGGTGCGCGGCGCGGTCGGCGTCCTGTTGTAAGGCCAAGACGCGGGTTGCCCAGGGTCACGAGGTCCGAGCTGCCCAGGCGATATGCCGGGATCGAGCTGGCCAGCGAGATACACGCAGGCAACCTCACTTCTCGGACTTCCTGGCGCGAGCGGGAGCGCGTGTTCCCGCGCCGAGGTTCCTGAGCTGCCGGACGTCGTTGGCGGCTTCGGCGAGCAGCCAGTCCCGGAACACGACGATTTTGGGAAGCGCTGCTGTCGCCTTCGGACTGAGTATCCAATAAGTCTTGGACAGACGCAGCTCCTCGGCGAACGGACGCACGAGCCGGCCGCTGATGAGATCCGTTGCGGCAAGCGTCGTGCGGGCGAGCGCTATACCCTGGCCGTCGATGGCGGCATCGATCACCATGCTCGCGCGATTGAGCACGGGGCCGTGGGACAGCTCGGCGCCCTCGACGCCGGCGGCCTCTAGCCATTTGCCCCAGTCTTTCCGATCGTCGACGTGGATGAGGGGAAACTTGAGCACGTCGGCCGGCCTGCTCAGGCGATGGCGACCGGCCAGCAGCTTCGGACTGCACACCGCAAACAGCTGCTCGGAGCTCAGGCGTACGACATTCATGCCCGGCCAATTGCCGTCGCCATGACGCACGGCGAGGTCGACGTCCTCGCGCGCGAAGTCGACGTGATGCAGGGTCGCCGACACGCGCAGATCGATGGTCGGGTGGTCCTCGGCAAAGCGGCCCAGGCGATTGACGAGCCATTTGGCCGCAAAGTCCGGCGACGTGCTGATGGTGAGGACGCCCGAGCTCTGCCGCTGCAGCAGACGCTCGGTGCCGACCGCGATGCGATCGAAAGCGTCGCGCATCACGGTGAGGTACTCGCGGCCCGCCTCGGTGATGATGAGGCGCTGGCGCTCGCGATTGAAGAGCTTGACGCCCAGCTCGAGCTCCAGCGCCTTCACCTGGTGACTCACCGCGCCTTGCGTCACGCACAGCTCCTCGGCGGCGCGCGTGAAGCTCTCGTGCCGGGCCGCGGCCTCGAAAGCCTTGAGCGCATTGAGGGGAGGAAGGCGGCGGAGCATTGGACCCTGCTTCATGAGAAAAACTAGGGCAGGGTAGAGAAACGATGCTTTGCCCGCAACCCGTTCCTGCTTCTATTGGTGTGCTCCGCAGCGCGAATACGCGCCCAACACGGAGTACTTCGATGTCGATGTCACCAGCCCCGGCCTCCGTCCCTAGCGTGCATCAAGGCGCGGGGGAACACCGCTTCGCCGAGCGGGGATTTTGCCAGGAGTGGATGGCGTTTCGGACGCTTGCGACCTGGATGATGCGGAGCGCCCAGCGTCGGGCATTGCGCGAGCTGTCACAAGAGGGCCGCTTGCTGGCCGATATCGGCCTCACGCGCGAGCAGGCCTTGCGGGAGGCGTCCAAGCCGTTCTGGCGGAATTAGCCGGGCCACGCTCCCAAGCCTGCTCATGAAGCTTGCCCGCCGACCCTTGGAAAGGACGACAGCTATGACACACTGCTTCTCCCACGCTGGACTCGCTCATGAAGGCCGGGCGAAGCCGCCGGTCTTCGGAGCCGTCCTGCGAGTCCCGCCGCTGCGGTCAGCGACTTCAGCCGTCGGGCTGATCTGTGCCGTACTGCGGGAGGCGCTCGCCGCGCAACGCAGCTACGAGCGCCTGCGGCGGGAAGGACTTCCCGACGCCAAGGCGATCAGGCAGGCGTTCTTCGGTCCCGAGCGGTAAGATGCGTCTCGAATGGGGCCGTCAAATGCCGGCGCACTGGTTGTAGCGGCTGCGCCAGTAGGTGCTGCCCGTGGCCTGCCAGCGGTTGTACTCGTAGGCGCACGTGGCCACGTAGCCCGCGCCTGCAACGGCGGCGCCGGCGGCGAGGGGTGCAGCGATCCACCTGCCGTTACGCCAATAGCCCCGCACGCCGTTGCGGTAGACCATGCGCCGATTGGCGTTGACGTTGCGGTTGACGTTCACGTTGCGATTGACGTTGTGACGCGCGGCGTAGCTGCGATGGGCGTGTCGATGCGCAGCGTGGCGGTGGTGGTGGCCTCGATGGGCAGCGTGATGATGACCATGACCTCGGGCACCTCCGCGACGCCCGGCGTCCGCCGGCGCCAGGAAGGCCATCACACCAACGAACAGCATCACTCCGCAGACGAGTATTGCAAGCGACTTGCGCATGGAAGCTCCACCGTGACCAACGCCCTCTGATCGAGGCAGCGTCGGTGCAGGGCCGTCCCTTCGCAATCAGGGTTCTCCCTGAATCGGCCAGGGGAAATCGCCGAGACCGTCAGCGCACGAGAAAGAGCGGGGACTCGAGGACGGAGGCCAGCGGCCTCAAATCGCCCTCCTCGGGAACGGTCAAGCCGCCGAACTGGCAGATGACGAAGCCGCCCCTGAGCCGGCGCAGCGCCTCGGCAATCACGGCAGCCTCCCCGCGCGCCACCTCGGCGTGGGCGATGCGCACATCCTCGCGTGCATCGACAACCAAACGAGCCTCGCCGTCCATGCGCGCCAGGCGCTCCTCGTCGGTGGCGATCAGCAGAAGCACGATGTCGGCGCCGTCGACGGTGGCAAGGCGGCCGGCGGCACGCAACAGCGCCGGCAGACGCTCGCTGTCCTCCACGGCGACGACGATGGGTCCGCGCACGGGGCGCGACTTGGGCCCCACCAGGATGAGCCCCGTGGTGCCGGGAATCTCGATCAGCAGCTGCTTGAGGGGGCTGGCGTTGCCGGCGGTGAACGGCTCGGCCAGCGCCACCACGTTCCAGGGCCCGGACTCGGCGCAGGCGATCGCCAGCGCCCTGAGCGGCTCGTCGCGCACGACGCGCGAGCGCAGCGGCACCTCGGCGCGGCGCGCGAGCGCCTCCAGCTGCCGCCGCGCCGCCTGCGCGGCGTGCCGCAGGTCGCGCGTCATGCCGGCGGGCGACATCACCCGGCGCTGGCGGCCCGTGAGCGAGACCTCGCGCACGAAGGTGTAGGCGGCGCAGTCGAAGAGCTGCGCATCCTCGACGAACAGGCTCTCGATCTCGGACTGGAAGGCGCGGGCGACGCGGACGGCGGCCTCGAGCGCTGCCGCGCTCGGGTTGACCGAGCCGAGCTGCAGCACGACGCGGCCGCGATCCTCACCGCTGCGGGCAACGTGAGCGATCATTGCGTCCCCCCGCTGTTGTCGGCGGCGTTGCCGCCCTGCCCCTTGGAGAAGCCCCGCACCCGCTCGGCGAACGAACGCACCTTGTCCTCCACCAGCCGGTTGATGGTGCCGCCGGGGAAGCGGCCTTCGGGGCCGCGCTCGCCCGCCTTCACGCCGGTCAGGATCTCGATGCCCTCGTCGATGGTGGAGATCGGGTAGATGGCGAACTGGCCGTGGCGCACGGCCTCCACGACGTCCTCGCGCAGCATCAGGTGCTGCACGTTGGATTTCGGGATCAGCACGCCCTGCTGCTCGTTGAGGCCGCGCTGCCGGCACACGTCGAAGAAGCCCTCGATCTTCTCGTTGACGCCGCCGATGGCCTGGATCTCGCCCAGCTGGTTGACGGAGCCGGTGACGGCGAGCGACTGGCGGATCGGCTGCTCGGAGAGCGCGGAAAGGAGCGCAAACAGCTCGGCCGCCGATGCGCTGTCGCCGTCGACGCCGCCGTAGGACTGCTCGAACACCAGCGTGGCGGCGAGAGACATGGGCACGTCGAGCGCGTAGCGGCCCGCGAGGAAGCCCCACAGGATCATGACGCCCTTGGTGTGCAGCGGCCCGCCGAGCTTGGCCTCGCGCTCGATATCCATGACGCGCCCGGCGCCCACGCGCACGCGCGCGGTGATGCGGCTCGGGCGGCCGAAGGAGAAGGTGCCGAGCTGGATCACGGAGAGGGCGTTGATCTGCCCGACGCGGGCGCCCTCGGTGTCGACCAGCACCAGGCCGCGCGCGATCGTCTCCTGCGCGCGGTCGCGCAGGCGGTCGGCGCGCTGGATCTGCTCGTCGATGGCGCGGGCCACGTCCTGCTTGGTGGTGAGCTTGCGCTTGGCCTGGCTCGACCAGTAGTCGGCCTCGCGCACGATGTCGGCAATGCGGCCGATCTCGATCGACAGCTTCTCGCGGTCGTCGGCAAGCCGCGCGCCCTCGTCGATGATGCGGGCGACGCCGGAGGCGTCGAAGGGCTTCAGTCCGTGCTCCTTGACGATGGACGCGATCACCCGGGCGTAGGCGTTGTCGTTCTCGCCCGAGCGCGCGATGGTGTCGTCGAAGTCGGCCTGCACCTTGAAGAGACCGGCGAAGTCGGGGTCGTAGGCAGAAAGCATGTAGTAGAGCTCGCGGTCGCCGAACAGCACCACGCGCAGCTCGAGCGGGATCGGATCGGGATCGAGCGACTGCGTCGAGATCATGCTGAACCCGGTCGCCTCCGAGGGCTGCTCGACATGGATCTCGCGGGCCTTGAGCGCACGTTTGAGCGCCTCCCAGGCGAAAGGCGACAGGAGGAGCTTGCGCGCGTCGATCAGGAGATAGCCGCCGTTGGCCGCGTGCAGGGCGCCAGGCTTGATGAGCAGGAAATCGGTGACGAGCGTGCCCATCTGGGCGATGTGCTCGATGCGGCCGATGAGGTTGCCGTAGGTGGGGTTGAGCTCCTCGACGACCGGTGCGCCGCCCTGCGCGCGCACGCCACCAGAGACGCCGTTGGAGACCATGACGTTCACGAGGTAGCGGCGGAAACGGGCATCGCGCGCGGTGTCGACCGGCTGGCGCACGATGGCGTTCTGCTCCTCCTCGCCGCTCATCAGGAACAGGCCGACGTTGCGGGTGAGGTCGCGGCCGGCGGCGGCGAGGTAGTCGGAGACCTGGGCCACGTCCGAGAACGCCGCGATCAGCTCGTCGAGAGAGGCATCGACCGCATGCTTGGCCACCTCCTCGTTGAGCTCGCTCAGCTCCGCGCGCCGCTTCTTGTCGGCCTTGGGCATGCGCTCGAGAATGCTCTCGAGCTCCTTCTGCAGGGTCTCGATCTTGTTCTCGACGTCCTTGCGCATGGCCTCGGGCAGCGCATTGAACACCTCGGGCTTGACCACCTTGCCCTCGTGCATGGGGGCCATGGTGAAGCCGGTGGGCGTGCGCAGGATGGCGATGTTCTGGCTCTGGGCCTTGCGGTTGAGGGCCTCCAGCGCCTCCTCCTGGCCCGACCGGAACTGCTCGTCGATGGCGCGCCGGCGGACCTGGTAGTCCTCGCTCTCGAACAGGGCGGGGAGGACGCTTCTGAGCTCGTCGAGCACGCCGACCATGCCGCTGGCGAGCTCCTTGGCGCGGCCATGGGGGAGCTTGAGCGCGTGCGGGCGGTTGGGGTTGTCGAAGTTGTAGACGTAGACCCAGTCGGCGGGCGTGGGAGCCTCGGCTGCCTTGGGGCCGAGGTGGGCCTTGACGGCGGTGGTCTTGCCGGAGGCCGGCGGACCCAGCACGAAGATATTGAAGTCGTGGCTCTTGATGTTGACGCCGAACTGTATCGCCTTGAGCGCGCGGTCCTGGCCGATCAGGCCGGTGATGGGGTGCAGCTCGTCCGTGGTCTTGAAGCCGAGCGTCGCGGGGTCGACGGCTCGGCGCAGCTCCGAAGCCTCGAGCGGCTGCGGGCGTGCCGCAACTGTGGTCACCTGGCCGTTGGCGCCCGGGGCGGGCGCATCATACTGTGCGCGCTTGAAAAACAATGCCATAAGCCCCCTGGACGCCTGATGTTGGCTGCAACCGCGGCGACAATAGGCTCTGCTTGTGCTCAAGAAAAGGCCGGTGCCGGGTCATCGTCAAGCCAGCCATCCCGACCCCGGGCGGCCCTGACGGGGTCGCGACCAGGACCGCCATCACAGGGCTGTCGCACATGGGCGTGCTTCCAGGACGTCTCACCACACCCGCAGCCGAAGTGCGCGACGGACGGCAGTCGCCGGCCGCATTC
>Ga0247829_10000109_pt1 | contig 23593 bp, 21 predicted proteins | sample 12C_Control_Day4_FD_207765 | JGI IMG/M metagenome (GOLD analysis project Ga0247829, IMG submission 207765) | Soil microbial communities from agricultural site in Penn Yan, New York, United States - 12C_Control_Day4 | ecosystem: Environmental > Terrestrial > Soil > Agricultural land | place... | reverse complement strand
CTCTCCACGCCGCGGTCGCCTCCGTGTACTGCTTCGCCTTCTCGAACGCGACGGCCGCGTGCACGGGGAGCTTGGCCTGCTGATACAGCTGCGCGGCCTCGCTCCACTTCTTCTCGATCTCGGCGAGTCGGGCGCGCAGCCCGACGTGCTCCTCGCCGGCGAGCTGACCGCGCGCCATGTCGAAGTAGTGGAGGTAGAGATAGACGAACGCGGCCTCGCGCGGCCGGCCCAGGTGGCGATAGATCTCGCCGAGCCGGCGGAGCCAGTCGTCGTACTCGTAGTTGATGACGTGGGTCTGGCCGATCAGGTCGCGGTAGTTGCGCTCCGCTTCCGCCCACCTGCCCTGCTGGACCAGCGCCTCGGCCTGATCCGCGGTCGATTCGATCGAGTTGAACGTGCGGCGCGCCATTACTTGACGACCTGCATGCGGCGGCTCGTCGCCGAGTCGGTCTGCGGCTGCTCGCCCTGCGCTTTGCGCGTACGCGTCGCGTCTCCGACGATGTCGAGCGCGCGGCGCTGGCGCTCGGCGCGATTGGTCAGCGCCTCGCCCGACACGATCTGCTGGCGATCGAGCAGCGGCACGAACTCCGGCAGCTGATCGCTCGACGGCAGCACGACCACGCCGTAGAGGAACGCCTGCTGCTTGAGCGCGGTCACGAGCTCGGGCTCGATGTGGCACTGGCCGTGGGTGACCACGTAGAGCACCACGCGGCGCTTCTGTTCGCGGCGCAGGCGCGTGACCTCGACGAGCAGCTGACGGAACACCTTGGCGTAGTTGCGCCCGCGCTCGCTGCGGAAGCTCAACAGATACGGCACCGGCACGTGGCCCGAGCGCCCGATCTTCACCGTCTCGTGCAGGCGCGAGTCGAAGAACCGCACCCAGATCTCGTCGCCTTCGAGCGTGAGCTTCTTGATCAGCGCGAGCGCGAGCCCGCGCGCGAACACCTGGCGCTGACCGCGCATCGAGGCCGAGCAGTCGATCAACAGATATTGCAGCCGGCGCTCGTCCTCGCGCTGCTTCTCGCGTCCGTAGTAGAGGAGCTCGGAGTCGACGACCTTCTGCTCGAAGATCTCGCGATCGTACGCGAGCTCGCTGAGCACGAGCGAGTCGATGTTGCCCTTGCGCTCGATCGAGGCGTAGCCGTCGACGGCGAATGTCTGCGCGCCCGTCGAGCGTCGCGTCTCGAGCACGCTGGGCAACAGGTCGAGCGAGAAGTTCGCGACGTCGTTCGCCTCGGGCGAGCCGAGCGCGGCGAACAGATCGACCAGGTCGATCGCGCCGCCGAGCGCCTCGCTGCCGGACGCGCTGTCCTCCTTGAACAGGCCGAGCAGGCGCACGGTGTCGAGGTCGATCAGCTCGACCTGGGTGTAGATGTGCATGCGCTGCGCGACGACGTGCTCGACGAAGCCCCACAGGCCGCGCGGATCGAAGTCACGGAAGTGATCGGCGAAGTCGATCTCGCCGAGGATGCCGAGATCGAGCGGCAGCGCCTCGGCGCCCGCGCTCTTGCTGCGATCGCGCCACCGGTTGTACGTGTCCCCGAGGATCCGCGACAGCAAGACGCCGACCATCTCGTCGCGCAGGCGCAGCCCGGCGAGCCGCTCGGTGACCTCGGAGGCCGCGATGTCCTCGAGCAGCGCCCGGTACTTGCCGAGCTCCGCCTTGACGTTGGCCGGCACCTGGATGCGGGCGAGCTGCGCCTCGCGTGCGCGGATCACGTAGCCGCCCGCACCGCGCGTCATCGACAGCATCACCCCGATGTCGTGGACCACGAACAGCGGCAGGTGGACGCCCATCCGAGCGAGCGAGTTCGACCACGCGGCCGCGCGGACCAGGGCCATCGGCGTCTCGACCTGGACGTGCGAGAGCGCCATCGTCGCGACCTGGCGGGCCAGGAAGCTACGGCGGCGCTCGGCGGGAATCGGCACGGTCGGAAGCTAGCACGCCTCCCAGGGCCAGCAGGGCCGCACGCCCGCGAGGCCGCCGTCGTCCACCTTCTGGCGCGCGCGGGGATCGGGGTCATCATGACCTCTGTGCGCCTGCTCGTCCTCGGCCTGGTGGTGTGGTCGGCTACGGCCATGGCGGACACGCCATCGCCGCTGCGCGTGATGACCTACAACCTGAACTACGCGAACCCCGACGTCGCCCGCACCCTCGACGCGATCGATGCCGAGGACGCGGATGTCGTGCTGCTGCAGGAGATCGACGCCGCGTGGAAACGCGCGCTCGAGAAGCGGTTCGCGAAGCGCTACGCGCACCGCTCGTTTCACCTCCACACCCGCTCGCCCGGTGGCCTCGGGGTGCTGTCCAAGCACCCGATCGACGACGAGCGCATCCTCCCGGCGCCGAGCGGCTGGTTCCCGGCGTCACTGCTCGTCGTCGCCGGCCCGTTCGGGGCGCTGCAGATCCTGAACGTGCACCTGCGCCCCGCGATCGACAACGGCAGCTGGGTCAAGGGCTACTTCACGACGCGGCCGATCCGCGTGCGCGAGATCAAGGACTACGTCTCCAAGCTCGCGGCCGCGCTGCCGACGATCATCGCGGGTGACTTCAACGAGGCCCCCGACGGTGCAGCCGTGGATTTCCTCTCCAGGCGCGGGTTCACGCGCGCCAGGACCAGCGGCCCGAGCACGTGGCATTACCGCGACACCCTGGCCATGGACATCGACCATGTGATCGTGAACGGCAACCTCGTCGCCAAGGATGCGGTGGTGCGCGACGCCGGCGCCTCCGATCACCGGCCGGTGATCGTCACCGTGCAGCCGAAGTGACTCCCGACCGATCGAGCAGGTCCACGCGCGACCTGGGAGCCGCCACGTGAGTTAGGCTCGCCGCCATGAACTTGTACGACGCGACCGTCCCCGTTTTCACCAAGACCCTCACCGCGATGGAAGCGTGGCTCGACAAGGCCGCGGCGTACGCGGAGGCCAAGAAGTTCGCCCCCGAGGTGCTGCTCGAGTCGCGCCTCGCCCCCGATCAGTTCCCGCTGCTCCGCCAGATCCAGATCGCGTGCGACAACACCAAGTTCATCTGCTGTCGGCTGACGGGCAAGGACGTCCCGTCGAACCCCGACACCGAGAAGACGCTCGCGGACCTCCGCGCCCGCATCAAGACGCACAAGGACTTCCTCGCGACGTTCAAGCGGGAGGACTTCAACGGCGCCGAGGAGCGCTCCATCACGCAGCAGTCGTGGCAGGGCAAGTCGATGCGCGGCGGTGACTACCTCGACAACTACGCGCTGCCGAACCTCTACTTCCACGTCACGACCGCGTACGCGATCCTGCGCCACAACGGCGTCGATCTCGGCAAGCGCGACTTCCTCGGCCAGCTGCCGTTCAAGGGCTAGTGCGGCCGCTCAGCGAGCTCGCCGACCGCGCCGCGCGCCTCCGCGGCGTGTTCTCGGACATCGACGACACGCTGACCCACGAGGGCGTGGTCGTCGTCGAGGCGTACCATGCCCTCGCGCGCGCCCGCGCCGCGGGGCTGCGGGTCGTGCTCGTCACCGGGCGGCCCGCGGGCTGGGCCGAGGTGCTCGCCTCGGTGTGGCCCGTCGACGCGGCGATCGCCGAGAACGGCGGCATCGCGTACGTGAAGCGCGACCGCCGCGTCGAGCGCTTGTACTTCGCCCCCGGCGATCCCGATGACGACGCGCGCCGCCTCGCTGCCCTCAGCGACGACGTCCTCCGCGCATTCCCATTCGCGCGCCGCGCCGACGACTGCGGGCTGCGGATCACCGACGTCGCCTTCGACATCGGCGAGATGCAGCGGCTCGCGCCCGCGGAGATCGACGCGATCACCGGGCGCTGCCGCGAGCTCGGCGCGCGCACGTTGGTCTCCAGCGTCCACGCGCACGCCTGCTTCCACACGGCCGACAAGGCGCAGATGGCCGCGCGCGTCGCGCAGGTGCTGTGGGGCGAGACCAGCGAGGACGTCGCGGAGCACTACGCGTTCGTGGGCGACTCGCCCAACGACCAGGCCGCGTTCGCCTTCTTCGCCTCGTCGATCGGTGTCGCTAACGTGGCGCGCTACGCCGAAGCGCTGCGCCCACCGCCGCGCTTCGTCACCCCCTCCTCGCACGGCCACGGCTTCGCCGAGGCGATCGAAGCGATCTTGTCGACGCATTGACATTGCGCCCGTCGCATCCGTAGGCTGGTCGCGATGTTGAGGGTCGTGGTCGTTCTCCAGTTCGTGCTCGCGATCGGTCTCGCCTCCGCGCAATCGACCGAGCCGCCGCAAGCCGCGCAGATCGAGCGCTCCGCGGCGATGGCCGCCGCGCAGGCGCAAGCGTGGGACAAGGCGTTCGCCGCCGCGGACAAGGCCGTCGCACTCGCGCCGAAGTGGCCCGAGGCCTATCACACGCGCGCCGGCGTGCGCGTCGCGGCCGCGGGCGCCGACGGGAAGCTCGAGGCACTGAAGAAGCCGGTCACGGGTGTCGACTACGCGCGGATCGCGAAGCTGCTCGCGGGCGCGTCGGCCGATCTCAAGACCTACGCCGAGCTCGCGCCGCAAGCGGGAGACGTTCGCGTCGCGCTCGAGCTGGTCGGCGAGCTGCGCGTGCGATCGGAGCTCGCGACGCAAGCCGCGAAGGCGCCGCTGCGCGCGCCGCGGTGTGCGAAGGGCCAGGAGCTCGTCGAGGGGCGGTGTCGCGGTCGGGCGATCTGCAGCCGCGCGATGACCTTCGATGCGAAGTCGGAGACGTGTCGGTGCATGGAAGGGCTCGTCGCGCACGGTCCCGACGTGTGCTGCTGGCCCGGCCAGGCCTACTCGGCGAAGACCAAGCGCTGCGTCGGCACCCCGGAGTGCGAGAACGTGGCGGGCGGCTTCTATCTGGATTCGAATCTATCGACGTGTCTGCCCAGCGAATGGTGGCCGATGGATCGCCAGGTGACGGGGCGCGACGGCGCACACATCAAGACGATGCGGTCGTACTTGCCGAGCCAATACCTGATCGAGACGCTCGGTCTGACGCCGCCCGGCGCCGATCAGCTGCGCACGTGGAAGGATTTCTTCGCGCGGTTTCCGCTTCCGTCGAACGTGACGTGGAACGGTCGCGATCCGGGGCCGCTGAAGCTGCTGCTCGCCCCGCTGCTGATGGACCCCACGTGCGGCCCCTTGACCGTCAAGGCCGGCGGAGTGATGCACGAATGCCCGTGACGCGCGTCGCGCTCGTCGCCGGTGTCGCGACCGCGATCGCAGTCGTGGCACACAGCGACGCGGAGCCCGAGCTCGCGCCGCGCAGCTGCGACGAGGCGAGCGTGTGCTGCTCGCGGTGGATCATCGATCTCCGCAAGCCCGACGGCACGACGTGGGGAGCGATCGAGCGCACGACGCTGTCGGCGGCGCGCGACGAGCTCGAGCGCATGCGCGCGTTCGAGCGCCGCTACTGCGCGTTCATGGGCGCGAGCTATCCGTGCTCGGACTCCGCGTTCACGTATGACAACCCGGACCGCCCGCGCTGCGCCGGCACGCAGCGCCCCGCGAGCCCCGACTGCGCCGCCGACGTGCGCGGCCGTATCGAGCCGCTAGAGCGGCGCGTCCTCGAGCGAACGCGCGAGCTCGAGGTCAGCGCCAGCCAGACGGATGCGCTGCGCGTGCGCGCCGAGGCCGTGCTCGGGCGGGCGGTGAAGCTGCCGCTCGCGCAGACCGCCGGCGCGGCCGTCGGCTACAACGACGCGCTCGCGAAGCTTCAAGACCTGCGCCGCACGCTCGACGACCTGTGCGTCCCCGACACCGGCTCGAACGAGGACCAGCTGTGGGGCACCGGGCTCGCCAGCGGCCGCGTACGCTCGCCGGCGCGCGACTCCGTGAACGCGGCGGGCCAGCTGGACGAGCTCGAGCGCTCGCTCGCGCCGATCGCGCGCGCGCCGTTCCGCCGCGTCTCGTTCAAGACACCCGTGAAGGTCCTGATCCGTGGCGGTGGTCCCGCGCACGTGGTGCTGTCGTCGTCGGTCCCCGTCGAGGACGGCGCGGTCATCCCCGCCGGCGACTACGTCGTCGCGAGCGCGAAGAACGACGGCGGCACCGGGACGCTCGGCGACGTCACCCAGAGCCAGGGCTGGGAGCGCGCGCCGAATGCCACCGTGATCTCGGCGAGCTCCGCCGGGTTTCAGAAGACGGTGGTGTTCGTGCCGCTCGAGGATCGGGACGGCGATGCAGTGTGGGACGACCGCGACCGCTGCCCCGACCGCAAGGGCTCGCCGCCCGATGGCTGCCCCAGGGATGCCGATGGCGACGGCTTCGCCGATGACGTCGACGCGTGCCCGGCGAAGGCCGGCCCGCACAACGGATGTCCGCAAGTCGCGAAGGCGCCGCCGCCGCCCGGTGCGGGCCCTGTCGATCTCGGCGACTGCGTGTCGTACTTCGTGCGTTACGGCATCACCGACTGGACGGATGACACGTTCTGCTTCGCCACCGACGGACAACGGGGCAAGTACGTCTGTCGGGTGTTCGACGTCACGAACGGCGGCGTGGGAAAGCTCCCGAAGTACAGCCACGCGTCCCCGACCATCCCAATGATCAGCGACCTGTCCCAGCGGCCCGAGCTCGCGCGTATCGCAGCGGTTTGCTTCACGCGCTGAGCCGGCAGTTGCGCCCGAGCGGCCCGGCTTGATACACAGGACGAGTCGACGCCAGCCAATCCCGGCTGGCGTTGCTGTTTTCGGCGCCGCGTGATCGCGCGCGCCCTGTCCCGGAGCTGTCATGCCCCGACTCGAGCTCGTCGCGGACTGCGACGCGTGCGCCGCGCTTTGCTGCGTGTGGCTCGCCTTCGATGAGTCCCCCGCCTTCGCCTTCAGCAAGCCCGCCGGCCTCCCGTGCCGCTACATCACGTCCGACTGCCGGTGCGCGATCCACGCGAAGCTCGCCCGCCGCGGCTTCGCGGGCTGCGCCGCGTATGACTGTCACGGCGCCGGTCAGCGCGCGACGGCGTTGTTCGCACGCGCAGGTGCGCTCTCCGATCGCGAGAAGCAGGATGCGTTCGCGACCCTGCGCGAGCTGCACGAGCTGCTGTGGGTGCTCGACGGCGCGGCACGCCTTTGTGACGACGACGAGCTGCGCGCCGAGCTCGCGGCGGTGATCTCCGCGCTCGATGCGATCGCATCGTCATCCATCGACATGGTGCTCGATGCCGACCTCCGCAGCCACCGCGCGGCTGCACGCGCCCTCCTTCGCCGTGTCCGCGCGCGAGGGTAGTCCAACGGCTCGCGCCCTACTTGTGGATCTCGATCCACGCGGGCATCACGACCAGCGAGCCGTAGGCTGCATAGGACTCGCACTCGGCGCTTCCGAAGTGCGCCCAGAACACGCGAAATCCCGCGGCCTCGGCGCCGTCGAAGTTCGGTTGTTCCGGGTACTGTGCCGTGCGCAGCCACGCGAGGATCCAGGCGGAGAGCTCGTCGAGCGGTACCGGCGCGGGCAGCTCCTCGTAGCCGTGGTGCGTGTACACGGGGTGCTTCACGAGCAGGTAGTCCGACCCTCGAAGCACGTGCGTGATCGACGTCCACCGCCGGTACGGGAAATCGTGCTGGCAGAGCTGCCAGAGCTCGACCGCGGTGCGCAGCGCGTCCTCGCGATGGTGCTCGATCGCGAACCGTGGCTCCCAGGACGGAGACGCGAAGGGCGAGCGCGGCGCGGCTTGCATCGCGCGACTGTAGCCTCGAACGCCGCGCGCGAGCTCAGCGACTCGCGGCGAGCGTCTGGCAGTCTGGGCGATCGGTCGCGTCGGGTGCCTGCGGCGGCGCGCCCGGCGCGATCGCGGGCTTGCTCGGGTCGACCTCGGCGAGCCGCTTGTTGACCCACAGCACCTGGTACGCGTCCGACGGGAACGGGCCGATGTGCGGCGAGCAGCCGTAGTTGTTGAAATGTACCGACACGAGGTGGAACTGCTGCTTGAGCTTCTGCACCACGGCGATCGAGCGGGCCTCGTGCACGCCGTGCAGCTCCATCGGCATCTGATCGATGCGATCGAGGACCTCGGGCGGCGTCGCCATCAGCGACTCCCACTCGGCGCCCTCGATGTCGATCTTCACGACGAGGCGCTTGGTGGCATCGCCGTTGCGCTTGATCTGGTTCGCGAGCGTGTCGAAGGGGCGGCCCTCGATGGTCTCCGCCTTCGCACCGATGCACTCGTTGTTGTAGTGGAACTGACCGCCCTCGCAGGTCGGGCGATGCGGCGTGAAGCAGTCGTACTGATGGACGGGGACGCCGAAGCGCTTCGACATCTCGCAGCCCCAGTTGTCCTCGGTGTCGATGCCGTACGAGTACGTCGACTGCACGCCCTCGATCAGGTTGCCGCACATCAGGTAGCCGCCGTCGTTGGAGCCACCGAACCGCACGAGGTCGCAGTTCTTGAGCGCGACCGGCTGCAGCTCCTTCCACAGGGCGGCGCGCAGCGCGGCGCGTTGCTGCTTCTTGCTCTTCCTGCAGCCAGCGGCCGAGAGCGCGACCGCCGCGGCGAGCGCGCCAAGGGAGATCGTCGATGTGATCCTCATAGCCCGAACTTCGACGATGCGAACACCGTCTCCAGGAGCTGGTCGACCTCGCGGATCATGCGCGCCGCCGAGTCGCCCGGCAGCGCGGCGAGCGCGACCTTGATCTCGTTGAGGTTCTTGAGCTGGCTGAACAGCTGGATGTCGGACAGCTCGGTGCCCGACGTGAGCAGCTCGCGGATCAGGCCGAGCTCGGTGAGCAGATCGTCCAGGCTCGCCGACGGACCGATGAAGCGGCGCTCGTCCGGGTGCTCGCGATAGTACGAGTCGACGATCGGGTTCACGATCTCCTCGAGGAGCTCGACCTGATCGAGGTTGTTCCAGATGTGGCGCAGGATGAAGAAGTCGCCGTCGTGCACGCGCGTGCGGCCGTCGAACACCGCGGATGCGGCGAACAGCTTGAGCAGCTTGACCGCGCGGCGATCCGACACCGAGATGCCCTCGGAGCGGATCTGGAACACGAGCCCCTTGTACTTGGTCAGGAACTCCTCGGGGAACACCATGAACTTGTCGAAGTTCTGCTGGATGTTTCGCAGGTCGCGCGCCGAGATCACGGGGCGCAGCTCGGGGAGCGGGCGGCCCGCGGCGTCGATGCCCCGCCCCGTCATCTTGCGGAGCTCGAGCGAGACGCCCTTCTTCATCAGCTCGTGGAAGTGATAGCTGTCGAGGTTGTCCGACAGCACGCGCACGAGGAAGCGGTCGAACATCGCCGCGAGGTTCTCGTCGTTGGGGACCTCGTTCGACGCGGCGAACAGCGAGATCAGCGGCACCGGCACCACCTCGGGGCCGTTCTGAAACTTGCGCTCGTTGATCACGTGGAGCAGCGAGTTGAGGATCGCGGAGTTCGACTTGAAGATCTCGTCGAGGAACACGACCTCGGCGGTCGGCAGCATGTTCTCGAGCCGGCGCGTATACCGCCCCTCGCGGAACGCCGCGATGTCGACCGGACCGAACAGCTCGTTGGGCTCGGTGAACCGGGTGAGCAAGTACTCGAAGTACTTCGCGTCGATCAGCTTCGAGAACATGTCGATCATCGCCGACTTCGCCGTACCGGGCGGGCCGACGATCACCATGTGCTCGCCCGCGATCGCCGACACGGTCATCAGCCGGATGATCTCTTGCTTGTCGAGGAACTGCGCCCCCATCTGCCGGGCGAGGTCCTGAAACGCCGCGGACGCGCGGGCGACATCGACGGCAAAGCTACGCGGGGTCGTAGGCGGCGCGACCATGAACGCGTGGACCATACCCGAAATCCGCCACGATCAACGCCCGCCTGCCCGTAAGATGAGCCATGAGAATCGCCTTGGTCGTGCTGTGCACGGCGTCGGTTTGGCTCGTCGGCTGCGGTGACGATGGCGGCGGCGCGACGGGCGCGTGCGACGACTCGCTGCTGCCTGGCGATCTGGTGATCACCGAGGTGTTCCCCGACTTCGGCGCCGCGCCGGGCGGTAGCGGCACCGACGACGGCAACGAGTGGTTCGAGCTCCACAACACCTCGAGCCGCCCGCTCGATCTCACGGGCCTCGGCGTCGTGCATAGCCGCACCGACGACAGCATGGCGCGTCAGTTCGAGATGAAGCCGGTGACCATCCAGCCCGGGCAATACCTGGTCCTCGGCAACACCGCCGAGGACCTGCGGCAGCCGTGGGTGGACGTCGGCTACGCGAACGGCCTCGGCGATTTCTACAACTCGGGCGGCGGCAAGCTCGCCCTGCGCTGCGGCGCGACCGAGATCGATGCGGCGATCTACGAGAACGTCAAGGCCGGCGAGTCGCGGCAGCTCGACGGTGGGCGCCCGCCCGACTACACGGTGAACGACGACCAGGGCAACTGGTGCGCCGCGGCCCACGACTCGGCGAGCACGTTCACCCCGGACAACTACGGCACGCCGGGCGGGCCGAACGGCGACTGCGAGATCATCGTGCCCGGCATGTGCGACGACGGCACGTCGTTGCGTCCGGTCGAGGCGCCGGGCGTCGGCGACCTCGTGATCACCGAGGTGATGCCCAACCCCGATGCCGTCGATGATGCGAACGGCGAGTGGTTCGAGGTGCGCGTCAACCGCGACGTCGATCTCAACGACCTCGCGCTCGAGCGCGCCGGTGACTCGGCGGCGCCGGATGTGATCACGGCCGAGCGTTGCCTGCGCGTGACCACCGGCTCGCTGCTCGTGTTCGCCAAGCAGGCCGACCCGCTGCTCAACGGCGGCCTGCCGGAGGTCGCCGGCACGTTCAAGTTCTCGATGGTGTCGGGCTCCACCGCGACGCCGGGCGACGTGAGCCTCGTGTCCGGCGCCACCATCGTCGACGCGTTCTCGTGGACGAGCTCGCGCGCCGGCAAGGCGCTGCAGGTCGATCCGGACTTCGCGAACGTCAGCGACAACGACGACCAGGCCAACTGGTGCGACGCGACCCAGGTGTACGGCGATGGCGACCTCGGCACGCCCGGCGCGCCGAACGCGCAGTGCGGCTCGAGCCAGCCGCCGGGCACCTGCGTCGACGGTGCGAGCTCGCGGCCCGTGGTGTTCCCCGACACCGGCGACCTCGTGATCACCGAGGTGATGCCGAACCCGGAAGCGTCTCCCGACACGATCGGCGAGTGGTTCGAGGTGCTCGCGACGCGCGACGTCGACCTCAACGGCATCGGCCTCGATCGCGCGTCCGACTCGGCGAACCCCAACGTCATCTCGTCGCCGACCTGCGTGCGGCTCGCCGCCGGCCAGCGCGCGGTGTTCGCGCGCACGACGGAGCTCGCGACCGACATGGGTCCCAAGGCGGTCGCCGGCACGTTCACGTTCTCGCTGATCAGCGGCACCACGACGGCGCCCGGCGACGTGCAGCTCGTGCTCGGCACGCAGGTGCTCGACGCCGTGACGTGGACGCACTCGACGGCAGGGGCGTCGCGCGCGCTCGATCCCGACGCGACCACGGACCTCGCGAACGACGACGAGACCAACTGGTGCGATGGCAGCGCGGCGTACCTCGGCACCGACCGCGGCACGCCCGGAGCCGAGAACGCGCAGTGCACCACCGATCCGCAGCCCGGGACGTGCCTCGATGACGGCACCGCGCGCGCGGCCGTCGCCCCCGTGGCCGGCGACCTCGTGATCACCGAGGTGATGCCGAGCCCGAACGCGGTCTCCGACACGACGGGCGAGTGGTTCGAGGTGCTGGTCACGCGCGACGTCGATCTGAACGGGGTCGGCCTCGATCGCGCCGGCGACTCGACGAACCCGACGGTGATCACCACGCCCGACTGCCTGCGCGTCGGCGCGGGCTCGCGCATCGTGTTCGCGCGCTCGGGCGACCTCGCGCTGAACGGCGGCTTGCCCCCGATCACGCACACGTTCGCGTTCTCGTTGATCGCTGGCTCCGCGGCCACGCCCGGCGACGTGCAGCTCGTCTACGGGGCGGCCGTGCTCGACAGCGTGACGTGGACCTCGTCGCGGAACGGCGTCGCGCTGCAGCTCGACCCCGACGATCCGGCCTGGTGCGATGCGATCACCCCGTACGGCGCGGGCGACCTCGGCACGCCGGGTGCCGACAACGCGCAGTGCGCCGCCGTGCTGCCGCCGGGCATGTGCGACGACGCTGGCGTCGTTCGCCCGATCGTGCCCCCCGCCGAGGGCGACGTCGTGATCAGCGAATTCCTCGCGAACCCCGCCGGCTCCGCCGACGCGCAGCGCGAGTGGTTCGAGCTCGCGAACGTCAGCGACGCGCCGTTCGACCTCAACGGCCTCGAGGTCGCCCGCACGGGCGCGACCGGCAACGTCGTCACGACGAGCGCGTGCGTGAGCGTCCCGGACGGTGGCTTCGCGCTGTTCGCGCGCTCCACCGATCCCGAGCTCAACGGCATGCTGCCCACCGTCGACGCCACGTTCACGTTCGCGCTCGTCGATTCGAGCGGCACGCTCGAGGTCCGCGACGGCGCGACCATCCTCGACGCGATCGCGTGGACCAGCGTGACCTCGGGCGTCGCACGCCAGGTCGATCCCGACGCGCTCACGCCTGCCGACAACGACGTCGCGACGAACGTGTGCGCCGCAGCCGCGACTTACGGAGACGGCACCAACACCGGAACGCCGCGCGCCGCGAACGCCAATTGCCCGTAGCGGCTGTTACAGTGCAACCATGATCCGGCGGGCTGTGCTGATGGTTGTCCTGGCTGCTTGCGCCACCGACCCGCGCCCCGAGACATCCGGCTTACCGCCAGGCGTGTGGGAGCTCGACTCGGACCACGCAGGCATCGACGTGCATCTCGTCGCGGATGCCGGCACGGTGTGGTTCGCGTACTCGCGGCCGTCCTCCGGGGTGACCAGCGCATGGCTCGTTCACACGAGTCCGGAGGGGGAGCGCTTGCACGGGCCCATCCCGGTGTTCACCGACGCGCAGGCCGGCGGACTGGCGCTCGCCGTGACCGACACGACGCTCGCGGTCGCGTTCCGCAGCTATGAGGATTCGCTGCTGAGCCCAGCCGTCCGTGTGTTCGATCGCGACGGAATGCCTCTCGCGCCGAGCGTGCAACCGATCGACGCGGTCCTCGCCGGGACGAAGGTCGGGGCCGGGACGGTCGCACTGACCGCGACGAGTGGCGGCCGTACACGCTTGGCGCTCGCGCCTCTCGTCACGACCGCCGGTGACGTCGCCGTCGTGGATCTCGACGAGATGGGGCGGCCGGTTGGCGATGTCGTCCCGATGGGCACGCACGACGAGGGCACCGCGGCTTCGCTCTCGATCGCAACGATGGGCGACGGCTCGACGCTGGTCGCCTGGGATCACGTGTACGACAACTGCACGGGGCCCGTCCCCACCGCATTCACACTCACCGCTCCGGTCGACGCCGATCGCAACATCGGCGCGATGCTGTCGGTGCGCGATCTGCCCGAGCGGGACGAGCTGCGGCCATCGCTGGCGTCGGCCGGCGGCGCGACATACGTCGCGTGGGAAGCGGACTGGTACATGGGCGCGTCGCTCGCGCGCTACCCCGATCTCGAGAACGTCGCGATGTTCGGGGTCGACGGCGTCTCGAACCTGACCCCCAAGATCGCACTCGCCGACGCCGATCACGGGGCACTCGCGTGGCACGCGATTGACAGTGCGAACGGCAGCATCGTCGTCGCGCCCTTCACGTACGAAGCCGGCGAGATCGTCGTCGGTGAACCGCGCGTGTTGCCACATGTCGTCGAGCCAGCTTCGCGGTTCATCGCCGACATCGTCCATGTCGAGGACGCTCGCTATGTCGTGGGTTGGACAGAGGGCGGCGACGTGCCGCACGTCTACGCGATGCAGATCGACTTCGACAGGCTATCCGCCGTGACCGCGCCGACGAGCACCCTCAGCGTCCCTAGGAGCGAGCCGCCGCGCACGCGACGCTCGAACCGCTGCAGCCACTGACGGCGAGCGCCTACGCCGCGGGCGCGGACGGCTGACGCCGCAGGACGTCGAGGACATCATCGCGTTCCTGCAGCTCCTCCGAGCGGCATTGCAACGGCTGCACAAGCTCCGGCCCTAACGTAGCGCCGCTTCCGCCGCGTCCCGATCGAGCCGCAGCGGAGCGACCTGCTCGCGCGCCATCTCGAGCACGAGGGTGCGCACGCTCTCGTCATCGGCGTTCGCGTGCTGCACGTAACGAAACCACGCGGCCTGGACGCGCGGCAGGACCTGCTCGATGCGCGGCTCCGCCTCGTGATGGTAGAGCCAGTAGTCGACGACCCTGCTATCGGCGTCGCCCGGACCGCCGCCGGCGGTGTCCTTGATCGGCGACTCCTGCTGCTCCGCCTGCGCGAGCAGGTACGTCATGCCTTCGATCACGGGGACTGCTTCGTCGACCCCGACACCGTCACGCGCACCGACGCGCGTCAGCGACGGATCCTCGCTCCAGTAGCGAATCGCATCCCAGTCGGCCGGGCGCACGGCGCTCAGGAGTCCGTCGAGACGCGCGACCACGTTGGCAAAGCCCGGCGGTGCCGTGACGTCGCTCGCGTGCTTGTCCCACACGCGCTCCTTCTCGCGCAGCGCGCGCAGCTGGTCCGGCGGCAGTGTCTCGAGATCGTACTTCGACCAGTCGACCGGACGGCCCTTCGCCAGCAGTGGATCGGCCTTGATGCGCGCGGTCCGCGCTTCCGCGTCCGCGAAGGTGGCGGCGGGCGTCGATCCGGGCGCAGGCAAGCTCCCCGGGTACCTGGGGCCGCCTCCGTACGACGGACCACTCTGCGCGGAGTAGGCGGTGACGATGAAGCCGGTGGCGCGATGCCGGAGGACATACTCGTCATCCTCGGAGGGCCCGAACAGGGTCCGCAGGCGCCCGACGAAGTCGCCTTCCGAGAACGCCTTCTCGTCGTCGAGCGGGAGGAAGTCACCGCGCGAGTAGAGCTTGCTCGTGCCGATCCTGTACTCGTCGGCGATCACCTCGAACTCGTCGCGGGCCTGCGCCACCGGGTCCTTGTCCTGCTTCGGCGGGGAAGACGGTGACGCGGGCTCGCACGCGACGAGGACCAGGAGGACCAGGGAACGGAGCTGCATGAACCGACGGATCCGGACGGGGCGACCGCTGCACAGTCGCACGCACGGATCCCGTAACCAGCACCGCCGATTGGGGTTCGCGTTGCCGGCAGATCCAGTTGCCGGCAGGTGCAACCTGGAGGTCGCGGCCTCTCCTTTCGCGAGGTTGCGACGGCGCGCGGGTTGCTCCGAGAGAGGGCCATGCGCCACCTCCCCTCGCTCCTGTCGATCCCGCTCCTGGTAGCCGCGGCCGGCTGTGCAGACCCGGTGAGCAGCGAGGACTTGATCGCCGTCGAGGACGGCAAGGCCGACGACTTCTACTCCAACGTCGCCGCGGAGTGGGAGGTGCGCGGCTCGGTGCGCGTGAAGATGACGGACGCCGAGTACGCGGATGCCGCGGCGCGCAAGTCGATCGTCGAGCGCCGGTTGACCGCGGTCGGCCTGTACCTGACCGCCTACGTCACCGACAAGTTCGAGGGCATCGACATCAACAACGACGGCGCCATCGGCGAGGACGAGATCTTCTTCCGCAACGACGGCTACGGCGGGTTCCACGCGATGGTGCGCACCCAGAGCGGCGAGGTCACGAACCTGACCAAGGTGGCCAGTCTCCCCGACACGTACGACCTCAAGTTCGAGCTCGACGTCGCAGGCCCCAAGAACATGACGTCGCTGCTGCCGCGCGTGGGCACGACGTCACCGTTCAAGTTCGAGCTCAAGATGCCGGAGGGCGCGATGGTCGATCCGACCAACGTGACGAGGGGCGCGATCCGGAACTGGAAGCCGGAGACCGCGACCGGCCCGGTCGAGACCCACGCGTTCTCGCTGATCCGCCTGCCGACGCCGAAGAACGCATACCCGCAGTACGCCGAGTTCGTGAAGGACGGCGTCTACGATCTCACGATGGTGTTCGGCCACGACTACAACACGCCGCGCATCGACCTGATCGAAGCGGAGGACACGTTCCGCCACCTCGTCGCACGCGGCTTCACGCCGCCGGTCGCGTCCTTCGCCGAGCTGAAGGCCGATAGTGGTCCGTTCCTCGGTGGGGCGACGGCGGGCGGCAAGGACATCAGGATCGAGGTTCGCCTGTTCCACGGGGACATGTTCACCAGCGACCGCGCGGGCCAGAAGGCGCTCGTGCTCTCCGAGCTGACCAAGCGCGACGTGTTCTTCTACAACGGCCACGCGGGTCCGTATTACGGCTTCTACCTCGACGAGGCAGGCGCCGCGGAGATCGGACACGACGAGGTCGCGAACGCGTCCTTCACCGAGAAGCAGCAGCTCGTGGTGGCGCAGGGTTGCCAGACCTACTCGCAGTACGCCGACATGCTGTACGCGAGCCCGGTCAAGAGCGAGGACAACCTCGACGTCATCACGACGGTGAACTACTCGTACGGCGTCGGCACGCTCGAGCTGTTCGACGCGCTGACCAGGGTCGATGCGACCGGTGCGCACGCCGCCACCGACGCCTACGCACTCGTGGAGCAGCTCAACGCGCACTGGATCAACGAGGAGAACGAGGTGTTCTACGGGATCATGGGCATCAGCCAGAACCCCGCGATCCATCCGTACGCGGCACTCGACAAGATCGGCACGACCTGCACGGTCGACAGCGACTGCGGCGATCCGGGCGCCAACCTGTGCCTGAAGAAGCGCGTCGACTCGCGCACCAAGGTGTGCGCAGCGCGCGCGCTCGCTGGACGCAGCTGCCCGGCCGGGACGTACTTCAAGCAGGTGCGCCAGGGCGACGTGATCGTCGCCGCCGGCTGCGTGAAGTAGTCACGACGTCCCCTACCAGGTCACGCGGTTGGTGCCGGCGGCGGCGGATCCGGGAGCTGCACGACCTCCGACGGATCGCGATTCGCGCGCCCGAGGTGGCGGCGCAGGCGCTGGGCGAGCGCATCGATCGTGGCTTCGCCGAGGAGCTCGAGGGTCTGCGCGCGATGCACCTGCCAGCGCCGCGCGAGCGCGGGTAGATCGTCGAGGCCGGGTGGTGTCGCGAGCCGCGGATCGACGGAGGCGAGCGCTGCGGGGAGCGCGAACAGGGTCGCGAGCCCGCGCGGGCGCTGACCGGCGGCTTCCGCCGACAGCACCGTCGAGATCAGCGGGCTCTTGCCGCCGAGCTCGCGCAGGTTGATCTCGGCGAGACAGAACAACGCGTCGAAGTGCACGAGGAAGGCGGAGACGGCGCGCACGTCGGCCTCGTCGGGCGCGCGCTCGAGCATCTGCTCGAAGGCGGCGGCGAGGCGCGCGGGGCCCGCGACCTGATCGCGCGGCGACGCGTCGGGGATCACGCGATAGGCGACGGCGCGTGCGAGCTCCGCGTCGCGCAGGATGAACACCGCGTCCTCCCAGTGGAGCGGCGGCGCGCCCGGATGCGCGTCGAGCAGCTGGGTCAGCGGCGTGCGGCGCAGCAGCGTCGCGATGATCGGCGCGGTGTCCGGAACGGCGAGCAGATCGTCGAAGTCGACGACGGTGGTCTCCTCGCGCACGCGCCGCACGCCCTTCCACGCGGTGAGGCGCGACGGCGGCGTCTGGCCGTGGAACCGCGCGCGGCCGGTCCACCACGACACGGTGACGTCGTTGCGCTTCACCGCGAACAGGTTGTGGAGCAGCGCGTGGCGCGCGAGGACGCGCGTGCGATTGCGGGTCAGCGGCTGGCTCACCATCGCGAGCGCGGTGTCGATGATCTTGCGGCGCTGGCGATCCGAGACCGACCACGCGTCCGCGCGCGGGTGCACGAGGAACAGCGCGTTGTGCAGGCCCGCGGCGAGCGCGAGCTCCTCTGCTTCGACGAGGAACGCGGGCGGGCGGCACACCAGCGTCGACAGCACGGCGGTGCGCGCCTCGTCGACCTCGACGGACTCGACGCTCGCGTCGTGTAGCTCGGTCTCCCAGCGTGCGAGGTCGGGCAGCGGGATCGGTGCGCCGACGTGGAGGTCGCCGCCAGCGACGAGCGGCTTCACGAACCTCGCGAGGAAGTCGCGGACGTGGAGCTTCGCCATCTACTTGCCCGGCGGCAGCTGCTTGCGATCGGGCGCGTCGGGGTAGCCCCACAGCGCGAACCGGCCGACCGCGTCGTTGACCACCTGCGCGCCCGCGGGAGGCTCGGCGGCGTAGTCCATGGTCTCGGCGCGATCGACCTCGAGCTTGGCGAGCGAGCGCCGCTCGAGGGTCTGGAACGCCCCCTCGCTGACCTGGAACGGCGAGCCGTCGGCCGTGAACACCGTCACGAGCCCCGCGCCGTGGCCGAGCGCGCGCGCGAGCACCTCGGGCGTGACCCGCGGGACGACGTCCATCCCGAGCGGGATCAGCATCCCCGGCGTCAGCTCGCACAGCAGCTGCCCGAGCGGGATCACGTCGAGGTTCTCGGAGCCGACGACGACGATGCCGCGATCGGTGACGGCGACGCGGTGACCTCGCAGGCTCACCGGCGGCAGCGCGAACAGGATCCGCTTGAGGCGCGTGCCGTGCGCGAGCGGGATCAGCGTCGCGACCACGCGGCGGGGCGGCCCCATCGAGGCCGCGAGCTTGAGCTCGACGCCGATTGGCGACGGCGCGGCGCCGTCATGCGCCGTGGGATCCTTCGCACGCTCGAGGTCGAGGTCGACGCGCGTGAGGTCCGCGATGTCGCTGAGCTCGATCGGGCCCGGCAGCACGTCGACGCGATCGCCCGGCCAGAACACGTGGAACGTGTCGGCGGGGAACACCGACGCGCACGAGGCGAGATCGATCGGGTGCGCGTAGCCGACGGCCACCGCCGCGTTCGCACCCGCGGGCTTGAACACGTCGATGCCGGGTGTGCCGAGGAACAGCGCCAGGATGCGCTCGGGCAGCGCGCGCACGCGGATCAGCATGTACCCGCGATCCCCGCCGCGATCCTCGAACGCGCTCGTCGCGCCGGGCGTGAACAGGCCCGCCTGCGCCTCGACGCGGTTGCGCCACAGGTAGCGGATGATGCCCTCGGAGAGGCCGCGGGCGACGGTCAGGTACAGCTCGCCGCGATCCTCGGTCTCGAGCTGCTCGCCGCCCGGCAGCTTCCGGATCGAGAGCCGGAACAGCAGCTTCGTGAACGGCAGCTCGCCCTCCTTCACGTAGCCCTGCGCGAACTCGTCGCCGTGAACCATGAAGTCGGTCTGCGCGGGCATCGCCCCGATGTCGACGGCGTCGTAGCCGTAGGGCGAGCGATCATCGCGGTACTTGACGAAGTGCTTCGCGGTGCCGGTGTACACGCCGGCGCCGACGAGCCGCGCGAGCCGCGCCGCGCGATCCGCCGCGTACGACGAAACCGCAGGGATCTGGACGACGATCTCGCGGCCGCCGAGGGCCGTCTTCGCCTTGATGATCGTCAGGTTCGCGAGCAGCTCGTCGAGCGCGGCCTCCGACGAGTACAGCCGGAACCACGACACCGCGCCCTCGAGCGTCGCGAACGTCATCACGAGGAAGCGGCCGAGCAGGATGCCGCGCGGATCCGGCGCCACGCCGGGCGTGAAGAACCGGGTCTGTCCCTGGGCTACGTGCTCGAGTGCCACACAGGGACGCTAGCACGCCATCTCACGAAGAGGCCGGCTCGCTCTGCGCGAGCTGGAGGTCCACGCGGCGGTCCTTCTGCCAGCCTGCCTCGTCGGTGCCCGTCGCATCGAGTGCGCCGCGCGTCGTGACCCCGAGCTGGGCCTTCGCGACGCCGAGCCGCTCGAGGTAGCTCGACACGGTGGCCGCGCGCCGCGAACCGAGGCCGAGGTTGTACTCCTCGGTGCCGCGCGGATCGGCGCGCCCGATCAGCGACAGGGCCTTGCCCTTGAGCGCGCCCGTCGTGAAGCACGTGGCGATCTGATCGAGCACCTGGCGATCCTCGGGGGACAGCTCGTCCTTGTCGTAGTCGAACGACGGGTTGGCGGTCGGTGCCTTGATGCCGCACGCCTGGAGGATCTCGGGCGACACGGCGAGCCCCTGGCTGACCGGGAGGTCTTCTTTGAGCAGCGAGTTGTCGACCGGCTTCGCCGGCTCGGCGGGCGGCGGCGTCGGGACGGTGGCCACGGTCTTGGGCTTGTCCTTGCTGCAGCCGATCGCGGCGATGAAGATGATCGCGAGGGTCGTGGTCTTCATGCCGCAGATACTGCCATGCTCCCGCCCAGAACCATGCTGCGAAAGACCCTGCGCCTTACTTCGCTGCTCCTACTGGTGATGCTCGTTGCATGCGGAAAGAAGGCCGATCACACGGCCAAAGCGAAGGACGATGCGCCCGCGGGCCCGCAGGTCGCGCCGCTGGCCGCCCCCGATCTCGGCGTGGAGGCGATCAAGCGCATGAACTTCGTGTACGAGGCGGGCGCGTCCGCGTACGAGAAAGCGCTCGCCGCCTACAAGGCGAAGACGCGCGACTGGGCCGCCGTCCGCACACATGCGCAGGAAGCCCTGCAGAAGGATCCGTCGCACCTCGACGCGCACTACTTGCTCGCGCGCGCGCTCGCGCAGACCGGCGAGCACGCGGCCGCTGTCGATCACCTGGTGACCGCGCTCGCGGCCGACTACTGGCTGTACGGACCCGCGCTCGCCAAGGAGAAAGAGCTGACCGAGTTCCTCGCCACGCAGCACGGGCAAGCCGTCAGCGCGCTCGCGAAGACACTCGAGACCGACTACAAGCAGCGCACGGATCGCGGCATCTGGCTCGTCGGGCGGCGCAGTACGTACAAGTGGCCCAAGGACCTCGGCGCGCAGTACTCGACGACGCGCGGCGAGCTCTACGCGTTCGACCGCGAGACCAAGCGCTACTTCCGGCTGACCCACACGGATCACAAGGTCGCGGGCTTCGTGCGCGCGCCGTCGGGCGGTGAGGTCGCGGCGTTCGGGTTCGACAAGATCGACCGCCCCAAGACACCGGCCGATGCCCCCGGCACGTTCGTGACCGCCTGGGTGCTGCTGCTCGACACGGCGACCTGGCAGCCGCTCGGTCCGAAGGTCAAGGTGCCCGCAGCGCGCGAGGTCGCGCTCGGCTATGGCCCCGGCGATCAGCTGTTGATCGGCACCGCGCAGCCGACCGGGCGGTGGACGACCGCGGAGCCCGCGGTGCTCGCGGTCGACAAGACGACCGGCAAGACCACGAAGGTGGCGACCGCGCTGCCCGTGCCGCGCATCGTGCTCACCCTCGACGAGGGACGCATCGTGCGCGCCGCCGACGGCGTGACCGCGACGTGGACCGGCGAGCCACCGACGGCGCCGACGCTGACCACCGCGGCCGGCGCGACGATCGAGGTCCCCGAATCCCACCTCACGCGCCAGTCGACGATCGCCCTCGCCCCGACCTCGGGACGGATCGCGTTCGCCACCGCGGTCGACCCGTGCGCGAAGGACGTCGCGCCTTCCCTGTACGTCGCGGAGCCCAAGGGCACGCTCAAGCATCTGCTGACGGCCAAGAGCCGCTTCGTCACGCGCTGGCTCGACGCCAACGTGCTCGCGTACGAGGACGGCGACGGAGCGATCCGGCTGTGGGACGCGACCACCGGCCGCGAGGCGGGCAAGCTCGAGAACAAGCCTGGGATCGCGCTCGACGTGCTGTCGCTCGCCCCTGCCCCCCTGTGCAAGCAGGCGCCGCCCGTCGTCGAGCCCGCCGGCGCGGGGTCGGGCGACGAGCCACTGCCGCTGCCGCCCGAAGAAGAGCCGGCGGAGGGATCCAACGCGCCTGTCACCACCCCGCGCTGACCGCGAGTTATCATCACTCCCGATGCGCATCTACCTCGTTCGGCATGGCGACGCGGTGCCCGAAGAGGAAGCCGGCAGTGATCGCGATCGCTGGCTGAGCGCGCGCGGTCGAGAGCATGCGCGCGTCCTGGGCCGCCTGCTGCGCGAGCAGCGGCTCGAGCCCGATGTGATCCTGAGCTCGCCCTTGCCCCGCGCCATGCAGACCGCCGAGCTGCTCGCGCAGTCGCTCGACTATCTCGGCGTCGTGACCTCGCTCCGCTGCCTCGAGCCGAGTGCGCAGCCGCGCGTCGCCGCGACGGAGATCATGGCGCGCGGCACCTCGGTGCTCGTCGTCAGCCACGAGCCGGCGATCTCGAGCCTCGGCGCGTACCTGATGTCGCGCCCCGCGTTCCCGCAGTTCCGGACCGCGCAGTGCTGCGCCATCGAGGACGGCAAACCCACGTTCACCGCACGCGCGGATCTCGATCGCGTGCAGGCTTACTTCGTCGATTGAGGTAGAGGCGCCGTGACCACCAACCGAACCCCGACTGGCTCGCTGTTCACGTTCCGCATGATCCCCCTCATCAGCGGCGTGCTCGCCCAGCGCGGGATCGACGCCGCGACGCTGCTCGCCGAAGCCGGCCTGCCGCCCGAAGCGCTGCGCGGCGAGGTGACGGCTCCGCTCGCGCGGATCCAGAAGTTCGTCGATCTCGCGGCGCGCCGCCTCGACAATCCGCTGTTCGGCATGGACCTCGCCGAGCGCGTGCCGGGCGGCGCGTTCGGCGTCGCCGAGTTCCTCGTGCGCAGCGCGACGACGCTGCAAGACGGCCTCGAGTGTCTGTGCGAGTTCGCGCCGCTCGTGAACCCGATCGGCGACTTCCGCTTCGTCGTGACGCCCGAGGGCGGCGAGCTGCACTACGCGGTGCTCGCGCAGCGCGACACGCTCGGCTGCCACCTCAACGAGTACACGATCGCCTTCATCGCGAAGCAGGTCGCCGTCCAGGTCGGCGAGCCCATCCCGCTGCAGCGCGCGTGGTTCTCGCACGCGCGGCCGACGCACGCCGAGGCCGTCGCCAAGCGGCTCAACACCAACGTCACCTTCCAGGCGCCCGACTGCGGATTCGCGATGACGCGAGCGGTGCTCGACCGCAAGCCGCGGACCTCGGACCAGGCCCTGTTCGAGTTCCTGCTCTCGCAGGCGCGCACGCAGCTCTCGCATGTCGGCACCAACGACGTGGTCTCGCAGGTCGTGCGCGTGATCGAGATGCGTCTCCCCCACGGCGACGTCGGCGCCGCGGCGATCGCCTCGGCGATGGCGACGACGATCCGCAGCCTGCAGCGCCATCTCGCCGACGCGGGCACCTCGTTCCGCGAGGTCCTCGCCCACGTGCGCAACCGGCGGCGCGCCGAGCTGTCCCGCGGTGGCATGTCGGAGACCGAGATCGCACACCACCTCGGGTTCGCCGACGCGCGCTCGATGCGGCGCTCGCTGGACTCGGGCGAGGACGCCGCAGAGGCCTAACCCGATCGGCCTAGCCGATCAGCGGTAGCGGAGCGCGCGCGCGATGATTCTGTTGTTCTGCATGGCGCGCACCAACCGTAACGACTTCGAACAGCTCCTCGCCCGGGCGGCCAAGGTCGCCGCGAACCAGGACGTCGACAGCGAGACGTTCATCACCGCGGCCTGGCAGGCCTACCTGGCCAGTCATCCAGGTATGCGCGAGGAGCTCGAGGACAAGGCACTTCGCAGCGAGCTCCGCCGTTTGCGCAAGCGCGGCCTGGTCGCGCTCGCATAGTGGCTATCCCCCGTGCGAGCGGTGCGGTCTCACCGCAAGTACGCATGCGCGATCGCGTTCGCAGGTGGCACGGTTCGAGGGTGAAGATCGCCGTGTTCGACACCCACCGCTACGACCGCGGAGCCTTCGACG
>Ga0247829_10000108_pt1 | contig 23613 bp, 23 predicted proteins | sample 12C_Control_Day4_FD_207765 | JGI IMG/M metagenome (GOLD analysis project Ga0247829, IMG submission 207765) | Soil microbial communities from agricultural site in Penn Yan, New York, United States - 12C_Control_Day4 | ecosystem: Environmental > Terrestrial > Soil > Agricultural land | place... | reverse complement strand
CTCGTCGAGAGCGGGCTGGGTGCGTTCTATCTCATTACCGCGCTCATGACGGTGGCCTCCGGCATCCTGGTGCACGCCTTCGTCACCGGTAACTATTCGATCAAGTACGTCCAGCGTTACTCCGATGCCGCGCAGCCGCTGGCCTACAAGATTGCGTCGTACTGGGGCGGCCTCGACGGCTCGATCATGTTCTGGGTGTTTCTGCTCGGAGTGTTCGGCGCTGCAGCCGTCCGTGTGAACCGGGAACGCCATCGCGAGCTGATCCCCTACGTCGTTGCCGTGATCGCCGCAACGGAGATGTTCTTCATCCTCCTGATGGTGATCCACAACAATCCGTTCTCGACGTTCCTCACGCAGGCGCCTGCCGACGGCGCGGGGCTCAATCCACTGCTGCAGAACTTCTACATGGCGATTCATCCGCCGGCGCTGTACCTTGGGTTCGTCTCGATGACGATCCCGTTTGCGTTCGGCATCGCGGCGCTGATCACCGGGCATCTCGACGACTCATGGCTGCGCGCCGTGCGTCGCTGGACGATGGTCGGTTGGATGTTTCTCTCGATTGGCCTCGGCCTGGGAATGCTGTGGGCGTATGAGGAGCTCGGCTGGGGCGGTTACTGGGGATGGGACCCGGTCGAGAACGCGGCGCTGCTGCCGTGGTTCACCGCGACCGCGTTTCTCCACTCAGTAATGGTCCAGGAGCGGCGCGGCATGCTGCGTGTCTGGAACGTGACGCTCGTCATCCTCACGTTCTTCCTCACGATCTTCGGCACGTTCATGACGCGCTCAGGCGTCGTGCAGTCGGTGCACGCCTTCGGCGAGGACCGCGAGCTGGCGCTGCTGTTCTCCATTTTCATGGTGGCGCTGCTGACGTTCAGCTTCGGGCTGGTGATCTATCGGCTCCCGCTGCTGCGTTCGCGCAACGAGCTCGACTCGTGGGCGTCGCGTGAAGCCGCGTTCCTCGCGAACAACTGGATCCTGCTCTTCTCGGCGTTCTTCGTTCTGTTCGCGACGATGTATCCGACGTTGAGCGAAGCGCTGCGAGGCGAACGCCTGACGGTGGGCCCGCCGTTCTTCAACAAATGGATGCTGCCGATCGGCCTCGTGCTGCTGATGCTCACTGGCATCGGGCCGCTGCTCGCGTGGAGAAAGTCGACGATCGCGAACATGGCTCACCAGTTCCTCTGGCCTGTGCTCGCGGCCGTAGCCGCAGCCGGCGCCGTGTTTGCCGCGGGGCTGCGCGTCTGGGCGTCGCTGATCTGCTTCGCGCTGTGCGCGTGGGTCCTCGTCACCATCACGCAGGAGTTCGTCCGCGGCGCCCAAGTGCGCAAGCAGACGACCGGTACAGATCTCTTCACGGCGCTTGTCGGTCTGTTCGGACGTTCCCGCCGGCGTTACGCAGGCTACATCGTCCACCTCGGCATCGTCCTGATGTTCTTCGGCTTCGCGGGCGAGGGCTTCAAGAAAGAAGAAGACGTCAACATGAAACCGGGTCAGCAGACGTCGCTCGGCCCGTTTACCGTCCGCCACGATGCGCTGCGCGTCACGACAGACGCGCAGAAGCAAATGGTGACCGGCCACGTGACGATCACGTCGAACGGCAAGGAACTGGGCACGATGCTGCCGGCGAAGTGGTTCTACGAAAAACGGCCGGATGAGCCGACCACGGAAGTCGCGATCCGCCGCGCGGTCGGGCAGGATCTGTATATCGTCCTCGCCGGCTTCGAGGTCAGCGATCAAAGCGCTCTCTACAAGGTCACCGTCAATCCACTGGTGAACTGGGTATGGCTCGGCCTCGGCATCATGGTCGTCGGGTGCATCATCGCGATGCTGCCGGAGACGATGTTCGCGCTGGCCATGGCGAAGCTGCCGGAAGGGGCTGCGACGACGACGTTGCTGATTCTCGCCTTGCTGATTCCGGTACCCGCGCGCGCGCAGGAAGTGTCGGCGATCTCGAAGACGGCGCTGTACCGCAACCTCGAAGGGGAGATCATGTGCACCTGCGGGTGCCGCCGTCCGATGAACGACTGCCCGATGGAGCCGAACTGCCATGGCCTCGACGCGCAGCGCGCGAAGCTCGAGAAGTTCCTTGCGCAGGGTATGGATCGCGATGCGGTGCTCGCGGCGTTCGTCGCGGACCACGGCAGCCAGGAGATTCTCGCGCGGCCGATCGACAAGGGATTCAACAGGGTGCTCTGGCTGTTCCCGTACGCGCTCGGCGGAACGGCGCTTCTTGGCGTGGCCATGATCGCGCGACGCTGGTCGCATCACGAAGGAGAGGCCGTCGCGGCCGCACAGCCGCCCGCCGACGCCGCGCTGAACGAGAGACTGAACGATGAGCTCAGGGATCTCGATTAGCGGCCCCGGCCGGCTGACGGCGACCGCTACGAATTCGGGCCGGCTGACGCCGGCCTCGACGAATTCACGCGGGCTGGCGCTGGCCGTTGCGGAGGTAGTACCTTGTCGAGCGTAGGGGCCGACTTCAGCCGTCCCGTCACCGACGACGGGTTTCGGCCGTGGCACTTCTTCGTGCTCGTGTCGATCCTTATGGCGACGGTCGCGGTGATCCTCGCACGGCAATCCTCTCCCGGCCACCTGATTCTTCTCAGCATCACGATCGCCGCGGCTGGCGCGGCTGCCGCCGCTTTCCACCGGGTCCTTTCGCCGCTGCTCCATCCAGCCACTGGTCTTGCCGCGTCGCCGGTCAGCGAACGAACGCGCGCCGCGCTGGAGCGCGAGAAGACGCTCGTACTGCGATCCATCAAAGAGGTGGAATTCGATCGTGCCATGGGCAAGCTCTCCGAAAAGGATTTCGAGGAGATGGCCGGACGGCTGCGATCGCGCGCACTCGCGCTGATGAAGCAGCTCGACGCGGGCACGCCCGGCTACGCCAGGGCGATCGAGGAGGAACTGCAGAAGCGCTCGCCCGTTGCTGTTTCGCCGAAACCTGGCGCGTTCCTCGAAGGACGCGTGGTTCCCGCGTGCGCGTCCTGTGGTACGCCGAGCGACGCGGACGCGGTGTTCTGCAAGAAGTGCGGAACGAGGTTGCGCGCATGACGTTGCGGAGCGTGTCACTCGTGCTCGCGCCAGCGGCAATCGCTTTCTCACTCGCGATTTCCTCGCATGGTCAGGGCCTCGCGGGCGGACAGATGCCCGATCCGAAACAGATGTCTGGCGTTCCGCTGACGACATCCGACATCCCTGCCGGAACGGTCACCGTGCGCGTCATCCGCGGATCGCTATCCAACCTCGTCGTGGATCAGACGGTGGAGCTGGTCGGTGACGCCACAGCGACGTCGAAAACCAACGACGCAGGACGAGCTGAGTTCACCGGTCTGAAACCCGGTGCCCGCGTCAAGGCCGTCACGACGGTGGACGGCGAGCGCCTCGAGTCTCAGGAATTCGCGCTGCCCGCCGCCGCCGGCGTTCGTGTGATGCTCGTCGCGACCGATCCCGCGGCGGCACGCCGCTCCGACGAGGACCGCAAGCTCGCCGAAGGACCGGCCCGCACTGGCATCGTCGTGCTGGGGGATCAATCGCGCTTCGTGATCGAGCCGGGCGAGGGCACTATCACCGTTTACAACATCTGGCAGATCACCAATACGGCGCGAACTCCCGTTCAGCCGGCCGTTCCGATCATCTTCAATATGCCCGAGGGAGCGCAGCGGCCGTCGCTGCTCGAAGGATCGTCGCCGCTCGCATCTGTCGCCGGTAATCAGGTGAACGTGCGCGGTCCCTTCCCGCCGGGCGTGACCCTGGTTCAGGTGGCGTACGTGCTGCCTTACTCGGGAGATTCCGTCACGATCACACAGCGCATCCCTGCAGCGCTCGCGCAACTCGCAGTCGTGGTGCAGAAGTTTGGCGACGCCAGGTTGTCGTCCGCGCAGGTGTCGGAACAGCGCGACATCACGACGGAGGGGCAGACCTACATCCTGGGGCAGGGTCCGCCGTTACCGGCGGGCAGTGAGCTCTCATTCGCGTTGAGCGGCCTGCCGCATCCACCGGTCTGGCCGCGCAACGTGGCGGTCGCACTTGCCGTTCTCGTTCTCGCCACGGGTGCGTTCGGTGCATTCAGGGGGAAGAGCGGAGCGGCTGTCGAGCGCAGGCGCCTCGAAGCGGAGCGTGAGCGGCTGTTTGCCGATCTGACGGCCCTCGAGGAAGCGCATCGCACCGGCGCCGTACCGCCGCGCGCGTACGCCGCGCGTCGCCGTAAGATCGTTGCGGCGCTCGAGGGCATCTACGCGGCGCTCGACGAGACCGCGGCTGCCTGACTGTGGACTTCACGTCGGTCACGTTCAGCGACGTCACGCGCAACTTCGGCCGGCGTCGCGCGCTGTCGGGTGTCTCCTTCTCCGTTGAAGCGGGCCAGCTCGCCGCGTTGCTTGGCGCGAACGGCTCCGGCAAATCCACACTGCTGTCGATAGCGTCGACACTGCTCGCGGCGACCACCGGGATCGTTCTCTACGGCACCGCGACGGCGGCCGCCGGCGGTCCTGCGCTGCGCAACCGCATCGGACTGCTCGGGCACGACCTCTACCTCTATTCGGAACTCACCGCCGAGGAGAACCTCAGGTTCTTCGCGGAGCTGTACGGTCTCGACGGCGTCCAGCGCCGCGTGAGTGACGCACTGCGCGCGTCCGCACTCGAGGACCGCGCCAACGATCCCGTTTCCTCCTTTTCGCGCGGCATGCGGCAGCGGCTCGCGCTCGAGCGTGCGCTCCTGCACTCGCCGCGCCTCGTTCTGCTGGACGAGCCGTTCACTGGTCTGGATGATTCCTCCGCGATCGCACTGCGCGCGCGGCTGGCTCGAGTGCGTGCGACGGGCGCGATCGTGCTGCTGACAACGCACGAGCTCGAGGCCATCGACACGATCGTGGACGCAGCCTATGTCCTGTCCCGCGGCCGCTGTATGCCGCTCGCGCCGGGCGCGGGATCGCTGCGCGATCGCTACCGCCGCCAGGTGCAGGCGTGACGTTCCTGGCCACCGCAGCCCGCGTCGCCCGCAAGGACCTGCTCGTCGAGTCACGCAGCCGCGAGGTCGTGTATACGTCGCTGCTGTTCGCGATCTCGTGCATGTTGGTCTTCGCGTTCGGTCTCGTCAAAGAGGGCAGGGTGGTCACCGATGCGACGGCGGCGATCCTCTGGATCACGATCGCGTTCGCGGGTACTCTCGCGCTGGGCCGGATCTTCGACCGGGAGCGCCAGAACGAGACGCTGCGAGCGTTGCTGCTCGCTCCCGCGTCGCGCGCGGCGATTTATGTAGGCAAGCTCGTGGGTGTGCTCACGCTGCTGCTGCTTGTCGAGGCGATCGTTGTCCCACTCGTCATGGTGATGTTCGGCGCGACGCTGTTCCGGCATCCGGCGTTCATGCTCGGGATCCTGCTGGCTGGCAGTCTGGGGTACGCTGCGGTGGGGACGCTGTTTGCCGCCATGCTCGCACGGTCGCGCAGCCGGGCCGCGCTTCTTCCCGTTCTGCTGTATCCGATCACCGTCCCCGTTATCATCGGCGGTGTGCGCGGCACGGCGGCGCTGCTGCAGCCAGAGGCAGACCTCGTCGTCGCGCGCGCGTGGCTGACGATGCTCGTCGCCTTCGATGCCGTGTTCATTACGCTGTGCCTGTGGACGTTCGAGCCGGCCATGACCGAATAGGTGCTGACGCGTGTCAATTCCAAACGCCAAACTTCAAACTCCAAGGAGCGGAAGCCGGAAGCCGGAAACCGCAAGCCGGAGGCCGGAGGTCGGAAGCCTTTCCCTCTTCCCCCTGCTGCTGCTGATCGCGATGGGCATGTTCGCGTACGCGCCCTTCATGATCCTGAATGCGCCGTACGAGGCGACGATGGGCCTGGTGCAGAAGATCTTCTACTTCCACGTCGGAGCCGCGATCGCCATGTTCGTGGCGGCGTTCACGTGCGGGATCGCGAGCGCGATCTTCCTCTTCGGGCGCCGACCCGGTGCGGATCGCGTCGCGTTCGCCGCGGCGGAGATCACCGTCATGCTGGGGCTCATCGTGCTCATCTCCGGACCTCTGTGGGCACGAAAGGCATGGGGCGTGTGGTGGCAATGGGACGCGCGGCTCACCTCCACACTGGTGATGTGGCTCGTGTTTCAGTCGTACCTGCTCCTGCGCCGGTTCGGCGGACCGGGATCCGAGAAGCTGTCCGCCGCGGTTGGCCTTTTCGGGTCCGCGCTCGTCCCATTCGTCTACTGGTCGGTCAATCTGTGGCGCACCGTGCATCCCACGACCAACGTGGTACCGACGCTCGCGCCGTCGATGCGCGGGCCATTCCTGTGGTGCGTGCTCGCGTTCCTGTTCCTGTTCGTCCTGCTGATGACCCTGCGGGTCGAGCTCGAAAAGCGGCGGACCCGCCTGGACGATCTCTACCTGGCTCTCGAGGATTGATGATGAAGTGCTTCAGGTTCGTGCGTGCGTTTCTCGTGGCGGCGATGATGCTCGGCGCACCAGCGCTCTCGCTTGCACAGCAGCAGCCTCCCAAGGCTCCAGAAGGGTTCGTCCCGGTCGACCAGGTGCCCGGTCAGGAGGAACTGCCTGCCAAGCCCCTGGTCGCGGCGGCGTACGGCGTCGCGTGGCTGGCAGTGCTGATCTACGTCTTTTCGATCTGGAAGCGCCTGAACGCGGTCGAGCGCGAGATGGCGGATATCGCCAGGAGGATCGAGGCCGGAGGACGCCGTTGATGGGCGGGATCACATCCGCCCACTTCATCTTCATCCCCGCCGTCCTGCTGGTCGGCATCGTGATCGGCTGGATCCTGGGCTCCCGGGCTGCGCGAGACGCTTACGCGGCGGAATTGCGGCGGCGGGAGGAACGCAGCAAGCGATGACATGGAGGATGGAAAAGGGAAAACCTCCGGACACTGACACCGAAGTCGTCGCCGAGCGAAGTCACCGTCCCACAGCGAGTCGATGGGCAAGACTTGGTGGCAGACCTGCGTTGAAGATGCGCTTCTGCGCGGTCTCGATCGGGTACTCGACGCGACGCAGCGTCAGCACGCGGCGTTCGCCATCGTAGATCGCGAACGCCGCACGCGGATCCCCGTCGCGCGGCTGTCCCACGGACCCCGGGTTGACCAGGTAGCGCGCATCCGGATCCAGATCCACGTGCAGCACGTCATCGTCCATGCGCGGAACGAATCCGGCATCGCCCTCGCCATCGCGGCGATAGACGACGGGCAGGTGCGTGTGGCCAAAAAGGCAGACCGGCCGCGAGGCGGTATCGAGCGCGCGCGCCGCATCGCTTCGATCGAACACGTAGTGGTCCTCGTCGAAAGGCGCGCCGTGGCAGATTTCGAGCGCGTCATCGATCGACCGCGGCCCCGCCGCGAGGCGTTCGAGATACATGCGGTTCTCGCTGGTCAGCGTTTCGGCCGTCCAGATGGCGGCGACGCGGGCGACGTGATTGAAATCGCTCGCATCGGCAAGACGGCACGCCGCCTTGTCGTGGTTGCCTCGAATGACGGCGATCGGCTCGAGTGCGAGCACCCGTTCGACGACGGCATTCGGCGCGGCGCCGTAGCCCACGAGATCTCCGAGCACGAGCGCGCGGTCCCACGTATCGCGCGGCGTCGCGGTCAGCACCGCGTCGAAGGCGTCCACGTTCGCATGGATGTCGGAGAGGATCAGGAAACGCATTCGAGGATTCGTTCAGCCACTTCTTCCGGCCGGGCGCCGGCGTCGATGCGCACGCTCGCCGCGCTGTAGCCTGCCGCGCGCATCGCGAACAGACGCTCCATCGCCGCCCGGTCGGCTGCCAGCGGACGGCGGCCGTCCTGCGGCATTCGCGCGAGCAGTTCCTCGAACGCCACGTCGAGCCACACCGAGACGCCGTCCATGTTGATCGCCGCACGATTCTCGGGATCCATGAACGTCCCGCCGCCGGTGGCCACCACCACGTGTCGGAGTGGCAGCAGCAGCTTCAGGATCTCGCGCTCGACCGTCCTGAAGTACGGCTCTCCCTCCTTCAGGAAGATGTCCGCGACGGTGCGCCGCTCGCGGGCCTCGATCAACTCGTCGATGTCTTCGGCGCGCCATCGCAGCCGGTCCGCCAGTGCGCGAGCCACAGTTGTTTTGCCGGCCGCCATGAAACCTACCAAATAGATCTTATCCATTGATGGATCGCCGGGGCCCCCTGCACCCCGGCTTGGCGGCCTTCACTCGCTCGCGCTCCGTTCCGGCCGCAATTGATGGATCGCCGGTCCCTGCACCCCGGCTCGGCGGCCTTCACTCGCTCGTGCTCCGTTCCAACCGCAACTCTTCATGCGTAAGCCGTGCGAGGGTATCAAAGAAGCGGGGATACGACACGTCGACGACGGAGGCGCCGCGGATCGTGACCGGCGAGGAGGCTTTCGTCGCCGCGATCGCGAAGGCCATGGCGAGCCGGTGATCGTGCGCGGCATCGACGACCGCGCCTTCGAGCGGCCGTGCCGTCAGGCGGAAGCCGTCCTCGTATTCCTCGATATCGCTGCCCATCGCGGCGAAGCCTGACGCCAGCGCACTGATGCGGTCGCTCTCCTTGACGCGCAGTTCCCGCGCGCCGCGAACGACGAGCGAGCGTCCGGCGGGCATCATGGCGGCGAGCGCGGCCAGGGCGGGGATCTCGTCAATGACGCCGGGCACTTCCACCGGATCGATCGCGAAGCTGCGCCACTCTCCAAATTCGACGCGCAGGGTTCCGGCAGGTTCGGCGGCGGACGGGTCATCAAGATCGGATGTCACGCGTGCACCGGCGCGGCGCAGGATGGCGAGCACGCCGGCCCGTGTCGGATTCAGACCGACCCGCTCGATCGTGACGTCGCCGCCTGCGGTGCCCGCGGCGAGCACGGACCAGAACGCAGCACCCGACAGGTCCCCGGGGACAGTAACGCTCTTGGCTCGCAACAACTGGCCGCCTTCGATCGCGACGGCGTTGGCCGATCGCTCCACGCGAGCCGCGAACGTTGCCAGCGCCCGTTCCGTATGATCGCGGGTGGGCGTGGTTTCCTCGATGGTCGTCATCCCCTCAGCGCAAAGGCCCGCGAGCAGCACGCCGCTTTTCACCTGCGCGCTCGGCACCTGCGGGGTGTACGTGATGCCGCGGAGTCGCGCGCCGTCGATCACGAGCGGCGGACGGCCGTCCTGCGATCCGATATGCGCGCCCATTCTCTCGAGAGGATCGATGATGCGTCGCATCGGCCGTCGAGTCAGCGACGCGTCTCCGCTGATTACAGTCCTGAAAGCGTGCGATGCGACGATCCCGGCCATCAAGCGCATGGTCGTGCCGGAGTTCGCGGCGTAGAGAGGCTCGGCCGAAGGCACGAGATGGTGGCCCGTCCCCGTGATCTGCACCGTCGTGCCCGCCCGCTCGACGCGCGCGCCGAGAGCCTGGATGCACGCGAGCGTGGCGGCACAGTCGGCGCCGCCAGAATAGCCGGCAATCGTGGAGCGTCCTTCCGCGAGCGCGGCAAGCATGGCGTAACGGTGTGAAATGGATTTGTCGCCGGGGACGGTGATTCGACCGAGTGCCCGGCCCGACGGCGCAACAACAGCGGCGTCGGCGGTCGTGGGCATGATTCGCACTATAGCATTCGCGTTCCTGAGGGGAATCGGTTTAGTATTGCACTTCAAACCCGTGCAACCGGAGGCCGACCTGTCGTCTACGTTCTCAGTGCCGCACCCCCTGCGCGCCGCCGGAGGCAGGTGCTGATGCCGGCACGCGGCGGCACCGTCCGGTTGCAGATCCCCAGTAATTTCGAGCTGCTCGACGTCATTCAGGCGGCGAGCGACCGCATTGCGGTGCTCGCCGGCCTCGATGACGACGCGATCCACTGGATCGGCGTCGCCGTGCGCGAGTCAGTGATCAACGCCATCAAACATGGCAACCGGGAGGACTACGGCAAGCTCGTGACCGTCGAGTTCTCCATCACGCCCGCTGCCGCGCCGACCGAGTTCGTCGTTCGTGTTCTCGACGAAGGCGAAGGGTTCGAGCCGCAGGAAGTAGCCGATCCGCTCGCGCCGGAGAACATTCTGAAATCGAGCGGCCGCGGCATCTTCTTCATGCGCAGCTTCATGGACGACGTCGTGTTGCGCCGTGCTTCCGAAGGAGGCATGGAGGTGCGCATGGTCAAGAAGCTTGCGGCCGGTGTCTGAACCGATCGATCCCGCCTATCTCGCCACGGCCGTCGAAGCGGTGATCCACGCCGGCGACGTGCAGCTCGCGCGCGTCGGCGAACAGAAGCGCATCGAGAAGAAGGGGATCATCGATCTTGTCACCGAGACGGATCGCGAGATCGAGGAACAGTTCCGCGCGTTGATCTCTGCGCGGTTTCCCTCCCACGAAGTGCTCGGCGAAGAGTTCTCCAGGCCTGGCGATCGTGAACGCGTGCCGGAATTCTGCTGGCTGTTCGATCCGATCGACGGCACGACGAACTTCGCGCACGGGCTTCCCATCTTCTGCGCCTCGCTCGCGCTCGAGATCAACGGCGAAGCCGTCGCCGCAGCCGTGTACGACCCGAATCGCCGTGAGCTCTTCACCGCGGAGCGCGGGTCGGGCGCATGGCTGAATGGTGCGCCGATCCGCGTCACGCCCGAGACGCGGTTGATCGACTCGCTGCTCTGCACGGGTTTTCCATACGATGTGCAGCAGAAACCTGACGAGCTCGTCGGGCTCTTTGGCCACTTTCTCGGTATCTCGCGCGCGGTTCGCAGGCTCGGATCCGCCGCAATCGACCTGTGCTACGTCGCCGCCGGTCGTCTCGACGGTTTCTGGGAGATGCATCTCGGGCCCTGGGACATAGCCGCTGGTGCGCTCATCGTCTCTGAGGCAGGAGGGCAGGTGACGGCAACGGACGGGCGTCCGTTCGTCTCCCGACGCGGTAACGTGCTTGCCACCAACGGACCCGTTCACGAGCAGATGCTGCAGGCCATCCTCGAGTTCCAGGCGCGATTCCGTTCTCGAAACTGGACGGAGTGACGCTCCCGCAGGACATCAGACCACACCGATAGAGCGGCCATCGTATGGTGGGGCTTGGCATCCTTCCTGCTGAGCGGCAGGTGGGAGCGCACATCATGAGCAGAAGCGTTTTGCGTGGAATGCAGGTTGCCCTGGGCGTGCTCGCCATTGTCGGCGTGATGACACCATCACCGGCGGCGGCGCAGATCACGCGCGTCGGCAGCACCAGCGAGGACTGGCGGCAGGCGATCGGCTTCAGTCTCGGCTATTTCGTGATCAAAGGAGAGGACTCTCGCAGTGAAAACGACGTGCTCTTCAGAGACCTCGACTCCCTGCTGTTCGAGATCGACGATTTCAACGGCGTGACGTTCGGCGGCGAGTGGCTGCTCGGGCTCACCGACTACATCGAGGTCGGCGCCGGCATCAACTACTACCAGAACACAGTACCCAGCATCTACCGCAACATCGAGTTCGAAGACGGAAGCGAGCTCGATCAGGATCTGAAGCTGCGCCAGATTCCGATCATGGCAACGGTGCGCTTTCTTCCCGTCGGACGTCACGGATCGGTGCAGCCGTACATCGGCGCCGGGGTCGCGATCATTCCATGGCGCTACACGGAAACGGGAGAGTTCCTCGATTTCAATGGCGACATTTTCCGCGCGAGCTTCAAGGCGGACGGTACCGAAGTCGGTCCGGTGATACTCGGCGGAGTGCGATTCCCGATTGCCGACGCGTTGCTGATGGGCGGCGAGTTCCGCTGGCACTCAGCAAAGGGCGACACCGGCGGGATCGACGAGGGCTTCCTCGGCGACAAGATCGATCTCGGCGGCTGGTCCACGAACTTCACGGTGCATTTCAGATTCTGAATGGGGACGCCGGATGCGGGTAGGGGATGCGTCATCCCACCCGCACTCCTGGCGTTGGGCGCCGCGAATCGAAGCGTCGCGCCCGAAGGGCCGTCTATCTCACCGCGCGATACAGGGTCGCGCCTCCGCCTTCGGCGACTTTCTCGAATCCATCCAGCCAGCGCGGACGAAGGGAGGCGTGATAGAGCGCATCACCTCCTTCAGCCGAGCCTTCGATGATCAGCCAGCCCGCGTGCCCACGAGGCTGCAGCATCGCGAACCGCCAGATCTCGCCGTTGCCTTCGTGCAGAAAATTCTTGATGTCGAAGCCCGCGAGCGCGAGATCGTGCATGTAGTGACCGAGTGATCCCATGCTCATCATGATGGTGCTGCGATCGTAGTGGTCGAGCAGATAGGCCGTGATCGCGTGACGCCCCGCCATGTTGGCGGCTTCGCGCTGGGATTCGAGAACGAGTGGGGCCTGATGGTCGATGGGCCACGCGTGGCGGCCGACGAGGACGACGAGAATGACGGCCGCCGGGACGCGAATCGCTCGCCAGAGAATGCCGATCCCTGCGGCGCTCACGGCGGCCGACGCGATAACGAGCGGCACGTCGTAGCGGATGCGGAACGGATGCCCCTGTGCGTAAGCCGCTACGGGCACCGCCGTCGCCGCGAACAGCGCGATGAGCAACGCGACGGGCGCACGCCTGGGTGAGCGGAGCCACGTCCACAGCACCAGAGCGGTGCCGATATACCCGGCCCGCAGTAACCACGGGCCGGCGAGCACTGTAAGACCTTCGCGTAGCTGCCGCCAGGCGGCGAACGGATGTCCCAGGGCCTCCACGTTCTCGGGTACGAAGAAATCTCCCGAGACGAACCATGCACCGACGACCCAGCGGCTGTTCGCCGAGAAAACGACGATCGTGAGAAGCGGCCAGAGCGCGAGGCGGAGCACGTCCGTCACCGCGCGGCGAGCCGGCACGCCACGACGCAGCAGCACGGCCAGCGCGATGCCGAGGAGAACAGCCGTGATCGGCCACGCCTCGTAGCGAGTGAGACACGCACAGCTGAGTGCGACGCCAGGCAGCCACGTGCTCCCGTCCGACGGCGGAAGTAGCGCGGAGGTGGTGTCGGTCGTGTGGCTTCCGTCTTCAGGCGGAAGTACTCTGTCGACCCACCGGGCAGTGACGGCAAGAGACAGCAGCGTCAGCCCGAACAGCAGCGGCTCCGTCATCGGTGTGCTCTGCAAGTACACCACGTTCGGATTCGCCATCAGCAGCAGTGCTCCGGTCCACGCGGCAACGGCGGACCCAGTGGTGCGCAGAATGATGGATGCGAGCGACCCCGATGCGAGCGCCATCGCCAGCACGGAGATCGCGACCGCCGACGCACCGTTGCGATACCACGCATCAACCTGCACGGGAACCATGTTGAGCACGTGCGGCATGGGCAGCCACACCGCCCCGATCTGCTGCCATCCCGGCGTGAGGCTGTCGAGGATCCGGCGCGCAACGACCAGGTGCGCGCGCGCGTCGTAATGCGCGAGGGTGAGGCCCAGGCGGAAGTAGTGAACGGCGGCGAGCGCGCCGGCCGCGGCAGTCGCGGCCGCGATCGCATGCACCGTGAAGCGATGTCTCAGCAGGCAGCCTAGTCTACACTCTCGATGTGCGGCGTATTCTCGACTGGGTCATGGGCGTCGCCGAGGCGCTCGGCGGCCCGGGACTGTTTTTCCTCTCGTTCCTGGATTCCTCGTTCCTCTCATTCCCGGAAGTCGTCGACGTGCTCATGGTGGGCCTCGTCGCGCGCTATCCGGAGCGGATGCTGTGGTACGCCTTTCTCCCGACGCTCGGTTCGGTCAGCGGCTGTTACGCGCTGTATGCGTTCGCACGACGCGGCGGCGAGGCGTTCGTGCGGCGTCGTCTCCATGAACGGCACGTCGATCGTGCCTTCGCGATCTTTCGCAAGTACGGCATGCTCGCGATCGCGATTCCGTCGATCATGCCGCCGCCGGTGCCGTTCAAGATCTTCGTTCTGGCCGCGGGCGCCGCCGGCATGAGAAAGCGCGACTTCCTGATCGCGGTTTCGGTCGGACGCGGGTTGCGATTTTTCGCAGAGGCAATTCTCGCCGCGTGGTACGGGCCCGTGGCGCTGACCCGCATCACGGCCTTCGTCCAGCAACACAAATGGGGCGTCATTCTCGCGCTTCTCATGCTGATGGTGATCGGCGGCATCTGGATCTGGTGGAGGCGTGGACCCGTTGACTCTGATCCCGGAAAGCCCCTATAATCAGCCGTTTACCTCATATCCAACGCATGCAGCCAGAGATCTCCGTCGTGGTGCCGATGCGGAACGAGGCGCCCAATGTGGAGCAGCTCTACCGCGAGCTGATCGCGTCTCTTGAAGCATTCGGACGGCCCTTCGAAGTGGTCGCCGTCGACGACGGAAGCACCGACGACACGTTCTCGCTGCTTGCGTCGCTGCAGGCAAAGGACGGCCGCCTGCGCGTGATCCGTTTCCGACGCAACTTCGGACAGACGGCCGCGTTCGCCGCCGGCTTCGCCTACGCCAACGGCCGCTACATCGTCACGATGGACGGCGACCTGCAGAACGACCCTGACGACATCCCCGCGATGATCGAGCAGCTCGAACGCGGCGCGGACATCGTTGCCGGCTGGCGCAAGGACCGGAAGGATCCGTTCATCAACCGGCGGCTGCCGTCGATCGTGGCGAACTGGATCATTTCACGCGCCACCGACGTACGGCTGCACGACTATGGCTGCTCGCTGAAGGCGTTGCGCGCGGAAGTCGTGAAGCCGATGAAGCTGTACGGGGAGATGCACCGGTTTCTCCCGGCGATCGCGAGCGAGATGGGGGTGCGGATCGACGAGCGCGTCGTGAATCACCGCGCGCGCGTTCACGGCAGGTCGAAGTACGGGATCTCGCGCACGATCAGGGTCATCCTCGACTTGCTGACGGTGAAGTTCCTCATCAGCTATTCCACCCGGCCGCTGCACATCTTCGGGCTGCTCGGGATGATCATGGGCTTCCTGGGCGCGCTGGTGTGCGGCTATCTCGCGTGGGTGCGGCTGTTCAACTACGAAGCGATCGGCAATCGCCCGCTGCTGCTTTTCGGCATCCTGCTCGTGTTCACGGGACTGCAGCTCGTGACGCTCGGGCTGCTCGCGGAGATGCAGGCGCGGACGTACCACGAATCCCAGAACAAACCGGTCTACGTGATCCGTGAGATCCGGCAGGCGTCAGACGTCAGCGTTCACCGGGACGCGCCGGCTGCCGTGCGCCGTTGAGTGCGCTCGACCCGTTCTACGCACGCTCCGAAGCTATGAGAGCGATCGAGCAGACCGGTTCCTGCGGCGGCGCGGTGACTTCGCGTCCGCGCGCGCCGTTCTCGATGCGAAACGCTCGATACCGCAGCGCAGCGACTCGCTGCAGGAAGGCTGCGGCGGTCAGCCCCGACACCCGTTCGAGCTGCTCACGATGCAGCTCCGTCAGGAACGTCGGACGATCGGCAGTGATCAGGCGAGTGGCGCCTTCGAGCACGAGCGGTTCCGCGCCTTCGACATCCATCTTGATGAACGCGACGGGACGGGGAAGCGGCAGATCGTCGAGTGCAGTCACCCGTATGCGCCGCGTTGCGTGACCGTGCGGAATGGAGCCGGTCACGATGAACGCCCCGCCGGAGTTCAAGGTTTCCGTGGAGAAGGTGAGATTCGTCTCGCCGGACTGCCGTGACACGGCCGCGCGTTCGAGGCGCAGGCGGTCCGTGAATCCGTTCTCGGCGATCGAGCGCTCGAGGAGGCTTGCGTTTTCTTCGAGCGGCTCGAAGGCGGTGACGGAGCCGCTAGTACCGACGAACTGCGCCATCTGGATGGCGAAAAATCCAATGTGCGCGCCGACGTCGAGTGCGTGGTCGCCCGGTTTCAGTGTGCGGCGCACGAACTCGAGCTCGCTCTGCTCGTACTGGCCGCGCACGACAGGCAGCCCGATGAAGTGGTCGGAGAGATCGATGAACAGCCGCGGCCCGGCGTCGAGTTCCTTGATGATGACCGTGCGCGCGTTCGTACGGGCAAAGTCGGGGTTCTTGTCGGCGTACTCCTGCGACGTGACGATGTCGGCGCGCAGCTGCTGCGTGGACTGGTATCCATTCAGCTTGGGCACGATGACCGCTTCGCTTTCAGGATCGCGATCGAGCAGGATACGGTACGCCCAAACGATGTGGTCGCGCGTCAGCCCCGCGGCGGCCATTCACATTCCTTCATGATTCGGATCATATCAGCCGCCTCGCAGGCGTTGAGACTCGCGCTCTTCTGCATCGCTGTATCCATCGAAGTCTCCGGGTGCGGCGGCGGACCCATGGGTCCCGGCCCAACGCCCTTGCAGATCTCCTGTCCGGCGCCGATCGAGCGCGAGTCGCCTCTCGGCCAGCCGATCACCGTCGTGTACACCCCGACGACGGCCGGCGGCAGCGGCGCGGTCACGACCACGTGTCAGCCGGCTTCCGGCGGCGAGTTCCCGGTCGGCACGACGACCGTTCAGTGCACGGCACGCGATGCCGAGGCGAGAACGAGCTCCTGTTCCTTCAACGTGGTGGTCAAGGGCGCACCGAAGCTATCACTGACGCACTTCATCGCGTTTGGCGACAGCCTCACCCAGGGCACCGTTGCCCCGAATGCGTTTCTGACGCTCGTGCTGAACTCGGCGTCGTATCCCTTCAAGCTCGAGATGCTGCTCAAGGATCGATACCGCACACAAACCGTCACGGTCGGCAACGACGGCCTGCCGGGCGAGCAGGTTCATCCGGAGGGTCAGGATCGCTTCGGCAGCATGCTCAGGGTCCACGACCCGGAAGCGGTGCTGCTGATGGAAGGCAGCAACGATCTGTTTTTCGATCGCGACGCGGCCTTCGCGACCGCCCTCCCTGCGCTCGAGGAAATGGTGACAGAGGCGCAGGAAAACGGCTCCAAGGTGTTCCTTGCGACGATTCCCCCGCAGCGTGCCAACGGAGCACTCAATAGAGCGGCCGTGGCGGCGTTGATACCCGACTTCAACAAGGAGATCCGCGAAATCGCCCGGCGCACCGGCGCGACGCTGGTCGACATCGAACCGGTCATCCTGGCCGACATGACGCTGATCGGTAACGACGACCTGCATCCCACCGAGCGGGGCTATCAGGTGATCGCCGAGACGTTCTTCAAAGTGATCAGGGAGACGCTGGAAACGTCGGCGTCTCCCGCTATCCAGTGACCGGCGTGGGACGCCGGCGTCGCATCCACATCCCGGTTCCGAGTACAGCAAGGCTGATCGCTTCACCGATGATCGTGGCGATCGCCGCTCCGTGGATCCCGTACCCGGGGATGAGCACCAGGTTCAGCGCGGCGTTCAGCGTGCAGCCCACGACGGCCGTCAGCAGCATCAGACGTTCCGCGTTGGCGGCCATCGCGATCGTGTGCAGCACCGCGAGAGGGAAGACCACGACGAACCCGGCCCCGAGAAGCTGAAGCACGCCCGCCGACGGGGCATAGCTGTCGTCGTAGAGAACGCTCACCGCCGGTGCCGCGATCCAGTACGCCAGGAGCCCTGCGGGGATCCCGAGCACAGCCGCCGCGCCGATGCCCCATGCCGCAGTTGTTCGGTAGGCGCGGCGATCTGTGACGAACTCTCGCGCGAGGCGCGGCGTCAGCACGACCGAGATGATCGAGGGAATGTGCGCGAAGCCTTCGTAGAGCCTGTACGCAGCGCTGTACAGGCCGGTCTCGGCATCTCCGCGCAGTACGCCGAGCATCACCGTGTCGACATAGTTGTAAAGCTGCAACACGACGACGAACGCTCCAAAAGGGATCGCCCGCATCTGGAGGTCCCGCCAGAAGGGCAGATCGAACGCGGGCCGCAGGCCCCCGACGACTCTCGACGCCAGAGCGGCGGCAAGCGCGAGCCCCACAACCCGTGCGACGAGAAAGGCGCCGGCGAGCGCGATCGCTCCGTAGCCGCTGAAGAGCACGGCCGCACCGGCGACGAGCACGAGCACCCGATCCGAGACGAGGACGATGCTTTCGAGATCGAACCGGTCGATCGCGTAGAACACGCTGCGCAGGGTAGTCATATAGGAGCGCAGGACGGAGCTGATCCCGAGCAGGACGGCCGCCTGGACCAGTTCTCGATCGTGGCGCAGAACCGCCGTCGTCGCTGCCAGGAGCAGGACGGCGATCACACCCAGCACCGCCTTCAACCCGAACGTGTTCTGAAGGTGCGGCACCGCGTGCCGCCGGTCGCGCGCCACCGTGCGCGTCGTCACCTCCTTGAGGCCGAAGTCCATCAGCGTTTCGAAGATGACGGCGAGCGCGAGAACGAACGAGAAGCGTCCGAATACCTCGGTGCCGAGCAGCTTGGCGGCGAGAAGGAGCAGCGCGAGCAGCAGGACCGAGCTGCCGGCAGAGACGGTGGCGAAGAGAACGTTACGCGCGAGTGCCATCAGCGCGCGTTGAAAAAATGCCGGCGGCCGCTGCCGGGCAGGCAGGCGATGAAACGCTCGTGCAGGCGCATCAGCGCATGCGGATCGTCGCCCGCGGCGACGGCGCGCCTGCCGAACAGACGGTCCATGAAGGCGAGGCGCAGGCCCGTGCGCTTCAGCGCCGCGCGGGCTGCGCGTCCTCCGATACCCCAGGGCATGCAGACGTGCGGCACGGGCACGCCAAGACGATGTTGGAGGAGGTCGCGAGCGCTGACGAGCTCCTGTTCGATCGCGCGCGCGCGTTCGTCCGCCGTCTCGGTTCGCCCCTTCGCCACAGATGCGATCGCCATCAGCTCCGCGCGCCACGAAGGGTGACGAAAGAACTCGCCACTGCCACGTGTCGCGACATGGGCGATGCACTGCGCGCGAACGTTCGCGTCCTCGTAGAACCGCAACCCCTCAGACATCCGCGACCGTTCGAGATAGAGTGGTGCGCCGAGGTCAGCGGGCGACAGCCAGTTGAGCCCGTCCGACATTGCGGGCCGGTCGAGAAGTGGCCGCTGCGCGAAGGTCGGCGTGATGAATCCATTTACCTCGCTGCCCGCGAACACTGCCGAATGAGAGAACGTGTGCGACTGGATGTCCAGCAGTCCCGCACTGTGGAGCTCGCACAACTCGGTCCAGGTCGCAAACGGTACATCGGACGTGTCCACTGATGTTGCCGTCGCGCGGTGCTCCTCGAAGGTGGGTCGAAGAGCTGGAGCGTCGGTGATGCGTCCCGGGATGGCGAACGCGATGGCGGACATGTTGTGCGCACGCAGCAGTGGCCCGGCAACAGTCCAGAGGGATGCCCAGCAATCGTCGAAGCAGAGTGCGACGGTATGTGGCTCGGGCGAGTGACCACCGAGGACCACGCGCTCGATCGCGTTCGTAGTGACGGTCCGATAGCCGTTGTCGGCGAGATAGCGGAGCTGCGCCCCCAGCACCACCGGATCGGCGTGATGGAGGTGAAACACCGGCAGCACGTTCGAGACAGTGCCGCCGAAGAGAAATCCTGGATAGCTCCCCGTTGCCAGCTCCAGCAGGCCTCGGACCGGACCACCGCGCTCGGCAAGGGGCGGGCGCGTCTGCGACATGCCTCAGACGTCCGACGCCTCGCGTGTGCGCAGCACCCGCGCGGGGACGCCTGCGGCAACTGCGCCCGCAGGAACGCTCTGTGTCACGACGGCGCCCGTGCCGACGACGGCCGCATCCCCGATCTGCACGCCGTCCAGCACCTTCACGCCGGCGCCGAGCCAGGTGCGCGCGCCGATCTCGATGCCGTGTGACGTGCGAGCCTGATCGAGCACCGGCCGCGAGGGATCCGCGAACTCATGTCCGCCCCCGATCACATAGACGTACGCCGCGATCAGTGCATCGTCGCCGATCGTGACCGAGCTCGCCGAGAACACCTCGCTGTTGAAACCGATGTTGACGCGATCGCCGAGCGCGATGTCGCCGTTCTTGCAGCTGAGGATCGTATTCCGTCCGAGAAAGACGCCGCTGCCGATGCGGATGCCCTCGTTGCTCGTGCCCTTCGCGTCGAGCACGCAGTAATCATCGATGACGACGTTGTCAGCAATCGAAATCTTGTGCGGATGCCGGAGGACGACATGGCTGCCGAACGTGACGTTGCGTCCGCAGCGGCCGAGCAGCATGGGGAAGAGACGAGACCGCAGCAGGAGCCCGAGCGCTCCGGACCTGTTCGCGGCGATCGACATGATGCACTCGTATCTGGCGAGGGCACCAAGGCCGCGCCGGCCGATGATGAGATCGCAGTACTTCTGAAGGCGGGACCGGCCGGGAGCGAACAGCTCCTTCTGGATCTCGACCGGGGGCCGCGCGGTGGCAGCCGGCTCAGGCGTCATCGCCGTTGCGTTCCGTATACGACGGCACCCGACAGCGAGAATGCGAGGATGGTCGCGTAACCCAGGAGAGACAACGCCAGTGCGGAGTCGACGGGCAGACCGACCATGACGAAGTAATAAGAGAACGTCGCCTCGCGGACGCCGAAACCGTTGACCGAAACCGGGAGCATCTGGACGACGAACGACACCGGTACGAGAACAGCGAGCTGCGCCAGAGGGATCGGGATGGCGATGCTGTAGGCGACTGCCGCATAGAACGCCACGAGCACCATCTGCACAACGATGGCGCCGGCGAGACACCAGAGTAGCGACGCGGGGCGCTCGCGGAAGCGGGAGAATGCGGCGGTCATCTTCGCGAGGCGTTCCTGGACCCATTCCATGTGGAACCGCCGTGCGGGGGCAAGCAGCCGAGCGACAACGCCGGGCCTGGCGATGGGCACCAGCACCGCCGCTGCCAGCGCCGCGAAGCCAGCCCAGAGCACTGCGGGCCACACGGGAGCGGCAGCGCTGCCGGAGAGCCGCGTCGCGCTCGCGCCCACCGCGGCAACGAACAGCAATCCGAGCAGGCCGATGGCGCGATCGATCACGACGATCGTCGTCGCAACGGTTTTGGAGCCGGCCACCGACGCCGTATCGCGAACGCGAACGACATCGCCACCGATGTTGCTCGGGAGAAAGTTATTGAAGAATGTCGCCACCAGGTACGACCGCACGAGCGTGCCGCCGGAAACAGACATCCGCTGCGCTGCGAACAATTTCTGCCAGCGCCAGGCGCTGGCGAGGATCATCAGAAGGTAGAGAGCGAGCGCCGCAGTGAGCCACGGAAGCGAGGCTTCGCGGATCTTGGTGAGCAGCTTCGCGGTGTCGACTCGGGACAGCAGATAGGCGAGCAGGGCAACGCTGACGCCCAGCTTTATCGCGCCGATCGCCACCCGGCGCACAGTCGTAGAGTGCCCGCTCGGCTGGCGGTCTTCAAGAGTGCTCGTCATGTAGCAGGGGGGCCGGCTTCGCGGCCGACCATCGAATATACCACGCAGTTCCAGCCCTCCGAACGATAGAGCGCCTCAAGAGCCATCGCGCTCGATGACGCTGAACGCACGATACGCGCCGTGTGCTGCGATCGGCTGCAGGCGAAGCCGCTGACTGCTCCAGATCCAGCTCGGCGTCAGATGATCCAGCAGTCGGGCGCGGCGATCGGGATCGTCGAGGTACGCCAGATTCATCGGTCTCAAGTACCGATCGAGCGCTTCGACGGTCGGGCTGTATTGCCACCCGACGTACACGTGCGGCCGCGGCAGGCCATCGAGTTCTACCGCATTGCCGGCATAACGTCCCGCGCCAACCCACTGCTCGAATTCGCGAGATTGGAACACCGTCCCTGTGCCGTACGTTTGGCTCATTGCCAGCACGACACGGCGGTTCGGGTATGCCATGGAGAGATAGCAGAAGTCGGAAAGCCACGGAGTCACGAGCGTGGCTCCGGGCTCCGCCGTGTTCACGTCATCGACCAACGCCGAGTAATCGGCCTCCCGGATCTCGTATGGCATCAGCGGGGCGAACAGCGCACGGTCGAGAACTGCGGTGGAGAGCACGATCAGGGCGGCAACCATCAGGCTTCTTGCCTCCGTCACGCGCGAGACCAGATTGTGCAAACCCATCGCCGCCAGCAGGGCGAAGGCGGGCATTCCCGTGTAGAAGAACCGTGGCTCCACGTACTGCGCGGTGATCACGAACGGCAGCAGCGAGATCGCAAGCCATACGACCGCTGCGGCAGCGACTCTGCTCAGCGGACGGAGCGCCGCCACGAGCAACACCGCGAACAGTTGGGCGAAGAGGGCGATCGCGTACACGGCGACGATCGCGCCTGGCGTCCGTCCTGTGACGCTCTGAGCGAGCCCCTCGAATCGCGCCACGGGCGCATCGAGTACGAGCAGGAACACGCCGGCGCTCAAAAGGACGCCGCTACCCAGAGCGATGGCCGCATCGATCATGACGCGCCGGCGGGCCGTGCCGCCAGGCTGCGCCACGATCGCCGCGGCTGTCAGGCCGATTGCGAACAGCACAGACGTGAGCCGGAACAGTGTGGCCGCGGCGAAACCGATCGCTGCCAGCGAGAGCGCGACTGATCGTGCGCGTGAACCGGTCGCGCGAATGGCGCGGACGAATTGCCACCCGGCCAGCGTTGCCGCGAACAGCGCAGGCACCTCCGACATCACCTTGAACCCGAGATACACAGCCAGCGGTGACAACAACAGAAGCAGAGCCGTCTGAAATGCGAGCCTGCCGTCGTCGAGGAATTCGCGCATCAGAAGCCACGTCGCGAGCGCGGTACCGAGCATCATGAGCGTGAAGAGCAGGCGCGCGATCAGCACCCCTGTGGGGCCGCTTCCAACCACGGAGACGATCCCACGCAGCAGCACGACGAACCCGAGTTTGCCCGAGAAGAAACCGTTGGGGAAGATGCCGTCGGAGAGAGCCGGTTCGAGAGAGATGAGCGTCGTCGCCGAATGGCGGCTAACGGAGAACAGATAGTAGTACTCGTCCCAATAATGATCCGTCGTCCAGGCACAGAAGACGAAGAGAACGATGAGCGCGAGAGCGACCGGCCACGGACGCCGACGGTCGCTGCTCACCGCGGCAGCACCGTGCGCGTCAGCAGCCACCAGTATCCCGACAGGAAGGATTCGTACGCGGCCTTCGCCTTCAACAGCACTCCGCCGGCCACGTCTTCACGAGCGACCAGCGGGCCGGTGCAGAGCACCGAAGCGTCGTGAAGCCTGCGGGTTCGTTTGATAGCCGCGCGATCTGCCGGGAGGTCTGGCAACATCCGGATGAGGCCCGCGACGGCTTTCAGGTAGGTGCGGCCATGTCCCTTGCCGACCAGCACGATCGCCTGCAGCGTCTCGTGAATCGCGAGCACCGGCAGGATGAACAGCAGTGTGCGGACCTCGTATGCCTTCAGCATGAAGTGCCAGCGGTTCCGGATCTGGAAGTAGAAGAGCCAGCTTCCACGAGGGCGGCTGCGATGGTACGCAAGGCACTGCGGAATCTCCCAGATCTTGAACCCGGCCAGCTTCGCCCGGTGAGTGAAGTCGCCATCCTCCTTGCCGATGAAGTATCGCTCGTCGAATGTGCCGATGGCCTGGAGCTTCGCGCGATCGATCAGCAGCGCGCATGTGGACGCAACACCAATGTCCTGCGCTTCGACGCCGCGATCCCGCAACGGCCGGTCGAGCCACGGATTGACCGCTTCGCAGATGAAGTGCAGGCACGTGCCCGCGTACTGGATGGTGTCGGGCCGGGTGGCATGGACGACAACCGGACTGCCGATGGCGATGGTGGGATCTGCCTCGAAACTGGCCCGCAACATTGCAATCGTGTTGGGGGCGACGGTGACATCGGCGTCCATCAGGAACACATAACGGCGTCCGGCGGCCGCAACGCGGGCATGGC
>Ga0247829_10000105_pt1 | contig 23776 bp, 21 predicted proteins | sample 12C_Control_Day4_FD_207765 | JGI IMG/M metagenome (GOLD analysis project Ga0247829, IMG submission 207765) | Soil microbial communities from agricultural site in Penn Yan, New York, United States - 12C_Control_Day4 | ecosystem: Environmental > Terrestrial > Soil > Agricultural land | place... | reverse complement strand
GACTACGCCGATCGCGACCAGGCCGTAAATCGGCTCGACCGTGTCGATCGTATGTCCGCCGGCGAGCGGAATTCCGGCGCGCGTGCACACCGCTTGGCCGCCGTCGAGAATCCGGCGAATGGTCGCTGCGGGTAGCTTCGCGACCGGCATGCCGACGATCGCGAGGGCGAAGATCGGCGTCGCGCCCATTGCATACACGTCCGACAGCGCGTTGGTGGCCGCGATGGCGCCGAAATCGAACGGATCGTCGACGATCGGCATGAAGAAATCCGTCGTCGCCACGATCGCCTGCCGTTCGTTCAGCTCGTACACGGCGGCGTCGTCGGACGTCTCGATTCCAACCAGCAGTTGCGGCGGCACCACGGTGCCACCGGCGTTCGCGAGAATCTCGCGCAGCACACCGGGCGCGACCTTGCAGCCGCAGCCGCCGCCGTGCGCGAGCTCGGTCAGGCGGATCGGGGGGGATTCGGGAGCGTTCATGCGCAACACGGCATTTTAGCGCAGCCAAGGTGACGCCCTCGCGCCGTGCGCGCGTTTGCGTTCTCGAAAAACCGCCGCGTTTCAAATGGTTGCAAACGCGGCGCTTTTCTTGCTCCCCGGGCAGGCGTAGCATTCACGACCGCGGCAACGGTCGAGCGCGCACCCGGTCCAACGGACGGGTCGCCAGAAGAACCGCCGAACCCCAGGGCCCCAGGAGACGGATTGAAGCCGACGGACATCGCGCATCCCGACTATTTCCACAAGGTCGTCGATTGCCAGTGGGCGTGCCCCGCCCACACGCCAGTCCCCGAATACATCCGGCTGATCGCCGCGGGGCGCTATGGCGATGCCTACATGGTCAACTGGAAGTCGAACGTGTTCCCGGGCATTCTCGGGCGCACGTGCGACCGTCCCTGTGAGCCGGCCTGTCGCCGCGGCCGCGTCGAGGAAGGCTCGCCCGAGCACCGCCGCGTCGACGCGAAGCCGGAGCCGGTCGCGATCTGCCGCCTGAAGCGCGTCGCAGCCGACTACAAGGAAGACATCCGGCCGCGTCTGCCCAAGGCCGCGAAAACGCGCAACGGCAAGCGGATCGCGCTGATCGGCGCCGGACCCGCATCGCTCACGGTTGCGCGCGATCTCGCGCCGCTCGGCTACGAGTGCGTCGTCTTCGACGGCGATCCGCAGGCCGGCGGGATGATGCGCACGCAGATCCCGAAATTCCGGCTACCGGACCGCGTGATCGACGAGGAGGTCGGCTACATCCTCGACGGCGGCATCGAGTTTCGCGGCGGTGTGCGCGTCGATTCGCTCGCGAAGCTTGTCGCCGCTAACGGAGGCGAGCATTGGGACGCGGTGTTCGTGGGCAGCGGCGCGCCGCGCGGGCGCGATCTCGACATTCCCGGCCGGCGCGAAGCCGCGGCCAACATCCACATCGGCATCGACTGGCTGTCATCGGTGTCGTTCGGCCATACGACGAAGATCGGCAAACGCGTCGTCGTGCTGGGCGGCGGCAACACCGCGATGGACTGCTGCCGCAGCTCGCGGCGCCTCGGCGGTGACGAGGTGCACGTCGTCGTGCGTTCCGGCTTCGAGGAGATGAAGGCGTCGCCGTGGGAGAAGGAAGACGCGATGCACGAGGGGATTCCGATCCACAACTTCCTCGTGCCCCTCGAGTTCACGCATGACAACGGCCGCCTGACCGGAGTGCGGTTCGAGAAAGTGGCGGCGCAGCGCGACGCGCGCGGACGCCGCCAGCTCGTGCCGACCGGCGAGCCGCCCGTCGACTTTCCCTGCGACGACGTGCTGGTGGCGATCGGGCAGGAAAACGCCTTTCCATGGATCGAGCGCGATCTCGGCCTTGCCTTCGACGACTGGGGTATGCCGGTCGTCGATCACACGACGATGGCGTCGACGCGTCCGGGCGTGTTCTTCGGCGGCGATGCCGCGTTCGGGCCCAAGAACATCATCTGGGCGGTCGCGCACGGCCACGACGCGGCAATCTCCATCGACCTGCACTGCCGCGGCGAGCCGCTCGACCGCCGGCCGCCCCCGCACGTGAACCTGATGTCGCAGAAGATGGGCATCCACGAGTGGAGCTACGACAACGGCATCCACGGCGACCGCCGCTATCGCGTGCCCCTCAAGGACACGGTGATTGCGCTCAAGGACATCCGCACCGAGGTCGAGCTCGGCTTCGATCCGAAGCTCGCGTACGCGGAAGCGCAGCGCTGCCTCAACTGCGACGTGCAGACGGTGTTCACCGACAAGCTCTGCATCGAGTGCGACGCGTGTGTCGACATCTGCCCGATGGACTGCATCACGTTCACGGCCAACGGCGACGAGCCCGATCTGCGCACGCGCCTGATGGCGCCGGCACTCAACGCCGAGCAGGCGCTCTACGTTTCGGGTCCGGTGCCCACCGGCCGCGTGATGGTCAAGGACGAGGACGTCTGCTTGCACTGCGGCTTGTGCGCTGAGCGCTGCCCGACCGGCGCGTGGGACATGCAGAAGTTCCTCCTCGACATCGCCCAGGCCGACGACCGCGTGCGCGCTCGTGTCAAGCAGCAGCGCGCCGAAGTCGGCATGGCGGCGGATTAGGCGCCGAAAAATGGATGCACGCGTGAAGCCCATCGCCCGGGTCAACGACTTCGTCGTCAAGTTCGCGAACGTCAACGGCTCGGGCTCCGCGTCGGCGAACGGCTTGTTCGCCCGCGCCATCCTGCGGATGGGCGTGCCGGTGGCGGCGCGCAACATCTTCCCGTCCAACATCCAGGGCCTGCCGACGTGGTACGAGGTGCGCGTCGTCGAGGCCGGGTGGCGGGGACGCCGCGGCGGCGTCGATCTGATGGTCGCGATGAATCCGCAGACCTGGGACAAGGACGTCGCCGAGATCGAATCGGGCGGCTACCTGTTCTACGATTCGACGAAGGCGCTGCCGCCGGCGAAGTTCCGCGACGACGTGACGGCGCTCGGCGTGCCGCTCACGGCGATCTGCAACGCGACGTACAGCGACCCCCGGCAGCGGCAGCTCTTCAAGAACATCATTTATCTCGGTGCGCTCTCCGCGCTGCTCGACATCGATCCGGCCGAGATCGAGCGCCTGTTCTCCGAGCAGTATCGCGGCAAGGAGGCGCTGCTCGATTCCAATCGCAAGGCGCTGCATCTCGGCCGCGATTACGCGCTCGCGAACTTCGCGTGTCCGCTCGGGTTGTCGATCGCGCGCCGCGACGCGGTCGGCGACCGCATCTTCATCGACGGCAACGACGCGGCGGCGCTCGGCGCCGTGTACGGGGGCGCGACGGTTGCGGCGTGGTATCCGATCACACCGTCGTCGTCGCTCGCCGAGAGTTTCGCCAAGTGGTGCCGCAAGTTCCGTGGCGACCGCGAGAGCGGCAGCAATCGCTACGCGATCGTGCAGGCCGAGGACGAGCTCGCGTCGATCGGCATGGTGACCGGTGCGGCGTGGAACGGCGCGCGCGCGTTCACGGCGACGTCGGGCCCCGGCATCTCGCTGATGCAGGAGTTCCTGGGTCTCGCCTATTTCGCCGAGATCCCGGCCGTGCTGTTCGACGTGCAGCGCGGCAGCCCGTCGACCGGCATGCCGACGCGCACGCAGCAAGCCGATCTGCTGCTGTGCGCGTACGCGTCGCACGGCGACACCAAGCACGTGCTGCTGCTGCCCGAGGATCCGCACGAATGCTTCGAATTCGGCGCGCTGGCGTTCGACCTCGCCGACCGGCTGCAGACGCCGGTTTTCGTGATGCTCGACCTCGACATCGGGATGCAGGACTGGCTCGTTCCGCCGCTTGCCTGGGATGATGCGCGGCGGATGGACCGCGGCAAGGTGATGACCGCTGCAGACCTCGACGCGGGCCGCGACTTCGGGCGCTATCTCGACGTCGACGGCGACGGCATTCCCTATCGCACCTATCCCGGCACGCACGCTGCGCGCGGCAGCTATTTCACGCGCGGCACGACGAAGGACCGCTACGCGCGCTACACCGAGGAGGGCCCGGCGTACGTCGACAACATGCAGCGGCTGCTGCGCAAGTTCGAGACGGCGAAGGGGCTCGTGCCCAAGCCGGTCGTCGAGCGGGCCGCCGAGCCGACCACCGCGGGCGTGATCTGGTTCGGGTCGACGGGCGCCGCGATGGCGGAGTCGCTCGTCGAGCTCGCGCGCGAGGATATCCACCTCGACCGGTTGCGAATCCGCGCTTTCCCGTTCGACGACTCGATCCCCGAGTTCGTCGCGGCACACGACCACGTGTTCGTCGTCGAGCAGAACCGCGACGCGCAGCTCAAGATGCTGCTCGTCAACGAATGCGGGATCGACCCCGCCAAGCTCACGTCGGTGCTGCACTACGACGGCACTCCGATCACCGCGCGGTTCATCACGCGCGAGATCGGCGAGAAGGCGCGACTCTACAACGTGACGCCGCTGCGTTCGCGCAAGACCGGCGGCCGGGCAGCCTGAACCATGACCTACCTCACCAAGCCGAAGCTCCACCATCCGGCGCTGCCGAAGAACGCGCTCGGCTTCACGCGCCGCGATTACGAGGGCGCGATCTCGACGCTGTGCGCGGGCTGCGGCCACGACTCGATCTCCGCCGCGATCATCCAGGCGTTCTACGAGCTCGACATCGCGCCGCATCGCGTGGCGAAGCTGTCGGGCATCGGCTGCTCGTCGAAGACGCCGACGTACTTCCTGGGCAACTCGCACGGGTTCAACAGCGTGCACGGCCGCATGCCGTCGGTGCTGACCGGCGCGGCGCTCGCCAACCGCGACCTGATCTATCTCGGTGTGTCTGGCGACGGCGATTCGGCGTCGATCGGCCTCGGCCAGTTCGCGCACGTGCTGCGCCGCGGCGTCAACATGGTCTATGTCGTCGAGAACAACGGCGTGTACGGCCTTACGAAGGGTCAGTTCTCCGCCACTGCCGACAAGGGCAGCAAGAGCAAGCGCGGCGCGACCAACAGCGACGAGCCGATCGACCTCGTCCTCCTCGCGCTGGCGCTTGGCGCCACGTTCGTCGCCCGCGGCTTCTCCGGCGACAAGGCGCAGCTCGTGCCGCTGCTGAAGGCTGCAGTGGCCCACGGCGGCGCCGCCTTCATCGACGTCGTGAGTCCGTGCGTTGCATTCAACAACCACCCCGGATCGACGAAGAGCTACGACTACGTGCGCGAGCACAACGAAGCGGTGAACCGCCTCGACTTCATGCCCGAGCGCGCGCCGATCGCGGTCGACTACCCGGAGGGCGGCGTACGCGACATCGTGATGCACGACGGCGGTCTGGTGCGCCTTCACAAGATCGACGCCGCCTACGATCCGTCCGACAAGGTCGGCGCGATGGCGTACCTGGAATCGCATCGCGCGCGCGGCGAAGTCGTTACGGGACTTCTCTATGTCGACCCCGACAGCCGCGACATGCATGCGGCGCTTTCGACGGTCGACAAGCCGCTCAATGCACTCGGTGACACCGATCTCGTCCCGGGCAACGCGGCGCTGGCCGCGGTGAACGCCGCGTTTCGCTAGGCGGCGCGTTAAATCGTGCGCCCGCGCGGCTCGGAGCCGTGCGACAGCGGCAACCGGAACGTGAAGGTCGACCCCACGTGCGGCGTGCTGGAGAGAAAAATGCAGCCGCCGTGCAGCTCGACGATGCGCTTCGAGATCGCGAGTCCGAGCCCCGTGCCCTCGGAGTTTTTCGCTGTCGAGCCCACCTGGCGGAACTCCTCGAATACCGCATCCTGATGCTCGGGCGCGATGCCGACGCCCGAGTCGGCGACCGAGATCTCGGCGTCGCCATCGCGTACGCGTGCTCGGACGTCGATCCTCCCGCCGTTGCGCGTGAACTTCAACGCGTTGGACAGCAGGTTGAGCAGCACCTGCTTGACCTTGCGCTCGTCGGCGAAGATCGTCCCGAGATTGCCGTCGAGCTCGACCCGCAGCGCAACCCCGCAGCGCTCGGCACGTTCCCGCACGAGCAGCAGCGTGTTCTCGACCGCCTTGGCCAGGTCGAACTCCGAGCGCTCGAGTTCCATCCGTCCCGCCTCGATCTTCGACAGATCGAGAATATCGTTGATCAGCGACAGCAGATGACGTCCCGATTCCTGAATGTCGGCCAGGTACTCCGCCTGCTTGTCGTTGACGTCGCCGAACATCCGCTCTGACAACACTTCCGAGAATCCGATAATCGCGTTGAGCGGCGTGCGCAACTCGTGCGACATGCTCGCGAGGAACTCGCTCTTGTGCCGGCTTGCGATTTCGAGCTGACGGGTCTTTTCGTCGATCTCGCGAAACAGGCGCGCGTTCTCGATCGCGATCGCAGCCTGGTCGGCGAACGCCTTCACGAGGACGACCTCCGAATCGTCGAACAGGCCGGGCGCGGCGCGCCCCACGAAGATCGTCCCGAGCACGCGGCGATCGCGAATGATCGGGACGCCGAGTCCGCCACGAAAATGGGCGGCGCGCGCGAACGGCTTGAGCCCGTAGTCGGAATCGGCCAGCACGTCCGCGACGTGCACGACTTCGCCGCTGCGGACTGCGCGCGCGGTCAGCGATTCGGCGGCCACGTCCATCGGGTAGAGCGTGCGGATGACGCTGACCGCTTCGGGAATGATCCCGTGGATCGCGGCGAGGTCGATCCGGGTGCCGCCCTCATATCTCGATACGATGGCCACTTCGGCGCCGCACAAGTTGCCGGCCCGGCGAGCGACCAGGTCGAACACCGGCTGTGCATCGTTCGGCGAATCGCTCATCAAGCGCAGGATTTCGCTCACCGCGCTCTGCTGGCGCAGCGCCGCCTCGGCCCGATCCCGCGCCGCCGCGAGCCCGATCTCGGCCAGCTTGCGGTCGTTGATGTCGCTCAGCGCACCCACGACGCGGGTGACCCGGCCCCCCGGCCCGCGCACGCCGACGCCGCGATCGAGGATCCAGCGGTAGCCGCCTGCGGCATCGCGAATCCGGTACTCGCGCTCGAGATGCGGCGCGTGCCCCTTGAAGTGCGCCGCGATCGCTGCGCGATAGCCGGGGAAATCTTCGGGATGGATGCGGGCGTTCCACGCCGCGGGCGTCAGCTGGTCGCCGGCGAGTGCGAAGAATTGCCTCGCCCGCTGGCTCAGAACGAGCCGGCCGGCATCGATGATCCACTCGTAGATGCCTTCGAGTGCCGCCGACGTCGCGAGGGCGTAACGCTCCTCGACGTCACGCGCGCGTGCCTCGGCGCGGGCGAGACGGGTGGCGAGGCTGGCTGTCTCGTCGCGACGGTGGTGGTCGTCGTCCGGTACTGCCTTCATCGCAGAAGATCCCGTGACGTGGCCGCGCCTAGAATACTCCTTCCATCAGCAGGTGGGGCGCCCGTCGGCCGCGCAGCCAATCGAGCTCTTCGCGCAATGCATCAGATCGACGACTTCCCGGCGGGCTCGCCGAGGTCGCCCGCAGGCACGTAGCCCCGTTGCAGGACGCCGCGCCGGGCGAGCCATTTCTCGATTTCGATCGCCGCGAACACCGACGCCGGCAGCATGACGCAAAAGCCGAGCTCGGCGAGCGTCAGCGGCTGCGTGCGCAGCAGCGCGTTCAGCGCCGGCACGTAGATGACGGCGAGCTGCAGGACCGCCCCGAGCACGACGGCGCCGAGCAGCGGCCGGTTCGACCCTATGCCGATCGTGAACAGCGATTCGCGTTCGGACCGGATCGCCATCACCTGGAAGAGCTGGGCGAATGTGAGGACGGTGAACACCATCGTCTGCCAGTTCGGCGACCCGTGCGAGATCGCCCACCATTGCGTGAAGATCGACAGCGCACCGATCAGCGTGCCGACCCACAGGATCTCGTAGCCGAGGCCGCCTGCGAACAGGCTCTCTCCCGGTGGCCGCGGCGGCCGCTGCATCAGGCCCTTTTCCTCCGGCTCGACGGCGAGCGCGAGCCCCGGCAAGCCATCGGTCAGCAGGTTCACCCACAGGATCTGGATCGGCAGCAGCGGGATCGGCAGGCCGAGCAGCGGTGCAAACAGCAGCGTCAGGATCTCGCCGGTGTTGCCCGCGAGCACGAACCGGATGAACTTGCGGATGTTCTCGTAGATGCGCCGGCCTTCGCCGATCGCGGCGACGATGCTCGCGAAATTGTCGTCGAGCAGCACCATGGCGGACGCCTCGCGCGCCACGTCGGTACCGACCTTGCCCATGGCGACGCCGATGTCGGCGCGCTTCAGCGCGGGTGCGTCGTTGACGCCGTCGCCCGTCATCGCGACGAACTCGCCGCGCGCCTGCAGCGCGCGCACGATGCGGATTTTCTGCTCCGGGTCGACGCGTGCGTAAACGCGCAACTCGGACGCGCGAACCGCGAGCTCCTCGTCGGACATGCGCGCGAGCTCGCGCCCCGTGACATGGCGCGCTTCGCCGGGTCCGACGATGCCGAGGCGCGTCGCGATCGCGGCCGCGGTGAGCGGATGATCGCCGGTGATCATCACCGCGGTCATGCCCGCCTGCCGGCAACTGGCGACCGCGGCTTCGGCTTCGGGCCGCGGCGGATCGATGAGGCCGACGAAGCCGACAAAAGCCAGGTCGCGCTCGATGGGTGACGGCGCGAGTTCTTCAGGCAGCGCCGCGAAGTCGCGGCGAGCGATCGCGAGCACGCGCAATCCATCGTTCGCCATCCGCTCCGCGTGCGCCAGCAGCGCCGCCGCGTCGATCGGGCCGTGGCCTTCGGCGGTGAGCGTGCTCGTGCAGCGCTCGAGAACGCGCTCGGGAGCGCCTTTCGTGAACGCGACAACCGTTCCGGTGCTCTCCACGGCGTGCAGCGTCGTCATGCACTTCCGCTCGGAATCGAAGGGCAGTTCCGCGACACGCGGTATACGTGCCTCGACATCGGCCTTCCGCCGGCCCGCGTCACGCGCGGCGACGTAGAGCGCGACTTCGGTCGGATCGCCGATTGCCTCGCCGCTTGCATCGACTCCGGCATCGTTCGAGACGGCGAGCGCGGTGACGAACGAGGACCACGGCTCGCGCGCAAGCATGTCCGGGTCCAGCGTACGCGCGGGCTCGTCCGCGACGAAGAACGTATCCGCACGCATGCGGTTCTGCGTCAGCGTGCCGGTCTTGTCCGAGCAGATGTACGTCACGGAGCCGAGCGTCTCCACCGCGGGCAGGCGACGGATCAGCGCGTTCTTGCGCACCATTCGCTGAGCGCCGAGCGCGAGGCCGATCGTGATGACCGCAGGCAGCGCTTCCGGCACCGCCGCGACCGCGAGGCTCACGGCAGTGAGGAACATCAGCACGATCGACTCGCCGCGCAGCACGCCGAGCACGAACACCAGCACGCAGATGCCGATCGCGATGACGGAAAGCTGCTTGCCGAAGCGCGCGAGGCGCCGCTGCAGCGGCGTGCGCACCTCCTCGGTGGTCGCGAGCAGCGTGGCGATCTTGCCGAGCTCGGTCGCCATGCCCGTGGCGACGACGATGCCGCGCCCGCGGCCGTACGTGACGGTGGTACCGCTGTACGCCATGTTCACGCGATCGCCGAGCGCGACGTCCGCTTCGGCCAGCGCCATGACCTGCTTCTCGACCGGATTCGATTCGCCGGTGAGCGCCGCTTCCTCGACGCGGAGCTGAGCCGAGGCGACGATGCGCAGGTCGGCCGGCACGACGCTGCCCGCGTCAAGAAGGACGACGTCGCCCGGCACGAGGCTCGACGCCGGGACCGTCGAAATGGCGCCGGCGCGTACGACGTGCGCCTGCAAGGCGGCAAGCTCCTTCAGCGCGCGCAGCGCCTTCTCGGCGCGAAATTCCTGCACGAAGCCGATCACTGCGTTCAGAACGACGATCGCAACGATCGCGGCCGCGTCCTCGACCTCGCCGATGAAGCCGGAGATCACCGCGGCGGCAAGCAGCAGCACGATCATGAAATCGGTGAACTGGCCGGCGAACATCCGCAACAAGCTGCGCCGTGCCTGCTCGCGCAGCTCGTTGCGGCCGTGCTCGGCGATGCGCCGCTCGGCTTCCGCCGGCGCGAGTCCCGCATCCGCGCTCGTTTCCAGGCGTACCGCTGCTTCCTGGGGCGTGGCGACGTGCCACGGCGGCGGAGCCGGTTGCGACAGGGTCGAGGCGTCAGGGGCGGGCTGTGCGGCGGCGATGTCCGGCGTGTCGTTCATCGAGATTCCTCGATCAGGTGGGTGGCGATGCAATCCTTGACGAGCGTCACGGTGATGCCTGGCGCGAGCTGATGGATCACGTCGTTAATGACGGACCCGTGCAGTAGCTGCGTCATCGTGCCGAGTCCGCGCGTGCCCATGACGACGGTGTCGCAGTCGAGCCTGCTCGCCCATGCGGCGATGACGCGCGCGACGTGGCCGACGGCGACGTGCCGCGTATAGGGCACTGCGTCGTCGTCGAGCAGGCGGCATGCGGATGCCAGCGCCTGCAGCGAGCACGATTCGTGGAATTCCCGCACGGCCGCGCCGCCGACGAACATCGTGACGTCGCCATGCACTGGCGGCTGGACATTCAACAGGTGGATTTCGAGCGGCTCGCGATCCTTGACGAGGCGGATCACGTGGCGCACGGCGCCGAGTGCATTCGCCGAGCCGTCGAGAGGCAGCAACGCCCTGAGCATGGTCGACCTCCGTCCAATCGGCCTTCGAAAGCCGCCAGGCCGCGGGTGCGGCCGGGCGACTTACCGTGTTGGGCAAAGGTCTTGCAACGGCGCTTTGCTAGCGCGCGCCGCCCGCACGACCGGGGATCAAGTCCCGGCTTGACGATCGTGTGGCAAAGCTACTCCCCTTTGCAGGGTAAGCGTGACGATACTAGCCGCGTTCGTGCGCGGTCGGCAAGTGCGCCGGTCGGCCGGGGGCGGGCAAGCGCCGGTCGGCCGACTCGAAGCGTGCTCAGAAGTACGCGAGCAATCTTCCGCACGCGATCACGCCGATCCACAGCGCGAGCGACAGCGCCGCCGCGATGCGCACGCGCGTCGGCGGCGCTGCATCGGCCGGCCACGACGATGCACGCTGCACGACGCCGACGCGCAGCAGCGCGGCATTGATGCCCGCGAGCAGGATCAGCGACATCTTGAGCAGGAATACCGGCTGCGAAAGGAACTCGCTTGCGTGCGCGGTGAACATCATCAGGCCCGAGCACGCGGCAATCACGAAGCCCAGCAGCGACCACGGCACCGCGTAGCCGACGAGCGCGGCCGCCGGCATCCGTCGCCCGGCGCCCAGCAGGCGCAGATCGACGATCGCGATCGAGCCGAACAGCAGCGCGAGGCCGACGATGTGCACGGCTTCGACCGCCGGATACGCCCACAGCGCCTCGCGCATGAAGCGGCCGAGGCCGGTCGCTTCTACGGCATGCAGGCCCGTCGGCATGTCGGCGAATCAGCGAAGCTCGACCGTCTTGCCGGTGACCGTGATGCGCTCGGCGCGCATCTCCTCGGGTTTGTTGCGGTTCGGATAGCCGATGACCGTCGCCGTCGCGCCGACCTTCAGCGCCTCGCGCGTCAGTCCGCGGTTGTCCATCCGCGACGGCGGCGCGAGCACCGCGATCCACGTCTTCGTCGGTGTCTTGAGCTTCACGTAGCCGTGCGGATGCTCGTAGCCGGCCTCCTCGATCGTGCCGGTGAGCGTCAGCGTCTGGCTCGCGTCGTATTCGCTCCAGCCGTGATGCGCGAATGCGGACACGGGGGCCAGCGACCACGCGAACAGTGCGAGGAGAAAACGGCGTTTCATCATGCGTACCTCCGTAAAGCGGACATGGCATGAGTGTACGCGAGCGCGGGTCTAGAATGACGCAATGCGCCGCACCGCACTTCTGATCCTCGGCGCCGCCGGCGGGCTCGTTGCGCTGCTCCTGATCGCGGTCGCGATCGCCGTCGCGACCGTCGACCCGAATCGCTTCGTCGCGCCGCTCGCGGCGCGCGTCAAGGCGGAGACCGGCCGCACGCTTGCGATCGGCGGCCCGGTCGACATCTCCGTGTCGCTCGAACCGAAGATCGTGCTGCCCGACGTCTCGTTCGGCAATGCGCCATGGTCGAAGACGCCGCAGATGCTGACCGCGAAGCGCGTCGAGGCGCAGATCGCGCTGCTGCCGCTGCTGTCGCGGCGCTTCGAGGTGACCCGGTTCACGCTGGTCGAGCCGACGATCACACTGGAGACGGATGCAGCAGGCCGCGGCAACTGGGAGTTCTCGACATCGACCGCGCCATCGGCGCCATCGAGCACGCAGCCTGCCGCGGCGGGTGCAGCGATCGGCGTCGGCAACCTGGAAATCCAGCGCGGCACGCTGACCTATCGCAACGGCGCGTCGGGAAAGGTCACCGTCGCGGCAATCGACCGCTTCAGCCTGCGCGCGCGCGACCTCGCGTCGCCGGCGGCCGTCGACTTCCGCGGTACAGTCGACGACGTGCCGGTGGCGCTCGAGGGCGAGCTCGGTCCACCGAGCCAGTGGCTGGCGCAGCAAAGGCCGTATCCGCTCGCGCTGAAAGGCGAGGTCGACGGCCAGAAGCTGCGGATGACGACGAAGATCGCGAAGTCGGCTACGACGACCACGCTCGACGAACTCGCGCTCGACTACGGGCCGATCGCGGCCAGGGGTCGCGTGCAGAGCACGACGCAAGGTGCGAAGACGCGCTACGCGTTCGCGCTCGACATCCCGGTGCTCTCGCTCGCCGCGCTTCCGGGCGTGAGAGCCGCAGCGAAGGCGAGCTCGGGCGGCGGCCCGTCGAAGACGGCAGAGAGTGCGAAGACGCCTGCGCAGTCCGCGCCGGACAATCGCTTCGTCGTTCCAGACACGCCGCTGCCGCTCGGCGTGCTCGGAGCATTCGACGGCGAAGGCACGCTCGCGATCGGCACGCTCGAACTGAAGAACGGCCCGAAGATCACCGGCGTGACGGCGAAGGTGGCGTCGGCGGATGCGAAGACGGGCCTCGATTTCGCGGCGAAGGCCGTCCTCGGCGGCTCGCTCACGGGCCAGGTCGACGTCGACGTGCGGCGTACCGACTCGCCCCTCGTGCGCCTGCAGCTCGCCGCGCAGGACCTCGACCTGCCGAAGCTCGCGGCCGCCGCCGGCATACAACGCGACATCCGCGGCGGCAAGGTGCGCGCGAACATCGACATATCCGGCCGCGGCACGACGCCACACGCGGTCGCGAGCACGATGAGCGGAACGATTTTTGTCGTGGCGGGCCCGGCGACGCTCGCCCGCACGAGCACGCAGGAGCAGTCGGCGGCCTCGCAGGTCGCGGCCGCGCTCGATCCGTTCCGCTCTGTCGATGCAGCGACCGAGCTTCGGTGCGCGGTCGTGCGGCTGCCGCTCGCCAGCGGCATTGCCAACGTCGACCGTTCGATCGCGCTCGAGACGGCAAAGATCGCGGCGTCGGCCAGCGGCACGCTCGATTTCCGGAACGAAACGCTCGACCTGTCGGTCAAGCCGCAGATCCGCGAAGGCATCAAGGTCGACGTATCGCAGTTCGCGAGTCTCGTGCGCATTCGCGGACCCTTCGCCAAGCCTGCGGTGGCCATCGACGCCGCGCAAACGGCGCAGATGATCGCGAAGCTCGGCATTCTCGGTGCGCAGGGTGGCGGCATCGAGGCGCTCGGGCGCGCGCTGATCGCGCCGGCCGGCGAGGCGTCGTCGCCGTGCGCGATCGCGCAGAGCGGCAAGGCGCCGCGCGATGCGGCGCCTGCGTCGCGCGAACGCCAGGCGGCGCCGGACGCCGGCCTGCCGAAGGACGTGGGCAGGGACGTTGGGAAAGCGCTCGGAAAGCTGTTCGGCCGCTAGCGGCCGCGACGATCAGGACGCGCGCGGCGCGTACGGATGCACGGCCATCCAGTGCCGTGCGATGTCGATGCGACGTGCGATCCACACGTCCTCGTGCCGCGCGACATGATCGAGAAAGCGCGCGAGTGCAGCCGTGCGCCCCGGCCGTCCGGCGAGGCGCGCGTGCAGCCCGATCGATAGCATCTTGGGCGCGTTCAAACCCCGTGGATCGCCCTCGGCGTAGAGCGTGTCGAACGCGTCGCGCAAATACGCGAAGAACTGATCGCCGCTGTTGAAGCCCTGGGCGGTGACGAAGCGCATGTCGTTCGAGTCGAGCGTGTACGGGACGACGAGGTGCGGCTTCACCTCGCCGTCGGTGCGCACCTCGGTCCAGTACGGCAGGTCGTCCGCGTAGCTGTCCGCGTCGTAGACGAAGCCGCCGTGCTCGACGACGAGCCGGCGCGTGCGCGGGCTGTCGCGTCCCGTGTACCAGCCGACCGGCTTTGCGCCGGTCAGCCGTTCGATCGTCGCGACGGCGCGCGCCATGTGCTCGCGCTCGGTGGCCTCGTCGAAGTTCTGGTAGCTGATCCAGCGCAGGCCGTGGCTCGCGATCTCGTGCCCTGCGGCGACGCAAGCATCGGCAACCTCAGGATTGCGTGCGAGCGCCATCGCAACCGCGAATATCGTGAGCGGCATTCGGTGCGCCTCGAACAGACGCAGCACGCGCCACACGCCGGCGCGCGCCCCGTACTCGTAGAGCGATTCCATCGACAGGTGACGATCGGCGAACGCGGCCGCGCCGATGATCTCCGACAGAAACGTCTCCGAGGCGGCGTCGCCATGCAGGACGCTGTTTTCCGCGCCTTCCTCGTAGTTCAGAACGAATTGCAGCGCGACGCGCGCGCCGCCGGGCCAGCGCGGATGCGGCGGCGTCGCGCCGTAACCGCGCATGTCGCGCGGATAATCGTCGTCGGGCAGCAGGGCCGGCATCGTCGTCATGTTGCTCGCAATGCGATCGGCGCAGCATACAATGCCGCGTTCGCGGCGCGCAAAACAAAGGCCGCACGCGCTCATTCCTTCCACCTCGCGCAGCCCGCCTCGAATCGCATGGAAGCCTACGCCGGCGAGTGGCTGCAGCTTTTGATCCGCTGGGTGCACGTCATCACCGGCATCGCGTGGATCGGCGCGTCGTTCTACTTCATCTGGCTCGACGACCATCTGCTGCCGCCGCGCGAAGCGCGCGATGCGCCCGACGCCATCGGCGGCGAGTTGTCGGCGATCCATGGCGGCGGCTTCTACCACGTCGAGAAGTTTCGCGTCGCGCCGGCGGCGCTTCCGTCGCCGCTGCACTGGTTCAAGTGGGAAGCCTATTCGACGTGGCTCTCCGGCTTCGCGCTGTTCGTCGTGCTGTACTGGTGGCACGCCGACACGTACATGATCGATCGCAGCGCGTCCGCGATCGCGCCGTGGCAGGCGGTCGTTCTCTCCGCCGCGCTGCTCGCCGGCGGCTGGGTCTTCTACGACCAGTTGTGCAAGCGCCTCGGCTTCTCGCGCGAGCGCGTGCTCGGCATTGCGCTCGTGATGTTCTTCGCGGTGGTCGCCTGGGCGCTGTCGAAAGTGCTGAGCGGACGCGCGATGTACCTGCAAATCGGCGCGATGCTCGGCACGATCATGGCCGCGAACGTGTTGTTCGTCATCATTCCGGGACAGCGCCAGCTCGTCCTGGCGAAAGAGCAGGGGCGCGCGCCGGATCCCGAGTACGGCATGCGCGGCAAGCAGCGCTCGGTGCACAACAACTATCTCACGCTGCCGGTGCTGCTGACGATGATCAGCAACCACCATCCGATGACGTACGGCCATCCGCGGGCGTGGCTCGTGCTCGTGGCCCTGCTGCTGCTCGCGGCGTACGTGCGGCATTTCTTCAACCTGCGTCATCACGGGCGCACCGTGTGGGCGATCCCGGTCACGGCCGCAATCGGCACGCTCGCGCTGGCGGTGGCCATCGCGCCGGATCGGGGAAGTGGCGGGAGCGAGGTCGCGATTCGCGACGTGCAGGCCATCGTCGAGGCGCGTTGCGTCGCGTGCCACGCGGAAAAGCCGCGCCAGGAAGGGATTGCCGTGGCGCCCAAAGGCGTTGTGCTCGAGACGCCCGCGCAGATCGCGCAGAACGCGGCCGCGATTCGGCAGCAGGCGGTCGCGTCGCGCGCGATGCCGCTCGGGAACCTGACGAACATGACCGACGACGAGCGGGCGCGTCTCGGCGCGTGGATCGACGCGGGCGCCCGCGTGGAGCCATAGCGCCCTGACGATTGCGCGCAAAGTGACCGAGTTGCTGATTGTCGCCGCGGCGCTCGCCGCAGGCGTCTGCGCGCTGGCGTGGTGGGCGCAGGAGCGCCTGATCTTCTTTCCGCAGCCGCTCGGATCGACGGCGCATTTGCCGGCGCGCGCCGTTCCACTCGACGTCGTCGCCGCGGATGGGGCGCGACTCGCGGGCTTTCTCGTCCCCGGCGCGGCTGCTCCTGCGCCCGCCGTCATCTACTTCGGCGGCAACGCGGAGGAAGTGTCGTGGACCGTGGCCGAAGCGCGCTGGCCTCGCGACTACACGCTGGCGGGCGTCAACTATCGCGGCTACGGCAAAAGCGAAGGCGAGCCCGGGGAGCGTGCGCTGACGCAGGATGCGCTCGCGATCTACGATGCGATCGCACGTCGCCCGGACGTCGACGCGAAACGGATCGTCGTCTACGGCCGCAGCCTGGGCACCGCCGTTGCCGTGCACGTCGCGGCGGCACGTCCGGTCGCCGGCGTGATCCTCGCGTCGCCGTTCGACAGCCTCGCCGCCGTCGGCCGGCAGCACTATCCATGGCTGCCGGTGTCGCTGCTGCTGCGGCATCGCTTCGACGCAGCGTCACTCGCGCGCGGCATTCACGCGCCGATGCTCGCGCTGGTCGGCGACGCCGATACGATCGTGTCACCGGCGCGCTCGCGCGCGCTGTTCGACGCGTGGGCGGGCCCGAAGACGTGGCAGGTGATCGCGGGCGCCAATCACAACGATCTCGGCGCGTTCGCCGCGTTCTGGGACAGCGTCGTCGCGTTCCTGCGTGCGCGGGCGTAGAGCCCATCCACACGACGTTGAACGAAGCTGAGCTAGAAGAGTTTCTCCTGTACCGGCTCTCGAGTCAGATCTTTCTCGGACGCGTCCGCGCGCGGCGGTACGGGCTCGCGCGTCACCGCCTCGTCGTTGGCCGCCGTCAACGTCATCGGTTCGACGAGCGCCGCATCGTCGTTGCGCACGGCATTGACGCGCGCGGACACCGGATAGATTCGCAGCGGGTCCGTCCATCCTTGCACCAGGTCGGCGACGTCGGCATCCGCCGGGTCGAGCCAACGCGCGTATTCGGCGTCGGGCACGATGACCGGCATGCGGTCGTGCATGCCGGCGATCGAACCGGTCGCCGCCGTCGTGACGATCGCGCACGTGTCGAGCACGTCGCCCCCCGACGAAAGCCAGCGCTCGTAGAGCCCCGCGAGGCCGAACGGCCGGCCGTCCGGCATGCCGATGTGCAGCGGTTGCTTGCCGGCCGGCGTCGCGTGCCATTCATAGAAGCCGTTGACCGGAACGAGGCAGCGGTGACGCGCGAACGCGTTGCGAAACGCGGAGCGCGACGCGAGCGTTTCACCGCGCGCGTTGATCATGCGTGCGCCGATCGACGGATCCTTCGCGAAGCGCGGCACGAGCCCCCAACGCACTTGCACGAGCTGGCGCCGGCCGTCCGCGCCGACGCGCACGATCGGCACCTGCTGCATCGGCGCGATGTTGTAGCGCGGACGGATATCGGGCGGGTAATCGAGGCCGAACGCCAGCGCGATGGCGGCCGGATGGCTCGACAGCTCGTAGCGGCCGCACATTCGGCTATTCGGTGTTCGCGATCTCGTTTACCGGCGCGGTCAGCAACCGCTGCGCGGTATTGGCGACCTGCAGCGTGTCCCAATATGCGTAGGCGCCCACGGCGGCGGCGCCTGCGAGCGGAATCCAGCGGCCCGCGGCATTGCCCGCGACGCGCTGCGAGACGGAGCGGCCGACTCCGCCCAGCGCGTTGCGCAACGCGCCACCGGATAGCTGGCGGATAACGACGCGCTGGCTGCCGCGCACCGCGACGTCGCGCAGCACCTGGCTCGCGGCGTGGCGGAACAGGCAATACAGCATGTGCGTGCGCGTGAGCTCGGCGCTGCGCCCGTACACACCGAAGATGTCGGCCACCATCTGCCGCTGCGTCTGCCAGATCAGGTACAGGTCGGGCAGCACGGTTAGAAAGCCCAGCGGGCCCGGCGGCAGCGCGAGCGAGCCCGACAGCATGGCGGCCCGCTTGGCGGCGCGGCGCGCGATCGCTTTCGCGGCGTTGTCCGGAAGCTCCGCGCGCGCAGTGCCTGCGGCGGGTATGTCCGCCAGCACGCGCTCCAGCGCTTCGATGATCGGGCCGTGGCGATCTTCGTCGCCGGTGGCCGCCCGCCGCGGAACGAGAGGATTCTTCATTGGCTCCATATGGGGACGCCTTGCGGCCCAGTCTACAATCACGAGGACATTGGCATAAGGCTTCGCATGCAGATCGGCATCCCGCGCGAGACCAAGGACGGCGAGCGACGCGTCGCGCTCGTGCCCGAGGGCGCCCGGATGCTCGTCGCCGCCGGACACGCGGTCGTCGTCGAAGCGGGCGCCGGCGCGGCGAGCGGCTTCGCCGACGACGCCTATCGCGACACGGGCGCGACCGTCGCCGACGACGCCGCGATGATCTGGCGCTGTCCACTGATCGTCAAGGTGAAGGAAGTGCAGCGCGCCGAGTACGCGCGGCTTTCGCCTGGCACGACGGTCTTCGGGTTCGCGCAATTGAACCGCGACCGCGCGCTGCTCGCCGCGGTGCTGACCGCCCGCGTGCGGGTCATTGCATTCGAGACGGTTCGCGACGTGCACGGCGCGCTGCCGCTGCTCGCGCCGATGTCGCGCATCGCCGGGCGCCTCGCGCCGCTCGTCGGCGCGCAGGCGCTCATGACGAACGCGGGCGGCAACGGCACGCTCGTCACGGGCGTCGATGCCGTTCCGGGTGCGCGCGTGGTCGTCGTCGGCGCCGGCAACGTCGGTGGCGAGGCCGCGCGCGTCGCCGCGCGCCTTGGCTGCGAAGTGACCGTGTTCTCGCGCGGCGCAGCACGGCTTGCAGCGCTCGCCGCAACCGATGATCGCATCGTCACCATGGCGCTCGCTGGCGATGCTGCGAGCCTGCATGACGCGATCGCCCGAGCCGATCTCGTGATCTGCGGCGTGCTCGAGCCCGGCCGGCTGTCGCCGAAGCTGATTCCGCGCGACGTCCTGCGCGCGATGCGCCGTGGCAGCGCGCTCGTCGACGTCGGCATCGACCAGGGCGGCATCGCCGAGACGTCGCGGATGACGAGCCTGTCGCAGCCGACGTACGTGGAGGCGGGGGTCGTTCATTACGCGGTCCCCAACATGCCGGCGCTCGTGGCGCGGACCGCGTCGCTCGCGCTCGCGGCCGCGGTGCTGCCTTACTTGCGCCGGCTCGCGGACGCCGGCATCGCGGACGCGATCGAGCACGACGCGGCGCTCGCGGCGGGCGTCATGACGTGGGACGGATCGATCGCGCACGCGGGCCTCGCCGCGGACGCGGGCGGCCGGGTGACGGCGGCGCCTTGGCGCGCGGGCCGCGCCGAGCGCGTCGCCTGAATCGCTCGCATGCGCGTCATCGGCTTCGCCGGCTGGTCGGGCAGCGGCAAGACCACGCTGATCGAGGCGCTCGTCCCGCAGCTCGTGGCGCGCGGACTGACGGTGTCGCTCGTCAAGCACGCGCATCATGCGTTCGACGTCGACACGCCCGGCAAGGATTCCCACCGTCATCGCACGGCGGGTTGCACCGAGGTGCTCGTCAGCTCGAGCGCGCGCTTCGCGCTGATTCACGAGTTGCGCGGCGCGCCGGAATTGACGCTTGCGCAGGCGCTCGACCGCCTCTCCCCCTGTGATCTCGTGCTGGTTGAAGGCTACAAACGTGCCTCGATTCCCAAGGTCGAGGTGTGGCGGGAAGCCGTCGGCAAGCCGCTGCTGCACCCTACCGACCGGGCAATCGTCGGCGTCGCGGCAGACCCGACGCGGCTGGCCACGCGGCTGCCGGTCTTCGCCTTGAACGACCCGGTGCCAATCGCCACATTCGTCTTCGAGCATGCCGCCGCCTGGCCGGTGTCCGATTGACGGCCGGGGTTTCCGGGGGTAGCGTGAACCTTGGCAACCGATCCGGGACCAGGTCCTGCGCGACTTCGGCCGGGGGTTGCAGGTTGGCCGCCCGCAGGCCGCAAAAGTCAACCTTCATGATTCGCCGAACCGCACTCACCGCCGCCGCTGTTGCCGCATGCGTGGTGTCCCCGCTTGGCTTCGCGCAAGAGCGCGCCGTCCAGCCGACGGCGCAAGCCGCAGGCTTTTACGGCGGTGTTGCGCTGCGCAGTGCGGGAGTCGAGGCCGCGGGAATCGACCTGGGCCGGCTGTCGTCGACGTGGGGCCGCTTCGCGTCGCCGATCAGCGACGATGCGGCCAATCGCGCGCTCGTGTTCGGCGGCTACCGGTGGGCCAACGACGTCGCCGTCGAAGCGTCCTTCTCGACCGCCGACCGCTACACGCTGCGGCCGCTCGCGTCGACTGCGCCGCGCGGCGTCGGGCTGTCGCTCGGGTCGACGTCGGCACTCTCGTCGCGGACCTGGAACGCGGACGTCTACACGAGCTGGTCGATCCAGAAGAGTTTCTCGCTTTATGGCCGGCTGGGCTACGCGCAAAGCGACGCGCTGCCTGCGTATGCGCTGGCTGCCTTGCCGCCGAGCGAAACGCGGACGTTGCGCAACGGTGTCAACTACGGGCTCGGCGTCCGCTACGACGTGACGCCGGCGCTGGGCCTGCGACTCGAATACGCCCGCTTCAGCCGCTTCGCCGGCGAAGCGGTCGCGGGGCCGCTGCCCGAGTCCGACCAGGTGCAACTCGGAATGCAATTCCGCTTCTAGGTCCGCGCCTTCGGCGCCGCTACGGCGCATTCCGAGCCCGGCGCTCGCTGCGAGCGTCGTACAATCAGATTCCGGTGCCTCGCGCTTCCGCACGGAACCGCCCGCTTTTGCCTTCGCCATGCAAACAGCCTCCGTTGCAACCCTCGTCTCCATCCGTCTCGTCTATCTCGCACGGCTGCGCGAGGCGTTCGACCGCGAGCGCGAGACGCTCGAGATCGCGGCGGACCGCGCGCTCACCGTCGATGCGATCCTCGATGTGCTGCGCGGACGCGGCGGCGTGTGGGCGAGCGAGCTCGCGCCAGGACGTGCGGTGCGCTTTGCCGTGAACCAGCAGCTCGTTCGCCGGACGCATCCGGTCGCCGACGGCGACGAAGTCGCGGTTTTCCCGCCGGTCACAGGTGGTTAGCGAGACCCGATGAGCATGGCAGCGAGCTCGGCAGGGCACCCGCACGAGCCACGACATGGCGGACGCGATCACGTTCGCGTGCAAACAGGCGATTTCGACGCCGGCCTCGAGATCACGCGCCTCCGCGCAGGCCGCGTCGACATCGGCGCCATCGCGTCGTTCATCGGCACGGTGCGCGACGTCAACGACGCCGCCACGGTGACGGGTCTCACGCTCGAGCACTATCCGGGCATGACCGAGCAGGCGCTCGCGGACATCGTCGGCGAAGCTCGCCGGCGGTTCACGATCCTCGATGCGCTGGTCGTACATCGCGTCGGCGCACTTCGTCCCGGCGACCAGATCGTGCTGGTCGTGATCACGAGCGCGCATCGCGGCATGGCGTTCGACGCGTGCGAATACGTGATGGACATGCTGAAGACCCGCGCGCCGTTCTGGAAGAAGGAGCGCACGCCGCAGGGCGATCGCTGGGTGGAAGCCCGCGCGAGCGACGACGCAGCGGCCGGCCGCTGGTAGACGCGAAGCGTGTCCGCAACGGCGCTCGTCGGCATCGATTGGGGGACGTCCGCCGCGCGGGCCTACCGCTTCGACGCTGGCGGCCAGGTCGTCGAGCGGCGCGACCTTCCGATCGGCATTCGCCACGTTCGCGACGGCCGCTTCGATGCAGCGCTTGCGAAGCTGGTCGCCGGTTGGGAAATCCGTGTTCCGCGCATCGCGTCCGGGATGATCGGCAGCCGCCAGGGCTGGGTCGAGGCGCCCTACGTCGAGTGCCCGGCTTCGCTGACCGCGCTCGGCGACCGGCTCGCGCGTGTGCCGCACGACGCGCTCGCGATCGTGCCCGGCGTCGTCACGCACGATGCGGCGGGCATCGCGGACGTGATGCGCGGCGAGGAGACGCAGTTGCTCGGCGCGGTCAGCCGCAACGAGCGCGTGCTCGCGGTGCTGCCGGGTACGCACAGCAAGTGGGCACGCGTCGAGCATGGCCGCGTCGTCGATTTCACGACGTTCATGACGGGCGAGCTCTATGGCGTGCTGATCGATCACAGCATGCTCGGTCGCCTCGCGGGGCACGAGCCCGGCCGTTTCGTACGCGATGCGTTCTCGCGCGGTGTCGCCCGCGGCCTTGCCGACGGCGAGCTTCTGCACGACCTGTTCGGCGCGCGCACGCTCGCGCTCACGGCAGCGCTTCGCTCGGAAGAGGTCGCCGACTGGCTGTCGGGCCTGCTGATCGGCCGCGAGGTCGGCGCGGCGCGCGCGTGGGCGCAGCGTGCGGGAGTCGACGCTTCGCACGTGCGCGTCATCGGTGCCGATGCGCTCGCCGACCGCTACGATCTCGCACTGGCCGATGCCGGCATCGTCGCTGCACGCGGGATTGCCGACGCGGCCGCGCACGGCCTGTGGCGCATCGCGGTGCACGCGGGCATCGTCACCACGGCGGTCGAAGCGTGAACGACCTGGCGCTCGACGACTATCTCGCGCCGCTGCCGCTCGTCGCGGTGCTGCGCGGCATCACGCCGGCCGAGGTTCCGGCAATTGCGGATGCGCTGACGGCCGAGGGATTTCGCGTGCTCGAAGTGCCGCTCAATTCTCCCGATCCGTTCGCGTCGATTCGGGCGCTTTCCGCCGCATACGGAACGGCTTGCCTGGTCGGTGCAGGGACCGTCATCGACGCTGCCGACGTTGCGCGCGTGCGCGAAGCCGGCGGACGCCTGATCGTGATGCCGCATGCGGACGTCGCTGTCGTGCGCGAGGCGAAGCGGCACGGAATGATCTGCCTGCCGGGCGTCGCGACACCCACGGAAGCATTCGCGGCGCTGGCGGCGGGCGCCGACGGTTTGAAGCTATTTCCGGCCGAAGCGATGGTGCCGGCAGCGCTGCGCGCATGGCGTGCCGTGCTGCCGGCCGGGACGCGCGTCTTCGCCGTCGGCGGCATCCGCCCCGACAACATGGCGCCGTGGTGGGCCGAAGGAGCCACCGGGTTCGGCACCGGGTCGAACCTGTACAAGCCGGGCGCCGATCCTTCAGTGGTGCGTACCGTCGCCGCCGCGTATCGCAGCGGATTCGCCGCCTTGCCGGCGCGGAACCGTTAGGCCCTCAGCGGCGCACGGCATGCAGGCGCCAGCGACCGCTTCGCCATCGACCGACATCGTCGCGCTCGGCGAAGCAATGATCGAGTTCAACGAAGCGCGCGCGAGCGGTGCGCACGCCTGGCTGCAGGGCTTCGGCGGCGACACGTCGAACATGGCGATCGCCGCAGCCCGGCTCGGCGCGCGCAGCGGCTACGCGACGCGCGTGGGCAACGACGCGTTCGGCCGGCGCCTGATCGAATTGTGGAAGCGCGAGGGTGTCGCGGTCGACGGCGTGGCGGTCGATGCCGATGCGCCGACCGGCGTCTACTTCGTATCGCACGACGAGAGCGGGCACACGTTCTCGTATCTGCGCGCGGGATCCGCGGCGTCGCGGATGACGCCGGCGACGCTGCCGCTCGCGGCGATTCGCGCCACGCGCGTGCTGCATCTGTCGGCGATCAGCCAGGCGATCTCCGCGACGGCGTGCGACGCGTGCTTTGCGGCGATCGACGCGGCGCGCGCCGTCGCGGAG